>Ga0208814_1000256_pt1 | contig 35693 bp, 50 predicted proteins | sample MalvirAntarct_55_FD_184253 | JGI IMG/M metagenome (GOLD analysis project Ga0208814, IMG submission 184253) | Marine viral communities from the Global Malaspina Expedition - Malaspina viral metaG Antarct_55 (SPAdes) (version 2) | ecosystem: Environmental > Aquatic > Marine > Oceanic | place... | reverse complement strand
CGCCAGCCCCCCCCCTATGCCATTAGATCGCGGGGTGCGGCTACCAGTACCCCCGAACATACATACGCCCACAGCATTCCAACCCCGCTCGCGATGAGCCGGCCCCCCGCCCCCCTATGCCTTCATAAAAATCCGCGCTATAGTCAAAAAAATTTTACATAATCTGGACAGGATCGCACATGCCCGGCAGACCAGCGCGCAAGATATTGTTGAAAAAGATGACCGACTTGGGCGGCACTGACTACCTGATTGAGCATATCGGCGGCGGCGGCACGATGAAGGCGCTGGCAGTTATCGTGGGATACAGCCCGTCGTTCACGTCCCGCATCATCAATGGCACGCCAGAATACCGGGCGGCGTTGCATGAGGCGCGCCACATTCAGGCTGACCTGATGGCCGAAGACAGCATGGGCATCTTGGATGACCTGACGGACAAGCCTGAGCTGTCGTCGCAGGACGTGCAACTTGCCAAGGAGCGCGTTAATGTACGCAAATGGCTTACAGCCTTGAACAACCCGGATCGCTTCGCGCAGAAGAAGGATGAAATTGTCGTCAACATCGGCGAGCTTCATTTGGGCGCGTTGAAGAAAATTAGCCGCGAGATGCTGAATGTGACGCCAGTCGCGGCGGAGATTGAACATGACGAAGACTGACGCGAACCCGCTGGAAGAATTTGCGCGGGCGTATTACAGCGACCCCGTCAAATTTGTGCGCGAGATGCTGGGCGTTGAGCCTCTGCCGTATCAGATTGAATTTCTGGAGGCACTGGCCGGCGGAGAGCGCAAGATCAGCATTCGCTCTGGCCACGGCACGGGCAAGTCTACGGCGGCGTCATGGGCGATGCTTTGGTTTATGCTGTTGCGCTTTCCCAACAAGGTCGTCGTGACCGCGCCGACGTCTGGCCAGCTATTTGACGCGCTGTTTGCTGAGTTGAAGCGCTGGGTCAACGAATTGCCGCCCGCCATTAACCAGATGTTGACGGTCAAGTCTGACCGGATTGAGCTTGCGGCTGCCCCGTCCGAGGCATTTATCTCCGCGCGGACGTCGCGGGCTGAGACGCCGGAGGCACTGGCCGGGGTTCACTCTGACAACGTGATGCTGGTCGTTGACGAGGCGTCTGGTGTGCCTGAAAAGGTTTTCGAGGCTGCCGCCGGTTCAATGTCTGGCCACAACGCCGTCACGATCATGCTGTCCAACCCGACGCGATCAAGCGGCACGTTTTTTGAGAGCCAGACGCGGCTCGCTGGCAGCTACTGGACACGGCGCTGGTCGTGCGTATCCAGCCCGTTGGTCAGTGATGACTTTGTCGAGGAAATGAAACTCAGATACGGCGAAGATAGCAATGCCTTCCGAATCCGCGTTTTGGGCGAATTTCCTCTGGCTGATGACGACACGATTATTCCGTTTCATCTTGCTGAGAGCGCCATTCACCGTGATATTGAGATTGACGACAACGCTGCGGCGGTCTGGGGTCTGGATGTGGCTCGATTTGGATCAGACAAGACGGCGCTGGCGAAGAAGCGCGGCGAAGTCATCCACGAAGTCAGCAGTTGGCAGGGACTTGACCTAATGCAGACCGTGGGCCGAGTTAAGGCTGAGTATGACGGCCTTCCGGCGCACTTGCGGCCACAGCAGATACTTGTTGACGTGATCGGCATGGGTTCTGGCGTCGTTGACCGCCTGCGGGAGTTGAATTTGCCGGTGCGGGGCGTGAACGTGGCCGAAAGCCCGTCGATGGGCGAGATGTATACCAACTTGCGCGCCGAATTGTGGTTTAAGATGCGCGGCTGGCTTGAGCAGCGCGGGTCCAAGCTGCCGAACGACGACCAACTGATCGCCGAGTTGACCGCGATCCGCTACAGTTTCGCAAGCAATGGCAAGATGAAGGCCGAGAGCAAGGACGAGATGCGTCGGCGCGGGCTGTCGTCGCCCGACCTCGCCGACGCCGTCTGCTTGACGTTGGCTGCCGACGCGATCACGGCGATGGGCGGCAAATCTGGCCAGTGGGCGCAACCTGTTCGGCGAAATCTAAAGGGCATCGCCTGACGTTGCCGCGAAGGCTTAATTCGTGTATGGTTTCGTTAAATAGACGCAATATTTTTGGAGACACCCATGTTCGGCTTTGGATACGACGGCGACGACGGCAAATCTGTATCGGCGCTGCGAGATATGTTTGACGGCGGCGGCTCTGGACAGTCTGGCCCACGCTTTGAGGGCGGCGGCATTGTTTCGTCTGCAGCGAACACCGTATTCCGGCCAAGCGGCTCCCGTGATCGCGGCGAGCCAGACATGCGAACCGGCCCAATGGGGTTTGCGCGCGATATGGTTGATGGCGGCGGGTTTAATACGTCAGGCAACCGATTTGAGGGCGGCAACATGTACGGTCGCCTTGCTGGCGGCCTGATGAACCGTGCGGGCATTCGTCCACTGGGTTACGCCGAACGCCAACGCGAGGCGCTACCCGGCGTGCTTGAGGCCATCATGGCTGGCATTACGCCACCACAGGCGCCACAGCCTACAATAGGTCAAGTCAGACCAATGGCGCGTCCGACAAATGCAGTGGGCGGGCCTGCACCTATTAGCACATACCCGATGACAGACTTCGGCGACATGATGATGCGGCTGCAGCAGCAAGGTCTCCAGCCTAATTACATGACGCAGCCGTACTACGGCCCGCGCTAATGGCTGATTATTTCAACTCACCAAACGCGGGCCAGAACCGCCGTGCGTGGTTAAACGGCCTGCTTGGCAGCATTGGCGACAGCGCAGATTATTACCTTGGCCCAACTGGCGTCCCGGATCGCACTAGATCAGCAGGTCAGCTCGTTGACATGGTCAGCCCCGTGTCCGGCACGTTGCGTTCTATGGATGCCGCCGGTCGCGGTAATTACGGTGAGGCGGCCTTGGAAGGCGTCGGCGTATTGGCTCCAGCTGGCATTGCCGCCCGATTTGGCGCTCCCGCGGCGAAGGCCGTCGTCGAGACGGTGACTGGCACCGGCAATGCCTTGGCAGGCCCCATATCGCGCGCATATCAAGACGTCGTCAGCCGACTGAACCAGCCCGGCGACATGGGTACGCTATACAGCAACCCACTGATGGCACCGTTTGACATGCGTAGCGGCGCAGTCGCCCCTGCGGTTGATACCAGAGTGCCGTATCAGCGGGATGGCGCTGCCGTGGCCAGCCGAATATCAAACATTCCAAGTTCAAAATCTGTAATGGGAGTGGAGGATTTGCCGCCTGCTGGTAATTTTACAAAAATTACCCCGCTGCAATCACGCGCCTTGCCAGAGCATCAAAGCGCAGGTTACTTGTCTGATGAAATTGTGCCGCCAAGAGTGCAGCAATCTATTGCGCCGCTCCTTGGCCGTGACGTGATGGCTATTGTCGGGGATCAAACGGGTCGTCACACAGTCATTTCAGTTGATGGCAAGGTGTTGCCAAACGAAGTCGCGTCAAAGGCAGGGTTTCAATACATTGACGTTCCGGGGCAAGGTTACGCTGGCGCATCTAGTGCGACGTCGAGCAAGGCCACGGAGGCTGGAAGGCCCACAACGCGCGACCCATATTACATGAGCTTTATGATGGGCGAGCAATCGGGAGACTTTGCGCGCCACCAAGGCAATATATTTGGCGAGATGTTTAAGAGTGCCCCAATCGCGGCGTCAAACGTGACAAAAGTTGACGAGGCAATCAGAAAGATTGGCGTTCCTAAGACAGTTAAAGTTTTTGACGATAATGGTAACCCTGTTATGAATCCAAAAACTGGAAAGCAAAAAACAAAAAGCGTTAAAAGTTTTCCGTTCACTAATTTTGGAACTGTTGCGGACCCGAACGCGGTAAGTGCGTATATTGACGCGATACCGACAGGTACGCAGCGTGCATACTTTTTAAAGGGGATGGACACCGACGCATTCCAAAAAATGGGCGTGCCTCGCGTTTCAGACGCTCGACTTGCCGCGGCGGACCCAAATCAGATTGGCATGGACTGGGGAACGGTTGGCTACCGAGGCTTTACGCCAGACCTTGAGCGCGGACTATACCCAACGACACCCGCTCAAAGCACCACATATGACACTGGGATCGGCAAAGTCGGCCAAGCTGACACGTTTATTGAGGGGTCACGCGGCATTCCAGCTAACCTTTTATACCGCGATTTAGCAGAGGCCCAGCGAGCCAAAGGCACTGGCGGCGGGCTGTTGATGAACAGCGCCGACTACAAGGCTTACGAGATGAGTCCCAAGAGGGCCAAGCAAACAATTGACGACTTGGCAGTTGAGACTGTTGACACATTTTTGGAAATAGAAAAGCGCGGCGGTCGCGGTGACGCATTGCGGTATGCGCGAGATATTCTGTCTGGCGGCAAAGTCACAGGCGCAATGGTCGAGGCCGCCCGCAAAGCAAACGCGCCGACGTGGGTAATCGCGGCAATGGCAACATCTGCTGGCCTTTCGGCGGCTAATCAGCCCACACAGCGCCCCGGCCTACTCTCAGACATATAAACGTGGTATCAATGACAAACGCAACGCAAAGAGGCCCACATGCCAATCACAACGTACACTGAGCTAAAGAGCGCGGTCGCTGACTGGCTACTGCGCGACGACCTGACTGCGGTGCTGCCGTCGTTCATTTCGCTGGCGGAGGCTGGCCTAAATCGGCAGGCGCGTCACTGGCGCATGGAAAGGCGATCCACTGCGACGCTCGACAGCCAATACAGCGCGCTGCCAGCAGACTTCCTGCAGCCGATTCGGCTGTCGCTAACGAGCGGCACGACGTTTGAGCTTGAGCTGGCCAGCCAAGCCGACATTGTTGACATGCGGTCACTGGCAGCCAACAACACTGGCCGCCCCCGCTACTACGCGCTGACTGCGGGCGAAATTGAAGTATTCCCGACGCCGGGTGACAACTACACGCTGGAATTGGCATACGTCGCCCGTGTGCCAGCACTTAGCGACAGCAACGCCGGCAACTGGCTGCTGACATACTACCCAGACGCGTATCTGTATGGTACATTGCTGCAAGCTGCGCCGTATCTGAAAGACGACGAGCGCGTCGGCTTGTGGAAGTCGATGTATGATGGCGCGGTTGCGGGCATTATTGCCGACGGCGAGCGGGCAAAATTTGGAGGCTCTGGCCTTCGCGTGAAAATTCGGAGTTACTGACATGCCATTTTCGAACACTTACGAAACAATCGTGCTGAAATATGCATTCAACGCCGACAGCGTGACGCGGCCAACGGCGTGGTATCTGGGGCTGTTTACGGCTGACCCATCCAGCGGCACAGAAATCAGCGGCAGCGGCTACACGCGCAAGGCGGTCACATTCACTGTAACTGGCGACACTGCGACCAACTCTGGCGCAGTTGAATTTCCCGTGGCTACTGCCAGTTGGGGAACGATCAGCCACGTCGCAATCTTTGACGCGGCCACGACCGGCAACCAGATCGCATACGCGGCACTGACGACATCCAAGGCCATTGGCGTTGACGACATCCTGCGCTTCCCAGTCGGCGAAGTTGACGTCACACTAAGTTAAGGACAGATCATGGTAACCCTCGCAAACAGAGCCAAAGTAGCCACGGCCACCACTGGCACTGGAACCATCACGCTGGGCGCTGCCGACGTCGGCTACCAGACATTTGCCGACGCAGGCGTGTCAAACGCCGACGTCGTCCGCTACACAATTGAGGATGGCTCGGCATGGGAGATCGGCACTGGCACGTATACGGCGTCTGGGGCGACTTTGACGCGCACGCTGACCGAGAGCAGCACAGGATCACTCCTGTCACTCACGGGGGGCGCTCTGGTGTTTATCACGGCGGCGGCGGCGGACATTGTTCAGCCTAATACCAGCCCTACATTTGTTGATCTTACTTTATCCGATACACAGCCCTTGTTTACGCTGGTTGACACGGACGGAACAGAACAGAAGTCGCACATTGTTCAAGCTGGCAACAACATGCTTATCCGTTCGCGCGACGATGCGGCAGATGGTATTATCACCTTGCAAGGTTATGGCGGTGCTTCGGGGACAAACCGTTTGAAGGTTAAAGCTAACGGCGATATCGTTTTCTATGACGCTGCTGGTTCGGCTGAAGACTTTATCTGGGATGCTTCGGCTTCTAGCCTGACCCTTGCTGGCGATGTGAATATCGGGGATGACTTGTTCCTCACTGGTCCTAGTCCAACAATAACCCTAACTGACAACGATACTGTTAGTGAGTACACCGTCCTGCGAAATGTAAGTGGGGCCACTTACTTAGAGACTCGCAACGGGGCTGTTGATGGGCAATTAATCATTCGGGGTTTGGGCGGTTCAGTAGCTAATGAGTTCGCACGATTTAATGCTTCAGGCAACTTTGGTATTGGCACAAACAACCCATTAGAGAAGCTGTCAGTCACAGGTAATATCACAGCTACTGGCAGCGGCACTTTTACAGGCGCAGATGTCATCGGAAACGACCAGCCACTGACCTTCACTGGTCTTAACGCGACAACTACTGGCGGCATGACGTTCAATACCAGCACTGCTGTGAATGTAGCTAAGATTGACGCCACTGGCGCTGGCGACATCACACTCGACGCCGACCCAACTAACGTGCTGGCCAACTCATCTGTCCACCTGAAGGTAGACGGGGCCAATCAATTGGTCTGCTGGTCGTCAGGCTTAACCTCGGTCACTGGGAGGCTCGACATCTCAGAGGACGTTACTATCGGAGATGACTTGTTCCTCACTGGTCCTAATCCAACTATCTTTATGAACGATACTGACGGAACAGACCAGCAGACGCAAATAATCGTATCGGGTGGGGCAACATATTTCAGAGCTAGGAACGGAGCATCCAATGGGTCGTTTATATTCCAAGGTTACGGCGGAGGGTCAGCAACCGAGTTTGTAAAGTTCGTTTCTAATGGTCGCGTTGGTATTAACGAGGCGAACCCTTCACAAGCGTTAGAGGTGAACGGGGCAATTGTGGCCCAAACAGGCATTTTCCTTGGTGGGGAGGCCACAGCCAATCGGTTAGACGACTATGAAGAAGGCACTTATACAGTCGGCTTTGAGGATAGTTCTTCCAACGCATCAAGCACCACAGGGACAGGCACCTACACTAAGATAGGTAATGTGGTTGTTGTGGCCTTTGCTATTACGAACATTGACACAACGGGTCTTACGGCATCGGACTTTTTAAGGGTCACAGGGCTGCCCTTCACAGTAAACTCGACAAAACGTGCAATTGGCAGCCTCCAAGCACATAGCGTCACAAGTAGCACAGGTGCGTACATGGAAGCGGTTACAAATCAAACATTTTTGCGCTTGAGAAACAATGTGAGTGGTGCAAATTCTGTCATTAAAAAAGTCCAAGACTGCACATCAGCAGCGGCTGACTTTTACGGAAGCATAACCTACTCAGTGACCTAAAGGAGGCCATCATGGCACTTACAGAAGAAACCATCCAAGACAAGATCGAGATCGTAGGCGAGTTCAAGAACATCCAAGTGAGGACAGCTACGGTTATCAAGCGCGATGGCGTAGAGATCAGCCGTAGCTTCTCACGCCATGTAGTAGCACCAGACGCTGACATCACAGGTGAGAGCGCAGAAGTACAAGCTATCGCTAGTGCAGTACACACCCCTAGCGTTAAAGCTGCTTTCGATTTACAACGTGCGGCCCAAGCACAGGAAGAGTAAGCTATGTTGGGCTTTACCCCACTAGCGTCATCGCCGCTCGCCGCCAGTGGCGCTAAGTGGCGCAACGCCGCAGTCGCAATCTTTGCCACGGCCACGGCAGTCGCGGCCGCGACTGCCGTCCGTGTTGCGTCTGCGTCCGCCGCCGTGCTGGCCACGACGTCAGCCAACACCACCCGCGCCCGTTTGGCGATTGCGGCGTCTGCGGCGTCTGCGGCGGCTTCCGCTGACACGCTCCGCGTCCGCGCGTCTGCGGGTGCATCTCAGATAACGGCCACGGCTTCGGCGGCGGCCAGCACTATTCAAGTTGCGCGCGCCGCCGCCGCCGTGACGGCGACTATGACGGCCCGCGTACACCTTATTTTGTCGGCTGGCGCGGCTGCGTCAATTCATGCTATAGTGCAAGCAAATGCGCGATATAAGTGGGAACCGCAGCCGATCACGCCAGAAAACTGGACGCCCGCATCGGTAGCGAGTGACACTTGGACACCAGCGGCCATTGCCGCAGAGACTTGGACGCCAGCGGCGACGGCGGACGACACTTGGACACCAGCGGCAGTTGCCGCAGACAATTGGACGGAACAGTAAATGACCACTTTTGTATATAGCCTACCCGTTGTAAACGGCAGCGAGGACACTTGGGGGGCAACGCTCAATACCAATTGGACAAACATTGGCGCATTCATCGGCTCGCTTGATAGCGCGGAGCTGGCCAAGCTGGACGGGCTGACCGCATCGACGGCTGAGTTGAACTACACCGACGGCGTGACGTCCGCAATCCAGACGCAGCTAAATGCTAAAGCACCTCTGGCCAGCCCTGACTTCACGGGAACCGTTGGCATTGGCGCAAACTGGACTGTCACGCAGTCTGGCACTGACCTAAAATTTGCCTACGATGGCACTGACCGCATGAAGTTGGACTCGTCCGGCAATTTAACGGTAGAAGGTAACGTGACCGCCTACGGGAGTGCCTAAATGACAACCCCGACCGGCATTATAACGCTGCAAGACGTTCAGAACGAATTTGGCGGGGCGCATGCCATTGGCCTTAACGAATACTACGACCTCGCGTCTGGGATACCGGCGTCTGGCGCAATTTCTATGGACAACCTGCGCGGGAAACAGTTTCTCGTTTCGGAGACTTTGACCAGCAGCCAGACGTGGACGCCAAAGCCAAACTTGGCGAGCTTTATCCACATATTCTGTTTTGGCGCAGGCGGATCGGGCGGGTCAGCTGAGCCAGATACCGCATCGGGCCTATTCAACCCCGCAGGAAACTGCTCGGCGTCAGGCGGCGGTGCGGGCGGATACGCATATTCTAAGATTGCGGCGTCCGCTGCCGGAAGCACGACAGTCGTCATCGGTGTTGGCGGTGCGGGGGTCCAAAGTCCGTATAACCATTTTCAGTTTGGGAACGACGGCACTGCGACTACATTTACGGGATCAGGTCTGACAATGTCTTGCGAAGGCGGACAAGGTGGCAGGGCTTCCGAGACATCAAACGTAGGTACAGATTACAACTTTAGTGCTGGCGCGCTTGGCGGTGCCGGTTCTGGCGGTAACGTGCTAAATAAAAATGGGGGCGACTCAGGGTCATCCGTTTCTGATAATGCTGGGACTGAGGCATCTAGCTCGTCTGGCGGAGGTTGCCCCGTAATTGATGAAAAGTCAGGGACGAGTGCCAACACAGGAAACTTTCAGACCTCTGAGGGCGCAAAGGTTAGTGATAACGGGACTTGGCCGACCTACCTATCCACCTACCAGATAGGGCGCGCACAAGCCGCTTTACTTAGCGCCACCAACACAACGCTAGACGGCACAGAAGGATCGCGTATCGGCAACTCTTTAGATGCTACGTTCGCCGCTGGCTCTGGTGGCGCGTCTCGCGGAACACATACTAGCGGACGCGGCGGCCACGGCCTCGTCTATATCGTGTACGAAATTTAAGGATCACACCATGCCGCTAGTCGAATTAACGCCGCCATCGGGATTCCGAAATCACGGCACTGACTTGCAGTCCGAAGGACGCTGGCACGACGGTAGTCTTGTGCGTTGGCATGAGGGTTCAATGCGCCCCGTCGGCGGCTGGGTGGACCGCACGGGCGACGTGGAATACGCAGCGCCGCCGCGTGGGATGCTGGCGTGGCAGGACAACACGACCAACCGTTGGATTGCCGCAGGGACGTACAACAAGTTGTACGCGACGACATCCGGCGGAGGTACGTTCGACATCACGCCCGCAGGATTTACGTCTGGAGCCGAAACGGCGTCGGTAAACACCGGCTACGGCGGCGGGCCATACGGTACATCATTCTATGGACAAACCAGACCCGACAGCGGCAATTACGGCGAAGCCACAACGTGGTCAATGGACAGCTATGGCCAGTATTTGGTAGCCTGCAGCAATGCCGACGGCAAATTGTACGAGTGGCAATTAAACACCGGCACACCAGCCGCGCAGATTGCAAACTCGCCCATCAATTGCAGTGGGCTGGTCGTGACTGGCGAGCGGTTTATCTTTGCACTGGGCGCTGGCGGCGTTAAAAATAAAGTTGCTTGGTGCGACTTTGAAAATAACACGCAGTGGACCCCATCCAGCACCAATCAGGCGGGCGACGTGACGTTGCAGACCAGCGGCCAGATCATGGCTGCCGTCGCGGCACAGGGCCAGACAATTATCGTAACCGATCAAGACGCACACCGTGCGGTATACCAAGGCCCCCCATTTATTTACCAATTTGAGCGCGTTGGCGCGGCTTGTGGCGCAGTTGCTCGTAAGGTGGTCGTGGACACGCCCGCCGGAGTTTTCTGGATGGGCCAGCAGAATTTCTTTAGATACGATGGGTCAACTGTATCAGAGGTTCCGTGCGACGTATTTGACGCGGTATTCAGTGACATGAACCCCGCCCAGATCAGCAAGAGCTGGGGTGTGCCGAACGGCCAAAACGGTGAGGTCTGGTGGTTCTATTGCAGCGCCGACGCGACCGAGATCGACAGCTACGTGGCATATGATTACCACGACAACCACTGGCTGATTGGCAAACTGCCACGCACCGCCGGGGTTGATCGTGGCGTATTCCGCGCGCCGATTATGGCGAGCGACGCTGGCCGGATATACAACCACGAAACTGGGTTCAACTATGAGGCCCAGACTGTCTACGCTCAATCTGGGCCGTTTAAGATCGGCGCGGGCGACAACCTCGCCGTCGTCACCAACTTAATCCCGGACGAGCTGTCACTTGGCAGCGTCACGACTACGTTCAAGACGCGCAGCTATCCAAACTCTGCGGAGGCATCACACGGGCCATATACGCTGACAGAACCGACCAGTGTCCGGTTTCAGGGCCGACAAATCCGCATGAGGGTTGACGCAGTTGACGGTGACTGGCGCGTCGGCAAGTTTAGATTTGACGCCAAGGCGGGTGGCCGCAGATGAGCGGACGCGCACCGCCACCCTTTGGCCCAGACTGGAAGACTTGGGGCCGACAACTGACTACGTGGTTGGGCCAGTCGCTGCCCAACTTGCAGTGGTTTACTGGCAATGAGACTGCCGCCCAAAATGGCACGCTGCTCTGGAACGAGACCGCATCTTACCCAGTTGTGTCCAAGAGCGGCGCGTTCCGGCAGGTCGTCGTCGAGGGTGGCGACGCGCAGCTATCCATCACGTCTGACGTCACGGCGGCAGCAATAAACACGGCATACCCGCTGACGTTCACGCTCAATACCGGTCAATTCATTTCGCTTGGGTCGCCCACATCGCGCATTGTGTTCGCGGAGGCTGGACACTATTCCGTCTCGTTTGCGGCGCAGACTAGCAGCACGTCGGGCAGCACAGTCAACTTTTACTTTTGGCCACGCATTAACGGCACAGACGTCGCCGGTGCGACGGTCAGGAACGCGCTGCACCAGAACGGCGCGACGACCCTGTCTGGTCGCACGGCGTTCTTTGACGTTGCCGCCGGAGACTACCTTGAGGCCATGTGGGCTGTGTCCAATACAGCCGGACATCTTGAAGCCACGGCGGCGTCTGCGTTTGCGCCTGCGGCTCCCGCTGCTACATTGTCTATAATCAGGGTGCATGGGTGACATATATGGGCAAAAATGATAAGGTCACATTATCTTACGTGCCGATCAGCGAGTTGGACAAGTGGTGGCCGGTGGCCTCACCAATGATTGAGCTGGCGCGCAAGCGATACGACAGCCAGTATGGGCTGGACGACGTCAAGGATGCAATTGCAAACGGCAAGGCAGTGTTATGGTTAATTATGGTGGGGTCAAAGCCCCGCGCGGCGATGACTACCAGCGAAGACCAGTACCCGCGCCGCAAGGTTTTGTGTATTGAGTTGCTGGGCGGAGACGCTGCGGAGGACTGGGCAGAGGATGCCGTCGGCGAACTGGCGAGGGTGGCAAGGGCCGCCGGATATGACGCTATTGAGACCAAAGCCCGGCGCGGCTGGTCAAAGATGGCAGGAAAATACAACTTTCGGCCCGTTCATGTGGCCTACGAAATGGAGCTAAACGATGGGACAAGGTAAAAGCACAACGACACAGGCATCGACTGGGCCGGGCGTCGAGGCTTACAACGAGTTTGCGGCCCCGGCGGCGACAGCCTTGGCAAACACTGAGTTTACCCCATACACGGGGTCGTTTGCGCCGGGCATGAGCGATTACACCACGCAAGCTGGCCAGCTATACGGCGACATCGCCCAAATGGGCCAGATGACGCCACAAGATTACGCTGCGCGCACGCAAGCAAACATGAACCCATATCAATCTAACGTGATTGACACGTCGCTTGCCCGCATGGGTCGGCAACAGGAACAGGCGCGCACTGCGAGCGAAGCCAACATGATTGGCTCTGGCGCATTTGGTGGCGGTGGTCGCCGCGCCGTATACGAGGCTGAATTTGACACTGGCAACCTTGCCAACCAAAACCAGCTAATCGCCCAGATGATGCAGCAGGGCTACGGTCAGGCGCAGGCGCAGACAATGGCGCAAATTCAGCAGCAACAGGGCGCACTTGGCGCTGGCGCTGCTGGATTGTCCGGCGTTGGCGCGACTGACACGGCGTTGCAGGGCGCGCAGTTGGCTGGCGATTACGGCGAGTTTATGCGTCAGCAAGATGACCCATACAACAGGCTAAACGCCTTTACCGCCTTGGCGTCCGGTTCGCCAACTGGGGCGACGTCAACTGACACGCGCCAGCCCGGCCTGTTTGAGTATTTAACTGCGGCGGCAGGGATGGCCTCGTAATGGACTACCGCGCGCTGGCATCACAGATAGCGCAGCAAGAGGGCGTGCCGACCGACCTATTCTTGCGGCTGGTTAATCAGGAAAGCCGCTTTCGGCCAAACGCGGTAAGCGAGGCTGGCGCAATGGGCTTGGCTCAGTTGATGCCTGGAACGGCGCGCGACCTTGGGGTTGACCCTAATGACCCCGTGCAAAACCTGACTGGCGGCGCACGTTATCTTCGGCAGCAACTTGACGCCTTTGGCACGCCAGAGCTGGCATTGGCCGCATACAACGCTGGCCCCAGCAATGTGCGCAAGTACGGCGGCATTCCACCGTTCAAAGAAACGCAAAATTACGTGTCAACTATCCTTGGCACCGGCGCAGACGCGATGGCCGCGCTTGGACGACAATCAAACACAGGAGGCCAGCGGATGGCTATGCAACCGACACAGCGCCAAGGCATCCTCGGCGCGCTAGGAATACAGAAGCAGGACCGCAACGCGCAAGGCGACACGGCGCTGCCATTCTACCAGCGCGATGACTTCAAGGACACGATGGGCAAGCTGGCCGTTGGCTTCAACAGCCTCACGTTGCGACCGGATCAAAACCTTGCCGCCAACGTCAGGGCAAACCGTCAAGAGCGTCAGACGAATCAAACACGAAACAAAACAGTCGAGTATCTCCGGGCCAATGGCCGCGCTGACTTGGCGAGCATGGTTGAAAAGGGCATGATTAGCGCCCAAGACGCGGCTGCGCAATTACTAGCGAAGCCGAAAGATAACAGCACTGCGGCAATGCAGAATTATGCCGAATATCAGCGCATTCTTGCGTCGGATGGACCGGAGGCAGCGAAAGAGTTTTTGGCAATGAGCCGCAGCGGAACCACAATTAACACCGGAGACGTCGGGGGCGGAAATTACCTTTATGGCGCAAAGGCTGGCTTGGCACCGGGGTATCGCCTTGACGTCATCACGGGTGAGGCGAGCGTCATCCCCGGCGGGCCTGTAGCGGTAGCGGAAGCGGAAGCGGCGAGGGCGCAAGCTGCGCGGGATGCAGCAGGAAGCACAACAGACGAAACCCGCAATTTCATCGTGGGGCGTGACGTCGATAGGCTTGTTGACATGATTGACTCTGCCAGCACATTTGACCTTCCAGAGGCGGGCGTTGTGGGCAATCGTCTGGCTCAATTTGGCTTGAACCAAGAGGCTGTAACTTTCAGTAATACACTGGAGGGCTTACAAGGCCAGATCGGTTTTGAAAGGTTGCAACAAATGCGTGATGAGTCCAAAACGGGCGGCGCTCTTGGCGCGATTAACACGCAAGAGCTTAATTTGCTGATCGGCACCCTTGGTGCGATCAAGCAAGACACAGAACCAAAGGTTTTGCGTGCCAACTTGCTCGACATTAAACGCATTATGACTAAAATTGAAAACGACCCAATCGCAAGCTCGTTTTATTACGGCGGCGGGCAAGGATTACCCGCAGGCGACGGTTTCAGCGTAACAGGGCAGACTGACTAATGGGCAAATTCCAAATAATGACGCCAGGCGGCTATGAAGTCGAGGTATCTGCGGCAAATAAAGATGATGCGCTAACGACAGCGCGAGCCAATTGGCAGACAATGCCACGAATTATTGGCCGGAATGGCGATACGCGGGTATTTGAGACATCAAGCGGGCAGAAATATCTTGTTAGTCCAGGATTTAGCACAAGCGACTCCGCGGATATCAAAGACGCATTGGCGGGCATGACAGCAGGCGATATTTCTAAACGGTCAATTGACCAAGGAGTGCTGGCGCAGCGCCCATATTTAGCGCGTGCGGGCGAGGTTCTTCGCGGTTCAATTGCTGGCTCTTATTTAGATGAGGGGCTGGGCGCGGTTCTTGGCGAAGGCGCTAAACTTGACGCGCGGGCATTATCCGGCGCAATGCAGCGACAACATCCAGGACAGACTTTGGGGCTTAATCTTGCCGGTGGCTTGACTGAGGCGGCAATTTTAGCGGCTGCGGCACCATTTAAGGCGGCTGGATTGCTTGCAAATGTTACAGGGTCGGGGCGCAGAGCGTCACAGGTTGCCAGAGCGGCTGGCGCTGGTGCAGCGGCTGGCGCAGGCACCGGTGCGATTTATGGCTACGGCGAAGGAACCACGCCGGAAACGCGTGCGCAATCGGCGGGCCAGGGCGCGGCAGTTGGCGCGGCATTTGGCACTGCCATCGGCGGCGCGACGCCAATTGTTGCCGAAGCGGCATCAAACTTGATAGGTCGGTTCCGCCGCAGTGACGTTGACCAGATAGCTAAATTATTGGGCGTATCTAAAGACGCGGCCAAGGTGATTAGAAATACATTTGACGAGGGTGGCGACATGCAGGCGGCAGTTGCGGCGCTTGACCGCGCTGGTAGCGAGGCAATGCTTGCTGATGCTGGCCCAGCGGCTCAAGCGCTACTTGACGCTGCGGGGCAATCGGGCGGCAATGCGGGGGCAACGGTTCGCGACGCAATCAAAGACAGAATGACGCGAAGCGGGACAAACGTAATTGCCGCGCTTAACCGAGCATTGGGTGAAGCTGATGATCCAGAGGCACTGCGCAGGGGCATTATCCAAGGTTCTGCTGCCGAGCGTCAGGCAGCATACGACGCGGCGTTTGGTAAAGAAATAGATTGGTTTTCGCCTGCTGGGGCGGAGTTGCGGGCCTTGCTTGAGACAACACCGCCAGAAGTTTTGACTCGTGCGGCAAGAAATGCACGAATGGGTGCCAGAGCTTCCAGCACTTTCCCAGATTATTCCGATGATTTTGCGCCGGAAATAACATTTCCAAGCGGTCAGGCGGGCAGGAATGCCGCGCAGGAGGCTGAGGCAAAAGAGGTCTCCGACTTCTTTGAGGCATTGAATGCGTCAAGCGGCGGCTCTAAGAAGCCGTTTACGGCGCAAATAAAGAGAATGGGTGGGATTGATCCAACTGGCGTGGCTGCCGAGGAATTGCGTCGGCGCGGCGTAACAAGTCAAACTCACCCCGCGTTGTTTAAGGTTGGCGGAATGAAGGAGGTTGATAACCTCGTTGCAGATGAGTTGTTTGACGGCCTTTCGCCCAGTGACAGATATGCTGACCCGGAAGACATTTACACTGCACTGGCAAGTGAGGGGCGTGGCGTTCCGATTAATTCGGTTGGCAATGCCGGTGACAGGGCGGACTATCTTGAGCTACTTAGCCTTGAGCCGGAATATATTGCAAGGCGCGAGGCGCTTGGCGCTGCTGATGCGGCTCAACGCGATCTGCCAAACGCGCCGCCAGCGCCGTCTAATCCGTACCCCGTCCAGACAGTTAGTGACGTTGACCAGATTAAGCGTTCGCTTGACGAGATTTATCGCACCAACGACGGGCAAGGGGTTTTGGGCGGTCAGACAGACTTTGGTCGGCTGGCTGGTCAGCGGGCGACTGAAACTCGCGACTTGCTGAAAGAGGCGGTCCCAGAATATGGGAATGCCTTGAATGTGGCGTCAGACCCCATATCGCGCGCAAACGCGGTTAAATTTGGCACTAAGATATTGCAGCCAAACACGTCGCGGGACGAAGTGAGCGAATTTGCAAGGCGGGCGTCACCCCCAGAGATTTATGCAGCGCAATCAGGGTTGCGCGGTCAAATTGATGAGATTGTTGCGAATGTTCGTGCTATTCCGTCAGACCCAAATATGGATGCCCGGCAGGCATTATCCGCTCTTTCATCTATGAGTAGCGACAGCGCAAGAACGAAAATGGCATTGATCCTTGGCGACGAAGCGGAGGCTTTATTTGCGCAACTTGATGAGGCCGCCCAGTCGGCAACGGTACGCGCGGCAATGGCTATGAATAGCAAAACATTTGGGCGCGGCGCAATTGATAGAACGGTTGGTGAAATTTCAAGCGGCGGCATTATTTCCGAGGCGGCACGCGGCGAGCCTATAAACACCACAAAGCGGCTAATTCAAGCTGTCACGGGGCAAACTGATGAGTATACAGCAACGCGACGACAGGCTATATACGGCGACATTGCGAGGGCGTTGACACAGGCGCGTGGCGACGACGCGCGTGTGGCATTGGCTGTGTTGAATAAAGCCATGCAGGGGCAGGAGTTGACCGCGTCGCAGACCGATCAACTTGCAAGGACTATGTCAGCCGCATTGGCTGGCGGACTGGGCGGCGCGGCGGCACGGGGCGCGGCAACGGAAGCAACGCGCCTTGAAAATCAGCAAAGGCCATACAACCCGCTGCGAATGACAATAGATGAAACGACAGGCCGATAGGGATCACGATGAAAAACGATTACAAGATCAACGAAGATGAAATTCGTGACATCATCGACATTGAAGTCGAAGACGATATCGACGACGACATTGACGATGGCCCGCAGCCGCTTACCAGTGACCAGATTGAGGGCATAATCAGCACTGCGATTGGCGACGCAATTGACTTCATTGAAAGCGACATATCGGAGGATCGCCTTCGGGCGCAGCGGTATTTTGAGGGCAAGACTGACTTGGGCCATGAAGACGGGCGCAGCAAGGTCGTCGCCACGAAGGTCCGCGACACCATTCGATCAATCAAGCCGTCGTTGATGCGTATCTTCCTGTCGTCTGGACGCTACGTTGAGTACGTCCCGCGCGGCCCAGAAGACGTGCAGATGGCCGAACAGGCCACCGCGTACATGCACTATAAGCTAGAGGAGCTTAACGGCTTCAAGCTGCTGTCTGACGTGTTTCACGATGCATTGGTCAAGAAGACAGGCATTCTAAAGGTTTACTACGAAGACTACGACAAATCGGAAATCCACACGTTTACCGGATTGAGCGACAATCAATACATGGCGATTATGATCGACCAAGACATTGAAGTTCTGGAACACTCTGAGACAGTCGAGCAATCGGGCGGCGAGATTGACGGCATGCAGATGCCAGAGACCGAGACGCGCACGCACGACATAAAGATCATGCGCCGGGCCAGCACTGGCGACTTGTGCGTCGTGTCCGTTCCTCCAGAGGACTTCTTTATCGACAGCAACGCGCGCTCAATTGACGACTGCTACGTCTGCGGCCACCGCACTGACATGCGCGTCGGCGATCTTGTCGAAATGGGCTTTGAGTTTGATGACGTCGCCGACCTTGGCGGCAGCACTGACAGCAGCAACTCGACCGCGCAGTTAGAAGACGACGAGCGACGCGGATACTCGACAAATTACGACGACGACGAAAACTCTGCCGATCCGTCAATGCGCAAGGTCATGGTTACAGACGCCTACATGCGGATGGACGTCGATGGTACGGGCGTGCCGATCCTGCACCACTTCATACTTGGCGGCGGCGCTTACAAGGTTCTGTCTGTCGAGGCGTGCGACCAAATCCCGTTTGCCATCTTTGAGGTGTCGCCAGAGCCGCACACCTTCTTCGGCACCAGTGTGGCCGACCTAATCATGGAAGACCAAGACGCATCCACTAGCGTCCTGCGTGGCATCCTAGACAACGTGGCGATGACCAATTCGCCCCGCATTGGCGTGGTCGAGGGCCAAGTCAACATGGACGACGCGCTAAATTCAAACGAAATCGGCGGCATAATTCGTATGCGCCAGCCTGGGGCTGTCATCCCGCTGGCCGTGCCGTTTGCCGCTGGGCAGACACTGTCGGCGATGCAGTATCTCGACAGCACAATTGAGACGAAGACGGGCGTCAGCCGCGCGTCAATGGGCTTGGACCCCGACGCACTACAGTCAACCACCAGAGCCGCCGTCACAGCCACTGTGCAGGCCGCTGCGGGGCAGACTGAGGTAATGGCGCGTAACCTTGCCGAAGGCGGCATGCGACGCCTGTTCAAGCTAATGCTGGCGCTGGTCGTCAAGCACGCCGACGCGGCGCAGTTCATGAGACTGAACGGCGAATACGTTGAAGTTGATGTGCGGTCATGGGACACCGCGATGAATTTGTCCATCAACGTGGGCCTTGGCACTGGCCGCGAGGAAGAGAAAACCGCCGCGTACCGCGAGGTGCTTGGGCTACAAATGCAGGTTTACGGAGAATACGGACCAGAGAACGGCGTCGTGTCCCTCGTCAACATCCGCAACACAGTCGCCGACATGATGGCGTCGGTCGGCATCCGCAACAGCGAGCGGTTCTTTAAGCCAATTACGGCAGAATACGAGCAGCAACTTGCCATGCAGCGGCAACAGCAGGCCCAAATGCAGCAACAGCAAGGCCCGCAAGACGCGCAGGCGATGGCATTCATGCAAGCCGAGCAGCTAAAGTCGCAGACCAAGGCGCAAAGCGACGCGATGCGGATACAGCTTGACGCGCAGAAGGCGCTGATGAAAGATGACTTTGACCGCGATAAAATGTATCAAGACATGATACAGAAGAATGCGGAAATCGAAGGCAAATTCGGCCTGCAAGTCAACGAGCAGCAAATCCGCGCGGAACAAGAACGCCAGCGCATGATGATGCAGCAACAGAGATAACGGAGAATACTGATGGACGCGAACGCAAAGGCCAGCAGGGCGGCGAGTATTCTTCAAGATTTGGTGTTCATGGAGGCCATTAGTGTGGTAAAAGGATACCACGTTGACGTGTTTCTTGAACATAGTTCAACACCAGAGGAAATCATGGAAGCGCACCGGGCTGTCCGGTCGCTCACGCTCGTACAGGGGCAACTGCAATCGTTTGTAGACGACGGCAGACTCCTAGAGCGAAAACAGAAGGATCGGCAACGTGGACAACACGCCTGACCCCGGCTCAATAGAGGCCGTTGCGGCGTCGATTATCGATACCCCACTTGAAGAAAGTGAAGTATCGCTAGCCGACGAAAACGAAGAAGACACAGCGGCAGACGAACCCGAATTGGAGGCTGACGAGGCTGACGATGAGGATTACGCGACCGACGCAGATGATGCGCCGGACGACGAGTATGACGACCAAGAGGAAGTCGAGGAGGCACAAGAGGAGCTTGCACCTAGCATGTACACCGTCAAGGTGGATGGCAAGACACAGCAAGTGACACTCGACGAGCTGACCCGTGGCTATTCAGGGCAGACATACATTCAGCAGGGAATGGATCAACTTGCGTCAGCTAAGAAGCAGATGCAGGACGAATACGGTTCCATGCAGCAAGAGCGGCAATTCTTGTCCGACCTCCGCCAGAAGGCAGAGCAAGGGCAGGCGCTAACACCCCCAAAGCCACCGTCCAAAGACCTCTTTGAGCAAGACCCCATCGGCTATATGTCTGAACGCATTAAGTACGATGAAAACCTTGCAGAGTATCAGCAGCAGGCGCAAGTCATCAATCAGATGGAACAGCGTCAGCAGGCGGAGGAAAGCCAGCGGCACAGCCAATATTTGGCGAGCCAGATGGAAGTGCTGCACCAACGCATCCCACAACTAGCGGACCCTAAACAGGCACCCGCTTACCGGGATAAAATGGTGCAAGCTGGCGTGAATTACTACGGATTTGATCCGCAGGAAATCATGGGACAAGCCGACGGTCGATACGTTGCAGCGCTACACGACGCGATGCAATGGCGACAGATGCAAGAAGCCAAAGGCCAAGTTAAGCAAAAGGCAGAAGGCATCCGAGCCGTAGTTAAACCCGGCGTCAAGCGCAACGAGCGGACGACTAACGCCCGCAAGGCCAAAGACACCGCCGCTCAGATGAGACGGACAGGTAAGGACAAAGATGTCGCAGCCTGGCTACTGACCTAAACCCACACCGCAAGGAGACACCCAATGGGCGTTACTGCAAACACAAATCAAACGTACAATTCGACCAACATCCGCGAAGACCTTCAGGATGCGTACATTTCCATTTCAAGCACCGAAACTCCGGTTCAGGCTGCACTTGGACGCAAGTCTATTTCCAGCACGTACTATGAGTGGAACACCGTGGACCTCGCAAACCCTGCCGCTAACCGCGTCAAGGAAGGCGAAGCTGCGCCAGGCAACTCTGCGCCAACAAACTCAAAGCGCATGGGTAACTACTCAACCATCTCCGACAAAGTCGTCGACGTTAGCACAACAAACGACGCCGTCAATGGCGCTGGTAACGTACAGACCATTGCGCAGCAGACAGCCTTCAAACTGAAGGAAATCAAGCGCGATATGGAGGTAATGTTGGTCTCAAATATTGCCGCCGACGCCGGTGGCGCTGACGAGGCGCGCGTGACTGCTGGCCTTCCAGCTTGGTTGCGTTCCAATGTTGACCGCTCAACTGGCACAGTCGATGGCGCCAACCCAACACTGTCCGGCACCACTGCAGGTTTCCCGAACGCAGCGGCAACTGACGGTTCCGTTCGTGCGCTGACCGAAGCAATGCTCAAGGGCGTGATCGCGTCTTGCTGGGATGCTGGCGCAGAGCCAAGCATCGTATTGTGTGGCTCCGCAGTGAAGCAGAAGATTTCTTCGGCGTTTACCGGATCGGCCACTAAGTATCAGGACATGACTGGCAAGAAAGAGCTGGTTGCTGCGATTGACGTTTACGTCAGCGATTTTGGCACCTTGACCATCATGCCGTCACGTTTCCTTGAGACGCGGACAGCAAACTCGCAGACAGTCGCCGGTCGCGACGTGTTCGTCCTTGACCCAGAGTATGCAAAGGTCTGCTTCCTGCAGAACATGAAGCAAACACCGTTGGCAAAAACTGGTCACTCTGACCGCCGTTTGATCGCCTGCGAGTGGGGGCTTCAGGTAGACCAGGAAAGCGCGCACGGGATCATCGCCGACATCGACGGCTCCCTGTAATCTAAACAAATTGGGCGTGCCGGTTATCTGGCGCGCCCAGCACTTAATGGAGAGAACACATGGCCGAAATTAAAATTACCACTGACCGCCTCCCGCAGCCTGACCGCTGCCGTGGTGCCGTCATTAGCGTGACACAGGAAAAGGCTGACCATTTGGTCGGCAAGGGTTGGGCTGAGATGCTTGAGGTCGCGCCGAAGCCAGCGCCGAAGCCTCGCGTCAAGCCACGCAAAAAGATGGAGAAATAACTTGTCACATTACGACGTCAAGGAAACGATGTACGAGCAAGACGGCAACTTGGTCGTCAACCGCTCGCAGGACGTGAAGAGCCTGATCGACGCAAACCACGAATTGAGCCTGACAGCCCCCAGCAAGCACGGCGACGCCGCGTTTCGTTTGGCGGGCCGTATTCCTCTGGTCGTTGCCGAGCAATGGTCAAAGGAATGCGGCGCTGGCGTTGGCACGAAGGCGTTTAACGAGTATGTTAAGACCAAGCTGCTGGATGGCGATTTTGCAAAATTGCGCGTGAAGGGATTTTAGAATGGCCGACGAGTTAAACACCCCAACGCACCGCTGGTATCAGCGCCGATACAACATTGCACTGAGTCCGAACGAGGTCAGCCCAAAGTGGATTCTTGCCGCCGGGATCGCAAAGATCAACGCATGGATTGCCTCGCTGGCCGGATACGCAGTCAATGGTTTTGATCCAGCCTTGGTGTTTGACTTTAAGGAAAACTACTACCGTAAGGGTTCAGAAGATTCCACACTAGCCTCAGCCGTTACTCACAGCCGTGCATCTAATGCCACTATGGTGGATAGCACTGGTACTCTTGTAACGGTAGGCAATGACGTGCCCCGTGTAGGCCACCACATCTACAATGGCTCTGCTTGGGTTAACGAGGGCATCCTCCATGAGAGTGAAGCTCGGACTAACCTTATTGAAAACTCAAACGACCTAACTGCTGCGGAATGGGGAGTCGTTGCATCTTCTAACAGCGCAAATGCTGCGGTGTCTCCTGACGGGACTTCTAACGCAAACAAAGTTGTTGCTACTACTTCCTTCAATCGTCACTTTACTTACGTTGAGAAAAACCTTCAGTCCGTGAGTGGCAGTCACTCCTTCTCTGTTTATGTGGCCGCTGCGGGTTACGGCTTTGCTACAGTTTGTGTTGGAAGTGATGGCGCACTCAATTACTATGCTGTTGTTATTGATTTGTCTAACGGCACTAAAACAGCAACCTACAGTCGGGGTACACAAACAGATAAGACATGTACAGTCGAGGCTGTAGGCTCTTACTTTCGAGTTACCATCAGTGGTGCTGGTGAGCAGTTTTACATTGTAGGTCCTGTTGACACAGGGACGTATACTACTGGCTCTTACGGCTTTAAGGAGTTTAGTGCTGACGGTACATCTGGTATCTTAGTCTATGGCGCACAGGCTGAACTAGGCTCAACCCCATCGAGCTACATCCCAACATCAGGTGCTACAGCCACCCGTGCTGCTGACTTGCTAACAGTCCCTGCGGCTAACCTACCGTATAGTTCTACTAACATGTCTATCCAGATGGCTGGTAAGATGACTTATGCTGATACTGATGGTGATAATGGTAAATTCTTTAGCTGGCATTTAGACAATTCCAACAATATTTACTCAATGCTTTCGACATACCAAGCAAGAACAGGGGCGATTTATTGGGTGCAAGAAAGCGGCAATGTGTTAGACGCTGTAACTGGACCTAATACTTCATACTCTCCTGACACCAACGTACCGTTTAACTTTGCATCACGTCACGGCTCTACGTTCCTCAACGGAGCTATAGATGGTACAGCACTAACAGCCAACACAACCCCTACAGCCCTGCCAAACCTGTCATCTACTGACTTAAACCTTGGTTTCGACTTCATGGGTATAATCGGAGAGTTCCGTATGTGGTCAGATGACATCACAGACGCTGGCATTGCGGAGGCATCAACATGATAGAAGAAGTAGAAGCACCAAAGACTGACTTTTATCTCAAGTTGGCATCTGAGGCGTCTATGCCATCAGTGTTGTCCGCCTTTTACGATGATGAAGGTGGGTTGGTGAGTAACACCGCAGACTACGCTATCGACGTAGTAGGGGTCTTACAGGAGCCTACAGGCGTTATCATCTCAGGTGACGATGGTATGGAGTATCCTGAGATGGTTGCCTTAGATGGCTGGCACGTCAACCTGCGACTGTCAGGTGACGGCAGGCGGGCCGACGCAGAGGCGCTGGTGGTTTACACTGTAGACCCTTCGCCAGCAACGCCATCAAGGGTTTGGCTGTGATGGCCGAAGATCATGGTCGCTTGGAGCGGATTGAGGCAAAGCTTGACAGCGTGGGGGAGGCGCTCGTCGCGTTGGCCCGCCTGGACGAGCGAATGATCACCCTGTTTAGGCGGATGCAGACCTTAGATGACCAGCAGAGCGATCAATCCAATCGTTTGGTCAAGCTGGAAGGCAACGTCGGATCAAACGGCGCAAGCCTGCGATTTGCGGAGCGTTGTTTTTGGATCGTGCTTGCGGCGGTCGTCACGTTTGCGTTCAAGGGAGGGCTTTAATGACTGAAAATAAAGTAGTATTTGGTGCGCTTGTCAGCGTTATAGTTGCCCTGTTGTCGTGGAATATTAGCACGACAAATGAGCTTCAGCTTCAGGTGCAGCGCCTTGAAATCATCTTGCTGAATGACGCATTTACAAAGTAAGGTATCGACATGAGATCATATTCGCAAAGAAGCCTGACTAGCTTGAACGGCGTTCACCCCGACCTGCGCCGCGTCATTGACCGCGCACTGCAAGACGGCCCGCTGGATTTTGCTGTGATTGAGGGCTTGCGCACTAGGAAACGGCAAGAGCAACTGGTCGCGTCCGGCGCATCTCAGACAATGAACAGCCGCCACCTGACTGGACACGCAGTGGACCTGCTGCCGATTGACCCGACCACGGGCAGGGGCGAGTTTGCTTGGCCGCTGTATGACCAGCTTGGGCCAGCGGTTAAGACGGCAGCGAAGAAAGAGGGCGTCCCGATTGTGTGGGGCGGCGACTGGACTTCATTCAAGGACGGCCCGCATTTTGAATTGGATCGCCGCGTTTACGACAACAGCAAGTGGTCTACGTCAGAGCTGCCCGCACAGGGACGCTCCAGCGTAACACAGAGCGGCACGGTGCGCGCGTCGGCGGTCACAGTGGCTTCTGGCGCAGGTAGCGCCGTGGCGGCCCTGTCAGCGCTCGACAGCGTGGCGCAGTACATTGTGCTGGCCTTTGCTGGCGTGGCCGTGCTGGCTGGCATCTGGATTATGCGCGAGCGGCTGCGAAAGTGGGCAGGTGGCGACCGATGACCATGCGCCTGCAATTATACATATTTGTCGGGCTGGCCTTCGTCGCTGGCCTGTTGCGCTGGCGGTCGGTATACGCTGACGCAAAATTAGCAGAGCTAGACAAGCGGATCGCGTCTGATAGATTGGACGCAGCACTGCGCAAAATGGAGATCGACCATGAAATCGAGACATTGGGCGACGTTGGCCTTGGGGAGCGTGCTGCTAAGTGGCTGCGCCCAGACGCCGACAAACGGTAACTATTGCGATCTGGCTCGGCCATTGCAGTTTGAAAGCCAGCAAACCATCGACACGCTGATGGCCCAGGATCGCGGGCTGCTAGTTGGCATTGTGGTCAACAACGAAACCTGGGATCAATTCTGTAAATGATTGCCCGCCGCGCTACCAACATCGGGCGCGCGGGCGAGTTTTTCGTCTGCCACTTGTTAGAGCGTGCGAACTGCGAGGCCACTAGATCGGACGGACGGTTTGACGTGATTGCGCTGCGGCCTGACGGCACGCTGGCGTCGGTCGAGGTTAAAACATGCGCCACAATTTCGCACACGGGCCGCGTGCGGTTTAATGTCGGCGCGTCAAAAGCCGACTGGTGGGGCCTTTACGCGCTGCCGCTCGGTCTGGTTTTATTTATGCGCGGCGACGATGCCAGACTAAACTGCAAGCACATGACGCTCCGGACGGCAGACTTTACGCCCGCCGCCCAATCTGCGTCGTTGCGAGAGTTAGCTGTAGGTCATTTCTGATGCCAATGCCAGATATCCACACGCATCCACAAAGTTGTCGCTGTGTTCTTTGTTTGACGCTGCGCGGGCGTGCTTGAACAACGACATCATCATTGCCACATCGTATGCGTCCAGCGGGCCGTCGTCGCGGTGGATCATCCACCATTCCCACAGCGCCGCGATGCTAGCGAAGCTGTCTTCTGCGTCGCCATGTGTCGCGGCGCGATCATGGGTGACGCATTGCTCGGCTTGCTTTAAAACTGTTGATCTGTCCATTTTGTGCTGTTCCTCATTTTGCGTTGTTGGTATTGGGTTGACGTGGGGCGAATATCTCAACCTTGGTTGATGTTGGTGCGCTTGCTGGTTACTGCGCTACAGTCCGATTTCTAAGCCCGCCCGCCCCACACGATTTCAAATGTTATGCCTCGGCTTCTTTCGCGTCATCAATTGCTGCCTTCAAGCGTTTTTCCAAATCTTCGATGCGGGCGGCGGCTTGCATTCGCATATCGCATTCTGCCTGCCAGAACTGCACGTTACGCAATCGCTTCACCAGATCATTGGCCATCACAAATCTCCTCGCGCTCTGGGTCGCATGGACGCTGACAGCAGATTTGTTCGGTGGCATTGCGCCCAGACCTCGCCCTTGTCGCCCATGTCAGACAGTTCGTGGCGCGCATCGCTTATCACCAACAGCGCATCCGAGCATTCCGCCTGCGACGGTAGCGTGACAGTGTACGTTGTCGCGCCGATATGGATCAATAATAGTGTGAAAAACGTTGTCATTGGTCATCCCCTGCGGCATACTTTGCCCGTTCGTGTTTAATTCTGTTTGCAACGTAGGCGGGCGCGCTGTCGATGCAGCGGCCCCTCATTTTTACTCGGTGCCGTTCTACTGCTTCGGCGTTTGGATAAACGCGCCAGCAATCAGGGCAACGGAAGTTTTGTTTTTTACTCACGATCTGCGGCCCTTGTCCGTCAGTTCGTACCAGTTGCGATTGCCAGTGCTGGAAACGTGTTTGCGGATAAAGCCAGCCGCGCCGTTCATGTTTCGCAGGGCGTTCTGAACCGACGCCGGGCGCACGACCCCGGTCAGCCCGTCTTGGATTGCGCGCATTGTTGACACGCCGTCGGGGCATGTCCGCAGAAATTCCAGCACGGCGGCATCTGAGACGCGCTGCAGCCCCTCGCGCTCAACCTCCGTCCTGTCTGGCGTCTTTGGCATGCGCGGGCGGTGGTCGTCTGCCAGCTCATGGCGGCGGATTGCGCGCCCGATGTGGGCCTCGTTTGCCGTGGCCATCGACGTCAGCCTGAATGCGTTGGCGGTGATTGTTTGTAGCCGAGTTGTCATCTGCGCTTTCCTTTCGATGCCATGCGGTCATCAAGGTCGTCGTGGTAGGCATCAATGCACAAAAGGGCGATCAGCGAGGCTACTGCAGGCAGTTTTGCACCGCCCAAAGCTGGCAGCTTTAGTGTTTCACTGATTAGCCATTCCGACACCGCGTCGGGCAACTTGCAAGCCACGTCCGTGCCGAGCGAACCGATTGTCAGAAACTGGCGGTTCTGTTGCTGCAATTTGCGCAGTGTCGTGTGTGGCCGCGCCGCTGGCGCTGGGCCTTTTGTTTTGTGATTATCAAGCATCATTTTCGCTCCATGACATTGGCTCGCATTTGTCTGGGCGGCACGTGAACCACTCCGCCGACGCCTTGGTTTGCGATGACTTCCGAAATAAAACAAATTTTGAGCATTTTCCCGCATTAAAAATGCGCCGCATTTCGTGACCAATTGCGTTATATGCTATAGTGTTGTCATCCCTAACGGCTTCGGGGTTATCCATCAACTCGCAAAACACGTCTCGGTTGTTCCAGCAGTCGCCATCAAGTATCAGTTTCTGCGTAAACTCACGGGCTTCTTCGGCGGAGATGCCGTCAAATTGCTCCGAGGCTTCCGGCTCCTGTGTAGCAGGTGTAGCGGATGTAGCGGATGTAGCAACCCACGGCGCGACGTTGACGGCCATATACGGCGTGCGCTCGCGGCTACCTTCTACGGGATTTGGGATTACGTCGGCAGTCAGCAGGTCGCCCGCAGAAAGATTGGCGCGAATTGATATTGATGCGGGGATGTATACGGTAAATCCTGAGCCGATTTCAATGCCGAAACAGCTTTCATTGATCGTCCGATTTGTAACTGTCAAAGTTGTCGTTGTGGTCTCTTGGTTGTTGTCAAACATTTTGGTCACTTTCTGATTTGGATTTGATTGCGTAGATTTCGTCGAGCGGGATGTCGTGGACGGCCCCGCAAAGAACCGCCCCATATCGGGCAATATCTTGAATAATCTCATTCGTTCTGAGCCTTTCGCTGTTGTCGTATGTCTGCACGCTGGCGCGTTCTGCTGGGTATGCGGAGCCGTAAAGCATGACCTGCAGTTCTTCCATTGTGTCGGCCTCGTAGTAAAGATCGCTGCCGGTGCCTGCCTGCACGGCGCGGCAGTGGAACCGCTTCAGCGTTGCGGGCTGCGGGGCGTTGAAATTAGATTTCATAACGATGCCCCCGCAAGAGCCAGTAAGACGGCCAGCATAACAAATAGGCTGATGCCGCCGATGATGTCGCCAATCAGGTTTTTCATTTGAATGTGTCCTCATATTCAACGGCGGCCATCGCGGCCAGCTTGCAAATTCGTACAGTGTCTGGGGACATGCCGTGCGCGATGCTGATTGCCATGTCGGTCGCCAGCTTGTGCTGTTCGTCGGTCGGCGCTTGGATCGCCAGCTTCAGCGCCAACGTCAGCGCCTGCTCGGATGTTTCAATTTCAATGTCGGCCATGATAATATTTCCTTTTGATTAGGTTGGGTGGGGGCGCGTGGCCCCCGTTTGAGTTATTCGTGAAAGGTGGCCAGCAAGTCCCAATCGTCGGTGAGGGTAAACAAGCCGTCGTCTGCATCGCAAACCAGACCAGCAGCAACGAGCGATCCGAATGTGCCTTCAGCGTTTTTCCGACCCCAACCAGCATTTTCTAGGTCTGAAGCCTCAACCCAAGTAAACGGATCGCATTGCAGATCAGCAAGGTTTTTGCCGCCCATGTTGCCGCAGCAAGATTTGATGAGCCAGTGCATTGCGGAGGTTTGGTTTGTTGTGAGGTTTGCGTTGGTCATTTTGTATTTCCTATTTGCTAAGTGGTGGGTGGGGGCGCGTGGCCCCCGTTGAGTTATGCTTGGCGGGACATTTGCAGCGTGCGAATGTGTTCGCTGACCATAGATGCCAATTCATCAAGGGATGTCGTGAAGCTATCGTCTGGCCACAGCGGGTTGCCATCAGCCTGTGTGATCCAATACCCACGCGGCGTGCCGTGGTTGTCCCGAACGGTGTCGATACCAGATTGGCGCGCTTTGGTTTGGATTTCTGTGTAACGTGTCATTTTGTATTTCCTTTGGTTAGGTTGGGTGGGGGGGGGCGCTGTGGCCCCCGTTTGGGTTAGGCGTTTTCGATTAGCTTGACCGCTGCCATTGCTGAATTAGCTCGCATGTAGGTGTCACCCGCTGCTGGACCCCACTGGGTTAACCACTCGTTTGCAGCACCTCCACTTGCTTTGCCGCCAATGATAACGAATGGCTCACCACCAGCTTCACCGACCCACTCGCCAGCGTATGATTTCTTGATCCAATCAATGCGCGGGCGGCAATTAACCAAGCGACCGTTTACGCGTAGGCAGTCTAGGGTTGATTCAGTTTTGAGGGTGATGGTTGTCATTTTGTATTTCCTATTTGCTTGTTAAATTGTTCGTATGTCCTTTCTAACGTCAGTCTGCGATATAGTAAAGATATACTTCGCATCTTTACTATATTATTTTTATACGCTATTGATGCCGTACACAAAAGGAGAACGACCATGAAACCCAAGTTGATCCATTTTTCCGAGGAACATGCGGCGGTCATCAAGGCCGCAGCGAATAGTCTGGGGATGACGTTTACCGCGTTTGTCCGCATGGCTGCAATCAAAGAGGCGGAGCAGTCCTGATGGTTATTTTTGGAATTGACCCAGGCTTTACCGGCGCGATTTCGATCTACAGGCCAAGCCTCAATTTGATTGAGGTTCACGACATGCCAGTGATGAAGTCGGCTAAAGGCAAAACAATCTTGAACCTGCACGGCGTCCTCGATTTACTGGGGCGCGAAGACGACACGCCTCACATGGCTGTTATTGAGCAAGTGGGCGCAATGCCGGGCCAGGGCGTTAGCTCAACTTTCCGGTTCGGCGAGGGTTTTGGGCAACTGACAATGGCCATTGCGGCGCAGGGCTTGCCGGTTCACTTTGTCACGCCACGGCGCTGGAAGGGCCACTTTACTCTATCCCGCGACAAGGGTGTATCACGGTCTGTTGCATCGCAACGGTTCCCGCAGATCGCGCCGCAGTTTGCGCGGGTCAAAGATGATGGCAGAGCGGAAGCCTGCCTGATCGCATTATATGGAAAGGAAAAACTGATATGATAACCGCAGACAAAATGTCGAACGCGCAATATCACGCGACCGAGGCGATCTCGTCGTCGGACGTGAAGGCCGTTCACGGCAAGTCGCTGGCGCACTGGAAGCACCGCGCCGCGTTCAAGCCGACTATTGCGATGGCAATTGGCACGGCAGTCCACGACATGTGCCTTGAAGATGGCGAGAATACTGTCAGGGGCGGCGCAGATCGTCGCGGTAAGCAATGGTCTGACGCATTTGCGGAGGCCGAGGCGCACGGCCACCTACTGCTAACCGCTGGCGACTATGACCTCGCCCGCAACGTGGCAGACAGCGTCATGTTTCACCCGGTCGGCGCTAAGATGGCTGGGCCTGACACCGTCAACGAGGCCAGCTTCTTCGCCAAGTGTCCGATGACTGGCTTGGACATCAAGTGCCGACCAGACAGCTACGACGAAAAATCTGGCGTGATATTTGACATTAAAACGTGCCAGTCCAGCGCACCGAAAGACGTCGAAGCAGATATTCGCAAATATAATTATGCGCTGCAGGCATCGTGGTACATGTACGTGATGCAGAATGCGGGCCACAAGGCGGACAGGTTTGTATTCGTGTTTGTAGAAAAGACAGCGCCGTTCGCAGTAAACGTCTGCGAGCTGACAAAGGAATATATCGAGTGGGCCGACGTGCAAATGCACAAAGCCCTGCGCGATATTAAGACGGCCAATGACACCCAAGTCTGGGAGACTGGCTATTCGATTGGTATCAACGCGGTTGATATCCCACCTTGGCTGGCACAAGATGCAGCCTCAACAGACGACTTTTAAGGAGAGACAACAATGGCAAATACTGATTTCAAGGGCATTATGATCCGAGATGTTGAGTTTAAGTTTCCCAAGCTAGGGGCGACGTATAAATTTAACACGGCGGAAAACCGCTCAGAGGAGTGCAACCCCCGCGCACAGGGCGCAGCGTACAGCGTTGGCTGGACTATGAATGCGGACGCAGCAAGAAAGCTGCAGACTGAGTTAAAGCAGCATTACGAGAGTTGCACCACGAAAGCCCCGTTTGCAAAAATATTCGGCATGAAGAAACTAGACGACGGATCGTTTAGCTTTTCGGCGAAGCGCAATGGCGTCAACGGTCAGGGCGAAGAAAACCCGAAGCCAAAAGTTATCAACGGATTGAAAGAGCCGCTTGAAGACGTACACATCTGGGGCGGATCAACGGGCAATATTAAAGTGACAGCGTATCCTGTGACGAGCCCTTCCGGGGAAGGCGGTATCTCGCTGTTGATTGATGTGGTCCAAGTGGTAAATGCGGTTTACGGCGGGTCCAGCGGGCTGGATGATTTCGACACCATTGCGCCAGTCGGCAAAATCCAAGACCCAGATTTGAATGATTTTGGCGTGGCGGCTGCGGGTGATCCGTTCGCTGACATTCCGAAGTCTGCAGCCAATGATCTGGCAATGGACGACATCCCGTTCTAAGCAAAGAAAACCCCCGCAGCCTTTTAAAGCTGCGGGGGAGTTGGGAGAAACGAACAAAACTTGGCGAAAAGGAAGTCCGCAAGATGACGTTAACAAAAAACAGTGACATGGGCAAGCAAACGCTGCTGATTGCGCACGGATCGGGAGACACCCGCATCAATAACGCAGCCACAGAATACGGTGGCATTACGCTGCGCGAGATAGCCGCGATGGTTGACGCGCCGCAAGCTACGGAAAAGACTGACGCCGCGTTCATCATTCCGTCCACCTACAAGGGCCACGATGGCCGGAACCACGCAGCACAGCGCGAGCGTGGCGAATACTGGATGCTGGCCATCGACATCGACGAAGGCAACCCAGACATCGACGCGATCCGGTACGCAATCGACGGCGTGACTGGCGGCGCGATGACGTTGACATATACGTCGTCCAGCGCCACGCAAGAAAACAAAAAATGGCGGGTGCTAATCCCGCTGTCCGAGCCGCTGACCGGCGAAGAATATGCCGACGCGCAGTTGGCGCTGTTTGACATGCTGCGCCGGGATTACAATATTACGCCCGACAGTACATTGGCACGCACCGGCCAGCCGATATTCCTGCCGAATGTTCCGCCAGCGAAACGCGACGACAGTGGCGAGCCGCTGTTCTATGAGTCGGAAAAGCATCGCGGCGGCGGCTACATGGTCGCAAAGGACAGCGCGATCTGGGCCGAGGTTGAATTTCGCCGAAAGAATGCAGCCATTGCCGAGGCGAAGGCGGCATTTGACCGCGCGAAGCGGATAGCGGCCAGAGCGGAAAAGCGCGCACAGTATCCAGACAATGTGGACCCGATTGACGTATTCAACGACGCGCACACAATCGGCGACCTGTTCGTCGAATACGGATACGAGCGGCAGGGCCAATCAGACAGCTACAAGTCGCCGCAATCGACGACCGGCAGTTTCCCCGTCAAAGACTTCGGCACGCACTGGGTCAGCATGTCGGGCAGCGACTTGGCTGCTGGCGTCGGCACGTCGTCGGCAGACTTCTGCTGGGGCGACGCCTTCGACTTATACGTGTTCTACAGCCACGGCGGCAACTTTACGGACGCAGTGCGGGCTTATGGGGCGGAGATTAAGCCGAGCGGCAACGACATCCGCGACAGCATCATGCAAAGCGCGAGCCAGCACGATCACATGCAGCCGGATGACGTCGATGACTTTGACATTATCCCGACGTCTGCGCCCGCAGAAATGCAAGCGCCAGTGGAATTTCAGATCGGCGAGGCGACTGAGCGCGCCAAACGCAACGAAATATTCTGGGCAAGGGACGCCCGGCCAATGTTGAAGTCGGCGTATCTGGTCAAAAATTGGCTGGGCGCTGGGCAGATGTCAGTCGTCTACGGGCCAAGCAACGTCGGCAAATCGTTTTTCGCGCTCGACATGGCGTTTACAGTCGCAGCAAAGATCGAATGGCAGGATTGCAAGACGCGCGGCGGGCCGGTGCTATATCTGGCGACCGAAGGCGGGATTGCATTCAACAACCGCGTGATGGCGCTGCGCAAGCAGTACAGCCTGGATGACGTGCAATTGGCAGTCAGGCCGTCGCCGGTCAACCTGCTGGACCCTGCCGCCGACCTCGCTGGCTTGTTGGAGCTGTGCGCCGAGATTGAGCAGACATGCGGCGCGCCACCGTGCATGATCGTCGTGGACACGCTGTCTAGGGCGCTGGCCGGTGGCGACGAGAATGGCAGCGTTGACATGACGTCGTTCATCTCCAACTGCGACGTGCTGCGCAATGCGTCGGGCGCGCACATCATGGTCGTCCACCACAGTGGCAAGGACAGCGCGAAAGGCGCGCGTGGGCATAGTTCGTTGCGCGCCGCCACTGACACGGAGATAGAGCTGACGGTCAGCGGCAACATACGGACGGCAACAGCCACCAAGCAACGCGATCTTGAGCCGCAGCCGCCGTTTAACTTTCAGCTAAAAATCCACACGCTGGGCTGCGATGAGGACGGCGACGACGTGACGACCTGCACGATCACGGCGGCAAGCGACGAAGACATTGCCGACAAGGATCAAAAGCGGCCCGCTGGCGCAAATCAGAAGGTCATCGTCAAGGCGTTCAAGCAGCTACGCGCTGACGGCGTCGGCAGATCAAACCCCGGCGGGCCAGGCTGGCCGGAGATTGGCGAATATTGGTGCGTGCCAGAGGACAGGCTGCGCGACTTTGCCACTGGCAAGATGTCGTCGGTCAACCCGCGCAGCGCATACAGCAGCGCCGTCAGTGGATTGCTGTCGATGGGATACGTCGTGCAGAACGAGGGCATGTGCTGGATCGCGGCGAAGGAGGGCCGGACGTCGAAATGACGGCGGCAATGCCTGAAAGGTTTAATTTGGATTGTTTCAGGAATTAAGTGCCTAACAATCAAGTTTGCGCGCTTAACGGGGGGAAAAGCTCCCGAAGTTAGTACCCCTTAACGAAACAGGAGACGATGCAATTGGATTTTAATCAAGTTTGAGGCGGTAAAAGTTGTATGAAAAGTTGTATGAAAAGCGTTTTTCGGACGTTTTCTGGTGGGTCAAGTTGTATGATTTGTATGAAAAGTGGGTATTGTTTGTTATCAATGGCTTACGGACACTTTTCATACAAAATCATACAAAATCATACACAAATCATACGGTCGAACAGTTGTATGATTAATACGGAAATGCCTATAGGGCTTTCCGTATTTCAACATGGGACAAATTTAGTGGGGATCAGTGGCAATGGCTAAACCAAGAAAGGCCGCACCAAAGTCGGCGGCAGCAAAGAAGGCGATGGCTGAACGGGGTACGTTCAAGGTTGGCTCAAACTCAAGCTACGACAAGCCGTACAGCCATCTGGTGGCTGCGGCGGTCGCGCCTTACGTTGCCGCGTCTCAAGCGTCGGTCAGCGTCTGGGGTGACACGCTGGTCGGCTGCGTGCCGCCCGCGTTCGCCGTGCGCTATCAGCAACTCAAGAACGAGCTGGACGGGCAGATGATTGCAGAAGACCACGACCAGGTCGCGGCCACGTCGGCCAGCCTGTGCAAGGCGCTCGAAGTCATGGCGCAGACGGCGCTGGCTGCTGGGCATAAGCCGCCAGAGATCGACGGCCACCTGGTGCAGCGCGGCGACACTGTGTACGCATTCATTGCCAGCGGCGATATGCGGGCCGTCAGGCGTCAACATCCAAGCTGGGTGGTGTGGCATATGTCAGACGCCGCGGCGGCCCTGAGTGGGCGGCTGGAGGACATGATGTCGGAGGTGACGGCGTCGTTCCCAGATGCGCGCGTCGTGGCAATACGACAAGGCAGCGGCGGCATGATCCAGTGGGACGGCGGTGACATTCATTGACCTGCGTCGGCCCGCATGCGAGCGTGCTGGCGCAACTGCAACCGAGGGCTGGACCATGACGACTGACATCTACATTGACGGCAGCGGCGTTGATCGTGAGTTAGCCGAGGAAATAGCGGACGCAATGATTGAGGTGGCTGAGATGCTGGAAGACGATGGCATCACGCGACAGGAGGTCGTCGTGGGGCTGGCACTGGCGCTGCAGTCGCTGACTTATAAGGCTAGAATGAACTAAGCTGCGGCTCGACAGTACGTCAGCGTAACGCTGGAGCGGGCGCGGCGGGCATACCGGCCGAGCCGCAGCTTCGCGCGTAGGATGAGCCATGTTCATACTTTTGTCAACATCTGGACTGATGCAGGTGCAGAAACTGGACTGATGCAGGTGCAGCATTATGCAAAAGCGGTCCACAAAGCGGTCCACAAAGCGGTCCACATTTTTGCACATACTGCTAACGTGCTGTAATCATTGCATTATTTGGTAGCGGTTTGGTGCCTGCTGTAGGCATCGAACCAATGCCCGCGCCAGACCCCCCCCCTATGCCATTAGATCGCGGGGTGCGGCTACCAGTACCCCCGAACATACATACGCCCACAGCATTCCAACCCCGCTCGCGATGAGCCGGCCCCCCGCCCCCCTATGCCTTCATAAAAAT
>Ga0208814_1000250_pt1 | contig 36209 bp, 31 predicted proteins | sample MalvirAntarct_55_FD_184253 | JGI IMG/M metagenome (GOLD analysis project Ga0208814, IMG submission 184253) | Marine viral communities from the Global Malaspina Expedition - Malaspina viral metaG Antarct_55 (SPAdes) (version 2) | ecosystem: Environmental > Aquatic > Marine > Oceanic | place... | reverse complement strand
GTCTTTAGATGGTATTGAATATTATTTGTTAAGTCTATGGAAGACTTAAAGGGTCAAATAAACAGTCTTAGATAATGGATTTACCTTTTAACTGTTTGATATAATTCATTGTTGTATTTGTAGCCCCTTTGTTATTTTCAATAAATGCCTTAGCAATTTTACCCGATTCAATTCTAGCGGTTTTATCAGTGACAAACTTTTCTAGTATTTTAGAACATTCAGAAGCATTTGAAATTGAAAACAATCCTTCTAATTCTCGTAGTTTTTTAGCTTCAGGGAATTTTTCAAAACGATTGCCAGTTACTATTGGAATTCCAAATATGGCAGGTTCTAAAATATTATGCAACCCACCAAGACTCATTCCTCCACCTACATAAGCAACATCAGCATGAGAATAAATTTTTGTTAGTAAACCAACAGTATCTAAAATAAACACTTTAGAGTCAGTTATGTTTGGGTCTTTCTTTGTTGAAAACAAAGTGCTTTTTTTTTGAATATTTTTTCTAAATGATTCAATTTTAGAAGCATTTATTTTATGAGGAGCAATTATAAATTTCACACTGTCTGGAGCTTTATTAATATAATCAATTAAAATAGCTTCGTCTTCAGGCCAGGTACTTCCGCACACAATACAAAGATTATTTTGCTTGAATTCTGAAATAAATGCTAAGTTGTTATCTTGACTTAATTGATTGCTAACACGATCAAATCTAGTATCGCCACTAACTGTAATTTCTTTGATATTAATACTTTTTAATAACTCTTTTGATGTCTCATCTTGTACAAAAAAGTGATCAAAATTATTTAATACTTTTCTCATAAAACCTCCATAGGGTTTAAAAAAGATCTGATCTTTTCTAAATAATCCTGAAACCAAAAATAGGGGTATATTTTTTTCTTTTAATTGAAATAAATAATTGGGCCAGAACTCATATTTAATAAAAATGACTAATGAGGGATGTGCTAATTCAATGAATTTTTTTGAGTTTGAAACCGTATCAATTGGTAAATAAAGAACCATGTTCGCAAGAGTTGCATTTTTTTTTACTTCAAAACCTGAAGGAGAGAAAAAGGTAACAATTATTTTATAGTTTGGAAATAACTCTTTTGTTTTTTCCATTATAGGAACACCTTGTTCATATTCTCCTAAAGATGCGCAATGAAACCAAATGGTTTTATCATCAGGATTAATGGATTCTTTTAAAGTATCAAAAACTGTTTTTCTGCCATCAACAAACAGGCTCATTTTTTTACTAAAAAAAGTAATTAGTAAAATTAGCTTACTGGTTATAAAAATTGAAAAATTGTATAATAAATGCATCAGATAATACTATACTGCTAAAATACGTTTCTTTATGGAATTAGATTGTTTGTCGATTTCAAATTTTGTAATTTTGTTCTTTATTTTGTAATAATTATTAAAGGCTTTAGGGGGAATTGTATAAAACGAGTATGTTATTTTTACAGTCTCAAATAACTGACTAGTAGCGAACAGCATCTGGCCATTAAATAGTAATAAAGATAAGCGCATGAAAAAGATACAAATGGTTGACTTAAAAAGTCAATATAATAAAATACAAGAAGAAGTAGATACTGCAGTATTAAATGTTATTAAATCAACACAATACATAAACGGTCCAGAAGTAAAAGATTTTCAAAAAGAACTCGAGGTTTATATGGGTGTCAAACATGTCATACCCTGCGCAAACGGAACAGATGCTTTACAAATTTCAATGATGGCACTGGATTTAAAAGCTGGAGACGAAGTAATAACTTCAGACTTTACTTATGTAGCAACTGCAGAAACTATAGCCTTATTAGGCTTAACACCTGTTTTAGTCGATGTTTATGCTGATACCTATGACATCAATATTGAAGATTTAGAAAGAGCTATTACATCTAAAACTAAGGCTATAGTCCCTGTTCATTTATTTGGACAATCTGCAAATATGGAAGCTATTATGGGTCTTGCGAAAAAATATAATTTATATGTAATAGAAGATACAGCACAAGCAATTGGGTGTGACTATTTTTTCAAAGATGGTTCAAAACAAAAAGTTGGTACCATTGGTGCAATCGGTTGTACCTCTTTTTTTCCATCAAAAAATTTAGGTTGTTATGGTGATGGTGGAGCCATTTTTACAAATAATGACGATTTGGCTGTGAAGTTAAGACAAATAGCAAACCATGGCCAGTCTAGACAATATATTCATGATAAGATTGGTGTAAACTCTCGCTTAGACTCAATGCAGGCGGCTGTTTTAAGAATTAAGTTACGTCACTTAGACAACTATTCTGCTAAAAGGAATAATGCTGCTGATTATTATGATCAAGCATTTGAAAACCATTCAAAAGTTAAAATTCCAGTAAGAGTGTCTTTTTCAAACCATGTTTTTCATCAATATACGCTTCAATTAATAGGAGTTGATAGAAATAAAATGAGAGAGTTTTTATCTGAAAGGGGAGTGCCCGCAATGATATATTATCCCATTCCTTTGCATTTACAAGAAGCTTACAAAGATCCCCGTTATCTGAAAGGAGCTTTTCCTGTTACAGAAAAGCTCTGTGATGTTGTGCTTTCTTTACCAATGCAAACAGAATTAGATAACGAACAATTAAATTTTATAACTTCAACGGTTATTGATTTTTTAAAAAACAACTAGCATGCAAAAAATATTGGTAACTGGAGGTTTAGGATATATTGGTTCACATACCGTTGTTGAATTGCAAAATACAGGTTTTGAGGTTGTAATTATCGATGATCTTTCCAATTCTTCTAAAGAGGTTTTAAGTAGAATCACCTCTATTACAGGAATTAAACCTGATTTTGAAGAAATAGATTTAAAAAATAAACAAGCAGTTGAGCAATTCTTTAAAAACTATTCCATTGATGGAGTAATTCATTTTGCGGCTTCAAAGGCAGTAGGAGAAAGTGTGAATGAGCCATTAAAGTATTATGAAAATAATATTACAACATTAACTTATGTATTAAAGGAAATGATTGCTAACCAGGTGCCTAATTTTATTTTTAGCTCTTCTTGCACAGTTTATGGCCAGGCAGATGAATTGCCAATTACGGAAAATGCACCTACAAAACCTGCAGAATCACCTTATGGCGCTACAAAGAAAATGGGTGAAATTATTATTGAAGACACTACAAAAGTAACTGCATTAAAGGCAATTGCATTGCGCTATTTTAATCCGATTGGAGCACATGAAACCGCTAAAATTGGCGAATTACCTTTAGGAGTTCCTCAAAATTTAGTTCCTTTTGTAGTGCAAACTGCAGCTGGAATTAGAGAATGTCTGTCTGTTTTTGGAGATGATTATAACACTCCTGATGGCACTGCAGTTCGCGATTATATTCATGTTGTAGATTTAGCAAAAGCACACATTATAGCCTTAAACAGATTGTTGAAAAATAAAAATAAAGCAAAGTGTGAGTTTTTTAATATCGGAACTGGAAAAGGAAGTTCCGTGCTGGATGTCATAAATGCTTTTGAAAAAGCTACGAATAAAAAAGTGAATTATAAAATAGTAGACAGACGTGCAGGAGATGTAACTTCAGCTTATGCAGATACTAGTTTAGCCAATAACGAATTAGGTTGGAAGGCTGAATTAGGTTTAGAAGAAGCGTTGGCTAGTTCATGGAAGTGGCAGGAAAGTTTAAAATAAAGTAATTACAGTTCAAGTGAAGCGCCACTAGTTGTTAGACTTCTATCTATCTTTCGCATTAGACCTTGCAATACATTTCCAGGTCCTACCTCAATAAAATGCGTAGCTCCATCTGCAATCATTTGCTGCATGCTTTGAGTCCATTTTACAGGTGCAGTTAATTGAGAAACTAAATTCTTTTTAATTTCTGAAGGATCAATGACGGCGGTAGTACTTACATTTTGATAAATAGGACATGCAGGATTTGAAAAAGGAGTATTTTCAATAGCAGCAGCTAATTCTTCTCTTGCTGGTTCCATAAGAGGGCTATGAAAAGCGCCGCCTACTGGTAATACCAATGCTCTTCTTGCTCCAGCTTCCTTCATGGCTTCACAAGCTAAATGGATAGCGTTTACTTCTCCAGAAATCACTAATTGACCGGGACAATTATAATTTGCTGCTACCACAATACCAGGAGTTTCTGTACATATTTTTTCCACAACAGCATCTTCTAAACTTAAAACTGCTGCCATCGTAGAAGGTGTTACTTCACAAGCTTTTTGCATTGCTTGAGCTCTTTTTGATACCAAAAGAAGTCCATCCTTAAAGCTCAAGGTTTTATTTGCAACTAAAGCGGATATTTCACCTAAAGAATGACCAGCAACCATATCTGGTTGGAATGATTCGCCCAATACTTCAGCTAAAATAGTAGAGTGTAAAAATATTGCAGGCTGGGTCACTTTAGTTTCTTTTAATGCTTCCGCTGTGCCCTCAAACATTATTTTAGTGATGTCAAAACCTAAAAGTTCATTAGCTTGATGAAACAATTCTTTTGCTTTGGAAGACTTTTCGTATAGATTTAGTCCCATTCCTGTAAATTGTGCTCCTTGTCCTGGAAAAATATATGCGTTCATCTGTTTGTATTATTTTATTGTTGGAGTTTGTGAATCTTTAGTTTTTTTGAATATGAATATTGTTTTTAATTCGATTTAAAAATAATTTATCAATTAAAAACTATAAAGTTTAGTTGCTAACAAAAGTTTGATAAGAAAAATCAAATTTATGCTTTTCATCTTTTAAATGGAATTCCTCAGAAATAAGCTTCCAATCATCTGAAGAGATTTCAGGAAAAAAAGTATCTGCTTCAAAAGAGCTATTAACTCTGGTTAATTCAATTTTATCTGCTATTTTCATTCCTAGTTTATAGATTTCTCCTCCGCCAATAATAAAAATTTGGGAATCATTTTTTGCGATTTCCAATGCTTCAGTCATGGAATGAACAATAATTGCACCCTCTGGATGGTAATCTGTATTGCGTGTAATAACAATATGTACTCTATTTGGTAGTGGTTTCGGAAACGATTGAAATGTTTTTCGTCCCATGATAATGTGATGACCAGTAGTTAATTTCTTAAATCGTTTAAAGTCTTTTGGTAAATGCCAAACCAGGTCGTTGTCTTTGCCTAGTTCATTGTTAGATCCGGCAGCAGCTATAATTGTAATCATATTTTTTCCTCCGAGTCTAGTGTTTTATTTTTAGCTTCTAGTTCCTGTGTAACTTCTTTTTCTGCTTTCTTGTCTAATTCAGATATTTTTTCTTCTTGTAGCTTTTTTAGTTTTTCTAATTGATGATTTTCCCATTCTTTATCCATAAATTTATTTTTAACTAAAACATTAAAAACATGGATTAAAAATAAAAAGCCCCAAGCTACAATTGCCCATACGAACCAAGGATAACCTATTGGATTAATATCTTTTCCAACTCCTAGAGCTAAATTAATAATAGCCAGTAAAATGGCGCCAACAATAAAATATATTAAATGGGAAAGTAATCCCTTTTTTTGAAGAATTCGTTTTCTAGCATATTCGTATTGCTCTCTTTGTTCAGCTTCATTTCGAGATTCTTTTTTAGATTTAGAGAACATTCTTTTTTTTTAGACTTAAGGTAAAGATACTATTTTTTAGAATAAATTAAATAGCTACAGCACCTTTAATATGTGGGTGATGTTCATAATCTGTTAAAGTGAAATCATCAAAAGTAAAATCGAAAATATTTTTTACTTCTGGATTTAAAATCATTTTAGGAAGTGGTTTTATATCTCTTGATAATTGAAGATCTATTTGCTCTTGATGATTGCTATAAATATGAGCATCGCCAAAAGTGTGAATAAAATCTCCTGCTTCCAGTCCACAAGCTTGAGCCATCATCATGGTAAATAATGCATAGGATGCTATGTTAAAAGGAACTCCTAAAAATATGTCCGCACTGCGTTGGTATAACTGACAAGATAATTTCCCGTTGGCTACATAAAATTGAAAAAAAGCATGACAAGGAGGTAAAGCAGCTTTGCCATTAGCTACATTATCTGAAAACGATTTATCTGTATCAGGCAATACACTTGGATTCCAGGCAGAAACTAACATTCTTCTACTGTCTGGATTGGTCTTAATTGTTTCGATGATTTCTGAAATTTGATCAATTTCATCACCATTCCAATTACGCCACTGATATCCGTAAACAGGACCTAAATCCCCTTTGTCATCTGCCCACTCATTCCAAATACGAACTCCGTTTTCTTGAAGGTATTTAATATTGGTGTCGCCTTTTAAAAACCATAACAATTCGTAAACGATCGATTTTAAATGAAGTTTTTTAGTAGTTACCATTGGAAATCCTTTACTTAAGTCGAATCGCATTTGGTAACCAAAAACACTTTTAGTTCCTGTTCCTGTTCTATCTTGTTTTATAGTTCCGTTTTCTAAAACATGCTTTATAAGATCATGGTATTGTTTCATAGGTAACTCCTTTAAATAAAGGGGGATTTAATAATAATAGTTTGAAATTCTAATGAGGTTAAAAATAAAAAAAAGCTTTAGATAATTATTTCTAAAGGACCTTTATATTATTAAAAGTTATCAACTTAAATAGAAATTAACAAGAAGCTATAAATAGTTAAGGAATGAATTTAGATCGTGTCTAAAAATGATAAGAACACAAACATTTCAAAGAAATTAATAAAAAATTAATTTTATCCTATTATCATACCTGCGATGGTGGCTGAAATTAAAGATGCTATACTACCACCGATAAGGGCTTTCATTCCGAATTTTGATAAGGTTTTACGTTGTCCTGGTGCTAAGGATCCAATCCCGCCAATTTGAATACCAATGGAAGCAAAATTTGCAAAACCACATAACATGTAGGTGGCCATGATAATTGACTTTTCATAGGTTAAATGAGTGGCATTGGCAACGTTTTTAAGGTCTGCTAGCTGTATATAACCAACAAATTCACTAGCTACTAATTTGATTCCTAAAAGTTGTCCCATCATCATCATATCTTCTTTTGCAACTCCAATTAACCACATTAATGGAGCGAATACTGTTCCTAGAATAGCTTCTAATGAAAGTTGATCATAGGAAGAATTTGCTGCAACCCAACTGTTTATAGAAGTAAAACTTCCAAGCCAACCTAAAATTCCATTGAACATTGCAATAAAGGCAACAAATACTAATAGCATAGCGCCAACATTTACAGCCAATTTTAATCCTTCTGTAGTTCCGATTGCTATCGCATCTAATATGTTAGATCCAATTTTTTCTGAAGAAACTTCAACATCTGTATTGATGACCTCAGTTTGTGGATATAATATTTTTGAAATTACAATGGCACCTGGAGCAGCCATAACTGATGCTGCTAATAAATGCTTTGCAAACAATAATCTTAGCACGGGGTCATTACCACCTAAAAATCCAATATATGCAGCAAGAACTGCACCTGCAACAGTTGCCATTCCTCCAATCATTACTAAAAGTATTTCAGATTTAGTCATTTTTTCTAAATACTCTTTGATTAGAAGGGGAGCTTCTGTTTGTCCTAAAAAGATATTTCCGGCTACACTTAAGCTTTCGGCACCAGATATTTTTAATAGTTTTGATAATAACCATCCAAATGCTTTAACCACTTTTTGGATAATTCCAAAGTAAAATAATACAGATGTTAATGCAGAGAAGAAGATAATAGTTGGTAACACTTGGAATGCAAAAATAAATCCGAAGGTATCCATGTCTACAACCAATCCTTCAAATAAGAACTTACTACCAGCTCTTGTAAATTCTAATATGCTAACAAATACTTTTCCAACAGCTTCAAATGCATTTTGTACAAAAGAAACTTTTAGTACACCAATAGCAATAATTAATTGAAAAGCTAAGCCAATACCTACTGTTTTCCAATTAATAGCTCTTCTATTACTGCTGAATAAAAATGCGATAAATAACAAGGAAGTCATTCCTAAAATACCCTTCCAAATACTCGTAAAAGAAAAACCCTGACTTGGTATTACTCCTGAATTCTCTTGTGATTGCAGTATAGTATCTCTTTTTTCGCCAATGGAACTTCTAAATTTATAATTCGATCCATTTTCAGTAAATATTAATGTTGAATCGGTAAGCTCGCTTATTTTATACCTTCTGATAGTATCTGTTGGTTGGTTGTAATAAAAAACCAATAGCTTGTTTTGGAACATATAATCTCCAGATGCTTTTAAGTTTTCTCTAGCTTCTATTTCGTAGGAAAAAGTTCCATCCCTAAGGGTTAAAAAGTCGTTTTCTGAATTTATACTTATTAAAGATTCTCCTTGTGCATCTTCAATACTAGAAAATTGCCAATTTTTCTCTAAGTCTTGTCCAAATGATAAAAACTGAACTAAAATTAATACTCCAACTAATAAATGTTTTTGCATAGGATGCTATTGTCTTTTTGAAATCTCGTCTCGAATACTTACTGCTTTTTCATATTCTTCGTTATTAACTGCTTCTTCAAGCATTTTTTTAAGTTTTTTTAATGAATGCTTGCTGAAGTCTTCTCGCGTAGAAATAGTAGATTCTTTATCGTCACTAGTTATGAGCTGTTCAATAACAGTTGCTGCTTTTTTGGAAAGATCATTTTTGTAGGGTTCTACTTCCGTTTTAATACCAGCTTTGTCTAAAATATTTTTGTAGGTAAAAATTGGTGCATCAAAACGCAGTGCTAAAGCAATAGCATCACTAGTTCTAGCGTCTATGATTTCTTCAATGCCATCTCTTTCACAAATAATACTAGAATAAAAAACACCATCTAATAATTTATGAATAATCACTTGTTGAACAACAATATCGTATCGTATTGCAAAGGTTTTAAATAGGTCATGGGTTAGAGGCCTAGGTGGCATAATTTCTTTTTCTAGCGCAATGGCTATAGATTGGGCTTCAAAAGCTCCTATGACGATTGGTAACTTTTGATCTCCATTTTCTTCACTTAAAATTAATGCATAAGCACCATTTTGAGTTTGACTATATGAAATCCCTTTAATATTTAGTTTTACTAAACTCATTAAAATATATTAAAAAAAAAGCTGTTTAATTTTTTGGGTTAGCCTAAAATTAAACAGCCCATTTATTAAGGCACAAATTAATAAAAAATTACGCGTTATTAGTTTTAAACTCTTTTAATTTTTCTATTAGTTCAGGTACAAACTCAAATGCATCTCCAACGATACCATAATCAGCAGCTTTAAAGAAAGGTGCTTCAGGATCATTATTGATTACAACTTTCACTTTTGAAGAATTTACTCCTGCTAAATGTTGAATTGCTCCAGAAATACCAATTGCAATATATAAATTAGAAGATACTGGTTTTCCTGTTTGTCCTACGTGTTCACTATGAGGTCTCCAGCCTAAGTCACTCACTGGTTTTGAACAAGCAGTAGCTGCACCTAATACCTCAGCTAATTCTTCAATCATTCCCCAGTTTTCAGGGCCTTTTATGCCACGTCCAGCAGAAACTACGATATCAGCATCTGCAATAGTTACTTTGTCGTTAGCTTTTTCTAAAGAAGACACCTTGGTATTAAAGTCACTTTCTGATAAACTTGGAGTGAACTCTTCTGTAGTTAAAGAAGTATCATTTTCTAAAACACCAAAAGCATTTTTTGCAAGTCCAATTAATTTTGTTTCGGTAGTAATTTCTGTAGTAGCAAATGCTTTATTTGAAAATACGGTTGAGCTTATTGTAAACGGTGAAGTACTTGTTGGTAATTCGGTCACATTTGGCACAAAACCAGCTTCCATATTCACCGCTAATAAGGGTGCAAGATACTTACTGTTTGCACTAGATGAAATTATTACTACCGTTGATGCTTCACTTTTTGCAGCTTGTGCAATAGTATCTGCATAAGCTGAAGCATTAAAACTTTGTAATAGAGGATTAGAAACCTGAAGTATTTTTGAAGCTCCATATTTCCCTAATTGATCGGTGTTATTTCCATTTATGGATACTGCAGTAACCGAGGTTCCTAACATATCGGCTATCCCTTTTGCATAGGATACCGCTTCGAAAGCAATTTTTTTAAACGTACCTTCTTCAGATTCTGTGTATACTAATACTGACATATTTTATTTTTTGTCATCCTAAACTAGATTCAGGACTTTTTTAAACATTTCTTTAATTTTATAAGTTTCCGAATTATTTCGGAATTATTTGACCCGCGTCTAAATCACCTTAGCTTCATTGTGTAATAGGTTGATTAATTCATCAACATTATCTACTAATTTTACAGCACCTTTTGAATCTGGTTTTGTGAAACCTATGATTTTTGTTTCTATTTGGTTGTCTATTGGTTCTTTTACTTTTAATGGTTTGCTACGCGCTTGCATAATGCCCCTCATATTTGGAATTCGAAGGTCAGATTCTTCAACAATACCTTTTTGACCCGCTATAACTACAGGGAGGCTAGTATTGATAATTTCAATACCACCATCTATTTCACGAGCTGCGGTTACATCGGTTCCTTCTACTTCGATATTGATACACATATTGACAAAATTAGCACCTGTCAATTTAGCAATCATTCCTGGAACCATTCCGCCATTATAATCGATAGATTCACGACCACCAATTATTAGATCATATTCGCCTTCATTGACAATAGTTGCAAGTTGTTTTGCAACATAAAACCCATCAGTTGCAGGCGTATTTACTCTTATAGCTTCGTCTGCACCAATTGCCAAAGCTTTTCTTAGGGTTGGTTCTGTTTCTGGTCCTCCAACATTTACAACATGAACTGTTGCACCTTGTTTTTCTTTAAACCACATTGCACGTGTTAATCCAAATTCATCATTAGGATTAATTACAAATTGAACACCATTTGTGTCAAATTTAGAATTTTCTTCAGTAAAATTAATCCTAGATGTAGTGTCTGGTACGTGACTTATACACACTAATATTTTCATAGTAAAGTTTTTTTTTTAAAGAAATTTTAAGGCAAAAAACCTTTAAATTTCAGTTATCAAATATAAGTATATTTTTATATTTTTTACTATGCACGCATAATAAAAATTAGTTAAAAATTTAGAAAAAATAGGGAGCCATATATAAATAATAGTATTTTCGCATCTCTTTCTGCAAAGAGGAAATTGTGTAGTAGAGTTTTTAAATCTGATACGATTTAGATTTTTTTAAAAATTAGAATATTAAATATGAAAACAATTCAATTTAGAGAAGCTATTTGTGAAGCGATGAGTGAAGAAATGCGTCGTGATGAAAGCGTTTATTTAATGGGTGAGGAAGTTGCCGAATACAATGGTGCTTATAAAGCTAGTAAGGGAATGTTAGACGAGTTTGGCGAGTTAAGAGTTATAGATACGCCAATAGCTGAACTTGGTTTTTCAGGAATTGCTATTGGTTCTGCTATGAATGGTAATAGACCTATAGTTGAATATATGACTTTTAATTTCTCGCTAGTAGGGATTGATCAAATAATAAATAATGCTGCAAAAATGCGTCAGATGAGTGGTGGGCAATTTAATATTCCTATTGTGTTTAGAGGTCCAACAGCTTCTGCTGGTCAACTTGCCGCAACTCATTCTCAAGCCTTTGAAAGTTGGTATGCCAATTGTCCAGGTTTAAAAGTAGTAGTTCCTAGCAATCCTAAAGATGCAAAAGGTCTTTTAAAAAGTGCAATTAGAGATGATGATCCGGTTATCTTTATGGAAAGTGAACAAATGTATGGTGATAAAGCTGAGGTTCCAGAAGGAGAATATTTAATTCCTTTAGGAGTTGCTGAAATTAAAAGAAAAGGGACGGATGTCACTATCGTATCTTTCGGAAAAATTATTAAAGAAGCTTATAAAGCAGCTGATGTACTTTCTGAAGAAGGTATTGAATGTGAGGTTATTGATTTGCGTACCGTAAGACCATTAGATCACAAAACAATTTTAGAATCTGTTAAAAAAACCAATCGTTTAGTGATCTTAGAAGAAGCATGGCCTTTTGGAAATGTTTCAACAGAAATTACATATCAAGTACAAGAACAAGCTTTTGATTATTTAGACGCTCCAATTATTAAAATAAATACAGCAGATACACCAGCGCCATTTTCTCCAGTTTTACTTGCAGAATGGTTACCAAACAGTACTGATGTAATAAAGGCGGTAAAAAAAGTGTTATATAAATAAGATTTATCACATATTTTAATTGACTTTGTGAATTATTTTTTTAAAAATTACTTTTTTTATTATTAATATCTTAACATCGAATTATTTTTGATGAGGCATTTTTATTTTTATTTATTATTCTTTTTTACTTCATTGGTTCAAGCACAAACCAAGGTAAGTGGGGAGATAAAAGATGAATTTGGAGATCCAGTTGCTTTTGCTAATGTTTTTTTTAAAGATTCTAATGAAGGAACAATTACCAATGAAAACGGAAGGTTCTATTTAGAGTCTAATGAAACCTATACCACAGTAATTTTTTCATTTATTGGATATACTACCTTAGAATTTGATCTTGAAAAAAAAACTAATTTTAAAATGAATATTATTTTAAAAGAAGAGTCTGCTTCTCTAAAAGAAGTACTTATTTTTAGTGGAAAACAATCAAAAAAAAATAATCCTGCTATTGACATTCTTCGTAAAATTTGGGAAAATAAAAGGGAAAATGGAGTTAAAAAGTTTAATCAATATTCCTATGACAAATATGAAAAATTAGAATTTGATATAAATACCATTGACAGCAACCTTATAAAAAGTAGAACCTTTAGGGGAATGGAATTTATTTTTGATAAAGTTGACACATCAAGGGTGACAGGAAATACCTATTTACCTGTTTTTATCAATGAAGCTTATTCAAAGGTTTATGGTGATAATAAAATTAATAAAGAAAAAGAATTTTTAGAGGGCAATAAAAACTCTGGGTTCGAAAACAATCAATCATTAATAGAATTAGTAAAAGACTTATATTCAGATTTTGATATTTATGACAATCATTTAAAATTTTTTGATGTAGCTTTTAATAGCCCATTATCTACAAATGGAATTAATGTTTATAATTATGTGTTATTGGATAGTGCTTTTGTTGGAGATAAGTGGTGTTATAATATTGTTTATTATCCTAGAAGAAAAAATGAATTGACATTTAAAGGAGATTTTTGGGTAAATGATAGCACTTGGGCCATCAAAGAAATTAATTTACAAGCATCAAAAAGTGTAAATTTAAATTGGGTACGTGAAATTTATATTGAACAAGAATACGATGTGTTAAACGATTCTACTTTTTTAATAACAAGAGATTACATGTTAAGTGACTTTAGTTTTAGGAAAAAAGAAAGTGCTCATGGTATGTATGGAAAAAGAACTACTCTTTATAATAACTACAAATTTGATATTCCTAAGGGCGAAAATTTTTATAAAGAGAATATAGATCCATATGATTATGAAGTTTACAATCGATCTGATAGTTTTTGGGACGAAAGAAGAATGGAGTCTTTAAGTAATGACGAAAAAGGTATTTATAAAATGTTAGACACCTTGATAACGGTTCCACGATTTAAAAATTTATATACAATAGGTGCTTTAGTCGCCAGTGGATATTATGAATTTAAAGGTTTTGATGCTGGGCCAATTTTTTCTATTTTAGGTTATAATGATGTCGAAGGTTTGCGACTTCGACTTGGAGGAAGAACATACTTTGGTCAAAATGATATGTGGAGATTAGAAGGTTTTGGTGCTTATGGATTTAAAGATGAGAAATTTAAATACGGATTGTCTGGCAAGGTATTACTAAGTAAAAAAAATAGGAAGATTTTATTTGGAGGTCATCGAAAAGATATAGAACAAACAGGAGCGAGTTTAACCAATAGTAATGATGTTTTGGGAAGAAATAGAGCCTCTTCCGGATTGGTAACAATAGGTGCAAACGATCGTTTAACCAATATAGAACTTTTTACTTTAGGCTATGAAATGGAGCCTACTAAAAATTTTATTTTTAGAATAACAGGTTCTCATCGAAAATTAAAGTCTGCTTCAGATACCTTTAGTTTGAGTTATTATGATAAAAATGGTGCCATTAATGACGAATTAAAACAGTCTGAATTAGAATTAGGGATTAACTACACTCCAGGACGTAAAACTTCTGGGTATGGAGTAGAAAGGAAAATAATAAATCAAGGAGATTTCCCTTCCTTTTTCTTAGGATATACTTTTGGTTTAGAAAATGTTTTAAAAAGTGACTTTGATTATCACAGAATACAAACCTTATATACGCAACCTTGGAACGTTGGAGGTCTAGGAAGATTATATACCACCGTTGAATTAGGGAAAATACTTGGTACTGTTCCTGTAGGCTTATTGAGTCCTATCCCCGGAAATCAAACACTATGGAGTATTTATAATACATTTACACAATTAGATTACTACGAATTTGTAAGCGATACTTATGCATCTTTTCATTTAAAACATAATTTTGGAGGACGATTTTTTGGGAGAGTTCCGTTGCTTCGAAAATTAAATTTACGTGAATTGGTAGGTTTTAGAGCCGTATGGGGTCAGATTTCAGAAGCAAATAATGCTATTAATGTTGGAGTAGACGGGTTGCCAATTCTTTACCAATCTCCAGAAGATATCTATTGGGAATGGAGTGCTGGAATTGGGAATATTTTTAAAATATTTTCAATTCAACTTAATTTTCGTGGCAACTATTTTGATAATCCAGGAGCAAGGAACTTCGGAATAACAGGGGATTTTAGTTTTTCATTTTAGAATAATTATGTTTTATAAAAAATTACAATAACTACAAAAGGCAAGATTACTTTTATGTATTAATTGAAATATAAAAAAAATTAGAAATAAATGAGAATGCGATCTACGTAAAATTTAGCTCTTTAGAATTAGTTTTCTGAGGGGTTTTTTATTCTATTTGAATTTACTACTTTTGCAAGCCTTAATAATAAAATAATAAAATATGGAATCAATGATGATTTATATGCCAATAGTTGCGGCATTAATAGGTTTGGCTTATATGTTAGTTAAAAAATCTTGGGTAATGAAACAAGATGCAGGTGATGGTAAAATGAAAGAGATTTCTGAACACATCTACGAAGGTGCTTTGGCATTTTTAAATGCAGAGTATAGACTTTTAGCAATATTTGTTGCAGTTATAAGTGTTTTATTATTTGTTGTTTCAACAATTGTTCCGTCAACACATTGGTTAATTGTTGTTGCTTTTATATTAGGAGCCTTTTTCTCTGCATTTGCAGGAAACATTGGTATGAAAATAGCCACTAAAACAAATGTAAGAACCACACAAGCAGCCAGAACAAGTTTACCGAATGCTTTAAAAGTATCTTTTGGTGGTGGAACTGTCATGGGTCTAGGGGTAGCTGGTTTAGCAGTTTTAGGTTTAACGATGTTTTTTATATTTTTCTATAACTACTTTATGGGTGGAGTAAATGGTGCTTTTTCAGTAGAAAAAATGACTATAGTTCTAGAAACCTTAGCTGGATTTTCTTTAGGTGCTGAATCTATTGCATTATTTGCAAGAGTTGGTGGTGGTATTTATACCAAGGCTGCCGATGTTGGAGCTGATTTAGTAGGTAAAGTAGAAGCAGGTATTCCAGAAGATGATCCTCGTAATCCAGCAACCATTGCTGATAATGTGGGTGATAATGTAGGTGATGTTGCAGGTATGGGAGCCGATTTATTTGGTTCGTATGTAGCAACGGTATTAGCTGCTATGGTATTAGGAAACTATATTATTGCAGTAAATGATATTAATATCTTTAAAGATTTTGGTTCTATTGGACCCATCTTATTGCCAATGGCAATTGCAGGTGCAGGAATTATTATTTCCATGTTAGGTACCATGTTAGTTGGTATAAAATCTAATGATGCAAAAGAAACTCAAGTAATGGGGGCTTTAAATAAAGGGAATTGGTTCTCCATAGCTTTGGTAGCAATTTCTTGTTATGTTCTAGTAAATTATATGTTACCAGAAACAATGAAAATGAATTTCTTTGAAACAGGTGGTAATGTATTAAAAGATATTACTGCTATGCGTGTTTTCTATGCAACCTTAGTTGGTTTATTTGTAGGTGCTGTTATATCTTCAGTAACAGAATATTATACAGGTTTAGGTAAAAAACCAATTTTAAATATTGTTCAAAAGTCGGCTACAGGTGCTGGTACAAATATCATTGCAGGTTTAGCGACAGGGATGATTTCTACATTTCCAACCGTACTTTTATTTGCTGCTGCAATCTGGTCATCATATGCATTAGCTGGTTTTTATGGTGTTGCAATGGCAGCATCAGCAATGATGGCAACTACAGCGATGCAATTAGCGATTGATGCTTTTGGACCTATTGCAGATAATGCAGGAGGAATTGCTGAAATGAGTGAACAAGATCCTATCGTAAGAGAACGTACAGATATTTTAGATTCAGTAGGTAATACAACAGCAGCAACTGGTAAAGGTTTTGCTATTGCTTCTGCAGCATTAACTTCATTAGCATTGTTTGCAGCATATGTTACATTTACTGGTATTGACGGTATTAATATTTTTAAAGCACCCGTTTTAGCCATGTTATTTGTTGGAGGAATGGTGCCAGTTGTGTTCTCTGCCTTGGCGATGAATGCAGTAGGTAAAGCAGCGATGGAAATGGTATATGAAGTACGCCGTCAGTTTAAAGAGATTCCAGGAATTATGGAAGGTACTGGGAAACCAGAATACGACAAATGTGTAGCCATCTCTACAGAAGCTTCTTTAAAAGAAATGATGTTGCCTGGTTTATTAACTATTGGATTTCCTTTGGCTATTGCTTTTATACCCATGTTATTTGGCATGGATAATATGATGATTGCTGAAATGTTAGGTGGTTATATGGCTGGAGTTACAGTTAGTGGTGTGCTTTGGGCAATTTTCCAAAACAATGCTGGTGGTGCTTGGGATAATGCTAAAAAATCGTTTGAAGCAGGTGTAATGATTAATGGTGAGATGACACATAAAGGTTCTGCTGCTCACGAAGCGGCAATTACTGGAGATACCGTTGGTGACCCGTTTAAAGACACTTCTGGTCCATCCATGAATATCTTAATTAAACTTACTTGTTTAATTGGATTGGTGATCGCACCTATACTAGGAGGACATAGTTCTGAAGATAAAGTAAAAGTTTTAGAAACGGTCGTTGTAGTTGAAGAGGTAATGAAAAGCAACACTGCAGAATTGCAAGGAGTTTGGTTGTTAGATGCTAGTCATTCTTATGTAGATTTTTCTATCAGACACTTTTTAGCTAAATCTAAAGGTAGTTTTCAAAAAATAGAAGGTGTTATAGATTTTTCTGACAGTCCTTCTATGAATGTAACTATTGGTGTTGAGTCAATTAATACTTCAAATGAAAATAGAGACAGTCATTTAAGATCCGATGAGTATTTTGATACGGCTAATTTTCCAACGATGACTTTTGTTTCAAAAAGTTTTAACAATACAGGTAACGGAATGATCGTAACTGGAGACTTAACAATAAAGGATATTACGAAGGAAATAGAATTTCCTCTAATCTATTTAGGTAAACAAGATACTGGTAGGGGATATCCGTCTGCTGCTTTTGAAGGTGAAATTACGATAAAGAGAACAGAATTTGGTGTTGGAAAAGAAGGGGTTTCTCTTGGTGATGAAGTTACTATTGAATTTTCATTGGAACTAAACCCAAAGAAAGAAGAGTAAAATTACTTAATTAATATTCATAAAAAAAACCTACTAAAATTAGTAGGTTTTTTTTATGAATATTTTTTTAACGTCTTGTTTAAAACAATCCATTAATCTCCGCATCAATCTTATTGATGATTTTTCCAAGATCTTCTGGGTTATCTACAAAATCGATATGGTCGACATCTAAAATTATTACTTTTCCTTTGTTATATTGATCAATCCAAGCTTCATAACGTTCATTTAGTCTACTTAGGTAATCAATACTAATTGAGCTCTCATACTCTCTTCCTCGCTTATGAATTTGACCCACTAAATTTGGTATCGAACTTCTCAAGTAGATTAGTAAATCTGGTGCTTCTGTTACGCTTTCCATTAAGTCGAACAATGAGCGGTAATTTTCATAATCACGATTGGTCATTAATCCCATCGCATGAAGATTAGGTGCGAAAATAAATGCATCTTCATAAATCGTTCGATCTTGAATTATAGTTTTTTTATCTCTTCGAATGTCTAAAACTTGTCGAAAACGAGAGTTTAAAAAATAAACCTGAAGGTTAAAGGACCAACGTTCCATTTTATTGTAGAAGTCATCTAAATACGGATTGTCTTCTACATCTTCATATTGAGCTTTCCACTTATAATGTTTGGCTAGTAAACGAGTTAATGTCGTTTTTCCAGCTCCTATATTTCCTGCGATGGCAACGTGCATAGTGTATTACTTTGGAAGGGTTAATTTAAATGTTCTGATCTTATTTTTGTCATAAATATAAAGGAAATCTTGCGTAAGCTGCAAATCTTTTATACTTATTTCAGGAGATTTTATTTTTGTTATTTCTTGCATCTCTTTATCGATGTAAAAGAGGTCATTATCTTTTAATGCAATTAAATTTCCGTTTAATTGTACAATTTTCTGAAAGCCTTCATTATTGATCTCGGAAAGAAGGCTTCCGTAAATATTATAAGCTCTTATTTTAGAATCTGTTAAAACATAACAATAATTAAAATTACTTGCCACCGATAGCACCTCGCCATTAATAGGTTGAGAAACTAAGATCTTACTTTTTAAGCGGTAGTTGTACAATTCTAATTGCTGAGAATCCATATTAATAAACCATAAGCTATTATTAGCAGCAATCATTGCTTGACTGGAATTAATGAATTCTGAAAGGTTATTAAAATTAATTCGTTCGATTTCAGACAATTTGTTATCTAATAAAACAACAGTGTTAAAATCTTGATAGTAAACAGCAATAGTCATAGGATTGATAATGTCTACCGAGTAAATTTCACCTAATTGGAAGTCCTTGAAGTTAACTATATTAGTATTGTTTTTTTTGTAGAATACCTGATCTTTAATATAGTAGAGGTCATTATAAGAATCTATTCCTATAAAAGTATCTGCATCTAATGGAGTGGTTTCAACTAAAGATATTTGTTGAGACCAAACCCAAACTGGGAATAATATAAAAAGTATAAAATATTTCAAATTGAACTAAATTTAGGGAAAACTCTTATTTCAATGTAAACAGAGACTTACATTTTAGTCATCCATTTAAATTGATACTTTGTGTCTGGAATAACAGATCGTTCTGCCAATCGATACATTCTATCAGGTAATCGCATTAAATAGTCTCTTGCCTTTTCAGCTTCAGAGTTTAAACCAGTTATTTTATCAATACTCCAAAGCACATTTAATTTCCTCATAATGTCTACATAGTCAAAGCCTGTGTAAACACCAGCACGCTGGGCTACTATCGAGAACTGATCAAATAAAGATGTTTTTTTACCGAATGATTCTCTTAAATTCATAGCAGGCATAATTATTTGATTTTTCATCATATAATAGTAAGCCAACATCATTTCTGAAGGATCAATCTTAAATATTCTTTCAATAAAATGAGAATATGCTAAGTGATGTCTCATTTCATCTCCAGCTATTATTTTAGACATTTTTGCCAAGACCTTATGTCCTTTTCTTCGAGCTAATTTGGCTACATTATTATGAGAAACATACGTAGCTAATTCTTGAAAACTTGTGTAAACAAAATTTTTATATGGATCAGTTGCTGTTCCAATATCAAAACCATCTGCAATTAAATGTTGCGTTGAAATTTCAACTTCTCTCATATTCACTCTCCCCGATAAATATAAATATTTATTAAGAACATCACCGTGTCTATTTTCTTCAGCAGTCCAAGCTCTTATCCATTTAGCCCAGCCATTATCTGGATCTTGATCAACTCCATCCAGAGACATAAGCCAAGATTCATAAGTTGGCAGTGCTTCTTCAGTAATTGTATCACCTACCAAACTAATCCAAAAATCATTATCTAATTCTTTTCCTAATTCTTGAATTTCTTTTACTTCTTCCAAAAAACTAGCACCTTGAGGATTTGGTAAAAAGTCGGAAGGTTGCCAAATTTTATTGGCGTCTACTAAAAACTGGTCTACAAATTGATTGATGTTTTTACCAAGAGTTTGCATTACTTCTTTACGAATATTTTCTATGGACATAGAGTTTTTATTTACAACGCAATATAACTTTATGAACTGAAATTACATATTTTATCTATACCTAATTGTATTTTTTTTTATTAAAATAGCTTTGTAATAGACAAGAAAAATATTGATAAGAGATGCGTTATAAACCTGTTAAGTTTCAGAAGCAACTCTATACAGTAGATAATTGATTTGAACTTTTATTTAAAAGTTCAAGTTGTCTTTGTTCTTGATATAGTATTCATGAATTATAAAATTTTAACGATGAATTTTTCAATCTAATTGAGTTTAAAATAAATTGAACAATTTTTATACAAACTATAATTTCAGAATTGAAAATAAAAAAAGAAATGATAACTTGCCTTTTCTATGAAAGAAGCATATAAAAGTTTTACGATCAAAGAGATGATTATTAGGGAACAATATGTGACCGATTTATAAAATAGTATTGACACATGAATCCATCTCCCAGAAAATTAGAAATTATTTCCGTAGCCTCTACCCTTTTTAAAGAAAAAGGCTATAGTGCTGTCACGATGCGAGATATCGCAAAAGTAATGGGAATTAAAGCTGCTAGCCTTTATAATCACATAAAAAATAAAGAGGAGATTCTTACATTTATTATTATATCATTGGCAGAAGAGTTTATTAATGGATTGGAAAAAATAAAAAGTGGCAATAATGATTGCATATATAAATTAAAGCAAATTATTATTTTACATGTAGATATTTCCAGCAGGAATACCAACGGAATGGCTTCTTTAAATAACGATTGGATGCACTTAAAAGATCAATTAAACCATTATCTAGCCTTGCGTATGGAATATGAAAATTCTTTTAGAAATATTATCAGTGAAGGCATTTTAAAAAATGAAATAAAAAATATAAATCCCGATATTATGGTATTTTCTATCTTGTCTACTTTGCGCTCATTATACCTTTGGGTCCCAAAAAAAGATGATATGGAGCCTGAACTTTTAGCTGCTAACTTAAGTGAAGTACTGTTAAAAGGAATAAATAAATAAATAGTAAATATTTGTTATCTTTGTAACGTAAACTAACAATTGTTAGTTGAAAAAAATATTATAATTGTGGCGAAATTTCATTCCCTTGAAGTAAAAGATATTTATAAAGATACCGACGATTGTTCGGTCATAGCATTTAATGTACCGGAGGATTTAAAAAAAATATTTAGGTTTAAGCCAGGTCAATATTTAACCCTAAGAGATACTGTAAATGATGAGGATATTAGGCGTTCGTATAGTTTGTGTTCTAGTCCTTTGGATCATGAATGGAAAGTAGCAGTTAAACAGATACCAGAAGGAAAATTTTCAACTTTTGTAAATGAAACTTTAAAAAAAGGAGATGTTTTACAGGTAATGAAACCGATGGGTAGGTTTGGAGTTGCAATTTCTGAAACACCAAAAAATTATATTTTTTTTACAGCGGGTAGCGGTATTACCCCCATACTTTCGATATTGAAAACTCATTTAGAAATGGAACCTAATAGTACCTTTAAATTATTTTATTTGAACCGCACTGTTAAATCTATTATTTTCAAAGAAGAAATAGAACAACTTAGAAATCAGTATTTTGGAAGGATTGAGCTGTTTTATTTCTTAACTAAAGAATACAGAGATGTTGAATTGTTTAATGGGAGGTTTTCCAGAGAAAAATTAGAAATAATCTTCGATAAATTAGTAGATGTTTCAAGTTTAGATGAATGTTTTCTTTGTGGCCCTGAAGAAATGATTTTTTTAGTAAAAGATGAATTGATAAAAGCTGGAATGGCTCCAGAAAATATTCATTTCGAATTATTTGTGACAGGTCTTTCAAAAGAAAATGTCAAGGAAACTAAAATTATTAAAATCTCAGAAAGAGATCAAGTTGAAATTACCATTATAGATGGAGGTAAAGAATTTCATTTTGGCATGCCTAAAGGAGATGGCAATATTCTTGATGCTGCTTTAAATGCAGGAGCAGATTTGCCATTTGCTTGTAAAGGTGGAGTTTGTAGCACTTGTAAATGTCGAGTAGTTAAAGGAGAGGTGTTTATGAAGGTGAATTATGCTTTAGATGAAAAGGAAGTTGCACAACAATTTGTATTAAGTTGTCAAGCTGTTCCAACAACTAAAAAAGTAATAGTAGATTTTGATGTTTAGCATCAAATCCAATATATTTATATTGAAAATAAAAATTGAAGTTCAACTCGCTAAAGGTTAATAACCAATAGTCAAAAACTTAAAAAAATGAGTAAAGAACAAATAAAAAATTTAGAAACTCAATTTGAAGCACGCATTGCTCGTGATGAAAAAATTGAGCCAAAAGATTGGATGCCAGAAAAGTATCGCAAGACACATATTAGACAAATGTCTCAACATGCGCACTCTGAAATTGTAGGGATGCTCCCAGAAAGCAATTGGATTACTAGGGCTCCTTCTTTAAGAAGAAAAGTAGCATTATTAGCAAAGGTACAAGACGAAGCTGGGCATGGATTGTACTTATATTCTGCAACGGAAACTCTAGGTATTTCAAGGGAAAAACTATATGAGCAACTTCACACGGGCAAAGCAAAATATTCAAGTATTTTCAATTATCCAACGGTAACTTGGGCAGATATGGGTGCAATAGGTTGGTTGGTTGATGGTGCCGCTATTATTAATCAAGTTCCGCTCTGTAATACATCGTACGGACCCTATGCAAGAGCTATGGTTCGTGTATGCAAGGAAGAAAGCTTTCATCAACGTCAAGGATATGAAATTATGATGAAATTGGCAAATGGAACAATGGAACAAAAGGATTTAGCTCAAGATGCTTTGAATCGCTGGTGGTGGCCAAGCCTTATGATGTTAGGTCCAACAGATGCAGAATCTATTCACACAGAACAATCTATGAAATGGAAATTAAAACGTAAATCTAATGATGACTTACGTCAGCAATTTATAGATCAAACTGTGCCTCAAGCTGAATTGATTGGGCTAAAAATTCCTGATCCAGATTTAAAATGGAATGATGAACGTGGTAGTTATGACTATGGCAAAATTAATTGGGAGGAGTTCTGGCAGGTTGTAAAAGGTCATGGGCCTTGTAATAAAGAGCGAATGAGAGCACGAGTAGGAGCATGGGAAGAAGGTGAATGGGTTCGTGATGCGGCTATGGCCTATGCTGAAAAGAAACAAGAAAGAAAAGAAAAACAAGTTGTATAAAAACAGATAGTCATGTCAAAAAAAAATTGGCCACTTTGGGAAATTTTTGTGAGAAGTAAAAACGGATTAGAACATCGTCATTTTGGAAGTCTTCATGCAGCAGATGCAGAGATGGCTCTAGAGAATGCACGTGATGTTTATACGAGACGAAATGAAGGTGTAAGTATTTGGGTTACAGAATCTAAACACATAACAGCTTCAAACCCTGAGAATAATGGCGAATTATTTGAGCCTGCTCAAGATAAAGTATACCGCCATCCAACCTTTTACGATTTACCGGACGAAGTAAAACATATGTAATGAAAGAGAATCTATATAACTATATTCTTGGTATCGCAGATAACAGCCTAATTCTAGGACAACGTATGGGAGAACTCTGTGGTCATGGACCAAGTTTGGAAACAGATATTGCTTGTACTAATATATCATTAGATTTATTGGGGCAAGTACGAAGTTATTTTCAATATGCTGCGAAAATTGCAGGAGATGATAGAACCGAGGATGATATTGCAATGCTTCGCAAAGAACGCGACTATAAAAATGTATTATTAGTAGAACAACCAAATTTAAATTTCGCACAGACTATTGGGCGGCAGTTTTTATTTGATGTTTATCATTTAGCCTTTTTAGCTGAACTACAAAAAAGTACAGATTTAACACTATCCGCTATTGCTAATAAATGCATCAAAGAAGTGAGTTATCACGAGCGATTTTCATCTGACTGGGTGAAGCGATTAGGTGATGGTACCCCAGAAAGTAAAGAAAAGATACAAGAAGCTATCAATGATTTATGGACCTATACTGATGAATTATTTTATCAAACAAAAGCTGATAAAGCTATGGTTTTAGAAAGTGTAGGAGTAGATGTTACAAAACTTAAAGACGGCTACTACAAGAGAGTCAAGGATCTTTTAGAAGAAGCAACACTTAAAATTCCTGATTCTAAATGGTTTCAAAAAGGAGGTAAAGAAGGAATTCATACGGAACATTTAGGATACTTATTAAGTGATTTGCAATACATGCAACGCACCTATCCGAATATGGAATGGTAAGATGAATAAGGCGGAACAACATATCGACCCCATTTTAATTCCAATACTAGAAAAGGTTTCTGATCCAGAAATCCCTGTATTATCTATTATGGATATGGGAGTTGTGCGTTCTGCATTAATCATAAATGGTGTCGTAGAAGTTGAAATCACACCAACTTATAGTGGCTGTCCTGCAATGGATGTTATAGGAGATGATATTGAAAAAGCATTAAAAAATGCTAGCTATGATTCCAGAATAGATTTAATCCTTCACCCAGCTTGGACGACCGATTGGATTACACCAATAGGAAGAAAAGCATTAGAAGATTATGGTATAGCTGCACCTTTAGAAGCTGATGCGGATAAAGAGGTATTGTTAAACGGAAAACGATTGATTAAGTGTACCAATTGCCGTTCACAAAACACAAAATTAGTAAGTCAATTTGGATCAACTGCTTGCAAAGCTTTATTTAAGTGTGAAGATTGTCAAGAGCCATTCGACTATTTTAAATGTCTTTAACTTAATATTGATAAATGAACAATAGTATTCTTATAAAAATAGAAAATCAAGTTGCCTATATAACACTTAACAGACCTGATGTATTTAACAGCTTCAACCGAGAAATGGCATTGTTACTTCAAAGTATATTAGATGACTGTGAACATAATAATGAGGTTAGATCTATTGTTATTACTGGAAACGGAAAGGCTTTTTGTGCTGGCCAAGATTTAAAGGAAGTCACTAGTCCAGAATTAAATCCAGGCTTTAAAAAAATATTAGAAGAACATTATAATCCCATTATCACTAGAATTAGATCTATTCATAAACCTATAATAGGGGCTGTAAATGGCGTGGCAGCAGGAGCAGGAGCAAATATCGCTTTGTCTTGTGATTTGGTTGTAGCGTCAAATAAAGCTAGTTTTATCCAAGCATTTAGTAAAATAGGATTGATACCGGATAGTGGAGGGACATTTTTTTTACCAAGATTAATTGGTTTTCAGAAAGCCACTGCTTTAATGATGTTAGGAGATAAAGTGACGGCTGAAGAAGCGAAAGAATTGGGAATGATTTTTAAAGTGATTTCATCTGAAAGTTTTAATGAAGAAGTTGAAAAACTAGCTGTTAAATTAGCAAATATGCCCAGCAAAGCTTTAGGACTTATTAAAGAATTATTAAATAAATCAATTACAAATACCTTAGAGCAACAATTAGAATTAGAAGGAAAATTACAAATTGAAGCTGCTTTATCTGAAGATTATACAGAGGGAGTTAATGCTTTTATGGAAAAGAGAAAGCCAATTTTCAAAGGAAAATAATGAATAAAGAAACCTTGATACAAGTACATGATAAAGTGAAACCATACATTCATCGCACACCTGTACTTAGTTCTGAATTGATAAATAAAATTGCAGGTTGTAAGGTGTTTTTTAAATGCGAGAATTTTCAAAAAATGGGAGCTTTTAAAATGCGAGGTGCAGCAAATGCAATTTTAAGTCTATCAGAGGAACAGCGTAATTGTGGAGTGGTGACTCATTCCTCCGGTAATTTTGCTCAAGCTTTATCATTAGCAGCAACTAAAATGAATGTTAAAGCATATATAGTAATGCCTAAAAATGCACCACAAGTAAAAAAAGATGCTGTTAAAAATTATAAAGGTGAAATAATAGAGTGTGAGTCTAATTTAAAAGCTCGCGAAGCAGCAGCAGAAAAAATTAGAATAGAAAAGAATGCTACCTTTATTCACCCTTCAAACGATGATCAAGTAATTTTGGGTCAAGGAACTTCAGCCAAAGAATTATTAGAAGATTATCCCGATTTAGAGGTTATTTTTACTCCAGTTGGAGGAGGAGGTTTATTGGCAGGAACTGCTTTATCGGCTAACTATTTTTCAGATAAGTGCGAGGTAATAGGTGCAGAGCCAGAAAATGTGGACGATGCTTATCGATCTTTGAAAAGTGGAAAAATAGTATTTAATGATAATTCCAATACCATCGCAGATGGTTTAAGAACATTTTTGGGGGATCGAAATTTTCCGATCATATTAGCACATGTTAAAACAATTATACGAGTTAGTGAAGATGAAATTATCAATGCGATGAAATTGATATGGGAACGAATGAAAATAGTAGTGGAGCCCTCAAGTGCGGTTGCTTTTGCAGCATTACTAAAAGAAAAAAATAATTTTAAAAACAAAAATATCGGTATTATCATTTCTGGTGGTAATGTAGATTTAAATAATCTACCGTTTTAAATATATAGTATGACAGTTGGAATTATAGGAAGTGGTACAATGGGAAGTGGTATAGCGCAGGTAGCTGCTACCGCAGGTTGTATGGTGAATTTATACGACACCAATCAAATGGCTTTGGATAAAGCAAAAGCTTCCCTTGAAAAAATATTAAATCGCTTAATTGAAAAAGGTCGCATCGATACTAATGAGAAAACCCGAATTCAGAACAATATTAATTATGTTGTTTCTTTAAAAGAATTAAGTGACTCTAATTTGACCATTGAGGCCATTATTGAAAATCTCGATATTAAGCAAAAAGTGTTTTCAGAGTTAGAAAATTATGTCAGTGAGGAATGTATTATTGCATCAAATACCTCAAGTTTATCCATAGCATCCATAGCTGCTTCATTAAAAAACCCAAAACGTTGTGTTGGAATTCATTTTTTTAACCCAGCACCGTTAATGAAATTGGTTGAGGTTATTCCTGCGATTCAAACCTCATATGAAGTGCTTGAAAAAACAATAGACACGATAACTAGTTGGGGAAAAATAATAGCAGTTACTAAAGATACACCTGGTTTTATAGTCAACAGAGTTGCTAGACCATTTTACGGTGAAGCTTTGCGCATTTACGAAGAAGGTATAGCAGATTTTGAAACCATAGATTATAGTTTAAAGACATTAGGTGGTTTTCGAATGGGTCCATTTGAATTAATGGATTTTATAGGTAATGATATTAATTATACGGTTACAGAAACGGTATTTACGGCTTTCTATTTCGACTCAAGATACAAGCCCTCATTTACGCAAAAACGTTTTTTAGAAGCAGGCTATTTAGGACGTAAATCTGGAGTTGGTTACTATGAATATGATGAAAATAGCAAACGTGTCATTTCAAAAGAAATTAAAACACCTCAAAATAAAGGCTTGTCTCAGCAAATATTTGATAGGGTTTTAGTTATGCTAATCAATGAAGCAGCAGATGCATTATTTTTAAACATAGCTTCAGCCGAAGATATAGATACTGCAATGACAAAGGGAGTAAACTATCCAAAAGGCTTATTGGCTTGGGCAGATGAAAAAGGAATAAATTGGTGTGTAGATAACATGGATAATTTATACAACGAATATCATGAAGACCGCTATCGTTGTTCTCCATTGCTACGAAAAATGAATCGAGAAAATAAAACTTTTTTTTAATGAAAGGAGAGTTAATACCCTACAAGATGTTAAGTCAAGATGCTTATAGTCAATCCTTAGGTATCAAGATATTAGAATGTGAGATTGGAAGGTGTAAACTAGGAATGACAATTCGTAAAGAAATGTTGAATAGTATGGATAAAGCTCATGGTGCTATAACCTATGCTTTAGCGGACACCGCTTTTGGCTTTACAGCTAATACTCATGGGAAGTATTCGGTTTCTATCGAAACATCTATTAATCATATAGAAGCTTTAGAAATAGGGGACTACATTACAGCTGAAGTTACATTGGACCTTCAGAAAACTAAAGTTGGGTTTAATATAGTTGAAGTAAAACGTGGAAATGAATTAGTAGCTCTTTTTAAAGGAGTGGTTTATAGAACAGAAAAAGATTGGAAAAAATAAAATGATTAATGATCTGTGATTTGAGAATTAAGAAGTTTAAAGTTTATTTTAACAACATTAAATCCTTAGTCTCAAAATAAATTTAACACATAAAATTGAACTTATAAGGAAAGTGTTTTAGAAGCGTTTAGTACTTCAAAAATCTAAAATCGTTTAACCCGCAATTAAGAATCAAAATGGAAGCATATATCATAGACGGAATAAGAACACCTATTGGAAATTATAAAGGAACATTATCAGCTATTCGTACCGATGATTTGGGTGCTTTGGTTATTTCAGAGATTGTAAAGCGTAACCCTAATATTCCAAAAGAAGCCTATGACGATGTCATCATGGGCTGTGCAAATCAAGCAGGTGAAGACAATCGAAATGTTGCACGTATGTCATCCTTATTAGCAGGCTTGCCTTTTACCGTTCCAGGAGAAACAGTCAACAGACTTTGTAGTTCAGGATTGTCAGCAATTATTCATGCAAATAGAGCTATAAAAGCCGGTGATGGGGATTTATTTATTTCAGGAGGAGTTGAGAATATGACTCGTGGGCCCTATGTAATAGCAAAACCATCAACAGGTTTTGGAGGAGATTCTAAAATGTATGATTCTACTTTTGGGTGGCGTTTTATAAACCCAAAAATGAAAGAGCTTTATGGTGTTGAGGGTATGGGAAATACTGCTGAAAATTTAGTAGAAAAGTATAATATATCTCGAGAGGATCAAGATAAGTTTTCTTATTGGAGTCAAATGAAAGCAACAAAAGCTCAAGAAAATGGGCGTTTGGCAAAAGAAATAATTACTGTTAAAATTCCACAACGTAAAAAAGAGCCAATTCAATTTTCCAAAGATGAATTTGTTAAGCCTATGACATCTTTAGCGGTTTTAGGGAACCTTAGACCTGCTTTTAAAAAAGAAGGAGGAAGTGTCACTGCAGGTAATTCTTCAGGGTTAAATGACGGTGCTGCTGCAACTATTATAGCTTCAGAGAAAGCCGTAAAAAAATACAATTTAAAACCCATTGCACGAATTGTTAGTTCTGCAGTCATTGGTGTAGAACCTCGCATAATGGGAATTGGTCCCGTAGAGGCTTCTAATAAAGCATTGAAAAAAGCAGGATTAACCATAAACGATATGGATGTAATAGAATTAAATGAAGCTTTCGCAGCACAAGCTTTGGCATGTACCAGAGCTTGGGGTTTAGCTGATGACGATCCTCGATTAAATCCAAACGGAGGTTCTATTGCTATCGGACACCCCTTAGGAGTAACTGGAGCAAGAATAACCTATTCTGCAGCCTTAGAATTAAAAGAGCAAAATAAAAAGTACGCATTGATCACCATGTGTATCGGCGTAGGGCAAGGATATGCTGCAATTATTGAAAATGTAAACTAAAATTAAAGTCATGAAAAAACTAGAAAGCTATATTAATGGACAATGGGTGTATGGTTCAGGTGAAGGTATTCCAATGTTCGATGCTGTTACTGGTGAAATTGTGGCCTTATCTAATACTACAGGTTTTGATCTTTCTGAAGTACTGCATTATGGAAGGTTAAAAGGAAAGGCTTTACGAAAAATGACTTTTCAAGAGCGCGGCAATATGCTTAAAAAATTGGCTTTTTATCTTATTAAAAAGAAGCACTATTTTTATGAGCTTAGCTATCGTACTGGAGCTACAAAAGTTGATAGTTGGATTGACATAGAAGGAGGTTTTGGTAATTTATTTGCCAATGCTTCTTTACGAAAATTATTTCCTAATCAATCTTATCATGTAGAAGGAGAGCCTATTGATTTATCGAAAGGTGGCCGATTTATGGCTCATCATATATTAGTTCCCAAAAGAGGTGTTGCAATACATATTAACGCATTTAACTTTCCTGTTTGGGGAATGTTAGAGAAATGTGCGGTTAACTGGATGGCAGGTGTTCCAGCTATCGTTAAGCCAGCTACAAATACTTCTTTTTTAACGGAAGCTGTAGTTAGAGAAATTATAGCATCGAATATCTTACCAGAAGGGTCATTGCAACTTATTTCTGGTTCAGCAAAAAGTATATTAGATGCCGTTGAATCACAAGATGTGGTTACATTTACGGGTTCTGCAATAACAGGTAGGATGTTAAAATCACATCCTAGAATTATCAGTGAAGCAGTGCCATTTAATATGGAAGCAGATTCTTTAAATTCATGTGTATTAGGAGAAGATGCAATACCAGGGTCTCCAGAATTTGATATATTTATAAAAGAAGTACGTAAAGAAATGACTATAAAATGTGGTCAAAAATGCACAGCAATTAGAAGAATTATTGTTCCTGAAAGACTAATTGAAGATGTTGAAATTGCCATAGGTCAACAATTAGATAAGGTCACAATTGGTGATCCAAGATTGAAAGAAGTTAGAATGGGTGCTTTGGTAAATAAAGATCAAGTGCAAGAAGTGAAGGAACGAGTTGGAGAATTAACAAAAACTGCTAAAATTGTTTATGGTAATTTGGATGAGGTATCGGTAATTGGTGCAAATTCCAAAGATGGAGCCTTTTTAGCTCCTGTACTTTTAAGAGAAGATGATCCATTTGTAAATACAGAAATTCATGAAATTGAAGCATTTGGACCAGTTAGCACATTAATGCCTTATAAAACATTGGATGAAGCAATTCATTTAGCACACTTAGGAAAAGGGTCCTTAGTTTCTTCTATCGTCACTAATAGTGATTCAATTGCAAAAGAATACGTAGTTGAAGCTGCTACACATCATGGGAGAATATTAGTTTTAAATCGTGAAAATGAAAAAGAAAGTACGGGTCACGGTTCTCCTTTGCCTACTTTAGTTCACGGGGGTCCAGGAAGAGCCGGTGGTGGAGAAGAAATGGGTGGAATGCGTGGTGTTAAGCATTATTTACAACGATGTGCTATTCAAGGAACTCCGACTACCTTAACAGAAATTACAGGAATTTATCAACCAAAAGGAGCTTATAAAGAAACGGATAAACATCCCTTCGCATATCATTGGGAAGATATTGAACCAAGAATGTCTCTTAAAACTCATAAGCGAACGATAACCGATGGTGATATCGTAAATTTTGCAAATTTAACTTGGGATCATTTTTATGCACATACCGATATTACTTCACTTGATGGAAGTATTTTCGAAAAGAGGACAGCTCACGGTTATTTTATATTAGCTGCTGCTGCAGGTCTTTTTGTATATCCTAATAAAGGTCCAGTTGCTGCAAACTATGGATTAGAAGATTGTCGTTTTTTAAGACCTATTTATCACAATGATACCGTTTATGTTCGATTGACCTGCAAGCAAAAAATCGATCGAGATGAAAGAGGTAAAGAACATCCCTGCGGAATAGTTAAATGGTATGTTGAAGTTTTTGACATTGAAAACGAATTGGTTGCAATTGCAACAATATTAACAATAGTTCAGAAAAAACAAACTATTTTTCTAGAGATGACCTCTAAAAAAATTGAAGAATGTTTAAAAAAATTGACTGAAAAATCAAAACCTAGTTGGGGAATTATGAAATCACAACATATGATTGAGCATCTAGAGTTGACGTATAGAATTGCAACTGGTGAAATCCAAGATTTTGAAATAGTAACACCAGAAAAATATTTAGAAAAAGTACAAGAATCTCTTTATAACTTTAAACCGATGCCCTCAGGATTCGATTTTCCTCTGTATAAAAAAGGAAAATTAGAAGAATTAAAACATGAGAATTTACAGATTTCTAAATTAAAATTATTAGAAGCAAGAAAACAATACATCAATTTTTATAAAGAAAATCCCGATGCATTAATTAAGAATGCAGTTTTTGGGTTTTTAGAAAAATATGAATGGCAATTATTAGAACGTAAACACTTAAATCATCATTTTAAACAATTTGGATTATTATAACTATGGAAGCTTACGTAAATCAAAATATACAAAACGGTATTTCAACCATTGAGTTTTTTCATCCTGCACATAATAGTTTACCGGGAACAATCCTAGCTGAATTAGTTAAAAATATCCATGATGCAGGATCAAATAAAAAGGTTAAGGTCATTATTTTAAAAAGTGGAGGAGCGCGTACTTTTTGTGCTGGTGCTAGTTTTGAAGAGTTAATAAATATCAATGATGCAGAAACTGGAAAGGTATTCTTTTCAGGATTTGCTAATGTTATAAATTCAATGCGAAAGTGTCCAAAATTTATTATAGGAAGAATACAAGGTAAAACTGTTGGAGGTGGAGTTGGTATTGCATCAGCAACCGATTATTGTATGGCAACAAAATTTGCATCCATTAAATTAAGCGAGTTGAATCTTGGTATAGGACCTTTTGTAGTTGGACCAGCAGTGGAAAGAAAATTAGGACTCAGTGGAATGTCCCAAATAGCTATCGATGCCAATTCTTTTTATAGTGCTGACTGGGCAAAAGAAAAAGGATTGTTTGCTCACGTATACGAAAGCACGGAATTAATGGATAAAGCCATACAATCTTTTGCAGAAAAATTATGTAGCTACAACCCAGACGCAATGAAAGAAATGAAAAAAGTTTTTTGGAGAGGTACTGAAGATTGGGACGATTTATTAGCAGAACGGGCTGCGATTTCGGGTCGCTTGGTTTTGTCTGATTTTACAAAAGAAACTTTAAAGAAATTTAATTAGATGTTTTATAGTTTTAAAGGACATATACCTGTAGTACACGAAAGTAGTTTTGTACATCCCTTAGCAGCTGTTACTGGAAACGTACTCATTGGAAAAAACTGCTATATAGGTCCTGGAGCGGCAATTCGAGGAGATTGGGGAGCGATTATTTTGGAAGATGGGGTTAATGTTCAAGAAAATTGTACGGTCCATATGTTTCCTGGTAAAACAATTGTTTTAAAAGAGGGAGCGCATATAGGACATGGAGCAATTATTCATGGAGCTAACTTAGGTCGTAATTGTCTTATAGGAATGAACAGTGTAATAATGGATGATACAGAAATAGGAGATGAGTGTATTGTAGCTGCAATGGCTTTTGTTAAAGCAGAATCTATTTTTTCTAATAGAAGTTTAATTGTTGGTAATCCAGCAAGAGTGATAAAGCAAGTTACCGATGAAATGATGGAATGGAAATCGGCTGGTACAAAGCTATACCAAAAATTACCAGCAGATTGTCATGATAGTTTAAAAGAAGTAGCCCCTCTTCGTGAGGTCCCAAAGAACAAGCCTAAACAAGAGGATTTTTATAAAACCTTAGCTGAATTGAAAAGAAATAAATAATGTCAGAATATAAATTCAAAATGCCAAGACTTGGCGAAAGTATCACTGAAGCTGCCATTATTAAATGGTTTAAAAATGTAGGTGATGCCATAGATCAAGATGAGGTATTACTAGAAGTTGCAACAGATAAAGTTGATTCTGAGGTTCCTTCATTGGTTTCAGGAATAGTTACAGAATTATTGTTTAAGCAAAACGATGTAATTTCTATTGGAGAAACTATAGCTATTATTAAAACCGATGGAGTTGTTTTACCAGCTAAAAAAGAAGAAGGTCATAAACAAAAACCTACAAAAGTTATTAATAAAACAACAAAGAAACCTTCTCAAAAAATTAAACAAGGAGTATCTAATGTATCCAATTCAAATTTATTTTTCTCTCCATTAATTATCAGTATTGCAAAAAAACACCATATCAGTTTTGATGAATTGGCTCGAATTCCGTTAACAGAAAGCGAAGGACGTTTGCGAAAAAGTGAATTAATGAGCTATATTGATGAAGGTAGGCCTTTTAAATACGCACAATCTTCTTCAGAAGGTAATGGTTTCAAAGTGCCAGATTTAAAGTTTGATAAAGGAACTGGCAAAATTGTAGAAATGGATCGCATGCGTCAGATGATCGCTGATCGGATGGTTTTTAGTAAGCATACTTCTCCACATGTTACAGCATATGTAGAAGCAGATTTAACCGAAATGGTGCATTGGAGAAATCAAGCAAAAAATCCTTTTCAAGAAAAGTATAATGAAAAATTAACTTTTACCCCTCTATTTATTGAAGCAGTAGCTAAAGCAATAGTAGATTTCCCAATGATCAACTCTAGTTTAGATGGGAAAAATATTATTGTAAAGGACACCATTAATATTGGGATGGCAACCGCATTACCTTCTGGTAATTTAATTGTACCCGTAGTAAGAAATGCAGATAAAAAAAACCTTAAAGAATTAGCTTCTGCAATCAATTCGTTGTCATTAAAAGCAAGAGAAAATAAATTGAAAGCAGATGATACTAGTGGTAGTACATTCACGATATCTAATGTTGGAACTTTTGGTTCGGTAATGGGAACTCCCATCATCAATCAACCCGAAGCAGCAATTTTGGCTACTGGAATTATAAAGAAAAGAGCGGAGGTGATGGAAAGAGCAGAAGGTGATACTATAGAAATTAGGCATATGATGTATTTGTCACTTTCCTTTGATCATAGGATTGTAGACGGTTTTTTAGCGGGGTCTTTTTTAAAAAGAATTGCAGATAACTTAGAGAAATTCGATACAAAAAGAAAAATATAATTACATAAGTCTTATAAAAAAGACAAAATAAAAGCAATGGAAAATATTAAAGTTACAAAAACGGAACTTTCAAAATTAAGTGAATTAGATTTTGATAATATTCCTTTAGGAAAGATTTTTACCGATCATATGTTTATTTGTGATTATGAAAATGGTACTTGGAACGATCCTCGCATCATACCAATGCAAACTATTGCATCTCATCCAGCAACGATGGCTTTACATTATGGACAAGCAATCTTTGAGGGTATGAAAGCTACATTAGACAGTAATGGTACCCCACTATTATTTCGTCCTAATAAAAATGCAGCAAGACTTAATTTTAGTGCAGCTAGAATGGGAATGCCAAGTTTTCCTGAAGAGCTTTTTTTAGAAGGTTTAAAGCAATTGGTAAACCTTGATAAAGAATGGATTCCTAAGAAAAAAGGAAGCGCTATGTACTTGCGACCATTTATGTATGCTGATGAACATTTTATAGGTATGCGTGCTGCAACTAGCTATAAGTTTATTATTATTTGTTCTCCTGCAGGTCCTTATTTTAGTGAGCGAATTAAATTATTTGCGGAAAAAAATTACATTCGTGCGGCAACTGGAGGTACCGGAGAAGCGAAAGCAGCTGGAAATTATGCCGCAGCAATTAAACCTACAGAAAATGCAAAAGCTAAAGGGTATAATCAAGTGCTTTGGTTGGATGCTGTTGAACATAAATACATTCAAGAAGTAGGAACCATGAATATTTTCTTTAAGATCAACGGAAAGATTATTACTCCTTTTAGAGATGGTAATATTTTAGATGGAATTACAAGATTGAGTGTGATTGATTTATTGAAGCTTAAAGGGTTTGAAGTAATAGAGCGTCCCATTTCGATTGATGAAGTTAAAGAAGCATCAGAAAACGGAACATTAGAAGAAGCTTTTGGAACAGGAACTGCTATAGGAATTGCATACATTCAAGAAATTGGAACTGATGAAGAAATCATTCATGTTTCCAATACAAGTCCGGTAGGTGAAGACATAAATAATACATTAAATGGTATTAAAATTGGTGAGATTCAAGATTCATTTGGTTGGATGATCCCAGTGGCTTAATAGTTTTAATAAAAGAGTTTATTTAAAATAAAATTATTTGAAAGATAATTCAATTCATAAGAATCTATTAGAAAAAGGGTTTTCTAACCTCTGCACTGCAAAAGCGATGACTGAGGAATATGAAGTAAACTTTAAAGAGGTTTCAAAATATGTTCATGCAACCTCTAGAGGGCATGAAGTAATTCAAACTGCTGTTGGAATGCAATTGTTGCCGCAAGATTATGCTTTTCCTTATTATCGAGACGATGCTATGTTATTAGCTTTTGGTATGACTCCTTATGAGTTAATGTTACAATTATTAGCAAAAAAAGAGGATCCATTTTCTGGAGGTAGAACCTATTAT
>Ga0208814_1000249_pt1 | contig 36391 bp, 51 predicted proteins | sample MalvirAntarct_55_FD_184253 | JGI IMG/M metagenome (GOLD analysis project Ga0208814, IMG submission 184253) | Marine viral communities from the Global Malaspina Expedition - Malaspina viral metaG Antarct_55 (SPAdes) (version 2) | ecosystem: Environmental > Aquatic > Marine > Oceanic | place... | reverse complement strand
GCGCGCCTGCGAAAATATACAAGGCGGTTTTTGGGTAAAAAAATAAGTGAGCGCATGCCCACCTATTTAGTTATCTGAATGTGTGCTTTATTCAAGCGTTCGCTAAGCTTTTTATATCTTTAGCGATTAGGACGGCTCTTTCATTGAATTCTTTACTTTTCGACTCAACTTTCTTGCGCTTTTGAATAAGTGGTAATGCGCTTTTTGAGTTCTTCGCGCTCGGCTTCGAAGTCGCTTTAGCGGAGTAACTAAAATTTAAATTTCGCTTTTCGATACAAATATCGTTATCCAAGTAAATAGCTTGAATTTCTTTTGCGCATTCGCGAATAATCGCGTTAATTTTCTTATTCGCTTTTTCTAACTGAATAGTTCGCTTTTCTTTTTGCACCTTAACTTTGTCAGCGCTTGCGCTCGCGCCGTTTCGCATTAAGTTTTTTAACTCAGTTTCTTCAGCTATTGAGCGACTTGAAGTACTAATAAGCGCGATAATTCTTTTGTCTGATGTCTTCATAATTAGTTATCTAAAGTTTGATTAATAGTAGAGTTTAAAGGCGTACATTTGGTAGCTTTCAAGTACTCATCGGCTAACTTTCTAGCGACTTCTTTTTTGCCCTCGGCAATAAGATTTAAAATTCTTTGCGAAATGGTATTCATAATTAAGATATTTGGTTGGTTAGATATATAAGAACCTACATATATGGCTAGCGCGATACAACAGTAAGGCGGAGCGTAGCAGAGATTCAAAGAACTAGCGTAAACATACCTAAACACTTTGACATACGCAAGCACCTTAGTTGAATTAAGGCTTATTTAGAATGAAAAAAATAACGATTGTACTGGTAGTAAGGGCTGCAGAGCGAAAGTTTTTTTGTTTTGGGCAGATTCTAAATAAGGCTACAACGTAGGCTATCACTGGGTTTTTTCATTTAAGAGCGTATCTCAACACCTTGTATATGTAGGCATACGAAATTTTTTAAAGTGCAGGAGAGAGGCTTATTCAATGAATATGGTTTTCTAGATATACTTAAACTCATTTTAAGCGCGCCTAATACGACTTCGGTGTTTGGGGGGTACTAACATACAAAGGAATAGATGAGGGTTGTACGTGGCTAAAAAGGGGCTACATTGTCCTATTTGAGTCCTGCTGAAAACAGAAAAGTATCAACACAAAAACAGCAAAGTATATAACAATCTAGATATATAAAGCGACATTTTGATCAACGTATTGAGGAACCTATATATGATGCTCTACTAGGTTAACTTCCTGACAATCAATGACATACCCCTTCCTACATATATAGAACCGTCGATATAATGGTGGGCGTTTTTAGCCAAATCACAGAAATTGTGACTTCTTCTAAAGTGTTGAGGTAAATGTACTAAGTGTTGAGAGGGGTGTAAATAGGTATAAAAAAGTATAAAGGGGGTATAGTCAGGGCTGATTAGTAAAAAGAATACAGTGCGCCCTTGTTTTTAGATTGCTTCGTAAAGACTCAGATAATACTTCGAGCGAAGTTATACTTTTATTTGCATAAAGTCAAGGGATTTACGATTTTTTTTCTTACATTTGTTTTTTAAATGATATACTATGGCGTTAAAGAAATCTGCAACAAATTATAAGAAGAGTCCCGCTTCTAGAAAAACGAAGGCGGCTTACGATAAAAAGTACGACGCAACCCCCGCAAGAAAGAAAAGGCGGGCTGAGTTAGTTAAAGCTAACAGAAAAGCAGGAACTTATGGCAATGGAGACGGATTAGACATGTCTCACACTAAAAGCGGTAAATTAGTTAAAGAAAAAGCATCTACTAACAGAGCTAGAAACAAATACAAGGCAGGTTCTAAAAAAAATAAAAAATAATTATGAAGTTACCACATAAAATGTACAGCAAGTCAGGTCAAGTTAAGACGGCAAAGACTAATAAAGAGCATTTAGCCCTTAAAGCAAAAGGATGGAGTCACACTAAACCTAAAGCAAAAGCTAAACCAAAGTATTAATGTCTGAAGGCAGGAGAATAACAAAATTTAAAAAAGGCGAAAGCGGGAATCCTAGCGGAAGAACTAAGGGCTCAGGTAATAAGGTAACAAAAGTTACTAGAGAAACTCTTGCATTAGCCTTACAAGGTAGTACTTCTGAAATAAAAAAAGCTTTAGCTGAAGTTAGAGATAGAAGCGCCAAAGATTACATAGATTGCATAGTAAAATTACTTCCTTACGTTACGCCTAAGTTGCTAGCGGCTCAGATAAACGAAGAGAAGTCACATAAAATAGAAATTAATTTAACTGAAGACACGACAACCGCAGACCTAAAAAAATTATTAGGCGAAGGATTAGGAAGTGTTGAGGATATAAACTTTGAAGACTTATAAAAATGGCAGTAGCAAGAAGAGAAAAGACCACTGACCCTATATACAAAGCAGCTATAGGAACTAGACCACCTTTAATTGATGACGAGGGCAGAATAGGAAGAGAGCCTGACGAAATAGATGTTATTGAAAACTTAAGAGATGATATGAATGCTATGTGTAACCTTTCAGCTTTAAATGAAGGCAAGACAGGTATAACTTCATCTCAAGCATCAGCTATTTCAGCTAACACATCTAAAAACGGAATTAGCTCTTCTCAATCCTCAGCTATTACAGCTAATACAGCTAAGACAGGTATAACTAGTGGGCAGACTTCAGCTATTACAGCTAATACAGCTAAGAAAGGATTATCTCCTTGCTTTATAAGGCTAACTTCTAACGCTAGCAATATAGTAGCAAGAGAGTCTGGTTTAGGAATTGGTTCAACCAACCCGTCTATTCCTGTTTTAAACCACGCTGTGACTATTGATTCGAGAAATGGAATTACGTTTAGCAGCTTAAGTACAGGAACTTATAAGGTTCAAGTAAATGTAATTGCAAATGCTAATGCAAATAACCCTGTTACAATCAAAGGTAATATTGGAAGAAATGCAGTAGTTCAACGCCAATTCACTAACAACGGAGCTTTTTGCGACTTCTCATTCGTAGACTTATTAACTATTACTGACTCAAGGCAAGTGCTTCACTTCTCCTTACAGGCTGCTTCTAACACAACCGTAACTGTATTAGCAGGTACTACCATCTATTTAGAAAAAATATAAAAATTGAATCAGTTAAACACAGCTCCAACTAAGGAAATGGCAGAGGCTCTAAGGAGAAAGCTCTGCGAAATGTCTTACTTTGAATTTTTCAAGGAAGCGTTTAAAGTTGTTGAGCCTGCTGTTCAGTTAGATATTAATTGGCATCATCAATATGTTTGCCAACTTCTACAGAAGGAGGCTGAAAGAATCATAGCCGATAAACCTAAAACAGAAGACTTAATCATAAACGTCCCTTTTCGTGCATCTAAATCTCTTATGTGTACGATACTCTTCCCTGTTTGGTGCTGGATTAAAGACCCTAAGCTAAGATTCATAACAGCTTCTTATTCTGCTTCACTAAGCGTAGAGCATAGCGCTAAGTCAAGGGATGTTATACAAAGTAAATGGTTTCAAGACAATTGGGGAGATTTGTTTGTTATAAAGCCCGACCAAAATACTAAGCACCATTATGTGAACGACCACACAGGAAATCGTAGAGCAACTTCGGTTGGAGGTACTGTGACAGGAGCAGGTGCATCTATCATAATAGTAGATGACCCTATAAGCCCAAAACAAGCCGCCTCACAAGCCGAAAGGACTCAGGCTAACGATTGGTATAACACCACTCTTTATAGTCGCTTAGACAACCCTAGAACAGGCGTGAGGATAATAATTATGCAAAGACTGCATGAGGATGATTTAAGCGGATACCTTTTAAGTAATAATCCTGACTCTTATAAACATGTTTGCATACCTGCGGAATATTCAAAAAATTTGAGTCCTAAAGGACTCCTTAAATTCTATAGGAATGAACTGTTTTGGGATACTAGGTTTTCTAGGAAAATACTACAAGATTATAAATACCAATTAGGTAGCTATGAATACGCAGGTCAGCTTCAACAACAGCCCGCTCCTGCCGACGGTGGGATAATAAAGAAGGATTGGTTTAATGTCGTAAAAACATTGAGTGATGAATACCTTATGACTTGGAACTTTGTTATAGACCCTGCTTACACGTCAAAAGAAAACAACGACCCTTCGGCTTTACTGTGCTACTCTATATACGAGAACGAGTATTACATTAGATGTGTTGAAGAGAAGTACATGGAGTTCCCTGAACTAGTAAAGTATATACAAACTTTCTGCGAAAGAAATGGCTACGATAGACGCTCTAAGATTTACGTAGAACCAAAAGCTAGCGGGAAGTCTATAGTTCAAACATTAAAGAGGAATACTAGATTAAACATTATAGAATCAAAGCCTCCGTCCAAGGACAAGGTGGCTAGGATAACTGACGTTGTAAATATAATAGAATCGGGGAGGGTTAACATCGTAGAGGGAATGTGGAATGACAATTTCCTTTCTCAGTGCGCTCAATTCCCCAACGCTCGCCACGACGACATGGTGGATTGCTTGCAGATAGCTTTAGATTTATACGGTAAAGGAAAACGAATAAGTGCATTTAGATAAACAAACATGAGCAAAGAAATGAAATTTCCTACAAGTTGGGATGCAGTTACATTAAGACAGTTCTCGGACTACAACAAGGCTTGCGTTAAATACGGAGAGTCGATTAAAGAGAATGAAAATATAACTGACGAATTTCTAGACAGATTAGATGCTAAAATTAGGATAGATTCTTGCACTATATTTTCAGGTTTAAGTAGAGATGAGGTGCTTAAGCTTCCGATAGCTTTAATTGAAGAATACCATCAATCCTTAAACTTCTTAAAAGAGGAAAGAGAAAGTGAAGACATTAAGTCATTCGAGTTTGAAGGAATAAAATACACTTTACCTGATGGGCTTAGGGTTAACACCAACTACGGTCAATACTTAGAGGCGGTTCAGTCTGAGTTTTACGTTAAAAATACAGACCCAAACTCCGTAATGTATCTAGCTCATCAATTAGCTCACACAATAGAGCTCGACGGCGATTGGCAGAATAAAGATAGAGACCTTTTAGCTAAGAGGTTTGAGGATATTCCTATATCAATAGCATTAGACTTCTCTTTTTTTTTGTCAAAGAAATCCAAGATTTACAGTCTAGCATACCTAATATACGAGGCTCGGCAAAAGGAAAAGAATCTGCCATATATAAAAAGAATTTTAGCCACCTTGGGTGGATTAAAACGCTATATGAATTGGCGGAGGGTAATATATTTAAAAGACCTGACAAGACTCCGATTGACAGTGTTTTATATACAAACATTTCAGATGTTTTTCAATATCTTTCGTATCTTGCGTGTAAAGCTAACTACGATTTCGAAATAAACGAAGAGCAAAGTAAAAAATATAAGTAATACATTATGAATTACAAAAGCCTACAACACATATACAACGATTTCAATACCGCTGTTTCAAACACTTCAGGATTGAATGAATTATATATGTTTGACGAAAGCGAAATAAATAAAATAAACAATTACAATTACCCTGTGTGCATTATTGAACCACCAAATTCTAAGGTGTCAGATATAAATAGAGCTTACGAGGAGTATGAGTTGGTTTGTTTTATATTAAAACCTGAAAGCAGAACTCACAGCGATTATCACTCATTAAGCTTGTACGACGACTGCATGTCTTTGTTTCATCAAATGATGAATAAGATTTTAGCAACAAGAGATGGAGAGTATATTTTAAACGAAGACTCGCTTCAAGTAGAAAGGCTTACCAAGTTTGGGGCTGACCTCACTAAAGGCGTTAAAGTTACCTTGACTCTCTTAGCCCCTTCATCTTTAGGATTTTCAGTAGCTTCATCACCTGTAGCGCTTCCTTACGAATCAAACTTAAAAGCTTTTTACAACGCAGCTAGCGGGGTTTTAGTTAACTCAAATTCTATTGCTTGGACTCCAACAAAACCTTTAGGCTCTTCCTTAAACATGACTCACTTACGTAGTGATAATATTGTTGCTTTTGATGGGACTGATTTTGTTTTTGAAAGCCCTGTAACTTTCTCGAGCAGCGAGGCGCTTCAAATTCCTTCTATCAGTTTTAGCAGCGCAAGCTTTACTGTTTTCGCAAAAGTTTTTATATCTCAAGAAGCAGTTAATGACAGCATGACTTTATTCTCGTTCAGTAAAGACGCCCAATTAGATTTTTTTAGAGCTAGAGTGAAAACAGGAGGGGGAGGAGAAGGAAATTTAGAATTACTAGTGGATGATGATACATCGGCGACTACTGAATCTTTTTCTTCTGTAGACTTAAGACCTTACGGGAACCCTTCTGAATTAAAAGTTATAGCTTTAGTTAATGACCACGCAAATCAGAAAACAATACTTTATACTGAAACAGGCTCTCATGAATTATCTAACTTCAGAGATGACGTAATATCTAATTCTCAGTTTATTTTTGGCGCAACAAAGCTTAACGAAAACTTTATATTTCAAGGCTTTGCAGGTAAGTTAAAATCCTTAGCTATATACGATGAAGCTGTAAGCCCTTCTAATGTCACTTTAATTATGAATAAACTTAAAACTTTATAAAATGTCTTTAAATAAAGTAAAGGCTTATAATAAATTAAGAAGAAGAGTCGCGGGTTACGCAGGCTCTTTTACTACTAAGCTTAGGAAGTCATTATCTTCTAGAAATAATATTGCTTCTTCAGAACTCCTCAATTCCGTTAAAGGTAAGCTTACGAAAGGATTTGATGATAAGGGTAATTTAATAGCAGGATTTGAGGTAATGCTAAAGGGGTATGGTAGATTTTTAAACAAGAATATACACCCTAAAAAGATGCCTCCTGTAGATGCTATAATGCGTTGGATGGATGATAAAGGAATAAAAGCAGGGAGAGATAAAAAGGGTCGGTTTATGAAGAAGAAACAAGCCGCTTATCTTATAGCTCGAAGTATTCAAAAAAAGGGGTTTAAAACTTATAACGACCATAATATAGGTTGGTTAGACATCGTTTGGAACGAAGAAAAGAAGAGGTTAAGAAATTTAGCAAGAAAAGATTTGCTAGCAGTAGTTAAAGGACTGTCTCAAGAATCTTTATCGTTTTCAAGAGAATCGAATGGGGAAGTAAAAACATTTTTTAAATAATAAAATACTATGGCTCAAAATATAGCATTAACAAATTCCACCTCTTCAATAGCTACGAAAGCGATAGAAACGTGTAATAGACCAATACTTGTATCGTATCAAGGTTCAGGAACCCCAAATACAACCTTAGTTCAAATCCAAGTTAAAGAAGTTGTTTCGAGTGTAGTAACTAAGATAGGCGTTCCGTTAATTCAAGGAAGAGATGTTGGTAGTACTGTAAGCTCTCCGATTTTTACTTTTGACATTTCTTCAATTCTAAAAAGCGCAATACCTAAAGATACTTACGATGACTTGTTTTCTACGGTAAACGGTCAACGAGGAATAGATAGAGAGGCTAGCTTTTTGTTAATTAAAAATTACTCAGTTTCAGCTAGGAGTTGGTATGTTGATACGGTAACAGGTGTCCTAACTCTAAATGAAGATGACGCTGAGGTTAATACCCCTGCAGGCAGCTTAATGGTTTGCGATATAGAAATACCTAATAGAGAAATCAACGCTAACAAGCACAGCAACACGCTACCCGCTTCTTTTAAACTTTCAGGCTGGAGAATGGATTCGGCTATAGTAGTAAATTCTAACGGGCATGATTTTTATAAATTCCTAACCAACTGCCCCTCATCTATAACAAGGAAGATACCTGTAGGGTTTCCTCTAGGCTTATCAATTCTTGCTCAGAATAACGATTCTGAATTAAAAATTTCGATTAATGCTACAAAGAACTCAGGCGCTAATTCTGTTTTCAACGCTACCCCTCAAGCGGTAATGGCTGTAAATTCAAACACAATAAAAACAGTGAACTTAAGCGTGTCTGACAGCTTCCTGCTTTTAAGCGCAACCAATACTACCATTGCGGGAATGGGTAAAGGGGGCTTTACGGCAAGAATAACTAAGGCAGGAAGTTCAGCACTTAGTAATCCGTTAAAGTTTGAGATAATAGATATAAACTCTACCACGAATGCAAACTTCAAGAAAGTAAAAAACGCTCAAACAATTTACTTTGTTAATGATTACAATTTGCTAGATTTTTATACCTTTGAATCTAATCTAGGAATATCTCACGTAAACACTAAAGACGTTTTTAAAACAGCCAACAAAGATTACACTAAAAGAAACTCATCGAACAGAGGAGTCGCTAGAGGGATTACGGAAGAGGTTTACACTTTAAGCGCGCTTATAAACAAAGAGACTTCTAGTTGGTTGTCAGAGCTTTATAGAAGCACGAATGTTTTTATTTATGAAATCGGAGATGACAATGTTGGTAGGTTCTGCCCCGTGTCGGTTATTGACGCAGACACCGTTCCTTTATCTCAAGATATTACAGGTTTAGATCAATTCTCAATATCCTTTATAAAAGACACCTTTACAGTAAATAGATAATTATTATGGCTAGAAATATATTTGAAATAATAATAGGAGATACGGCTTTTGGTTCAGTTGAAAATTCGATTGTAGCTATAGTTCTTGAGAACTCTACATTCAGTAATTGGGATGTTCAAACATCAATAGCAGGTTTTAGTAAAGTTTCAAGTTGGTTAGACAGTGGGTTTGACTCCATTAACTTTACAGGAGGGTCTTTAATTGTTTTGACTACAAATAATACCAATTTTACCGCAGGGTGGAATCCTAAATTTCTTCACAATGATGACGATGCTCACTCTTCTTTTTACCACGCAGATTCTTGGAGATTTACTATACATACTTTAGAGAACAATGGGTTAACTCAAAACGGTAATAGTGAGTTAGAAGACGCTTCCTCGACAGGTTACTCATACTACAATGCTGACGTAGATGAATTAGCTCCAAGCTTAACCCTTTACAATAGAAGAGCTTCTTCGTCAAATACTGCTGAAAGAGCTAAAAAATTAACTTCTAAATTAATAAACAACGCATCAAGTACCCACCCACAAGTTTCTATTAATTTAAATAATAAACAATACCTTAATAATGTTTTTCTTGCGGATAATTTTGCTTTAGACCCTACAGCTAGAGTTAATTTTGGGTCTATTAGAACTGCTAACACTATCGCTAATTCCCAATATCAATCAATAGTACTAACAGGAACGGTAAATAATAACAATAGATACCTTCGTGTATTTGATAATGAGGCGGGTTATCTAGCGTTTTTAGCGTTTAACTTTGATACCGCAAATATCAGGTACTACCCTAGTATAAACGAGTATGAGAACGAGGGCGAGTTTACTTTTTGGGGGCAAAGAAAGATGCTAACACTTGAAGATTCTGCATTTGATAGCTACGTAAACTTACCTGAAAAAACAATTAACTATCAACTACCGCCTGTTGTTTTAACTTTAGAAAACATTTTCCCTAACCACGTAATAGGAACTAATGTTGAGCTCGAGGTAGTGTATAAGATACCTCTTCTTGGTTCTCCAACTAACATCCTTTCAAATGCTTATACTGACGGAGTCCCCTTCGGGAATGTAAATAATCATAATTTTGACGACACGTTACTCGCTTTAGCTAACTCATATCAAGTAACAAACGGAGTTGTTTCAGGCGCAGCTAATGGTTCTTTCTTTCCTACTATAACGGCTAGCAACGAGACCTATAATTCAACATCATCTTCTCAGACACCTCTTTCAGTTGGAGGAACATCAGGCGCAAGGCATTTACTTATTAGGCACTTAAACTCTTCTATAGCTTCCTTTGTTGCTAGAAGCTTAATAACTCTAGAGAAGGCTCAAGAATATCATGTTTCTATTTGTTTAAGAGAGTCTAACGTCTCTCTACTTGTAAGTGTTCGAGCATTAAACGCAGACGGTTCGATTAGAAAAACTGTTGCAAACGAAGTAATAGCTGCCGTTGGGGTAATACCAACTACTTCTAGATTTAATTTTTCTTTTGAGGCTTGCAAAAGCGCAACATCTCATTGCATTGATATTAAGGTTCAAGAAAATCAAACCTTCAATGGTTACACTAGAATAAGCTATATTAGATTCGAAAAGAGTAATTACGCCATACAAGAACAAGCCTTTGAAGAGGAGTACAATTTAGATTTACAAGCGAATACTTTAGAGACTCCGATTTCTACTAACTTTGCGGGCAATATTTTGTTTAGTACTAGTAAAAAGGATTCTAACGCTCCTATTATTTTCACTACATCAAAGCTAAAGAAGCACACGGCTACCTACTCAAAATTAAATACATCGGCTTCGCCTTATTTCACTGAGCACTCATATTCTGCAAGTGGTTCAGGCTTTAACCCCGACGAAACTTTAGTAACAGATAAGGAAAATATAATACTACCTTTTCATGATGACAACGGCTTTTATAACGCAGGAGGTCTTGATAGCCTTAAGCAAATTAAGTCAGACGAGACGGAAAGAGTTCATCCTTTAGATGATGATGCGATTTACGATATTGATGGGTTTCCTCAACAAGTGGATATTACAAAAAGAATTAATGTAAAGATAGGCTCTAATGATTTGCACCTATTTCTAGACAAGGAGTTTAATGATAATCACATTTATGGTGTGTTCAATATAAAATCAATCGAGTTTTTTGATTCTCAAAATTCTTTTATAACTAGACATACTGGCGGGAGTGACATTGTAAGGTATAAGTACGACCCTTCAAATGGGGTTAAGCCTCCTTTAATTGAATCCCTATCACCTATTCCTAGTGGGTTTTTAGGTCAAACTTTAAACGTAACAGCATTTATTAGCTCTGCTTCAGGAGATAATTTAAGAGTAGATACAGGAGAAAATACAACGTCGGAGGAGTTTAATGCTACAGGCTCAGTAACCGTAAGCATTCCTGTTGAAGGAGAGTTTATTAGATTAAGAAGTGAGACTGCTGCAGAAAAAGGTTCTGCTTTAGCGGGTAACGATGTTTTAATCTCAAGCGTGTCGTCCGCTATTCCTCAGCAAGGAAGCAGAGTTGTTATGGAGCAGTACGGAGCTATACTTAGTCTTAACGCATCCCTCCCTTACGTGTCTGCTTACGATACAGCTTTAAGGGTTAAGTGTATAAACGCTCAAACGTTTGCCTTGTTAGCTGCCGATAAAGAAGCTTCTATCTCCGCATTCTTTTCAGGTACTCAAGGGGTTGTTTACAGCTCTCTTAAAATAAAAATACTAGTCACTCATTTAGGGTCAGGAAATACAATTATTGTTTCTCACGACGCTAACGCAAATGGCTCTACAGTAGAGAACTTAATATCTTCAAGCTCTCTAGGCACATATTTTGAAATAAATATAGCTAGCCCCGCTCAAGTACTTAACTCAAAATTTTTGAAATTAAAGTTTAAGAGTAATAGTGCAAGCAATACTTTAGACTGTATAGTTTCTGACGTAATAATAGAAGGGATTATAACTACAGGTACTGATACTCAGATTACTTCTTTGGATTTGTTTGAGGATTTTGAAATACCTATGACATCTACAGTTAAGGATTTTAGAGAATTAGGAGCTTCTAGTTCTTCTTTTTCAAAAACAATATCACTACCCGCTACTTCAAAAAACAAGCGAGCTTTCGGATTTGAAAATGAATTAAATTCTATCTCTAGTAAGTTTTCTTGGGAAGGAGGGTATAACTTTATAAAACCTAAAAAGTTTTCGTTAAAAGCTGGTGGGGTAAATCTATTTCAAGGATACGCAAACTTTCTAGGCTCTGCTTTAGACCATAATGGTGCTTATTCTCTAGATATTAATCTATTAGCAGGAAACGCAGGTTGGACTGAAACCCTTAAACAGATAGAGTTAAAATCTATTAAGTCAGAGTCTTATCCAATTACAGAGTATGAAATAACTAGCGCAGCTTTAAACCCTAGTTTAGACACTGAAATATTCTTTCCTCTTGTTGATAACGGTAAGTGGAAGGTTCGGGATTCCGAAAATCTTGACGCAGTTAATATTGGTTGGGGAAACATAAAGGCAGCGTTTTCTATAAAGAAACTTTTAGAGAAAATATTCGCAACAGTAGGTTACACTTTAAATAGCGACTTCTTTAATGCGGATAGCGAGTTTGATGGCGACTTTTCTATTGACTTTGGGAATATAGTAAGTAGGTTAGCTGTTATAGCTCCATCAATGAATAAGCCTGATTTTCATATTAAGCAAACAGTTTTAGACGCTTCGTTTGATTACAATCTTAACAACGCAGGCACTAAACAAAACTCAGCCTTTTCAGGTAGCCTGTTAGAAAGTAGACCTTTTATTTCTGCTAGACATTTCTTAGGACAGCATGGAGGTCAGGATATTGTTTACTTTATTGATTGGGCTTTCATTAAGTTTAATATAATAAATCAAGACAGCTCTTCATCTCACTCTTATGAAAATATTAGTTCTACGGATAAACTAAATGGCGTAGGTCTTTATTATGATTCAAGCGTTAATCAAAAGAATAAGTTAAAAAACAATAATCTAGGAGTTAGTAAATCAGTTATAGAAGTGGGGAGTTCTGATTACTATAAATTAGATATAGCAATAAACTTTGATTTATTAAGGGTTGATGGCACTCAATCAAATAAATTTGGATTCTACCACGGCGACAATTACACAGGTATAAATAATGACGATAAGAAAACGTTCATGACTGTAATGTTGGTTGACGAAGATTTTGCTGACGACGATATTTACATCGACAATGAAAGGCTGTCTGCTAATGCTTTTGATTTGTACGACGAAAATGCAGTGGAGCTTTTATCTACAGACTACACAAACACGAGGGTATCTTTAAATAGGACTCAATACCTAGAGCAAGGAAAAAAGTATCACGTAATCGCCCTTATGGGGACTAGAAACAGGGATAGTGGTAATACGCAATCTTCAAGTTTAACTTTTCAAAAATTTAATTGCGGGTTTAGAGTTAGGGAGTTAGACCTTAGAATGGCTATTTGCGAATCGCCATACGCTATGGAGGGTAGGAATAAAGTAGTTTACACGGCTGTTTCCAACCCTAGAGTAACTTATTTAGATATTCTTCCTGATGTTAAAGCTTTAGATTTTGTTTCTGAAATAACGAAGTGCTTTAATTTGATTTGGACTACGAATGAAGTGTCTAAAGAAATAAGCGTAGAACCTTTCAATGCTTTTTATGATTTTAGTGGAGAGATTTATGGGTTTAATGACCTCACTGAGAAGGCTTTAATAACAGAGATAAAAAACAATCAAATTATAAGCTCTGATTTAGTTTATTCAATGGCTGCAGATTCGTCTGATTACTCTGTATCTAATCACACTACAGGAGATAGCTCTTTATCTTTTGGGGATAAAAAAGTTTACTTAGCTCTAAACGGAATGGCTTTGGCGGGAAATCCTTTAGAAAGCGAAGATAGTAATGGCGTTTCTTTGGAAATTTTTTCTGCATTAAAAATGGGTTACGCTAAATTTATATGTAGAAAACAAGGGGGGAATCCTTTGATACCTCACTTGAGTGCTGAAAATGAAAACGTATCAAGAAAACCATTATACCTACCTAGGATATGGAGTGAACCTCGGTCAACTTTAGAACCTACTCTTCCTGAAGAAAAACCGAACCCTAACAATTCTCACGAATACAAATTATGCCTTATTAAAGGAACAAAATATACTGATGAGGTTTATGAATCTGACTTTACTACTTATGAAATCATTAGCTCTGAAGGGAACCTTGACTATTCTGCAGCTCCCCGTATTCATTACTCTTTAGATGAGTTGTTTATAAGAAACGGAGATGCCAATGGGGGTTCGACGGATGGCTTATTTAGGTATAAAGAAACTTCAACGGTTCTTTACCTAGAAGTAGGTTCTTACTTCCCTTTTGAACCAAGTACTCCCTCGATTTTATTTTCAGATAGCGAAAGTAATCAAGGAGAATCTTTTAGCTTGTTTAAAGAGTATCATCAAGGACTTGTTGATATGTTGTCGATGAGGGATAAGATGATTACTGCTCAAGTGTATTTAACAGCGGAAGACGTTAGGTCTATTAACTTTAAGCAATTAATAAAAATAGACAACGAATTGTACATATTAAACAAAATAAAAGACTTTAACTTCTCAGGAGAAACCACAGAGGTTGAGTTATTGCTAGTTACTAGAACAGGTACTAATTACGAAATATTATAGAAAATGGCTAAAGCTACAGATGAGTACAGAATTAAATTTGGTATCGACGGAAGAGACCAATTAGGTAAATTTAAAATAGAACTAGCTCAGTTAAACAAACAGCTAGCAGATGTTTTAAAGAAAAAAGCTAAACATAAAGGCGCTGACGCTGCAAGCGCGAAGCAAGTAGGGAATCTGACTAGTAAGATTGAAAGGCAGAAAAACGCTATAAAACTTCAAAGCGCTGCCATAACTAAAAACACAACTACAACAAATAAAAACACTGCTGCTCAGAAAAAACAAACAACCTCTGTAGCGGGTAGTTTAAAAAACTTTGCTAAAATGGCTGCGGCTATAACGGGTGCTATTGCAGTTGTTAGAAGATTAACGGGGTTCATAGGTGCTAACGTAAAAGCTTTTGCTGAATACGAAAAAGGAGTTAAGAATGTTTTAACCCTTATGAACTCAGACGATACGGGTTTGTTCTCAGGCAACTTATATAAGGGGTCTTTACAGCTAGCAAAGGATTTTGGTCTTGGATTAAAGGATGTTAATAAAGCAATGTTTAACGCTGTCTCGGCAGGTATATCGGGTGGGGATGCTATAAGGTTTCTTAACGAATCCTCTAAGCTGGCTATTGCAGGGGTTACAGACCTAAAGTCGTCTACAATGGGCTTAACTACGGTGTTAAATGCTTACGGCTTAGAGGCTAGTGAAGCAGGAAGGATTACCGACATCTTATTTACAACTCAAAAGTTCGGTGTAACAACTGTAGCGGAACTTTCTAAATCATTAGGGGTTGTAGTTCCTTTTGCTGCGGCATCGGGTATATCGATAGAGGAATTAGGAGCTGCTATTGCAACTACAACTCGTTCAGGTTTAGATGCTGCAAAATCGGTAACAGCTCTTCGTGCCGCCATATCTCAAATGCAAAAACCCGCATCTGCTTCTAGAGATTTATTTGTTAAATACGGCATTCCTATCGGAGCTGCTCAAATGAAAGCGGTAGGGTTTACTGAAACATTAAAGAGATTGAATAATGTTTATAAGACTAGCCCTAGAGATATTGAATTAATGTTTGGTAATGTTCGTGGGCTTACCGCTATATTTTCTCTTGCGGGAGATAACGCTGCAACTTATAATGAAGTTTTAGCTGAGAATCAAGATGAGACTCTTCGTGCTGCTAATACCCAAAAAGCATTGGAGGAAAATATGGATTCTAGTCAATTCGCTTTAGATCGATTTTCCGCTTCTTGGGGCAATCTAAAAGTAGCAATGGGAGACTCTGATTTTATTAAAGATAAATCTTTAGAGATTGCAGACTTTTTTGATATTCTTTCTAGTGAAGATGCTACTACTTGGCAAAAAGCTCAAGCTTTCTTCTTGCAGTTTAGCGGGGCGGGTGCTTTAGGTATTAACGCCGACGAGGTAGCTGAGTTAGCGAAAACAATCACAGACCAAGGGCTTAAAAGACAAGCGGATGTGTTTATGGAAAGCCAAAAACAGTTAGAAGGATTTAGAGATAGAACTTCTGAAATTAGGACTAAGATGATTGGAGGGGATAATAACTTTACTGATGATGAGCTTTCATTCATGAAGTCTTTTTTAGGCGCGCCTACTTTAGAGGGGTTTAACTCTGAGCTTGATAACTACGCGAATAGCTACAAAGCGCATTTAGCTAAGATGGAGATTTTAGACGACGCTGACAATAAAAAGATTTCAGACGAAAAAGATAGGAGAGCAGATTTAGCTCAACAATACGATAAATTTGAGTTGAAGTCTAGAGAGAATTTATCGTCTCAGATAAAAACGCTAAACGAGATTGACCTTACTGACGAAGAAAGCAGGGCTGATACTGACCTATCTATTATTCAAGCAAAGATACAAAAAGAAAGGGACTTGCTTGCGGCTATGTTTGCTTTTGAGATTGACAATGACTCGAAGAGAATAGCTATACAAACTCGACTAGATAAGCTTGAGACTCAAGCAAAAAAGAAATCCCTTCAAATAAGGAACACAAATACCGATGAGTTTAACTTAAAAGAAGCGGCTATAACAAAGAAGTTTCAAGAGGATAAAACTGCGGGTGCTTTAAAGCAAGCAAAAACTAGGAACTTAACTAACAAGCAATTTAGAATACAAAATATTACAGATGAAATAGCTTATCAAGAAAAGCTACTTTTAATTGCAGGCTCTACTGAAGCAGAAAAAGAAAAAATAAGAGCTAAAATTTCTAACCTTAATGTTCAGTTAGCCCAAGCATCCTTTAAAGAAGAAGAGAATATTGAAAAACAAAAGGTTGACTTGGCTTTAAAAGGTATAGAGTTAATTGCTAGCGCTAGAAAAAAAGCCTTAGCGACTGAGTTAGCAAACCAAGAAAGAGCTATCCAAAAAAGGAAAGACACTGTTAATCAAGAAGCTGCAGATGGTCTTATAAATCAAAGGCAAGCCGCTGATAAGCAGAAAGAACTAGAGAAAGAGGCTTTTGAAGCAAGAAAGGAAAACGAGCTTAAAATGGCTAAGATTAACCTCATACAAGAATTATCAAATATAGCCGTAGCTGCGTCTGCAAATCCTGGGAATGCTTTTACTTTCGGTGCGGCAGGTGCTGCTCAATACACTATACAAGCTGCGCTAGCTCTTGCTCGTTTCGCAACAGCTTCTAGTTCCATTAAGGCTCAGGAGTTTGCAAAAGGGGGTATGGTTCATGGTAATTCTCACGCTCAAGGCGGGGAGAGGTTTGCTGTAGGCGGTAGAGTTGTTGAGCTTGAAGGAGGCGAAGCTGTTATAAATAAAAAAAGCACTTCTATGTTTGGTGGGGCTTTGAGTGCTATGAATGTAGCGGGAGGAGGAACTTCTTTTGGCTCGCCTAACTTTGGCGGCTCAGGGCTTATAGATTACGAAGCTTTAGGGAGTGTTATAGGTCGAAACACAAACGTAGTACTACCTGTAGAGTCTTTCAATAAAACACAAAAAAGAGTTAAAATGCTAGAAAGTTCAGCTAAATTTTAAGAAATGAAAAACAAACTAACAGAGGTAATACAGGGGCTTTGCGGAGCTGATTCTAAAGAAACTATAAACACTCTTTATGATGAAGGATTATTAAGTAGTAATTCGGTTAGGAACTATTTGATTAGATTAGATTTTAATAATGCTCTAAAGAAGAATAACTCAGAGCTTATAAAAAATATATTTATAGACTTATCAGTAGAGTATAATATATCTATAAGGCAAGCTCAAAGAATTGTTTATGATTACATGAAGAATAAAGTGTCAAGCAATGGCAACACTATAACTAACTAATTATTTATATTTGTATTATGGAAAATATTTACGAAAATAAGTCTTGGTACGCTATCAATCCGATAGAAGCAAAAGCTAAAGGCAAATCTACAGACATCTTCATTTATGATGAGATAGGTGTTCACGGGATTACAGCCAAGAGTTTTTTGCAAGACCTTAAAGATTTAAAAGGTAAAGATATTACCCTCCATATTAATAGTACAGGAGGCGATGTTTTCGAAGGTCAAGCAATCTACACAGCGTTAAAGAACTATTCAGGTAAGGTAACGGCAAAAATAGAAGGTTTAGCGGCATCTATGGCTTCAGTGATAGCTTTGGCAGCAGACACTATAGAAATGACCTCTAATAGCTTATTTATGATTCATTCTCCTATGAGTAATGTATTCGGTAATAAGTCTCAAATGCGAAGACAAATAAACGTTTTAGAGAAAGTTGAGGCGACTATGCTTAACGTGTACTCTAAAAGAAGTAATCTTGATGAGGAAAAGATTTCCTTTATGATGGATGCTGAAACTTGGCTTAGTGCTGATGAAGCTAAAGAGATGGGCTTTATCGATAGCGTTGCGGGTAAAATGGATATTGTAGCTAAATACGATATGAGTGGTTTCGAAAACAAAACAGCAGAGGATATATTAACCACCTTCGGAAACGAAGAAATAAAAACAGAGAGTAAAATGAACGAGGAAACTATGAAAAATTGGTTCACAGAAATCAAAAGCCTAATAGTAGGTAAAGCAGAAGAAACGGCGCAAGCAGAGCCTGCCGCACAGACAGAAGCAGTAGCAACCGAAGAGGCTGTTAATGTAGATGACTTAAAGGCTCGATTAGACGAATTGACTGAAGAAAGAGATTCTTTATCTCAGAAACTAAGTGTTCAAAAAGAAAAGTCAAATGAATCTAAGGAAGAGTTTAAAACTCAGTTTGAGACAATGACTCAACGAATTTCAAAACTAGAGGCTACACCCTCAGTTACTTTAGCTGAGAATGAACCTAGAATAGTAGAGAAAACCGCTAATAAACCAGACGCTTGGGATGAATTAGCAAACAAAATTTTCAATAAGTAATAATAAATTAAAAAACTAAATTATGGCTAACGCTATTAGTACAAGCATTTCAGGATACCACCAAGAAGAGGTGGCGAAGTATTTCTTATCGCCTTTATTTTTAGGGCAAGAATACTTAAACAAATTTACGCTTTATCCTGACGTAAAATCAAGCATGAAGCTAGACCACTTTCAGTCTGCTGAGTATATTACAGTTCCTAATGCAGGTGCTGCATTTGCTGCAGACGCTGAGACTTCTGCTTACACTCAAAGAACTTTAGTGGTTGGAAATCTTGAAGCTGAAATGGAGCAAAGAGCAAACGTATTTTTTGCTACAGTAAAATCTCAAGCTTTAAAATTAGGTACAGCTAAAGATAATATTGACGGAACTGTAATCAAAGAAATTATGGCAGGCGTTATGCTTCAAGCTGTAAAGCGTGATTTCAACAGACAGTTATGGTTTGCAAACGTAAACTCTACCGCAGCAGGAAGTGATGCAGATGCAACAGGTAGAAACCTTGATTACGATGTTTATGACGGAATCTTTGAAGTTCTTAAAGACTCATTAGCTAGTGGTCAAAAACTAGTTATAGATATAAGTTCCGCTAGCCCATCAACAGGTTGTGCATTAGCCGCAGCAGGTGTTTATACAGGCGCTGAGGTTATTAGTATCTTTGAATCCGTTTATAACGCTGCAACTCCTGAGTTGTTAGAGCTACCTAAAACAATGTTTGTTTCGGGTGTTATAGCTAACGCTTATAGAAAGTACTTAAGAGCGCAAGGTATTTCTGAGTCTTTCATGGTATTGCAAGATGGAACTCCAAACTTAACTTGGGATGGTATTCCTATTGTTGTTCGTAGAGATTGGGATTCACACATTGCTAGTGACCACGCTTTAATTGATGGAGCTACAGATGCTAATTCAGTAGGTCGTGTTGTTATGGTTGCTGACGGAGCTATTGCTGTAGGTACTGACTTTGACAATGCTTCAGTTGAAAATTGGTATTCTCAAGACCAAAAAGCATACAGAATGCGATTTGGATACAAGTGCGGTACGCAATTAATGGATGCTAAACTAGCAGTTACTGCGTTACACCAATAGTATACAGTATAATGATTAATATTAAAGGGAGTTGGGGTTCTGCTCCGCTCCCTTTTTTTATAACTTTTAAAAAAAAATAAAATGGCATTATCAGCAATAACAGTAGTGAATACTGACCACTTTGTAAAAGGTGGAATTAAATCATTAAGCCTAGCAGAGTATTCTTCTGCAACTTTATTTGACACTGGAGCAGCCAACGGAACTGTAGCAGATTCGAGTATAGTCCAAGGAGGTACTGCAGTAGTAATATCTTTCGATAAAGAAACTGCAAACATGAAGATTTCTTCGTCTCAAGACAAGGGATTAATGCTGCATACAGTAACAATAGAAGGGTACGTTCCGAATATGAAGCTAACAACTTTGGTTGCTTTGGAGAATATGAGAGGAACACCTCTAAACGCATTAGTTCAAATGTACAGCGATGTTACGTATTTAGTTGGATATGACCCTGAGCTTGGTTCAGGAGATGGTTCTACAGGAACTACAACTCTTTATCCTTTAGTTTTAACGGGGATTGAAGCGGACACAGGAACAGCTTTAGTAGACGCTAACGGCGTTACGTTAACTTTTACTGCAATTCAAGGTAGATTACCTTTAGTTAAAGCGTAATAATATTTAGATTAAGGGGCGAAACTACGGAAGTACCCCCTTAATTTTCTTATATTTGTGTAATCATTATACTTGTAAAATTTTGGCTGAAAGAAAAAGAGATTCCAACGGAAGATTCGTAGCTAGTGCGACATCTAAAACTATAAGGCAAAAAGCAACGGGTAAAGTTAAGTTTGATATAGTAAACTTAGCTCCTATGCCTAACATATTAGAGAGACAACACAATATAACCTCAAAAGAGTTCTATAAATTTGGGGATGATAATTTGTTCCCTCAATATCTTGCTGAGTTAAAAAGAAAGTCAAGCACACACAGAGCTATTCTTTCTCAAAAAGCAACTTACACAGCGGGTAGTAAAATAACTACCATAAACGCAAAATTAAACGACTATTTAAAGGAGGTTAACCCTTCAGGGCAGTCTTTAAGAAACCTTTTTAGGTTAGTTGTAGATGATTTCTACACATTTGGAAACTCCTACATTGAATTTGTTGAATACGAGGGTGGATGCAATATGTATCACGTTGACTCAACAATGGTTCGTGTAGGTAAAAACATGGACTCTGTTTATGTTAATCCTGATTGGGCGCACTATGACGTTAAGGATAAAGAGGTTCGTAAGATTCCTATGTTCCCTAACTTTAAGAATGGGCGGTCTGTTCTTATGTTTAAGGATTACGAAAGTGGATTCCAAAGATATGGTATTCCTGATTATATAGCTGCGGCTGAAAGTGGCTCTATAGAGATAGATTATCTTATACAAAAATACAATCGTTCAAAATTTGAGAATGGCTTTATGCCTTCAGCTATCGTTGAGATAGACGGCTCTATGAGCGACGATGAGGCAGAGGAATTAATTTCTTTAGCTCAAGACAAATTAACGGGAGAAGGTAATAACGGAAAGATATTATTCTTAGTTAAAGACGGAGGCGGCTCAGGTGGAGGTGCTAATGTTCAGATACTTAAAGATGACAAAGACGGTAGCTTTATGGAATACCAAGAGCTTACCCGTAATAATATAGTTACAGCTCACAGATGGCAACCCGCTCTTTCAGGTATTGTTTCTAGTGGTAAAATGAATAACACAGGTAGTGAGATTAGAATTTCTTACGACTTGGTTATGAGGACAGTTATTCAAGACACTATAGAGCAAGTATTCAAGCCTATGCGTGACGCTTTAGGTAAAGTCTTAAAAACTGACGCTTCATCTTTAGAGGTTCAATTCGAATCCCCTATAGGTTTTGCTGCAGATATTGATATTACTAAAATAGCTGACGTAAACGAGCTTCGGGCATTGATAGGATTAGAGGAGAGACCAGACTTAGAAGATATTTATTTAGAAGACTTAAAAGGTAAGGATAATGGCTAAAACAGATTATAGACAATACAACAATCTTATAACCGCTAATGAAGTGGTTTTAAAGGCTATGACTAACGTCAATATGGACTCCTCTATAATTGATGACAACATAGTTCTTATAGCTGAATTAACGCACCTTAAACCTCACTTAGGAGATTATTTTTGGGGAGAGTTAAGAAAAAAGCATCACGCAGGAAGTTTACAAGCTGTCGAGATAACTCTTTTAAATAACTACATATTGCCTTGTCTATCTTTTTACGTTAAGTATGAAGTCTTAAATGACATGCAATACAATACAACGTCTTCAGGTATAGTTACTAATGATGACGATTGGAGTGACGCTGCTGATTCTTCTGAATTAGCTGTCCTTAAAGATGATACTTTTAGAAAGGCTGAGATACTCTTAAAAGATATGATGGAGTGGTTAGATGACACCGAAAACGTAGGTGTTTATCCTGAGTATGAGTCTTCTCAAAATGACATGCACATAAATGGAGATAACGTAGTAAGGCTAGGAGGGATTTTAGCTTACGGAAGTAAAATGAATAGATACACCTCCATAAATAAGAAGGATGAACGATACTATAACTAAAATAAAAGACTCTATAGAAATTACCGCAGTAAATGGGGGGGCAGTAATGCTTTCTACAATGGCTGAAGTTGAGCAAGGATTACGAATGTTATCTCTTGTTTTAGCTGTTGCATATACTGCTGTTAGAATATATCAATTACTAATTAAAGGGAAAGAATAACATGCCTAATACTCCTGATTATACAGCCCAAGCTGCTAGTTACGCTTTAAAGTTTAACTCACAGTCAAGAAGTAATGATTCTGCTGCCGTTACCGCAAACGAGCTTGTTGATAGAGATAACTTACTTTTTTTTATAGAAGAAAACTTTAAGACTAACGTAAAGGGTGGTGTTAAACTAGAAAACTTAAGAGCTTTTTTACACGCTTTAGTTAAATCCGTTTCTGTTTTATCTGACGATAAGACTTTTGCTATACTAATGCACACTTCTTTTTTTATATCTACAGGAGCTGCTAATCGGTGGTATTTTGGGCATCAAGGAGCGGGTTGGTCGAATAATAGTTGGAGTCAATTCAATACTCAGTCAGCAATAAATAGCACAACTCCCGCAGCAATGTTTGGGTTGTATAGTAACTGTGGAGTTGACGTTCCTTTTGATATGAGGAATTTTAAAGTTTTTGGCTCAGTTATTAACACAGGCGCTACAGGAGCTGTAGATATAGTAATTTTTTACTACAACAATGACGACGCTTCACAGAGCAACCTTGTAAGTCCCGTTTTTTTATGCACAGTCCCTACAATAAACGTAGCGGCAACTGGCACTTCATACGGCTTCGTAGGTTCAGCCGCTCCTAGCGTAGTAATACCTCAAGGAAAGAAGATATTCGCATTTATAAGAAATACAGGTCACGGCGGAGGTGCAACTGAAAATCTTAGGATTAATTTAGGTTATCAGTATTCAAAATACTCATCAGGATTTACAGGTTAATATGGCTAAGAAAGATTCAAGACTAGATAAGGCAGGAGTCTCAGGTTTCAACAAACCTAAGCGAACCCCTAGCCACCCTAAGAAATCACACGTGGTGGTTGCTAAAGATGGAGATAAAATCAAGACTATTCGATTTGGAGAGCAAGGCGCAAGCACTGCGGGAAAACCAAAGAAAGGAGAGTCTGATAAGATGAAAGCTAAACGTAAATCATTTAAAGCTCGCCACGGAAAGAATATTGCTAAAGGAAAGATGTCTGCTGCCTATTGGGCTGATAAAGTAAAGTGGTAAGTTATGGCTGTAAAGAAGAAAAAGAGCACAGTTAATAGTTCAGGTAATTATACCAAGCCAACTATGAGAAAGCGTTTATTTAATAAGATAAAAGCAGGAAGTAAAGGTGGTGGGGCAGGTCAATGGTCTGCAAGAAAAGCTCAACTATTAGCTAACGAATATAAAAAAGCAGGAGGGGGATACAAATAATGGCTACAAAAAAACCTCAACAAAGTCTTAAAAAATGGACTAAGCAAGAATGGGACTACATCTCAGATAAGGACAAGAAGAAGCCTAAAAGTAAAAGAGGTAGATATTTACCAAAGAGCGTTAGAGAGTCCCTTACACCTGCTCAAAAGGCTTCAGAGAACAAGAAAAAAAAGAAAGCAACAGCTAAAGGAAAGCAAAAAGCTTCTTACAGTAAGAAAGTTGCTAAAAAGGTAAACAGGGCTAAGTGATGAAAAGTTTTTTTAAAAATTGGACTCAAGCAATGATTAGTTTAATTAGTGAAATGGGAGAAGCCCTAACAAACAGAGATGAAAGTAGTTTTAAATAGATTAGTAGATACAGGGAAAGAAACACTCGGAGCGTTAACTATTCACGACGAAATAAAGGAGTCTTTTTCCTGCAAAACCTTAGAGCTTTCTTGGAAAGATAATAAAACTAATGTATCTTGCATTCCAAGAGGAGAGTACCTTGCTATTGTAAGGTTCTCAGAAAAACATGGCGAGCATTTTATAATTAAAGATGTTGAAGATAGGGATTACATCCTTGTTCATGCAGCAAATTATCATTCTCAATTAAGAGGTTGCATTGCTGTTGGAAAGTCTTATTCTGATATAAACAAAGATGGGGAGTTGGATGTTACCTCTAGTAGAGATACCTTGGATTCATTGTTGTCTATACTTCCCGATTCATTTTACATAAATATAATTTAAGAAAACATGATTGAATACATTTCACAGAACGGCTCAGACATTATCGCTGTATTAGTTGGATTAATGGCTGCCGCAAAAGTTTTCGTTAGACTTACACCTAACGTAAAAGATGATGCTATCTTCGGTAAGGTAGATAAAATATTTGAATTTTTAATTCCTAATTATGGGACTAAGAAGGAAAAATAGAAAGGTTAAAAACGAAGAGCTTGAAGACATCAAAGACCCTATGATTAATCCTTTAATTACTACAGGAGCTAAGATTATGTCGTTTATTATTCCTAAAATGTTTAAGGATAAAAACGGTAAGTGGTCTAGTAAAAGAACTATAGGTGGTGTTATAGCTATCGCGGCTGTTCATCAAACAGAAGTTGCAGGCGAGGTTACTTGGCAACACTTAGTCATGTTCGCTTTAGCGGCAGCTACAGTATATGCTCCTGATTCTAAATAAAGGGTATTACGATTGGTAGAGTTCCATTGTTGAGTACAACTCCGCAAGATAACTTGTAAGACTTAGCAAAATGCTTGGCGTAAGCCATAGCGTAGGAATCTCTATCAACTCCGCACCCTACTTGCATTCCCCAATTAGCTCCATTATAAATAACGGAAGATTCTGTATGAATATGTCCTTGAACTACGGGGCAATTAAATTCTAAAGACTTTCCTGCTGCAGCATTTCTACCTGAAGTTCCTGTTCCGTGAACATAAAGAACATTTCCTATTTTGTGGTCTTCTTTAAAGTCCCAACCCTCAACTCCTAACACCTCATCGAAATCTCGAATCCAAGCCTTAGAAACTCCGCTATCAAAAGCTTTACGTCTAACAATTGCGTCGTGATTTCCTATACAAACTTTTGCTATTGGGAAAGCGTTATACCATGCTTGTATTTTATCTATAGCTCTTTCTAGCTCGTCTCCCGCACCGTAACCGTCAGGGTCTGCTCTGTGGAAGCTTGAGTAATGAGAGTCTATTATATCTCCTATAAATACCACTTCAGAGCATCTATACTTAACCATCTGAGCCTTACAATGCTCTAGGTATCCGTCTATACAAAAAGGTTCGTGAATATCGCCTATAACTAAGACGTTTCCTGTTGATGGGGATTCTGACTCTCTAGCTTTTCGAACTAAACTCCATTCAAATTCAGATAATCGAGGTCGATATTGTTTTTCCATGAAACAAATATAGTAAAAAAAAGCAACCCCCGCAAATGCAAGGGCTACCAAGTCTCTAACCAAACAAACAATGCAGAGATAAACAGGGAATAATCAAATATAACACATTTACTCTTTAAGCCAACTATCGGGGACTAATTTCTCGCACCATTTTATGTCATTTTTTTCACACCATTGAGCGTAAGTGGTTTGACTTCCCTTTCTAATCTTATTGTTTGCATTTTGAAATACAAATCTAAGGTCTATATCAGGGTATTGCTCTTTGATTAATACGTGTTTATCCCTATCCGCTTTCATTAAGCGACCCTTAACCTCCAATATAATACCATTGGCTAATACTATATCGGGGGTGTAAGAGTGCTTACTCAGGGGGATAACGTATGAAATCTTAATAGGCTCGTAGGCTGCGCCTTTAACCTTTCTTTGGATCAAATTCTTCCAAACTCGATGTTCTAGTCCACTGCGAAACCCCGCCTTCACAGCGGCAGTTCTTACAGGGCTGTTTCTTTTGTTCCTCATGTATAAGTTTTTCTAAGTAGACTGCTAAGTCCATTGATTCTTCTTGAGCGTGTATAAGCCATTCTAAGCGACTTAAGTCACTCCTCTCCATAGTTGTTCCATACTTCTCAAAGCCTTGATTAGAGCGCTTTAAAATCTTAGATACAACACTGCTTTCAATCTTACTCATCCTTCAGTCCTTTATTCACAAAGTTAATGTATTCCATTTCTTTTTCCAAGTACTTGTACTTCCAATTTGTAGATTGCTCTTTGTAGCTACACATCAAGAAGTAGCACTCGCTGAAGCTTATTAAAGCTAACTTCAAACCATTAACCCTGTCTCTTTTTAATTCAAAATTCTGATTTGATAGCTTTGATTTAACTGTATTTAACTCATCCTCCATTTTATGAATCTCCAACAATAAGTTTGAGTACTGAGTCATAAAAGAAGATTCCTTTCTTGATTCTTGAGACTCCCTTAGAATCTTCATTGCTTGTATTGCTATATCCATTTTGCTTTATTTATTGCGGTTCATAAAGGGTTCTACCACTGTAATTAAACACAATATAGTTACGATTAAAATTATTACGTTCTGTATCATAGTTCTTCGTATTTTATTTTTAAGTTAGTTAGCTTCCGCAGGCTTCACAATCATCGTCATCTATACTGCAAGATTCAGGTTGGTCTGAGTCTGTTAAATCTACAATCCAAGAGTCCCAAGTATTTCTTGCCACATCTTCTGCGTGCTTCTCTGCTTCTGTTTTTTCGTCTTTCTTAATCATTTTAGTTTTTTATTATGTTGTAAAATACAGGGTCAAGTCTTCTTATCTCAAACTGAAGAGCGAGCCAAGCCTGTTGTACGTGGTTTTCGTCTCCAATATCTAGTCTACTTCCCGTTCCTGAATTAGCTACATTGATAGCGTTCTGCTTCAACATCTTGTCTATCTTCGCTCTTATCTCCTTGTCCGTGTGATAATTCTTGTTCTCCATATTGTTCTTGTTCTTCTAAGCTTTTTCTCCAAGCTAAGTATTCATAATGATTTTGTTCTCGCCAATCTCCCGATAAACGCATTTGTTCGTGTATTAAAAATTGCTTTAGTCTTCCCATGGTTAAAAGTTTAATTCATCTTCTTGTTTGTCTTTTACTTTAACGGAACTCAATGGGTCTAAGAAATTACCTCCTGCTGATGCGTTTAAGTATGTAAATCTACAACTTTTTGGGGAAAACTTCAAATAAACAGGACTATCCTCTTGAGTCGGTAGACCTACTAGCTTTTGAAACTTTATTTTCCTTACGTGCAATTCAGTAACATCCCATTGTTCGCTGTTTAAATGCCTGTGTATAACTATAAAATTATCTGTTCTGTTGGCAAACATCCCACCGAACTCCACATCATACATTGAGGGTGCTGGCACTCTACCTGCATCGTCTTTCTTTCTAGCTGCGGCAGTTCCTGCGTGAGTCGTTAGTATAAATTTTACGTTATGCTTTTGCTTAAATCTCCTAATGCTAGATAGCATGTTGTAGTAATAGTCGTACTTACTAAATCCATTCTCAACCCGTAAGTCGTTTAGAGGGTCTATTAAGCACCCATCGTATTTTAGTACTTCCATCTGCTCTTCAAAAGCTTCCAACACTTGAGTGGCTGACGGTTGTTCTTTGAATGATATTATAGTGAAGTGGTCTAGAACCCAATCGATTGCATTACTAAATTCAGTTGCAGTCATCCTATCTTCTCTGTCTTTATCGGCACTTTTACCTATAAACATCTCTGCTATATCTGAAATCATATCGCCTACAGGTTCATTCTCAGGACAGTAGCAAAGCCACTTCCAACCGTAACGCATCGAAGCATTAAGCATAAGGTAGAACATCGTCGTAGTTTTACCTATATTAGCCAACCCCATGATAACATCCAACTCTCCCTTTCTATATTTATAGTGAGGGTCTAGGTTTGGTATCCCCGTAGATACTCCTTTAGGTAATCCGTTTCTGAATACGTTCCCTGCGTATCTTTTTATATCGTCTTTATTGCTTATTCTATACATTGTAGAAACCTATTTGAGAGTTAGTAATTTCTTCTGCCTTAACTTCTTTAGAAGCCTTGAGTTTTTCTGAATGATACTCACAAAACTTAGTCGCACTAAAGAGCGTTGAAGGTCGTAAAAACTTTTCGAAGTCCGTTCCTAACCATTGAGAGCACTTAACGTCTATAACGTGCTTAAAATCGTCTAAGACATACCCCTCGCTACACCTAGCATTGACTAGCTTTTTTATAGCTAACCCTACCCTAAGCCTTTTATCTGCTTTTTCATTTAAGTAGTCAATGATTTCAGAAACAAATCCCACAGACATAGATGGTGCTTTAGGTATAGCTATCTCTCTCTCTATAACCTTAACCTCTTTATCTCCGTACTTCTTGCATCTAATAACCCTCTTGTCTACTTCTTTATTGGGTTTATATAAAAGTTTAACATCTATTAAACCTTTTTTAGATAGAGAGGAAACAACCCTACTAACACTACTCTTGCTAAGCCCAAAGAACTCAGCGAAGTAAGCGTTACTAGCGATACAACCATTCTCATTATCTAAACTATGAATCTCTGCCAAGAAAACTTTCTCTTGCATAGATATATCTTTAGACTCCCAAATCTCTTTTGGAATCCATATTCCCTTAAATCCTCTACTCATTGTTTAGTCCTCCCAGTCTTTTATTATCTTACCAAATTCTTTCTCGTAATCCTCTTCGTAGTATAGTTTATGTTTGTTGCAAGTATTCCACGCTCCTTGACAAACTTTAGTAACCGCAGCGGGATTTCTCTCTAGGTATTTAGCGCAACTTCTAACGCTTCCAAACCAAATAACTTCCTTGTATTCTTCAGCGCTACGATTAATACACACAGCTACCACAGGTCTAGAGTGACCTCTATTTTGTTGTTCTAGGTTATCCATTTATAATTTCTTGTACTATCTCTAGGATAGCGTTACACTTAAATTCATTGTTCCTTGTACTCACTAAGACTTTAGTAATCTTCTCCCTAGGGGTTAACTTCTGAACAAAAACTCTAGCATCTATGCTTTCCTTGTATAGCTTGTAGGTTTTGTCAAAAAGAGAGTAGTCTTCTACATATCTTACTGAATGTATTACCGATGAGTGATGACCATTAGTTAAGTCCCCAACCTCTTTGAAAGTCATTTCAAAATTACGTCTCAAATAATACCTCAAGAAGTGACGAGATACTACTAAGTTTCTCTCTCTACTCTTCTTCATTATATCTATTTGAGGGACTCCCGTGAGGTTGGAAACAAAACTAATTGCCTCTAAAAAAGCGTCACTACTTTGCATCCTCATCTACCTTTGCAGGGATGTGGAAAGCATAGTTATATATTAGTGAAGCATTCTCTAACAAGTCCTCTATCTTTTTAGACGTAGGACTTGCTAACTCTAAGCACTTAAAACGAAAGTCTGCTTCCATTGTAACTTGCTTGATTCTCTTGTTCATCTCTGATTGAGATACTTTGTTTTCTTTAGACATAATCTAAACACTTTAAGGGTTAAGTAAAGGGGGCAAACCCCCCTCTACGATTAAAAGACTTTTTTTATTTAGAAAGGTAAGTCATCCTTTTTAGCCGATTGGTAACCATTGTCGGGTAACTTTTCGGCATTGCCTTCTGACGCATCTATCTTCCACGCGTCTATATTGTGATAGTATTTACCGTTGTACTCTCTTGAAGAAAGATTGAAGTGTACCCCTACGGAATCTCCTACCTTGTGAGAATTTATTAGGGTTGTCTTCTCTCCGAATAGAGTAAAGCAAACCTCTTTCGGGAATTTGTCCACCGTCTTTACAACGAAACCTTTCTTTTCCCATTCTTTACCTGCTTTAGTCATTCCCTTTTCTGCCTCTAATACTTTTACTAGAGTTCCTGTTATTTTGTTTTCCATAGTTGATTAATTAAATAGATTATCTAAGCTGTCTTGATTTTTACCATAGTCAGATTGAAGGACAGCTCTTCTAGCTTCATCTCTAACCGCTTTGTTTTTAAATAACTCGCTGAACAACCCGAACAACTCCTCAGTATCTGCGTTTAAAGCAAATTCGATTTCCATGTCGGGGGACTCGTCGCTAACGTAATTCCCTATAGCGATAACTACACAGTCATTTGTTTCTACTTGAGTCTTTAACATCTTTTGTTGAAAATTTTTATCATCCATTTTAAAAAGTATAACTTATTGTTGGTATTAAAAACTTCTCAGATAATCGACTATCATCTGATGACGTGCATATCTTTACTAAGTCGTGATTTTCTTGAAACATAGTTAAGTGATTATCATCTTCGTAGTATTTTGCGTAAGCAAATATAGAAACAGTCTTAGCTTCTTCAATAGAAAAACACTCTTCCAATAACTTCTTAGCTTTCTTTTCCCCAATTCTAGGTATCCCTACTATATTGTCAGTAGAATCTCCTGATAAAGTTTGTTCGTAAAGTTTTTGCCAAGCATCGTATTCGCTTACAAACGAAATTTCGTTCTTATTCCAATTGTAATGATACCCTTCTATTTGAAGCAAGTCTTTATCTATACTGCAAATAATTGTCGCGTCTTCCATTTCCGTTTGGCAAATACCCAAAGCGTCGTCAGCCTCAAGCCCTTCTACATTCTCACAATTCCAAGTATTTATTAGATAGTCCCTTATCTTGTCTAAATGCTCAGGCATGATAATATCTTTGCGATTACCTTTGTATGGTTTTATTGTAGCTAATTTTTTTCTGAAGTTACCTTTTCCCGTTAGAAACCCTATATAGCTATCTGCTTTAGTTACGTAAAATAAATGCTCAAACATAGCGTCTATAGTTTCGTAAGCGCTTTCCACATCCTCGCCTTCATGCTTCCAAGCGGCTCGATAGAGCATAATATCCGCGTCTATCAGAGCCGTCTTAACATCTCCCTTACTTAGCTTCATCGAAAGCTGATTTAAGAGCTATGGATTGTTCCTTTGTAATCTCGTAATCACCCATCTTAGACTTCACAACATCCCCTTTACCTCCTTTAATAGCGAGAACCATTGCGTCCAACTTCGTAGGTGTTAGTTTTGTTTTAGTCTTGAAAGACTCCTTCACTTGATTAACGTATCGGTTATCATCCCACATACCCAAGAATATATCTGCGTTGAATCCCAACTTAGATAATCCCTTTGTAAGCGCATCGGTGGAAACCTTTTTAAAGCACTCATCATCTAGCTTACCTTTTCCGTTGTGAGATGCGATAGATGAGTTTATAGCAAAGTTGCGTACTTCTTCTCCGTCTTTATACCAAAGTATTGCTTGATAGCATATAAGACCGTCTATACCGTTAAGGTTGTAGAATTGCTCTTCACTAATACCCCATCCCTCTCCTATACGACCGAATGCTCGTGTAAGTTCTCTAACTTGATATTGTGCGTTGATACTCGTAAACTTCCGACCGAAGCCTACTTCTTTTGTAAAATTTGGGTCAGTAGTTTGTACTGAATCCCAAAATAGCAAATTGTTTGTTTTTTTGCTCATAGTTCCCTGTTATTAATTAGTGATACAAATATAGTGTTTTTATTTTAATTCTCAACAGTTTTTAAAGAATACTTTGCTACATTAGTGGTTCTCCCAAATCTATTTTGGACTTTCAACATCTCTGTTTCAATATTCCAACCTAACTGCTTAAGTTCAAATACTGAGGCTGCTAGCCTTGTGTTTCCCAAGTCTTGTATAGCTTGGATAGGTGTAATGCTTCCGTACGTTTTTATGTACTTAATTACCCTTGTTTTATTCGTTTCGCTCATCTTAGTCTTGTTTTAGTTCTTTAATGAATTATGCTACTGATGTATCATACACCAAGCTGTAATACTCTTTACTATCTACCCCGCATTCATTGCAGTATATAGGATAGAATACGTAGTCATCAAATACGTCCATTGCTCTGTACTCTATGTTATCGCTCCCGCAGTTAACACATTTTCCTAAACAGCTCTTCTCTTTAGTTATCATCTTAGTCTTGTTTTAGTTGTTTAATAAATTCTACTACTGCTCTGTAAGTTTCATCTATATTCAATGTGGTAAGTCCACTTTCAATATCCATTCGCCAAGCCTCCTCATCTTCAGATAGTATGAATACTTTTTCTATTACAGGCATCAGCCAATCCCAAGAGGTGTGAAATTGCATATCTTCGGGATGATACACATCATCATCATTTTCGTTGTCTTTATTGTCTGTATGAATAATACTTTTCCCAACATAATACGCTAATGTTCTATCGTCTACTACATCTGTTTGAGTAGGGAAACCCATAAATTCTGCTATAAGTTTATTTTCTTTCATCTTCGCGAAGTTATCTCTGTCCTCGTTTCTATCATTGATAGCTTTTTCTTTCATCTTTCCCATAATCTTAGTCGTTTTTTTCTTTTTCGTTATTACCCGTGTAGCATTTGCCACACATTGCATAATCCCAATCTGAGAACATTAGTTCATCTTCGGGTGTAGGACTCCCACAAAGAGAGCATATTACGTTTTGTATATCTTCTGAGTTCATTATCTTGCTTGTCTTCTATCGTGAGTACCTTTGTATTGCCCAAACTTATCTATCCACTTTCTTCCAACCTTAACGCTGTCTAAGAATAGCTTATCGGGAACAAACCCCATAACCAATTCGTAATCGCTTTTAGTAACTAAACCTTCTTTAGCTTGATTAAGCCCTCTTAACTTATCGTATCTGTCTTTTGCGTAAGCCCTCTTACCTTCAGGAGTTTTAAAATCAAACTCAGTTTTTCTTACTGCTTTCTTGTCGTGTAAAAACTTCATATCTTATCAACGTTGTACGTGGTTTTCCACGCATTATTAAATGTTTTAGCTACCACCTTTCTTACTTTACCCGATAACCATAGGTATCTCTTTCTCTTTTTAAGCACATTATTAGACGCTTTAAGGCTATAAAATACACTTAAGTATCTTTGTATCACTTCAAGGCTTTTACCCCTCAGAGAACCATCTATAATGACTTGGTCTATTATACACTTTCTAAACATGACTATATATTTTAGTTATAAACTTTGTTATATATTACTTACTTTTAAGTAGGGGTGTACCCATTACTGAGCATACCCCCTACTAACCAAACAAACAATTTTTAAAACGGAATAAAGGAAGGCTTGTACATTCCACACGCATTGCAATGCAAGAACTCTCCCTCTGAGTCTTTAAAAGATTTTTGAGTACCTCCGCAACTACAAGCGTAACTTATTCCCGATGATACTGCATTTAAAGGCTCTTCAGTAATCTCTGACTCGTGATTAGTAATACAAAAATCGCAACCATCAGTAGAGATAGCCCCGCACATATCGCAACCTGAGAATATTTTAGAATTGTTAATAACTTTTTTTACAGGCTTAGATTTCCACTTTGAATGCCCATAAGCCCCATACGAACTATAAGCACTCCAACCACTATAACTACTATAAACGTCTTCTGCTTTGTGGTCGTATCTGACTTCTCCTAGCTTAGTAATTAAAGCCCCGACCATTTTGCAGGTATTTACTGCGTCTGCAATATTTACGTACTCTTTCTTGGTGTGAGGATTGTAATACCCGCAACTCATATTAGCGCATGATATGTTTGCAATCTGAGAAATCTCGTGAACATCAGTTAAACCGCCATCAGTAATCTTGTATCCGTAACTAGTTAGGGTTGAACTGATTGCCTTCTTAAATACATCTCCAAACATCTTAACTCCCGAAGATTCTTGAACGAAATCTCCGTTACCTTTCCTATCGCACTCGAAAGCGTATCCAACATCGTTGAAGAAATCCTCTCTAGCATTAGAACTTCCTACACAACCAATCTCTTCTTGAGCGAAGAAGCATATCTTAATATTATCGAACTTCCGTAGCATTTCTAAACACACCCACATCCCAACCTTATCGTCGCCACCCGTACCTACTTGTTGCATTGTATCTGAATCGAAAGCAACGAAGTTGCCCTTGACTTGATAGACTTTATACTCCTTGTAAATATCGTGAACCGTATCTGTGTGTGAAACAACGCAGGGATAAACATCAGTTTTACCCTTTGTGATATATATATTATCGTGTTCATCTACCTCAACATCGTCTGCGCCTAACTCGATAGATTTGTCTATCAAAAAATTCATAGTGTCACTATATTCGTGGCTTGTAGCTTGAGTACTCAACACTTCTTGTAAGCTATCTTTTAATTCCTTGTAATTCATAGTTTGTTTGGTTTTATTATTAGTTATTTGTACTTAATATGTATTGGTCAATATTACCTGTACTTAGCATGGTATTAGCCTCTTGAGTTCTTAAGGTCATAGTCTTGATTAGTTGTACATTTGAATTAGAAATCCAACAATCAGAGTACCCTTCAATATAAGTACACTCACTCCTCAATCTTCTAACCCCGAACCAATCTTTTACAGTTTCGTAAGTAATGGTAGGCACATCTCTGTTGTAAACTATCTGCTGTTTCCCGTTAGAATCAATATACCAAGCGCAATCGTTTTTCGCTCTCAGAACACCATCTCTATCTGTTATAAAGAATCTAGGTTCAGCTTTTATTACCCCGCCATTATGCTCAACCTCAATTAATTTGTGGCTAGATTTAAGGTATAAGGAATTTGAATACTCACACTCAATGGTTTCTGATAAGTGAACCCACATTCGCGAATCAAAAGCATCCCTTATCCTATGCACTATTCTTTTACCTTCACTATTTATCCTTGATAATCTAAAGTAGAGTTCATTTGGATTCATTAACCTCCAAGCTGAGTAAATTTTCTGTATCATCGGGGAAGTGTTTGAGGAGGTTTCGATATTTATATAGTCCTCGTTAATATCTAATCCTGTGTACGTGGTCGAGCCGTCATCACTAATAAAGTGAACTATATAGTATTCTCTTACATCGTGTCTTCCCGAAGTGCTTTCAAACCTCCTAAACTCAGTAACTCCATACACGCTATGAGCATGCTTCATGTCATTAGTTAAATAGGATTCTCCCTCATCATCAATGAACCCGTAACTAAACGTGTCTACATATGGGAATTTCTCAACGCAATCTAAGTCAGTACAATTAACAATCAAGGGAATAGTTTGTGCTTCCCCGTTAACAATCCATTTAGTCTTTCTATTATAGCTTTGGCGTTCTTTATATATCCACCCTTTCTTTTTCGCGTAAGACTTGAATACGTTCATATCCCCGTCGTGCGTTTCGTAAATTCTATCCATGTAGGTTTCACCTCCAATATCCCACAATAAAGCGCGAGCGTATATACCTTCCCCTGCATCTGCATATAATAAGCGAGCGGGGGTGTCTGGGCAGTCGTATAAAGCCATGTATTCCTCTTCTATACATTCGTCGCTCCTCATGCAACTTTCTCCTAAAGAACCACAACCTTCGATAGTATCAGGAGAAGTTCTTTCCCAATGATAGTTACTATTTACATCTCTGGTTTCGCAAAGATGACTTTCGTTGTCCTCGTCAAACTTAGACTTAAGTTGAGATGTAAAAAGTTCTACATCGTTGTTGAATTTGTCGCCGTAATACCCGTCTAAGAAAGAAGACGTAAATATTTTCTTGATAGTTTTACCTACCTTAGCCTTCATTCGTTTTTCGTTTGAACAATCGGAAGCTTCCTCGTCACTCCAAGAATAGTATTCTATTCTATTATACGTCGCATAACTAACCTTGCCTATCTCAGTTATACTTTTACTGAGGAACATAGGTATATCTCCCTTGAGCAGTTGCTCGTCATTAATATTTCCTTTCGATAACTCCAACAATAAAGTCGAAGTTTTCGTGTGCATAATATCGTTGCAGTCGCTTAACAACGATGCAAAATCTTCCGTAATTCTCATAATCAATCGTGTTTGGTTAGTAGTGCGTGTTGGATTCGAACCAACATTTAGAAGATGAAATCAACTTGTCCTGCGGAGATAAACCCCGACACCATTAGACGAACGCACCATGTTGCTATCCTTTCTTGGTTGTTAGCGATAGCTTTCTAACCCACGTTTTGGTTTTAGGCGTTGGTAACCTAAGCCCACTCGTCAGTAGGACTTGAATGTTGTACGCGGTCGCACAAAAATTTAAAACAGGAAATGATAAAAAAGACAAAATCTCATACTCCCCCCCGATTTTCAAAGCCTTTAATACAATTATAGCCTCATACATATACATGCAGATGCACATGATTAGAAACGCGTATAACGCCTAATAGAACGTGCGCGCCTGCGAAAATATACAAGGCGGTTTTTGGGTAAAAAAATAAGTGAGCGCATGCCCACCTATTTAGTTATCTGAATGTGTGCTTTATTCAAGCGTTCGCTAAGCTTTTTATATCTTTAGCGAT
>Ga0208814_1000248_pt1 | contig 36459 bp, 41 predicted proteins | sample MalvirAntarct_55_FD_184253 | JGI IMG/M metagenome (GOLD analysis project Ga0208814, IMG submission 184253) | Marine viral communities from the Global Malaspina Expedition - Malaspina viral metaG Antarct_55 (SPAdes) (version 2) | ecosystem: Environmental > Aquatic > Marine > Oceanic | place... | reverse complement strand
ATCAAGTACTAGTACAGCTGCATCGTGTTTGAACTCGGTGGAAAACGTACGACGTTGTTTCATCAGACACCTCTCTATGGCGATCATTTTCGCCTAAGTTGGTGTCCGAAATCATTAGACCACTACACATGGCCCACGAGGATCTTTATCAGGGTTTTTATATTCTTTTTTCTGAGTATCGGTTAATGGCAAAAGATTAGCGGTAGAAGTGAATTTTTCTTTAGCATTGGAGTACACCAAGATATTTTCATGACCGTCTCCGAGAACAGCCCTGAAGTCAGGCGATGTTCGCTTTTGCCACACAACATTAGCGACAAAGTTTTTACGAAAGAACACTTCATCAAGCATTACCTTCATATAGTGTGACTCATCATCATCAATGCTTACCCAGATCGATCCATCTTCTGCTAGCAACTGTCTGAGTAGCTCAAGGCGTGGCCACATCATGGCAAGCCACTTCGAGTGTTCTAAATTGTCGTCGTAATGCTCAAATGCAGAGCCGGTGTTATAGGGCGGATCGATATAGATACACTTCACCTGTCCGGCGTAGTAAGGAAGTAAGGCCTTCAGGGCCTCTAGGTTATCGCCCTGAATAAGCATGTTTCCCGTATCACGATCGCCATGGCCTAGCTTCTGCACTTCCTCTAGCAGGCGATAAGGCACTTTTTCCGCGATACGCACGTCATTATCTTTCGTTAACCACCGTAGCGTTGGCATATCTCTAGAGCTCTTTAAGTTTTAAGGGCTGATCAGGTGCTCTGTTTAAACGGCTATCCGGCAAATCCGGTTGAAAGGGTGAAGAAATGATCTCCTTCCAGCAAGCGGGTAATGGTTGCTATGTCGTGCCCGTACACCTTGGGCGACTCAAATGTCCCCATGCCTACACGGCCCCAATCGGCCTTGGTTCCGTAGCCGCTGTCGGGTCTGGCGCGCTCCTGTCGGATTGCCTCGCGACTGAGCAGCACGCGAGCCCTGAGCACTTCGAAGCTGTAGCCGCGGCCGTTGCGGTTGTCGATCTTGATCAGTCCGTTCATGGCTTCGGTGTAGGCGTTGGTCACGCGCCGATCGAAGTAGTTGAAGATCGGGTCGCGCCAGTTCTTGGTGGCGGACACGAGTTGCGAGAACGAAGCCTCCAGCTCGGGCGTCAGGGAGTCGCGCCACTCATCGAACATGGCCTCGGCAGAGCGCCGGTCCTCGCAGTCGTAGATGCCGTAGAAGGCCTCTTTGGCGGCGTAGCCAGCGGCCAGCTCGGGGAAGTGATTCAGCCACGTTTCCATGATCAGCCGCTGTTCCGGTTTGAGGCGCGTACCGCGCGACAGCAGGTAGAAGCGATCCTTGACCAGGCGCCGACGCTGGGGCGCCGTCAGGCCAGCCCGCAGGCCCTTGCGGATGGTCTCCATGCCGATGTCAGCGTACTTCAGGACGTGCCACTTATCGACGACCGGGAAGGCGTTCGGCAGCAGGTTCTCGCACAGCCGGCGGTACGGCTGCCACATGTCCATCGTCAGCACCTTGACCCGATCGCGGTCCGGCATTCGGCTGATGCGCTTGGCCATCGTGTCGTAGTTGCGGTTTGGAAGCAGGTCGATCAGCGTCTTCTGGCTGACGTTGGTCAGCACGCCGCGGGCGTTGTCGAGCAGATGCACTTCGTCGATGCCGAGGACTTCCGGCGTCTCGAAGTTGAGCTGGCCCATCTTGGCCTCGGACCAATGCTCGAACACCCGGCGGATGGTGCGTTCGTCCAGCCCGGCGTCACGGGAGATCGCGGCGAAGGTGGTGTTCATGCCGCGCTTGCCGATCCATTCGTAGAGCCGGCGCGTCATCATAAATTCGTCGTGGAGGTCGGCGTGGCTGTCGGGCGTGGTCTTGCCGCAGTTCCCGCACAGGTAGCGCTGGCGGTCCCATTCCAGCGTCACCGGCTTGCCTCGGGTCTGCATATCCACGTAGCTCACGATCCGTGCGCCGTTGGGCGCCAGACGGTTCGCGTAGCAGTGGTGGCAGACCGTGTCCGGTTCCGGCCGGCGCTTGATGCCGATGGTGATCGCGTCGTCCGTTTCCACGGACCGGGCCGGGTCGATGTCCAGACCCCGCATGTTGAGTATGTCGGTCAACCGCTTTCCCCCAGCTTCATATCCCTGAATTGTATGGGGGCGCGGTGAATGGACAACCAGCTCCTGCTTGGTGGCTCAGCAAGGATGGGGACCGCGATGTCCTCGCCCTGTATGAGCGCCACTATTCCGCCCATCAATACCGCGATGGGCGGGAGCGAAAGCTCTTCTGCGGCCCCGGAAGCAAAGTCGTCCTTCGCACCCGTGACGGAGACGCGGGGTGGGTCTGGCGAGAGTTCATTGATGCCTGTATCGACGAACGAACCGGCGAGCCCCAAGAGGGCATCAACTGCGCCGTCTTCCGCAACGAGTCGCCGCACCGCAGCTCGGACCTCATACGCCAAGCGGATTCGATTGCTGATTGCCTCTGGCCTCATCGCCGGCATTACACCTACGTCAATCCGCAGAGGGTCGCCTCAGCGAACCCTGGATATTGCTTTCTCGTCGCAGGCTGGAAGCGCTGCGGACGAACCAAGAGCGGGCTCATCGTGATGGAGCGCCTGCCATGACCTTTCAACCACTTTTGCCGGATCACACATGCAATGCCCAAGAACAGCGATCAACCCGTTTTGCCGGAAAGCCAACTTGTTAACTAGCTTAGACCTACTAGCACTTCTTGAATGAAGTGCTTCGGCCAATGGGTCTTCGCCCCCTTTGGAAACCCCCAAAATCATGTAAATGATGCTGCCCCCAAGCAGACCGAGTTCGTCAAAAGCTGACAGAAAGTCGGTGAGCTCAAGCCAACACATTGGGCAGCACATTCGGGTTTATTTCTCAGAGAGCGAGAATTTATTTAGGCGATTTTATAGACGTGATCGACTGCGATTTTTACTGTGCAGAGGTCGTTGCTCGTGGCACACGTTCTCACTCAGCCATTTTTCCACATCATTTTCTCGCCAAAGCAATCGCTTCGTCTTTGGCAATTTGCAGCGCGGAGGTAGTGAGCTTGGATTGCGATGAGCATCGCTTCTAACGGAGGTTGCAGCTTTTCGAAGAATCGCAGCGAGTTCATCAACATTGAGTAATCTGTTCATACACGGAATCCTCTCCCAACAGCATATGCTATTGAGTTTGGATGAGTTCGCGGCAGCCAGTAAGCTTATCGTTTCCACCGAATACACACTGTGTATCACTATTGGTGTGATCGCGTACTAACGGGGTTGTGCCCCAATCTACTATCTACTTTTCCTCAGTACTTCACCTTTAAGACTAGGCTCATCGGACCCAGAGGTGGCATACTTTCAGCAATTTTTTGCTTAAGGCGATAACGGTACAGTTATCCTTTCTTCCATCTGAATTACGTCCGCTTTTCATCCAAATGGTGCTGAGCAGAGCGCAGGTGCTGCGAACTTCAGCGTAGCCAACTGAAGCTAGCAAACAGGATGAGTCGAGTCAAAGCTGTTTGGAAAATAATTTTGTATTGATGCTAACTTTTTAAGGCAGCCGTTTTGCCAAGCTCTCTATGCTTGGGTGGTAATACCTCATGAGCATTCGAGGGTCTTGGTGGCCACTAATTTTGGTGAGCTCATGAAGTGGAAAAATTTCGGCCAATCGCGAGATCGCTTCATGGCGAAGGTCATGAAAGCGTAGGTTAGTGAGGTAGCTTTCTTCAGCCTTTTTTTTCAGTAGCGTGCACTCATCTAGATACTCCTTTCTCGCTCTTGCGACTGCGCGCTCAAATGCTCGTGTTACTGCATCCTTACGGATATTGAATACAAATTCGACGGCGTCATCCTCCTGCATAAGCTTTTTAGCGGCAGCAAGTGCCTCTGCTGCTACGCTTGAAAGTGGGACATCTCGAGCGCTACCATTTTTTGTATTTGGAAGGTGAACAAACCTTTTTTTGAGATCAATGTGCTCCCACTTTAAGTCAACAATTTCACCCCTTCGCATAGCAGTTTCAATTGCCACAGTGACTACCAATGGCAATAGCTTTGAACAGCTGGCCGCGATAATGCGAGTCAGCTCATCAGACTGACTTCGTCTTTCGCTGAAATGATCACTTGATTCGGCATCTTGCGAAATCACACGGCGCAAGCGCGAGTCGTTGGGTTGCGGTTTACGAATCAAAGCGACAGGATTCGATAGACTCTCCATGCCCCACTCTTTTCGACTGACACTAAAAACATGGGAGAGCAGTGCTAGTCGACGCAGTACGGTTGCTGGCTTCAGTGTTTTGAGCCAATCGTCCCGCAACTGAGCAATATCCGCGCTGCGGATTGAAGCCAAGCTGCGCTGAGCGAGATCTGATCGCTCATAAATCTTGATGATTGAGAGCTCCTGAGTCTCGCCCTTCTTCTGGCTTACGATCTCTTTTTTATATCGTTCGAGTGCTTCGAGCAGGCTTGTCGACTCGGCCTCTACGCGACTGACCCAGACACCGCGTACCATTTCAGACTCAATCATCTTTGACCAATCTGTTGCGTCAGCCTTGGTCTTGAATGTTCGAGTTTGAGTTGGATAGCCTTGCTTGCGGACTTGGGCTTCCCACTGTGAAGGGCCGCGTTTTCTGAAAGTTGCCATTTGCCACACCATTTTTACCAACTGTGGCAATATTGTGGCAAATGGCACAAAAAATAGCTACAGGCCTTGTAAATACTGAGTTTTTCAACGCATTCGTAATGCGAAGGTCGGGGGTTCGACTCCTCTTGCCGGCACCATCTGTCTCACTCAAGTCCTTGCAAAGTACGCCCCAAGCAGCTTTACCTTGGAGGCTGCCGCTATTGTCAGTTGCGCCGCACGAGCCATGTCAAAAGCCCGTGACAGAACTATCGGCAGGGCTGGCTCAACAAGTTTCCACAAGCGGGCGCTGGCGGTGCGTTGGGTGTTGCAGCTACGCGCCCCAAGACCAGCTTTGAGGGCCGGTCTTTCGCATGATAAATCGTGTTCACACTGGGAACGAAAGAGATCATGAAGCCCCAGTCTCCGGTGACGGGGGACGGGGTATCGATAATTAGGCGTAGGGCACTGCCTTTGCGTATGCGGTGGGCAAACGGCAGTACTTCGGCGCGCACTTCGACCACTTCGCCGGGGCTGAGTGCTGCGCCATCTTTGCGCAGGAATGTCGGTACGGGATGCGTCGATGTAGAGAGCGCATCATCGAGCTTTCGTTTCGATGCTCGCTGCCAGCCGCGCTGGATGTAGACCTCTTGGCCATCGGCCCGTATTTCAGAAAGCGTGACTTGAATATCGATCTCGTTAGACGTGCTGCTCAACCATAAATCGGCACTGCCGGCGCCTAAATATTGCTCATCCTGCGTGAAGGGCTGTGTTGTAAATACGGCTTGATGTAGTGGCGAGCCGGGTACCTTCCAAAGCTCATCTAATGCCGAGGCGGGAATGAAGTTGGGTAACAAGGTAGGAATGGGTAACCCACCTGGAAAGGGGTTTGTGCCGGGTGAAAGTGAGGGGTACAGGTAGTTTGTGGAAGCGGAATCTTGGACTTTTTCACGCGTCATCGCGCCATTAGCACCGAGATAGAATGTGCTGGCTTCAGGCTTGGGTAGCTCGTTATAGGTGGTGATCCAATTCGGTTTTTCATCGTCTACCCGCACTTCGTGCAAAATTTGAATGTGCGGTGTTCGTTCCCAGCCATTTTTTTCTCCGCGCAAATAGTGGTCGAAGAATTTTTCTGCGAGGTCGGTGTAGGTTTTGTTGTGGTAGGTAAAGTCGTGATTCCCGTTAGACCATAATGTCCACACATTGCCGAGCTTGGTCTTGTCAAAAAAGCCCCCGGGCTGAATAAAGCCGCCCATGCGCGAGCCGGTTTGTTCATCCTGCCAATACAGAACATTGAGCATGGGTACGGTGATCTTCGATAAGTTTCGGCTCACGCTGCGTTTTTCGTAGTTAAAGGCATCGTCGCGATAGTTGCCGTTGAGCAGGCCCTCCACTAAGAACGAGCGGTAAGTGGCAAGGTTGGTGGCGTGATTGGCGGCGCATTCGGCGTCACTCGCGAGTACGGCGGTGGGTACGGCGGCTAAGCTGGGCACTTCTTGCTGTACGGTAAACAAGCCAGTGAAAGTGGTGTTCAGTATGCCGCCGGGGGCTCCCACGTCGGCGTATAAATCGGTGAGGACATTCGCGGGCGCAATGGCTTTCAGGTGGGGTGGCTGCTCTGCCGCCGTAAACAATTGCATGATGCCGGGATAGGAGTAGCCGAGCATGCCGATGTCACCATTCGACCAGGGCTGTGCTGCGGCCCATTCCACGACCTCGGCACCATCTTTAGCCCATTGCGGCGAGAACAAATCAAAATTGCCACCGCCCGAACAGCCGGTGCCGCGTATTGATACTCCTAAGAAGCGGTAGCCTTTGGGCAGCAGTCTGGCTTTTAGGTCGGGTAACGAACCAAAGTCGGGGCCGGTTCCAGCGCTATAGCCATCATATTGCAGGAGTACCGGCCCCTTTTCTGCGCCCTCTAAATACTCGAGGTAATAGCGCAGTCGAACGCCATCGCTAACCGCCACATAGTCTTCTTGAATGACCGTTTTCGCCGTTGTTGGCGCGGGTGCTGGGGTTGCTGGCGTAGAAGAAGTCTCTTCTTTGTTAAAGCCGCAACCACTGAGTAGAAGGGCTAGCAGCAGTGGTTTCATTGCGTTCATAGGGTCAACCTAGGTTATTTTTATTGTTAGATTTGACCGCGTCAGCGCGGTAACTGTCAAGGTATCTGTCGCCCTGTTTGATTTTTATGCAGCTATTTTCTCTACCTCCCTAACTACTCGGCGCTCTGGGTTTAGCGATACTAATGTCACAGGATGCCAGTTGCGGGTGTCACCACTCCAGCGCTCAGGATGCGCAGCTCTGGCTGCAAGGTTGAGCGCATGTCTCTTGGCTAATATGGCTTTGTCTTCTCCTGTGTGGCGCTGCATCGGCGTCACGAAGCGGATAGCACTGTGGCGGTGCTCATAGTTGTACCACTGGACGAAGCCGTGCACCCAACGCTGGGCAGCTGATAGGTCAGCGAAGCCACTGACGGGGTAGTTCGGCACATACTTGCAGGTGCGGAACAGAGCCTCGGAGAAGGCGTTATCGTTGCTCACACGCGGTCGACTGAACGAAGGCTGGATCTGCAGATCTCTCAGCTTCTCAAGCAAGGTGACGCCTTTGAAGGGGCTGCCGTTATCAGCGTGCAGCACCAGAGGCTGGCCTACCATGTTTTCGGCCAGCACGGCTCGTTCAATGACACGGCGTGAGTTAGCTGCAGACTCCCCCAGAAAGGCTTCCCAGCCCACGACTTTACGGCTGAAGATGTCGAGGATCATCACCAGATAGTAGTAGGTACCCTTGGCTGGCCCAGGAAGCCAGGTGCAGTCCCAGGACCATACCTGGTTGGGGGCGATTGCTGTATGTGTAGTCGGCGCTGGCTGTGATTTGCGGGCTTTGGCGCGTCCCCGGTGTGCCAGCTGGCCATGTTTACGCAGTACTCGATAAAAGCTCGATACGGAGGCAATGTAACGCTGCTCTTCATCCATCAGCCGAATAACAATCTGATCCGGCGGTAAAGCAGCAAACTCGTCACGGTGGCATTGCCTCAAGATCTCAGCCTCTTCTTCTGGGGTCAGCGCATTAGCAGGGGCTGGGCGTTCGGCTAAAGGGCGTTTATCGCCTGTTAGCTTTCCCGTCTGCATCCAGCGTTGGTGAGTCCGGATAGAAATCCCGACAACTTCACAGGCAGCCGCCAAGGTGGCGCCCTCGTTGCAGGCAACAGCAATCAGCTCTACGGCATGTTGGCGATCCTCAATGCTGATCATGACTCCTCGTCCCCCCAGATCGCCCGTGCTTTTTTTGACAGCGTCAGCAGTGCAGCTGTCTCCGCGAGTGCTGTGTTCTTGCGCTGTAACTCTCGTTCCAGCTCTTTGATCCGCTTGCGCTGCTGCTTGGCTTCATCCGCTTCTCGACGGCGGTCCTCATAGGACAGGCTGGCGGCTTGTTCGCAGTCATGACGCCAGCGTTGCAGCTGCTCGGGATACAGTCCCCGTTGACGACAATAGGCAGCAACGTCTTCGGTGTTCATCGCTGCGGTCTCAACCACCGCTGCAAACTTGTCTCGGGACGACCAGCCGGACGTACCCTGGTCACTTGCATCGGGCAAGCAGCGTCCCTCAGCACGAGCTTCTTTGCGCCACTTGTAAACAGTGGCTGGCGAGATACCCTCCTGCCGGGCGACCTCTTCTACGCTTTGGTTATAAGGCGGTAACAGCTTGGCCACAGCGGCCTGACGTCGCTCATCGGAATAGCGAGGCATACAGATCTCCAAACGCCCCTGAATGTTTAAGAGAGTGTAACAAGGGACGCGACATCAATCCTGACAGAGGGGGCTACCGCCCATCTCTTCATTTAGATCAAAGAAGTTGACATGCACCTTTTTTGATCTAATATTGATATGGTTTTAATATTAAAAAGAGATCATAAAGGCATGATTATCACGGTTGGAAATACCAAGGGCGGTGTCGGCAAGACAACAATCTCTGTGAACATTGCCATTGCCCGTGCCTTAGCTGGTCGAGATGTCTGGCTGATCGATGGCGACCGTCAGGGAACAGCGCAGACCGCGATCAGCATTCGTTCAGAAGCTGGGCATCTTCCAGGTGTTGCGTGTGCCACTTATGCGGATGGTCCGACATTAAGGGCTCAGGTTCAGCAGCAACAGTCAAAGTTCGATGACATCGTTATTGATGCTGGTGGAAGAGACTCAACCGCTCTTCGCGCAGCATTGGTGCTATCGGATGTGCTCCTGGTACCGTTTCAGCCACGTAGCTATGACGTGTGGGCTCTGAATGACATTGCAGCGCTCGTAGACGAAGCGCGGAGTGTGCGAGACGGATTGCGTTGCTTCGCAATTCTCAACTGCGCTGATGCGAGTGAGAGCTCAACGGACAATGCGGAGGCAGCCGCAGCTGTAGCGGAGGTGCCTCAGTTTGAGTATTTGGCAACACCTTTGCGCCGCCGGAAAGCCTTTTCAAACGCAGCAGGGGCAGGTCAGTGCGTGCTTGAAATTAAGCCACAGGATGTCAAGGCGAGTGCAGAGCTTAATGCACTGATAAGCGCATTGTTTTAATATTAAAACAATATTCTTTTAATTTGGAATCAATAGTAATGGCCATTACAAAGCGACCAAGCAAGCCAGTGCCAGTAGTCGATGACTCGGTAGCACAGGCGTTCATCTCGGGTGCTCCGGATGGATCGCAAACGCTCAAACCACAACGCGTTCGTAAGGGGAAAAAGGTCCAAATTTCGCTCACTATTGCTGAGCCCATTTTGGATCGTGTGGATGAGCTAGCGAATCAGATCGGCCAAAGTAGAGCGGCGGTGATAAACCTGTCTTTGATGCAGATGCTTCAGAGCGGACTACGCATCGAAGGGCAATGAGGGGTAGGGCATGGCGAGCCAGAGCAAGTCACAGGAACTGATCGAGCTAAGGCGGGCGCTGGTTGAGGTCGCTCTTGAGTTCGGTGTGGCCAGTGCGGAAGTTCATGCTGTGAGAGAGCGAATTTCAGCGTTGTCCGCCTCTGAGAAAAAGGGATCTAGATCACCTGACGGTCATGCCCAGGCATCGTTAGTTTTTGATGTAGCGATTGAAGTTGATGATGGTCTTGAGGAATGTCCGGTACCAGATTTCTTTTTGAAAACTGAGGCTGAAATGTGGTTACAGCAGCTCTTGGCATTTCATCGTGAAATGGCGGAGCGCTTGATCGAGATAAATAGAGAGCTAGCACGGCAAGGCGAGCCTGCTGAGGCTGATTTACTAGAGAGAAGCGAGTGGCTGAAAAGTAAGCTATCGGATCTCGAGTCTGAAATTGATGAAGCACAAAAAAATCTCAAGGCTCAGGAGAGAGAAGAGAAGAAAAGTGACTCTGCTGTCATACCCAAGGGCGCAGACGGCAACAAAGCATTAGTTCGGAATAGGCACCCCAACCGTGACTTTTTTCTGGCCAATCTTTTCGATTACTCATTAAAAGACGACGGTGCCAGCATGGAGGCACCGATTTTCACACTCTGCACGAAGCCTGATCTCTCGGTTTGGGAGTGGAAAAGTAAAGATGGTAGTAAGTCACTGACCGTAGTGCCCTCAGTGCGGGGTAGGGCAACGCAGCACGATAAAGATGTCCTCATTTACGTTATTTCGCAGCTCACGGAAGCCCTGAACCGAGGACGAGATGATGCCAAGAACCGGACGGTGAGATTTACCGTTTATGACTTCCTCGTGACGACTAATCGGCGTACTGATGGTGAGAGCTACAAGCGGCTTGGCGAAGCGTTCGAGCGGCTAGCCGGCACACGAATTACAACGGACATTCGGACTGGTGGGCAGCGCACACGCGAGGGATTCGGGGTCATTGATCGCTGGAAGATTATTGAAAAGTCCAAGCATGACGAACGAATGATTGCTGTAGAAGTCACTCTTTCCGAGTGGCTGTATAAAGCCGTCGAAGCATTTGAAGTCTTAACGATTCATCCAGACTATTTCCGGCTTCGGAAACCTGTGGCGAGGCGGCTTTACGAGATTGCGAGGAAGCACTGCGGGCATCAGTCGCAGTGGAGTATTGGCCTGGAGTTGCTCCAAGCAAAGGCTGGGAGCAAGTCTTCGCTGAAGGAGTTCCGGAGGGCGGTCCGTAGCATCCAGTTAGATGACTCTCTCCCCGACTATCGGTTCGTTTTGGGGGAGGATGACAAAGTGACTTTTTATGATCGAGATCAAGTGCAGCAGTTGATGAGTGCCCTAAGAAAAAGTACTAAAAAGTGACTCGTGGTTTCACCCACCGCAGGCATATACGCTGTGGATGAGCACGTGGTTTCACCCACCATTTTCTGTGGATGAGCACGTGGTTTCACCCACCGACGACACGTGGTTTCACCCACCGAGTGATTTTTCAAAGCCTTGCTACGAGAGGGTTTCAGGGCATTTATGACATGCGTAACGCGCGCGCGCGCTTTTTAACTTTAATAATCTTTAACGTTTTTGAAATTCGAGCTCTGTGGATAAAATTAAACGAGGAAAAAGCGGGCACCCCGGTGGGGTTCCCCCACCCTACGGGCGGCTCCCCCTCCCCTAAGAATGTCGCGCCAAGGCGCGCCAAATCGTTTTAGAAGCGTTTTGAAGCAAAGGCCGGTGGTTGGCCTAGTCGGCGGAAGGAAAACGCAGTGCAGAGCGTTCTAGAGGCCCTAGCGGGCCTTAGTTAATCAGTAAGCTGGCAATCAACCTCTACTCTACATGTCATCAAAAATCGCAGCGGCTTGAGCAGCAGACTCTGATCGTCTGATTGAGTCCAGGGCTAACTCAGCCTGTTTTTTAATTTCAGCTAGCTCCAGCCGGTGGTCCTGCGCCTCGTCTTGCGACACAACGATGCTTGCCAAAAGGTCTTTCTGCTTATCAGTTTCGGCAGTCAAATCACGCAACATGGCACGGGCTTGGTCTATGGATGACCTGATCGCATCGAGTTCATTTTGCAAAGCCTCTGTTTGTTTTTTTTGCTGGCGTTGAGCGGCTGTTCTGAGTAGTTCATTGATTGCCAAAATTGGACGCGCAGAGAAAAAAAGTAGCAGCCCTAGAACGATGTAAATGGCCAAGTTTCCCAGCGAAAACTGCCACATCAGCTTCGTATCGAACGAAACATCAGCGCTGGCTGGAACCTTAGGGCAAGACGGTTTCCATAACAAAAATGGGGACTCGCATAGCAGATGTTCGGTTTTTTTAACCTGCGCAAATTTGGTTAGCTGTTCTGTTTTCAGCTCAGCGATCCGTACCTGGCTCGCCATTTCGCACTTTTCATTGGCAAACGGGTCAACACTTTGTGAGCAAGCCGTTAGTAGCAAAGCTGTGAAAATCAGGATTAATTTTTTCATTTCCATGGAGTCCCCCGCATCCAGCTTGGATAGGAAAAAGAAAGCGCTTTATCGTATGGGGGCTCGATGAGGATGGCCGGCGCGCTGAGGTCTTTTACCCAGCCAACGGCGGCACTTTTCTTCCAAACTGGAATTTTTCCTAAGTCCCAATGTTCCTGGTAACGTGCTCCGGATTCCTTCGATTTGAACAAATAAACGACACTTGTTACGTTCGTTTTTAACGCATACAAGATGCCCCGAAGAGCTTTGTCTAAGGCTCCGTGGTGGTTGTATTTCGGAGTCATTTCGATTTCAAGAGCGATCGTTTCAAAGCGGTCACCGACTCGCTTGGTTAGGAGAACATCAGGTTGTTTGATGCCTGCTTTGCTCTCAGTTTCGGTACTAGCCTCGGGGAGGTAGTCAACAAAATTTGCGCCGAGTTCACGCTTAAACACCAGGGTCGCATATTGGCACATCAAGTTGTGGTGCACGGACTGGGTTGCATGAAGTTGGCGAGTCCAGTTACTGCCTTCGGTTTCGTTATCTAGCATTTGAGCCAAAGTTTTTCCCTTCTCGGTCAACATGACCAGGAACGGCGCCACCTCAGTTCTTTTTCCTTCGATCAGTTCTAATTTTGAATAGCCGGCGCTGGCGCCCTCGATGTATTCCTCTTTTACCTCCCCAGCTTTGACAAGTTTTTCGACGAGGTAGCGGCCCGCGGGCTTTTTCAGCCCGAGCAGCTCCTCGAAGATTTTCGGCGTTGCGTAGCCCCACCGGTTGAGCCATATGAGCGCAGTCTCTCTTTTTTCTGCGAACACGGCGCGTGAACTTGGGCCTGCGATTAGTCGGTGCCTATTGTTTTTTTTCTCGTCTGTCATGCGTGTAGCTCCGTGACTCTACGCGTGACTGTATCCGTGACTTGCCTATCACGCAATAGTCGCTCCGAGATAACAGCCTGCGTCCTCCTTTTGAGGACTGCGCCCGACACCAAATGACCACCTTGGCGGCTTTGCCGCACTGGCTGAACGCCAGTGTTCCCAAGGTTTTTCGGGCTGGACGCCCTCAATCATTCGGTTCTGGTTGCCTTCACTCGGCTGCGCCGATCCAGCGCGACTTCGTCGCTTGGGGGCGCGTCGGCTGAAGCCGACCACCTTATCAGGTGCTTCTTCGAAGAAACACCCGCCCCTCTGGGCGTGTATTTCTATCTCATCGGTCCCGCTAACGCAGGACTCTCGCTGGACGCTCGACACCAGACCAGGTGGTCGGCTTCCCGACGCGCGGGGTTGCACCCCCCACAATGCCACCGACCGCTGGGGCGGTCTGCCTGTCGGCTGGCAATGTGGCTCCCCCCGCCCTCCGGCAACCCCGCTTGGGCGGTGTGTGCCTTCGGGGCTACGCCCACCCGGCGGCATACAGTCAGCCCCTTCGGGCTGTCCGTTGCCTAGGGCGGCTCCCAAAAGCAAAAGCGCGTTGGCCTTGTTCTAGTTCAGTGTGTGGTAGGATTTAATCCTACTTTGTAGCCAATAGGATTGAGCTTCATGCGATCGACCCAACAGATGAGCATCACGCTCCCGCTTGAGATGGCGGCAGCTGTAAAAAATCGAGTGGCTGCTGGTGAGTACGCCACTGAGAGTGAGGTGATTCGAGATGGTTTGCGAGCATTGATGGCTCGTGAGCGTGCAGTTGAGAGCTGGCTGCATGCGCAGGTGCTGCCCGCCTATGACGCGCTCAAAGCAGATCCATCTCGCGGCCTCACTGCTGATCAAGTTCGAGCACAACTAGGACTTGATTCCGAATGAAGGTCATTTTCACTCCAGAGGCCGCTGATGCACTTGCCAAGCTCCAGTGCTACATCGAGGAGGCCGCTTCGAAATCGATAGCAAAGCGGTATGTGGGTGAGGTCGTGAAGTTTTGCGAAAGCTTGGCTGAATTCGCGCCTGAGCGCGGCAATCGGCGTGACGATTTGCGGCCGGGTCTGCGTGTCACGAACTACAAGGGGCGTGTAGTGATCGCATTTGCTGTTGAGTTAGATCAGGTGGCCATCATTGGCGTTTTCGCAGGTGGGCAGGATTACGAGACGATCTTGGAAGATCAGCAACACTAGGTTGCGTCACTTTATCGGTCGTTTGTGGTACACTTATTTGCAAGGGCAAAGAGCAGGGCTTTTGGGTCGGTTTTGTGATAAAAATCTCGTCACACAATCAATGTCCTGAAAACCCTATGGCAACTTTCATTGGATACGCCCGCGTCAGCACGCAGGATCAGGATTTGAGCCTCCAGCGTGATGCACTGAGCGACGCCGACTGTCAGGTGATTTACGAAGAGAAGGTCAGTAGCGCGAAAGCGGAGCGGCCGGAGCTGGAGCAGTGCCTGAAGGCATTACGTGCCGGCGACACCCTAGTGGTGTGGCGTATGGATCGTCTGGGCCGATCACTAAAGGAGCTCGTCGACATCGTCACGAGTCTGGAGGCGAGGGGAGTGGGGTTTGAAAGCCTGACCGAAAGCATTGAGACCAGAACGCCCTCAGGCAAACTGATGTTCCATGTGTTCGGCGCTCTGGCCGAGTTTGAGCGCAACCTTATACGCGAACGCACGATGGCCGGTTTAGCTGCTGCGCGAGCGCGCGGCAGGATAGGGGGCCGGAAAGAGAAGCTCACTGAGCAGCAGAAAACTGAGATTAGAACATTGCTGGCTAACCCTGATATTCAGGTCAAAGATGTGGCGGAGCGCTACGGCGTTAGCCGTAACACACTGTATCGAAGTGTGGGTGTGGTGAGAGTTATGGGCTCACACACTCATTCAGAAGACACTCCCAAAGCTCTCCCAAGCTTTTAAGTGATGCCCGGTTCTACGAGAAAAAGTACATCCATGTCCGCATCCCTACGCGCTCCATAAGATGCATTTAAATGCATGCCTAGCTCGCAGAGTGAGCTTATGCGGGCATCAATTTTTATTTTGATCTCAGCGGCCGGGTTCTACCCCACTGCTTCGCTTCATCACCTAAAATCAAAGTCGTTGGTCTTTCCAAAATTAGCCCACCATTGACCAATCATATCTTTGAGTATCACTAGGTATCCTGCAGCGGTAGTACGCCACCCGTTCATTTCCAATTCTTGCTCGATGGTATTTTCTTTCAGTTCAGCGTGAATTGCGTGACGCTGCATGTAACGATCATGTGTCTCAACTCCACTCAGCACAGAAAGCATTGGTAGAGTTTCGGCCTCTCGTAAATCAAGACTTTTTTTCAAATCTTCTAAGGCCTGCTCTCGTTTTGATAACATCGCTAGTTGTGCCTTCTCACGTTCAAGCAAGGCATCTTTCTCATGATTAAGTAGCAGCTCTCTAGAGACTAGCTGCCGTTCATATTCAGCGACTTTAGCCTTAGCATCTTGAATTCGACGCTCGTATGCTAAAGCGTTCTTGGCGGCTTTCTCGGCTCTTTCAGTGCCCTCGGCGGCCTTTTTAAAAGCTTCGTTCGCTCTATTCACATTTATCTGTAGTTTTTTAGCTTGTTCGTCGCGCTGTAACTTAATGGCTGCAATTTCGGCAGGCAGGTCTGAATGTAGTTGGGCGACAGATCTATGAATTATGGCTGACCAGGGCTCGCCGTTATCGATTCTTTGCGCTTTTGGTTTGCCACGACCGATTCCCCAAATTGAAAAGTGACGTGCGAAAAAATCCTGCTCATCCGATAGTGCTTTACTATTTAGGCGAATGGCATAGCCTAGATTATCAATACCATCAAAAGTAATGTGATAGTGAGGTGCAGCTTCGTCGCCGTGATAGTCTAATGAAATAAGCTTAACTTTATGTCGCACTGCAAAGTCTTGTGCTGCTTCAAGTGCCTCTGAGTGGGGTAACTCGCTCTTTTCGCGTAGCAGCTGTTGTGCTGCGTGGCTAAAAGTAAGAATAGCCATGCGCCAATAGCGACCAACCTTTGTTTTGTGAGCAGCTCGCTTTAAGATCTCTTTTTCTTCTCGGTCCATCGTCTTGCGAATGTTGGCGGTGTAGCCAAACTCCGGAAGTTGGTAGAGCGTAACGTTTAGGTCTTTTCGATCTTTATCGACATATCGCGGCATCCGCCCGATGCGAAGGTCATGCCGTCGCTGTTGGAGGAGCTGGCTGCGTCCGATGGCTTGGATGCGAAAGCATAGAGTTGTATCGGTCATGTTTTCATCTCAACTTGTTGGCTATCCGGCAAATCCGGTTGAAAGGGTGAAGAAATGATCTCCTTCCAGCAAGCGGGTAATGGTTGCTATGTCGTGCCCGTACACCTTGGGCGACTCAAATGTCCCCATGCCTACACGGCCCCAATCGGCCTTGGTTCCGTAGCCGCTGTCGGGTCTGGCGCGCTCCTGTCGGATTGCCTCGCGACTGAGCAGCACGCGAGCCCTGAGCACTTCGAAGCTGTAGCCGCGGCCGTTGCGGTTGTCGATCTTGATCAGTCCGTTCATGGCTTCGGTGTAGGCGTTGGTCACGCGCCGATCGAAGTAGTTGAAGATCGGGTCGCGCCAGTTCTTGGTGGCGGACACGAGTTGCGAGAACGAAGCCTCCAGCTCGGGCGTCAGGGAGTCGCGCCACTCATCGAACATGGCCTCGGCAGAGCGCCGGTCCTCGCAGTCGTAGATGCCGTAGAAGGCCTCTTTGGCGGCGTAGCCAGCGGCCAGCTCGGGGAAGTGATTCAGCCACGTTTCCATGATCAGCCGCTGTTCCGGTTTGAGGCGCGTACCGCGCGACAGCAGGTAGAAGCGATCCTTGACCAGGCGCCGACGCTGGGGCGCCGTCAGGCCAGCCCGCAGGCCCTTGCGGATGGTCTCCATGCCGATGTCAGCGTACTTCAGGACGTGCCACTTATCGACGACCGGGAAGGCGTTCGGCAGCAGGTTCTCGCACAGCCGGCGGTACGGCTGCCACATGTCCATCGTCAGCACCTTGACCCGATCGCGGTCCGGCATTCGGCTGATGCGCTTGGCCATCGTGTCGTAGTTGCGGTTTGGAAGCAGGTCGATCAGCGTCTTCTGGCTGACGTTGGTCAGCACGCCGCGGGCGTTGTCGAGCAGATGCACTTCGTCGATGCCGAGGACTTCCGGCGTCTCGAAGTTGAGCTGGCCCATCTTGGCCTCGGACCAATGCTCGAACACCCGGCGGATGGTGCGTTCGTCCAGCCCGGCGTCACGGGAGATCGCGGCGAAGGTGGTGTTCATGCCGCGCTTGCCGATCCATTCGTAGAGCCGGCGCGTCATCATAAATTCGTCGTGGAGGTCGGCGTGGCTGTCGGGCGTGGTCTTGCCGCAGTTCCCGCACAGGTAGCGCTGGCGGTCCCATTCCAGCGTCACCGGCTTGCCTCGGGTCTGCATATCCACGTAGCTCACGATCCGTGCGCCGTTGGGCGCCAGACGGTTCGCGTAGCAGTGGTGGCAGACCGTGTCCGGTTCCGGCCGGCGCTTGATGCCGATGGTGATCGCGTCGTCCGTTTCCACGGACCGGGCCGGGTCGATGTCCAGACCCCGCATGTTGAGTATGTCGGTCAACCGCTTTCCCCCAGCTTCATATCCCTGAATTGTATGGGGGCGCGGTGAATGGACAACCAGCTCCTGCTTGGTGGCTCAGCAAGGATGGGGACCGCGATGTCCTCGCCCTGTATGAGCGCCACTATTCCGCCCATCAATACCGCGATGGGCGGGAGCGAAAGCTCTTCTGCGGCCCCGGAAGCAAAGTCGTCCTTCGCACCCGTGACGGAGACGCGGGGTGGGTCTGGCGAGAGTTCATTGATGCCTGTATCGACGAACGAACCGGCGAGCCCCAAGAGGGCATCAACTGCGCCGTCTTCCGCAACGAGTCGCCGCACCGCAGCTCGGACCTCATACGCCAAGCGGATTCGATTGCTGATTGCCTCTGGCCTCATCGCCGGCATTACACCTACGTCAATCCGCAGAGGGTCGCCTCAGCGAACCCTGGATATTGCTTTCTCGTCGCAGGCTGGAAGCGCTGCGGACGAACCAAGAGCGGGCTCATCGTGATGGAGCGCCTGCCATGACCTTTCAACCACTTTTGCCGGATCACACATGCAATGCCCAAGAACAGCGATCAACCCGTTTTGCCGGAAAGCCGTTTAAACAGAGGATTAGCGCCGTATTAATAAGTTGTAGTTTATTCATCGCTAGGCTCGCCTGTTGAGCCGGCTTTGGCCTCTTGAGAGACACGGTAGACGGTGGTGCGACTGACCTTATAGCGCTTCATTATGTCGGCTATTGGGATGTCTCGATCTCTGAGAAGGGCGCGTATTTCACGCTTTTGCTTGTCATTAAGCGCCGGTTTTCGGCCACCCACTTTGCCTCTAGCTCGGGCGGCAGCGAGGCCAGCCAAAGTGCGTTCGCGGATCAGCGAGCGCTCAAACTCAGCGAGTGAGCTAAAGATGTGAAACATCAGCTTGCCGGTGGCTGTGCTTGTTTCGATGGACTCGTTGAGGCTTTGGAAATGCACGCCTCGCCCCTCTAACTCAGTCACGATCTCAACCAAATCCTTTAATGAGCGACCAAGCCGATCTAAGCGCCACACTGTGAGGGTGTCGCCGGGACGCAATGCTTTTAGGCATTGCGTTAGCTCTGGCCGAGCAAAACTGGCGGCGGATACCTTCTCTTCATAGATAATTTCGCAGCCACTTTGATGCAGCGCATCGAGCTGTAAATCAAGGTCTTGCTCGAATGTGCTGACTCTCGCGTATCCAATACGTTGTGACATAGGTTAGAGGCACTTTGTTTTAGATACGAGATTTGTAACATGAGAGGGGTGTTTTGGGTAGTGCGGCTGATTGAAAACGCAATGTTTCTGAAACGATGGTTAGTTAGACATGACTATAGAGCTCACATAAAGACTATGGTCTTTATATGATGCTAGTGTTTTCAAGTAGTTAGAAATTCAAAACAATGAAAAGCTGAACTTTAGAAGCTGGAGCGTGGGTAAATAATAGGGGTGGCGCGAATGACCGAAATAGAGTAATTTCAGGGCACAGAAAGAAAAAACCCCCAAAGCTGGCAGGCCTTGAGGGTTTATAGATCACTCGCGGCAACGAGCAATCTCAACAACAGAACAGTGTTGATATTACTAAAGAAGCCCGAGTTGTGCAAACAAATTGCAAAACAACTGGGCTTTTTTTATGGCGGTAAGAAAACAAAAGAGTGAAGCAAGCGCGTGGTGGCAAAGCCACGACGGCGGCGCTGCGCTCTTTCTACCGGCTAGTCACGGCCTACTCAATGGCGTGGAAGAAGTCGGCCTGATGCACGGGCTTGATGACTTTGGGAACGTGGCGCTTCTTCTTCTTGATGGATCAAATGAGAAAGACGGGCGGAAGCAGCTTAGCGTACCGGTAGCACAGCTCAATGGGGCGCTCGCCACCATTAACACGGCTGAAAACTGTTTTTACAGCATGAACCGATTTCGCGGCTGGGGCAGAAAAGCTGTCAATTTTGAAGAAGCGCCCTCCTTATTTGTTGATCTCGACTCTTACAATCTGCCGTGGGCGGCTGGGCGCAGCAAAGACGCCTTGAAGGACGCCGCGCTTTGGTTTTGCGAGGAAGCTGGGCTACCGCCGCCAAGTATTGTTAATAATTCAGGCAGAGGCATGCAGGCGAAGTGGCTGCTGGATTCGCCGGTTCGGACTGGGCGCATAGCTCAGTGGAATGAATGCCAAAAAGTGCTTGTAGGCTTGCTGGCCGAAGCAGGCGCGGATGCGCAAGCACGCGATGTTTCGCGTGTTTTGAGAATCCCCAACACGACGAACAAAAAGAATGGCGAAATCTGCCAAGTGATGCACCTTCAAGAAGATGCAGGGGTAGTCGTCAGGTACAGTTTTGAGGACATGGTTGAGCTTTTGCTGCCGAGCGGCGAGCTGATTACGGATCAACAAGAAGTCCAGGAAGTGCTTGCAGAGCACGCCAGAGCGGTAGTCCAGCCCAAGCCGAAGCGTGCGCTAGTGAAGCCCCGCGCGGCGCTAAACCTTGTCGCGCCAGACTACACAGCCCGTCAAGCATTTAAGAAAGACATACCTGAGCGGCAGCGTGGCCTACGGCGCTGTCACGCTGGGCAGCTTAGCTGGGATCGCCTAAGTGACTTGCGTCAGCTAATGAAAATGCGTGGCGGCGTAAAAGTTGGCGAGCGCATGAAAACGCTCTTTTGGCAGGTCAATTTCATGCTTTTATCAGGGCAAACATGCCCAACGCGCATGGAGTCTGAGGCCAGAGAGCTGGCGTATCAGATTGACCCTAAGTGGAACGCTGGCGCGGGTTCGCTGTGCAGCCTATTAGAACGAGCACAGGCGCATGCCAGAGGCGAAAAGGTGGTGTTTAACGGCCAGCTGACGACACCCCTTTACACGCCGAAGAACGAGAGGCTGATCAATGACTTTGCGATCAGCCTTGATGAACAACGACAGCTTAAAACGATCATCTGCGACAGCGTTAAGGCGGAGCGCAAGAAGGTGGCCAACGCTACGCGGCATGCGCTGAGTCGGGAAGAGTACCTTCTAGCGAGCCACCAGAAGCGTGAGCAGGCGATGGTGCTGCGTGCCAAGGGTATGACTCAAAAGGCCATCGCAGATGCGTTGGGTGTGTCACTGCGGAGCGTTAAAGGATGGCTTAGCAAGCCTAGAGACCAGACCCCCTGAAACCCGCATAAACACTGGGTTTTCGCAAAAGGTGCAAAGTGCGAGCGTATAGCTGTTGCATTCGCAGTGCTTTGCGTTTGATTTTGATTGGTTCTGGGTGCTGGGATTGACTCCAGACCTCAGCAAAAGAACTGACTCGGATACCTTCAATCCGCGCAAACGGCGCTCTTGAATCGACTCAATAAATTAATGCTCTTTGGTGGTTCGCCCAAAGGGCTGCTGTCTGTGAAGGTTGTGGTTGAAACGGAAACAAACTGTGAGCGCCTTTGGCGGTCATAGAGTTGTTCCGTGGTGGCCGAAGGCCATCATCCATGGCCTGAGCAGGATGCCGCTGCCCTGCCCTGAATGACAAAAGAGCCTTGAGCGGTGGCATTGCGCCACTGGCTCTAAATTTAGGCAAAAACTTGTTGGATATTTGGAGTTTGAAGCGGGTTCGGGTCTGTTAGGCCAGCGACTGGGCTAGTTGCAGCGCAAATCTGAGGCCGTAAGAGTCGCTAAACGCGCCTTTGGGTTGATTAGGGTGAGGGTTTTGCAGGGAAAGTGGCTTAAATCAGCTCTCAAGCGGTTAAATCAGGGTGAATTTGTCCGTACAACACCGGCGCAAACGTGGATCGAAAATAAATTATAAAAAAGGTTGATATTACTTGTAATAAGTAATATGTAAATTGTAATATGTAAATTACATATTATATATTACACATTACGAGGTGGGTATGGATAAGCGAGTGTCGTATGAGTCAGTCAGCGCAGCGGCTGAAAAAATTGTAGGAAGTGGCGAACGCCCAACGATTGAGCGGGTGCGGGGCATTCTTGGTGGCGGTTCCTATGGCGATATAGGGCCAATTTTTGCGAAATGGAAGAGTGGGCAAATTAAGGCATTGGCTGTTGAAGCCAGCATCCCTACCGAGGTGCAACAAGCGTTTATCGGGTGGGCAAGAAAAAGTGAGGCGCAACGCAGCGCTGAGCTGCATGCCGAGTTGGCAGACACTGCCAATGAGCTATCGCTTGTGCGTGGCGAATTGGTGGACAGCGAATTGGCAAACGAAGAAAAGGCACAGGCCATCATTGATCTAAAAGAAAGCGAGTCGAGCCTAACGACTCAGCTTGAGATTATGACTTCGGCTTGTGAGAAAGCGACCAGTGATGCACGACAAGAGCGCGAAGCAGCAGAGCATGCGCGTCAGGCATTGGCTGAAACAAACATCCGCCTTGAAAGCCTGCCAAAGCTGGAAGCTGAGTTGGCGGAAATGAAAAGCGAGATTAAGGCAGTTAATAAAGAGTTGGCGCTTGCTAACACGGCGGCTGCGCGCGATACGCAAAAGCTGGAAGCGGCTAATGCCTCGATCACCGACCTAAAAACGCGCGTAGCAGAGGCCAGCAAGGCGGCGGCTGACGGCGTGGCAACGGCGGATAAGTTGCGTGGTGTGGCGGATGCCCTGCAAGAGCGTGCGATTAAAGCGGAGGCCATGGCCACTGCTTTGGTGAAAGCAGAAGAAAAGGCGGAGAAAGATATTGAGCGCCTGCGTGCTGAGCTTGCTCAATTAAAGGCAGACAACAAGCCAGCCACTAAAGCGAAGGACTAATCATGAAAAACCAAGCTGAAATCCAACCAATGCCGAGCAATGACAAGCCCTGGGGCTTGATTAGCATTATCGGCCTCGCGCTATTTGCGCTGGGCTGGATGGTGCGCAGCATGATTGACTAAACGGAACGTAATGCCACTTAGAAGTGGGCTTACAAGCCCCTTTCGAGGGGTGCATAGACTAAATATGACAAAGCTGGCGCGTGTCAAAATGTCATTTAACGAATTGCATAGGCCAGATATGTCAAAACCAGTCACGGTCACTTGCCCACCGATTCACCGATACCAAATGGCCGCAAGGCAAGAATGGTACAAATTGGAATGCAATACCTATTAACCAATAGGTATGCGTATTGGCTAATACGTATTGAAGAAGTCAGTGTTTATGTGGGTTTGAGCATTCCCCTCCCCTATTGAAAAATCTAGGGGAGTAATGCCGTAAAACTATATGGGCTATATAGTGCATATAGCTTGCATAGGCTATATAGTATCAATAGCGTATATAGGCCATATAGACTTTGCGGAGTTTGACGATGATCATTTTAGTTGGTGGTGAAAAAGGCGGGAGTGGCAAAAGCTGTTTAGCGCAGAATCTCGCTGTTTATCTGCAAATGCGCGGTAAAGACGTGCTGTTAGTGGACTGCGATCCACAGCACACATCGTCAGACTGGGCGAAAGAGCGTGAGCAAAACGAGGCAGTAGCTGCCCTGCCCTGCGTTATTGCTAACGGCAATATCCGCGAAACCATTGCAGACTTGAAGAAGCGCTACGCGAACATCGTCATTGACTGCGGTGGCCATGACTCGGTGGCGCTTCGATCAGGCATGACCGTGGCCACGCATGCTTTATTACCATTTCGCCCCAAACGGCGGGATCTAAAGACGCTTGAAAGCGTGGCTGAGCTGGTGGAGCTGGCTTTGGCGGTGAACCCCGCACTGAAAGCCAACGCAGTCATTACCCAATGCCCGGCGATGCCGAGCCAGTTTCCACGGATCGCTGATGCGAAAGCCAGTTGTGCGAGCTTTGGGATCGAGCCACTAGATGCGGTCACAATGAATCGCAACGTGTATGACGACTCAGACGAAGATGGATCAAGCGTTTTGGAAAACGGCAACGATGCCAAGGCGGTTGCCGAACTGATGGCGATGGCTAACGAATTTTTGGAGGTTTGACATGGCACTCGGCGGATTAAAAAAGAGCGATAAAAAAGTGGTGGTTGCCGAAGTCGTGACCGGCGATGCTGATAAGCAGATAGATATTGAAGACGACATTAATAAATTCATTGAAGCTGCCCCGCTGCATACGCGCAGCGATATGGCAAAATTGAAAACCGTGGTGAAGCGAAAACCGCGAGCGAAAAACCATATCTTTTCACTGACAACCGCAGTCAGCGAAGAAATTGATACGCTCAAGCTGATGGCGACTGGCTTCCAGCCAAGCCGATCAGACGTGGTTAAAGCAGCGATTGCCTACCTTGCACGACAAGGCAAAAGCACCGTCGTTGCCGAGTTGCAGGCCATCGCCAAGCCAAACAAATAGAGCATATAGCCTATATAGGCTATATAGTATATATGGCCTATATAGAGAGGCAAAAGCTGGTTGATCATTAGGTGATGCGAGGGCTTGGTGTTGACCAGATACTTACATGATAGGATGAAATCCTAATAAGGTTATTGGAGAAGAGCATGGCTATTGGTGCGGCTGAGCGAGCAACACGGGACTTTAATAGAAACAACCGCGAGCTAAATAAAGAAGTGGTCGCAATTATTAGCCAGTTTGATGATTGCGTATTGGCAGCGCGTGCGACAGACCAGTTTTTTAGTGAAGGATGGCCGCTAAAAGCTCACCAGAAGCAGTCAGAAAAAGACAAAGAATTTAGAGGGGCAATCCAGTGCTTGATGCGCGACAAGCTTCAAGAGGCACATTGGGCGATCAATCGCTTTAAGCGAACCGTGCGGGATGGTGGCTATTACGGGGCTTCTATAACGTCAGTAACAGCTATTGCATGGCAAAAAAAAGAGGCAGACATGGTGTGGCTTAAAGAGACGGGCGCACGTTATGGCATCTTTTTAGGGAGGCAAAATGGAGTGGGAAAAGCGCTTTGAAAAGGGCTTCAAGTTCAATTTGAATAACTATGAGCCCTTGGAGTGCGAGAACGGGTGCTGGTCAAAAGGCATAACGCAGACTCGAGAGAAGGTCGATAACGGCGAACATGGTTTTGCCATTTTAGTTATTACGAACTGCGCCGACTGCGGAAACACGGCTGAAATCTTGCTGGATGGCGACTAGCTACTTTTCGTTTTTTGCACGCTCTTCAAACTCAGCTTTGGCGTAGGCGATTGACCATGCTTTGGTCAGCGCCTCGCTGATCGGCAGGCCGTCCAGTTCGTCATCCATCCACTCGTTTCCAACGGAATGATAGTCGCCGCTGAGGCTAAACAGCGAAATACCGACCGTGCCAGTGCCTCGCCTGTCCTGCACTTCAACGCCATCACCGTGTTTGGCGGCTTCTTTCGTTAGGAGACGCTGCAAAGCGTAAAATTGATCGGCTGGCATGGTGTTAAGCCTTTTTATAGAGATGGTAAGTCGTCGGCAAAGGCAACTCAATGAGTGTGCCTGTCAGGGCTAGGCTGTGAGGCCGTGGCGCTTGCGGATTGGCCTTGACCACCCGCACATCGCTATCCTGATCAACCAATACAAAGCCTACGTTGATGCGCCTCGCTGAGCTATCGCCAACGTGGCGAAGATTGCCACGGTAGGCTTTGCCGCTGGAGCGGCGAATCTGAATAGCCGAGGCTTCGGCGTACTTAAAAAGCTCAGGCGTTAAGATATTGAGGCACACCATTTCCATTTCAAAACCAGCGATTTTGCGCACCTCATGCCGAATTGACGCAGTGAATCCCGCCTCAATTAGCACTTGTTTATAGGCTTCAAGATCGTGCGGGTTCGTCAGCAATGACGAGCTGGCGTACACCGTGAAAAAGGTGGATTTTGGATCTACCGTCTGCGAGTCAAAGGCTTCGTTTTCGATAATGTTTATCTGTTCAACATGCTCGAAATACTGAGGGAAACGACTTGGAAAGCGCTTCACTTCGTCAGGGCGTGCCGCCTGATACAAGGCTTTTAGCTTCGCCAGTTCCATATCAAACTCGGCTTTGGGCATGTGGGTTTGCCCCACCCAAGAGATATGTTTTGGTGGTTCGATGCGAACTGAGTCGCCATCACTGGCGCGTTTATAGCGCGGCAAGTGATCCTCGCCGTGAGCAAACAAACAGCCTGATGAAGCGGCGATGGAATCCATAAATGCCGCTTCGGCTTTATAGAAATCATGCCATGCGCGGGACTTTTTAGGCTTCATGGGCGCTTCATCAGTTAATACAATAGATAGGATTGTATCCTAATCTACAGCTATTGGTTTTCGAGTTCTTTGAGCTTTTCAGGGGCTAAATGGTGGCCTTTATTAAATAGTTATTTGTGGGCAGACGATGGCTATCAGTAGTGTTCTAGCATCTTCCGAGCCTTGGTTTGCCGACTTGGTAAGCCAATCAATAGCCGTAGGGTGATCGGGTTTTTCAGCATAGAAAAGGCCGATAAATAGCTGGGCTTCGGCGTCAGTGGGGTTGGCGGCAACCGCTTGATTAATCCAATGGTCAGCCTGTTTGGCGTCAATGCTGATGCCAAAGCCCTTTAATAGACAGCGGGCGAGGTTAGCTTGGGCGCATGTGTGGCCTTTCAATGCCGCCTTGCGATACCACGACACAGCTTTTTCGTCATCATGCGTAAGACCGTGGCCACTGTGGTAGAGGTTGCCCAGTAGATACATGCAGTGGAGGTCGCGGGTGTTGGCATGTAGAGCGATGAATCTCTGGATGGCAACGGGATCGCCATCTGCGACAGCAGTGAGAAGTCGCGCGGCTTTGGCCCTTGCGTATGGCGGGATGATGAAGCGCTCGGCGATGACACAGAGAATGACGTAGGCTGCGCTTGCTACGAGCAGGGCGATCAATGTGAAAGAAGTCATGTGGAGCCTGCATATTTATTTGATAGGAAATTATCCTATCAAATATAAGTGGATGATTAAATCAATCGGGTTTTTGATGGCGGCGGGGTTGTCGATAGGCAAGCTTTTGGATCAAGAGGCTGGCAATCAGGAGCTTGCAGCGAGGGCAGGCTTCGCCGTTCAAAAGGGCGGCTTGGTCGCCTTGCCAACCGCATTTTCGGCAGCGCAAAGTCATGGGAGCTTCCAGCCATACGTGCCGTTGGTGCTGGAGTGCGGATAGCAAAAGCCTTTTTTAGCGATCCAGCCGGGGCGGCTGCAATCGATAATATGCCCTAGCTCGTTATCCTTGCTTAGTTGATAGGCCGCTTTTCCCTCGCGAGTATTCGCCCAAGCGGCTGCGGCTATCTCGACGCGAGCTTCCAATAAGCCACTTTGATGGCCTGCGGTATTGCCAGCGGTGAAAGCCGTGTAGCCGATGAAAACCATGCAGAGCGTTAGCCCAACGGCTGCGCTCAACATCCAACGCCAGCGCGCAGCGCCTGCGACATCCTTTGCCACTTTCTGGCTGGCTGTTGAAACTGCCTTGGCAATTTCATTGGTCGTTTCCGCTGCCAACTTTTTAATTTCAGCGGCGGCGACCTTAGTAGCGCGTTCAGCAAACTCAGCCATTGATTGATTGAGCTTCACCGGGGCGGCGTCGATCATCGAGCTGTGGGCGAGCAAAGTGGCATAAATAGACAAGAATGGATCGCTGTTATGCAGCTTTTGCGCTGCCTGAATGCGATGGATTTCCGTCATTTCATCTGGCGTGGCTTGTCGCCCAAGCCAGAGCGAAACGGTTTCAATAGCGATCATTGAGTGATCTCCGAAAATTGTTGGTGGCAGGCAAGTCGCCATCTAAAAAGCTCGCAGCGGTTTAGCAAGTGCATGGCATTGTGGGCGGCTGGCAGTGTTAAACGGCTGTTGCGAAGCTGCACAGCGCAGCGTGAAGCGAGGGCGGGGAGGTTGATTGTGTGGTGGCCTTTGGCGTCCAGTTCGCGCTTCATTTCGCTCTCATTGAACAGGTAAAACTCGTGCGCATCGCCGTAGTGAAGATTGCGAATTGGGTGACAACGAAACGTCATGACTTCGAGATATTGGCGCAAAGCCATGAGCGAATCGCGCTCCATATTGATCGGCCACAGCGTGACGAGCTGCTGATTATTGGCAATCAAAGCGGCTTCAAACGCTGCGCCGTGCTCACGGATAAAGGTGATCCCGCCTGCGGCTGAGTTAAGGATTACATCGTGGTCTTTATGCTGATTGGCAAAGGCTAGCAGGTCGCGCCAAGCGGCTTGCGAGTCCAGTGTTAAATGCAGGATTGGCGGCGGCTTCTGTGCCTTGCCAAACGCTGCGGCAAAATCTGGGTTGGCACTGTCCGTTTCGACGATGGCAAACGGTTTTTTCTGTTTACCGAGGTGATCCGCGAGCGTGAAAGCGACGAGGGTTTTACCCACGCCGCCTTTGCTACCGCCCACGTAATAAATCGTCATTAGAAATTGTCAGGCTCAGGTTCAGGAGTGAATCGGTGCGGGTATTTTTCAGCGTCAGATGGTGCGCTACGGGCTGCAAAATCATGCGCTTCTGGCTGCGCAGTATCCTGCGCAACGGGCGTTAAATCTTGGGCGGCATCTTGCTCTGCCTCTTGCGTATTCGGCGCTTCTGATGCTTCTAAAACCTGCACTTTGCTAGGTTTTTTTGTGCTTTTAGCTCTGCGCTTAGGTGTGGCTGGTAATGCGTCTTTTGGCAGGTAACGCTTCAGTACAGAGAGTGAAATATCTGCGTTCTCATTGCGTAAAACTTCTGCAATTTGTTCTAGTGAATAACCCTGTTCACGCGCTGCTTTAATGCCGTCAGCCATTTGCTCAATAAGCTGCTTTTTATTGAGCTGAATTTCTGCTGGCGATAGGGCAGGAAGCTGCATTAGCTTGCTATTTAATTGCTGCGCCATCGCTTGTGTAAAGGTGGTTGTCGTCATTATGCAAAACCCGCTTTTTATACTGTTGAAACCAGTATAGATCGTGGATTTTGCCTATTGCAAGTGGTCGTTTTGTGTGCAAGTCTCTATATTGTACGCACTTGCCCGTAGGGCTATAGCAGGATGGGGATTAGCATACAAAAACTTCGTTTTTCTATGCAATCCACGCCACATTGTTCGGCGCTTCGCTTCTTTCAATGGGGCTCAACCTGTCAAAGCTGCGCGTTGATCCTGAAAAGAGCTTCATGGAGGGGTTTCATGTTTGATCTTGGCGATCCAAATGCACTGGTGGCGAGGGCTAACCTACGGTTTACCCGCGCCGAGCATGATCGCCTTAAAGAAGAGGCCGACATGGCAGGCATGGGGCTGTCAGAATTCATACGCTCCCACATGCTGGGCAAGCGGGTGGTGGCGAACACCGACAAAGAAACGATCCGTGAGCTACGCCGAATTGGCGGGTTGCTCAAGCATCTGCATAACGAGAGCGCGGGCAACATTAAAATCGCTAGCGCCATGGGTGAATTAGAAGCAGCACTTAGAGCGCTAGCCAAATGATCGTCAAGCGCGTTAAAGCCGATAAGGTCAAAGACAAGGGCGAGCACATCGCGCACCTCATTAAGTACATCACCAACGACAAGCCCAACGCTAACGAGCTGGACTGGCGTGTAGGGCAGGTGATTACTCGGGGCTTTATGTCCACCGACTTGCCGACACAGATAGCCGAAATGCAGTGGCTTGCGGCTGAGTGTCCACGCTCTAAGAATCCGCTCAATCACTACGTCATGTCATGGCGGGAGGGAGAGCATCCCACCGATGCGCAGGCAGAGGCGGCGGTGGATATTTTCATGGATCAGCTTGGGCTAACGGGTTGCCAAGCTGTCGCGGCGCTGCACACCGACACGCACAACCGCCACTTGCACATTGCGGTGAATCGCATTGACCAAGAGACGTTCGCTGCCATCGAAATCAATAAGGGCTTTGATCGCGAAGCAGCGCATCAAGCCATTGCGCGAATCGAGCACGCACAGGGCTGGGCGCCGGAGAAAGGCGCGCGGTTTGTTGTCGGTGCCGATGGTGAACTGGTATCGACCAAAAAGCCCAAGCCAGAGGCGCAACCGTTGCCCAGTGGCGCGAATGATTTTGAGATACGCACGGGCGAGAAGTCGCATGCGCGCGCGGCCATCGAAGCCGCTGGTGACGTGTTCAAAAACGCAGCCAGTTGGGATGCGTTGCACCAAGAGCTTTATGCGCTCGGCATGAAATACGAGCGGGTTGGTAGTGGTGCAGTGATTGAGTTTCAGGGCGAGATATTAAAAGCAAGCACGGTTAGTCGTTTGGCTAGCTTTCCAAAACTTCAAAAGAAGCTGGGTAAATATGAGCCAGCAAGAGAGGGAATAAATGACTACTTCAAGCATGCCGCAAAGCCGCCTATTGGCGGGGCTCGGCCACTCAGTGGGAACAGCATGCGAGTCCTGTCCGAATGCCGTTTGGATGCTGGACGAAAAGGACAGCCTGCTGGTTTTCTGCAATTTGATGCACGTGCTTATCGACAAGAAATTGAAAGCTTGCGACGGGAATCCGCCGCCAGAGTTGGAGCCCGAGCAGGCTTTGATCGAGGCCGAGACGCCCGAACTTGGCAACCATCCAACAGTGGATCGGGACTTGGAATTTCCCGATCTGGAGCCGGAGTCGTTGCAAATGGAGCTGGAGCAAGAACTGAAAGAAATGGAAGCAGCGCTGAAAACGCAGCCATAGATGCACTGTTTGGTGAGTGGCAGCGCGACCGGCGCGAGCGGCGAGCGGCTAAAGAGGCGAAGTTGGGCATGTTGCGGAATGCCCATGAGCGTGAATTGAACTCGATCAAAGCTCGGCATCACGAAATGCGCGAGCTGCTGTTTCGGCGCCGGAGCTGGCATGGCAAGGGTGAAGCCCGCAATGCGTTCTCGGCGGCGATAAAACTGGACCACGATGCCGAGCTTAAGCTGATGCGAGAACGGCAGGCGAAGCAGCGCGAGGCGGTGCGCAAACAGTTTAAGCCGTGGGCTGATTATGAGGCGTGGCTGGACAGCCGTGGAGAGGCTGCTGTGATTGATCAGCGGCGTTACCCGCGCATTGAGCTAGTGTTTGTCATTGGTTTTGAGTACCGAGCTGCTGCGCCGGTGTCGTTGCCCGGCTATGACACGATTATTGATAAACAAAGTGTTCATTACCGACGGAAGGGCGCTGATGAAATTGCCTTTACTGATCGAGGCCATCACATCGCCATTTTCCATGCCATGGACGAGCAGGCGGTGCTCGATGCCCTGTTGGTCGCGCAAGCCAAGTGGGGCGGCGCTTTAGAAGTCACCGGCGATATTGAATTTAAGGCGCTGTGTGTGAGGCTGGCTGTTGAGAATGGCGTTGAGCTAGTTAACCCTGAGCTGCAAGCGAGTATCGAAGCGGCACGCTTGGCCTTGCCAGCGCCGATGCCACTACTTACTCAAAAAGAGGGAGCGCCAGAGCCAGTGCCAGTGCGGGTTGAGCGGAAGCCAATACCTCAAGTTGAGGTAGTGCCAGAGCAGGTTAAGGTAGTGGTGACACAGGAAGAGCTTGTTGATCAGGGTGAGGCGGCGGTTGAAGCTGAGGCCGAAGAAATAGCAGTGACAGCGGTAGAGCCAGAACCAATGGCAGTGGAAGAAGAGCCAGAGCTAGGGCTTATTGATGACAATAAGCCTAAAGTTGAGGAAGATAACGACTACGACACGCCAGGATTTTGACAAATCTTGGCATGGCTAGTCTATATAGAGCATATAGGGTATATAGCCTATATAGGATATATGACCACTTGAAAGGGTGGATTGAAGTATGCCGCCGAAAATGATTGTATTTTTGCACGTTGGATACACCACCCGACTTAGGGTGGATGCAAGCCACCATGTGAAACCGCCCGTGTAGTATTGGGTTGGATACACTGCCCGCGAGGGTGGATGGAAGTTTAACTCCATATTATTAATGGGGTAGGCCAGTTGGAAACACCACCTGAAAGGGTGGGCTAGATAGTTATTTGATAGGATAAAATCCTAGTAGTAATTGGAGGCGCTCAATGAATCTCAAGCCCATGGTCGTGGATGGAAAAGTGTTGCTGATTAGCCACTGGGAACAGTTCGCACAGGGCATGAGGATGACTATTTTCTTTGAGGATGCAGAGCCGGTGCAGGTTCTGCTGTTCAAGTATGACAAAGTCTTGATGAATGATGAGAAGCAGATAATTACTTTTGCCGACACGATGGCGTTAGAACTGACCGATAAAGAGTCTTATGAAAAAATCTGCGAGGTTGCAAAAAAGTGGGGAAGTTGAGGTTTTGATGTTTGGCAGGGGATATTCAATGAATATTGAGGAGCTTCGGGTGGCGCTTGATGCGGCGATTAAAGCAAGCGAGGAAGCATGGGCGCTCACCGGGGCGGCTGATTTAAAGAGCGCGCATTGGCAAGCGAAACTAGCCAAACTCGACGCAGAGGTTGAGCGCGCAGAGGTGGCGCTTAATGCCGAGAAAAGCCTCAACAAATGACCAAAATGAAAAAGATGTTTAAGTGGATGGCAGGTCGGAAAAAATAGCTATTAGAAGCTTGATCTGGGCAATGTGTTCGATGAGCTCGGCGCGCAGGGCATCGAGGTCATCAAGCTTGGCCTCGGCAATGAAAAGCTGGGTGTTCAAGTCCATTTATGACATCCCTTGGTGTAACTGTTACACCAAGGTTTAGACCATGAGACGCCGGTTCGCTAGTGGTGGGCTTTAATTTTGAGAGAGGGGCTATGAGCGAAAATCCGGCGGTGTACTTAGTCAGCGGAGCGGCTGATCAGAAAAGGTTTAAAGCGGATCAATTAGACATGATGCCTAGCGCCACGTCGCACATGCTTTATAGATTTCGTGAGCGGTATCTCGAAGCAGCAAGGCTTCTTGAAATAGATAACGACGTAACTAAGCGCTTATGGAAAACAAAGCTAGATGGCTACCATGGGGTGAATCGCTTAATAAAGCCCTACATGGTCTTAGCGGATCGATATTTTGATGAGCTGTATGACCCGCAAATTGACTACATTTATAACGCCGATGTCCAAAGTGATATGCAGTGGTCAAACTACTTTTACCACGAGCTTATTCCATACTTATTGAAAGAAGATATGGTCGTGAGGGGTGCGTTGCGGTCACTTCAAATTATTGAAAGTTACGATCCAGACTCTGACATGGATCATTTATGCCATGAGTTTTCAGTTATGCAGATGCCCAGTAAAGCTCAAAAACCTAAGAGTTTTTTTGCTGACCGGTGATTTGAGCTGACCACAGTTGGATAGCCTGAATAATTGCCGGTGACTGCCCAGCACCGGCGCGTGTGAGCATGACGAGCCCGGCTGTTATGGCCTGATCTTCGTTTGAAAAGATCGCTCGACTACTTTCCCCGCCTTGGTTGGTGGGGAAGCGATAGCTGAGGCTGAATAGCCACTTGCCGGTGTTAGGTGACTCAATAGCTGCCAGCGAGGCTGACAGCTTGAGGCGTGGCAGGGTTAGATCAAAGGGCATTAGAAATTTGATTGCGAATTTCGTTTGGATCGCCGCGTTCTATCGTCGCCATAACAAAAACCGCTCTACCCGCCGAAACTGCGGCCCACTGCTTTCCGATCAGGTTTTTTTCGTGGCTGTCTTTGCTTTGCTCTGGTGATCGATCCTTGCCCTTATATTCAACAACAAGAAGGCGTCCATCATCCATTAGAGCCACGAAATCCGGATAAAACTTATCTGTGGATGTCGGCAAGAAGAAAGAATTCGGGTGGCGACTTACGTTGCGCGTCCAATATTTCAGCCCTATCAAAGAGTCCAAAACTTGGGCGCACTTAACCTCTTCGCCGTCATCTTTGCCGTCAAAAGCGGGCACATCATACGTGCCCATGAAATGCTTTCTAAACTTGATATTGCCGCGATACTTCGGCACGCCAGCATACATATCATCGAAGAACTTGATGCCTTCATTAAATGAAATTTCGGCTTTGGCGCTTGGGCCGAACAAGCCTAACTGATAGGCATGTTCTCTTTGCTCTTGGCGGAATCCTTTGATTTTGTCAATCAGCTTGCGCGCCAAAATAAACTTACAACGCATGAGCTGTGACAAGGCTATGCCTCTGTCGCGAGTCAAATAGGTGACAACATCGCTAAGCCATGCAAGTAGCTCAGTTTGACCGATAAGAGGGTCACGAATTCGACTATCGAGCCAGCGAATAAGGACGGTAGGAGTCCAATCATCCACACTAATATTTAAGGAAAGCTGATCCGCACTATCCGCTATTGAGATGGTCAGCCTGTTTCCGTCCAGATCAATTTCAAAAGAGTCGGCAGTCTCAACGACGTCAAACTCCTTGGCGCTGAGTTGAGCGGAGCAATCGCTTAGGCTCCAGTCGTGATACTCCATCAAAATATCAGTGTCGGCGTAGATTAATTCGCCCTGAGCACGAGTCATTAAGCGAGGCACTATAAAGACGTCGCCGCTTTGTGCTGGTGAAACATCATCAGGATTCTCAGCTTTAAAGGTGCTTAGCTGCTCTCGTAGTGCGTCGTGTAATCGCTTGGGTGTGTGATCAAATAAGCGTATCTCTTCGGCAAGCTTTGGCACGCCCGATATTTCAATCTTGGTTATGCCGCTTTCACTGACTGAAACTGTCACCTTGCCCGGAACGGCTGCTGACATTTCTTTGCGTTCATCCTCAGTAGCATCCAACTCAACAACCAGTGTTGGGCGCTGGCGCGGCTGACGTCCAAATAAGCCGTCATCGAGTCCGGGCTGCTCTGGCTCGATATTCGCTTCGGCTTCGCTTTCATCAAAACCCATATCTACAAGCTTATCGCGCAAGGCAGTAGCGGCTTCTGAGAAGCGCCTAGAGACAAGCTTTGCATAAGACTTATTGAGTGCCATTTCCTTACGCTTTTTGGCGTAAGGCATCCTTAGAACGCGGCCTAAAAGTTGCTCAGCATCAGTGGCGCTGCTGATATTCGCTAAAGAGCAAAACACATACGCAAAGGAGCAATCCCAGCCCTCTTTTAAGGCTTCGATGGTAATGATGTATTCAATTGGGCAGTCAGGGTTGAAGAGATCGATCCCATCGAGCTCTCGCTGTTTGCCGGTGGCAACAGCAATCTTTTCCGGTGCTATGTTTTCATTGTCTATCAGGTGTTGTTTAAGCACTTCGACTGTGACTTCCTCGCCTTTCTTTTGGGCTTGGAATAGCACGATGGGTCGGATGTAACCCTCCCTATCGAGCGCTGCATAGCTCTGCAACTCAGCGCGCTTCAAAATGGCAGAGTTCACCGCACCCTGCCACGTTAACGCCTCGTCCAACACGACCGGCATTTTAATCATCTCTTCGTTTTTCAGCTCTTGAGCAGTGACTGAGTGAAGGATGTTATTGAAGCCTTTAGGGGTCGCCGTGAACTCTATTAATGCTGTTGGATTGATGCGCTCATAAATCTCTTGGCTAAGCTCAGAGCCGGCTTTATGGGCCTCATCCATGATGACTAATGGCCTGTGTAAATGAAGCACATTAGCAAAGCTAAACCGGATATTGCCGTCGCCCGTGGTGTCGCCAGTTCGCTCTAAACCGGGTGCGGATGATGGGACGGAGGTGAAGTGAGGCTCCAGCATTTCATGGTGAGCGTAGACCTTGCGACCATCCGTGTTAGAAACACGCAATGTCTGAATGGTGCCAACAACTATGCAAAGATTTGAGCGCAGATCATTCGGCGTTATTTGCGTAAAGTCACCAATATCAAACACACGAACGCGCCCCTCAAATGCCTCTTCAAGCACCTTCCGATAGGGATGGCGCGGGTTCTTTAGCGCATCTGCTGTTTGAGTCTGAATCGTACTTGTTGGTACTAACCATAGAACCAATGGGTAATCGTTTTCGATCCATGTATCTTTTGCGATGGTGATGGAATGGGCGGCGAGGATTGTCTTTCCGCCACCGGTGGGTAGCCGTAAACAGACATAAGGTACGTTCGTCAGTCCCTTAATAGGCTTATAGCCACCCTTATAGCCTTGGAGTCGCTGAGCCAAATCAGGCGTCGCTGTAAGTTGTTCAAAGGCTGCCTTGGGGCCACTAATACGGGCCTCTTTGAAAAACTCTCGCAAGGTGGTGAGTGAGGCTTTCTGATAGTCCTTTAGCTTCATTTTCGGGCCTTCACATCATACGGAGTTTGTTTAAATTCGATTTGTTCGGCTTTTAGGGACGCGTCAGAGAGCGCGGTGCGCTCGCCATAGATAATCATAGGCCCAGTGAAATCACCTTGAGCAGAGCGAATAGTGGCGAGCGTTTTACGTGTTAAGACGTTGCCGCCGGAGACGGACTTGTCGCCTAATATGCCGTTATATAGCAGCGCGTAGGCTATGCCGTCGTGTGCGCCCAATACTGGGCTGATGGGGCTTGGCGCTGGCCAAGGGCGGTTCGTTTCAGCGAGCCATATATGTGCAGCAAGAACAGGAAATCGAATATCCGGGTGAATCCGACCGTCCTCGGTAAAAATTGGGGCTCCGAGGCGATAGAAGCGAAAGCCGCCGCCGCCTTGCCAATTAAGTGCTTTTGAAACACCGCCTTGCTCTCCATCTACTACTTTTTGGAGGCGTGGAAAACAATGTGTTGCCGCATGGTCGCCCATCTCTATGCCAATGAAGCGGCGGCCCATCTTTTGCGCGACGGCTGCTGTGGTACCAGAGCCGAGGAAGCTATCGAGCACAAGGTCGCCGGGATTTGTAGCGATTTCGAGTATTCGCTCAATAAGGCGCTCCGGTTTTGGAGTGTCGAAAGCTTTTGAGTTACCAAATAGGGATTTGATTTCTTTTTTGGACTCTTGAGTATTTCCTACCTCATCTTGTGGCCACCATGTCCAGCTTTGGCGCCCAACAACTTCATTTAGATAGTTTTTTCGGCGGGGCACTCCCTTTCCATCTTTGCCGAAGTAAAAGCGTCCCTCTCTTACTTGTCGCAAAAATCCATCTTCTGTGTTTTTCCAACAAGAGCCTTCGGGCGGAAGATATTTCACGCCAGAAGGCGTGACAATTTCATACATCTGATTGGGGCGAAAACCCTGCGCGGTAAAATCACGTGAAACCCATTGTAGTGGTCAACTAATCCCGGACACAGTTTTAAGTTTTTCTTCCGCCACTGCCGGTGCCAAGCCGTCATTAAACTGGTGCGGCCTGATCCAGTTGTAGCGCTCCATCAAGTAGTAACTCACATCT
>Ga0208814_1000247_pt1 | contig 36489 bp, 38 predicted proteins | sample MalvirAntarct_55_FD_184253 | JGI IMG/M metagenome (GOLD analysis project Ga0208814, IMG submission 184253) | Marine viral communities from the Global Malaspina Expedition - Malaspina viral metaG Antarct_55 (SPAdes) (version 2) | ecosystem: Environmental > Aquatic > Marine > Oceanic | place... | reverse complement strand
CTTGAAGACCAGTTGCTCCCTGTGCTCCATCTGTTCCAGCATTACCTTGTGCTCCCTCAGCTCCTGTTGCTCCTTGTGCCCCCTCAGCGCCAGTTACTCCCTGTGCTCCTTGAAGACCAGTTGCTCCTTGTGCCCCCTCAGCGCCAGTTACTCCCTGTGCTCCTTGAAGACCAGTTGCTCCCTGTGCTCCATCTGTTCCAGCATTACCTTGTGCTCCCTCAGCTCCTGTTGCTCCTTGCGCCCCCTCAGCACCAGTTGCTCCCTGTGCTCCTTGAAGACCAGTTGCTCCCTGTGCTCCATCTGTTCCAGCATTACCTTGTGCCCCCTCAGCACCGGTTGCTCCTTGTGCTCCTGTTATTCCGGTTGCTCCTTGTGCTCCTTGAAGACCAGTTGCTCCCTGTGCTCCATCTGTTCCACCATTACCTTGTGCTCCTTCGGTTCCGGTTGCTCCTTGTGCTCCTTGAAGACCAACCGCTCCCTGTGCTCCATCTGTTCCAGCATTACCTTGTGCTCCTTCGGCTCCTGTTGCTCCCTGTGCTCCCTCAGCACCGGTTGCTCCTTGTGCTCCTGTGTCGCCTTTATTTCCAGAGGTTACAAAACTAACTAATACATCGTCTAAATTAGCAAATGGACTGATACCAGAATATGCTTGATTTGTTATATCAATTGTCCACCAACCGGTATTATCACTTAAATCGGTTATTTCAAACAACAAAAACTCATTACTGTCAAATTTTTCGGTTATTCGAACGAAACCTTTAATTAGCGAATCGACAATTAGAATAGTCTGTAAAAAATTATCTATATTATCACCAGCATCATTCTCACTATCAATATACATTTCAGTAGAAATATTTTGCGAAGCATCGCTTAATCGTACAAATCCAGTACCAGGGTCTGTTGCGTTGGTAGAACTATCAAACGTATAATCAAATGTTGCTCCTCCAAAATTTCCATCTTTTCCTTCACTTCCTTGAGCGCCTTGAGATCCTTGAAGACCAGTTGCTCCTTGTGCGCCTTGAAAACCCTGAGGGCCAAGTGGTCCAACTGGTCCAATATCTCCAGATGCGCCTTGGGCGCCTTGAGCACCGATTGGTTTGCAACACGTTACATATTGATTATATTTTTTGTAATTTGGATAGGACATAAAACGTATATATTTACTATATAATTATATTTAATTACTGAAAACTAAATATAATTATATTTATAAAACTGTATAAATTTTTTCACTAAAATCTAGACTAGACTCTTTTGTTTTATTACCATTCTAGGATTTTCTAAAAATTTTACATCTCCACCACATATATCAATACCAACACGCCATTGATCCTCTATAAACGAGCTTTCTGGCGTTGAATCGTTAAATACAAACATTTGTGGGCCAAAACAAAGTGTTTTTACAACTCCAGTTTGATTAATACTGCGTGTGTCTAATAGTATTTCAGATGACCCAGCAACATTATCAAATACAAATGAGATACTCTCTGTTTGATTCAATTCAAAAGATAATTTTGCGCTTACATATACTTCCATCAATGAATCTTTAAAATACCCTTGATTATTGCTAAAATCTATGAAATCGGTAGTAAATATTGGATTTGTACCAGTTAATCCACTTGGATCTAGATCTGAATATAAGGTGGGTATATTTAATGACAAGTCATGTAATGTATCACTGAATATACCAATAGCACTGATATCTAAAACACTAGTAGATTCGCTGTAATTTCGCAAAACACGATTATTATAACTCGCGTCGTTTGTAACTATTGGATTTTTCGTAAAATTAATATTATTAGATACATCTAGATTTGTAGCACTTAAATCTATTGTTGTGAATGAAATATCGTAATTTGAAATTATATTTGAAATATCAATAATAGCAGAAGTATTCGCAGAGATGTCCAGGGTATTAACAGCTATAGCAGAAGTATTCGCAGAGATGTCCAGGGTATTAACAGCTATAGCAGCAGCATTCTTTGCTATGGCAGTAGTATTGGCGATAATTTTACTATTTAATTCACAAACAGCTTTATCAGTTCCTCTAGTTCTTAAATAGCTACCATAATTATAATAGGTATCTCTACACGTTCCAGACATTTATATAATTACTTTATAAAAATTATATAAATTAAACATTATGAAAATACATTTGTTTTCCGTTTTATACAAAAATAATCAATATTACTTGGGAATAGGAAATGGTCGCTGGTCATTCTGAACAACCATGTGTTCAGGCATATAGACTGGTAATCTATCGAAATAAGATATTTCAGGCATTTTTGTTAAGTGAGGAACAATCGGTTTCTCAGGATTTACTAAATTCGTAGAATTAATACCAAATAAAGAGGACTCGATTTCAACAGAATTCTTGGAAAAAGCTTCTCTAGGCATATGACTTGGCATAATACCTACACAAGGCATAGCGTTCATATAAGCTCTACCTACCGAAGAATAAACATAATCAGTATATTTTGACGAATCTGTATAACTACGTTGTTGAAGACAATAATCATTGGGCGTATTGTTATTACGTGTAGAAGCCATATTACTATAACATAATATATTTTTATTTACTAATAACTCTATTTTATCCTTCTGTAAATGAATATTATCTGGGTATTTCTTTCATTCTCTCGTCTAAATTCGATTTGATAGCTTGGTGTAATTCAATAATATTGTTTTCAATAGACATTTTTTTAAAATAATTATATAATAATTTATGAAACAAGTCCAAATATTCATATGAAAACAATGTTCTAAACATGAATTCCTTTGACATATACCCTTTATATGTATGAAATTCAAATAATTCATCTAAAAAAGGTTCCTTTTCTAATTGCTTATAGACAGCCTCTATTTTTTCACCTATAACTGTTTCGTCAAATTCTGTTAAACCAAATAGCTGTAAATATTGCATTTGATACATTAACTCACGTAATCCTTTCTCATCTTCATCGTCTTCTGTTATCATTTTGTATGTACAAATATAATCTAAATGTAGAATGCTCATTTACATAATATTATTCGTTTCGTTTAAACCTTTTTATATTATTGTTGCGTAATTTCTTCTTCTAATATTGGCTTAATATTGGTTAGGAGAGTGACCGGACTTGTAGTCTTTGTCTTTTTGTAACTCTCTAGAAGGAACACCTCCTCTAATCCATCCATCTGCTGCTACACCCTCTACTAAATTAGCAGGGTTTGTAATGGAATTAGCAATAGAAGGTAAAAGAGGATAATTAGAATAAGGCATATGAGATTGCTCAGTAGTTGTATTGATGCTCTTTTTATTAGTAATCATATCACCTTGTTGGATGTGAGATTCTAAAACAGGATTGGATGAACCACGCCCCAAAAAAGGCACTGTCTTGAATGGACGTTCGTATAAACTGATGCGACACTTGGGATTAGTATTGATAGTACCAATTAATAAATCAGAATTTGTGTCTATATTACATCCACCGGCACCAACTTGAAAACCACCAGTGAAATTAATATTGGGCTGAGTTGTAGCAAATTCAATAGGTCTTTTCATACCACAATCTTGAGAGAAAAAGTTGGTTAAAAGATAATTGGATTGCGATGTATTTTGAATATTTCTTTGACTTAATCCACAACTATCGTCACCAATTCTCGATAAACTATCAAATGTAAAATCTTTTGTAAAGGCTGACATTTCTATATATATATATTTAATAATATTTTTCTTAAAGATATATTTAATATTTTGTTGAATTCTACAATTTATACTACCTTTCTAGTTTTGTCCTACAATAGAACCAATTCTAGGATTGTTTCTCATTAATGCAAAATCGTTTCCTTCTTTTCCGGATACCATATCACCATAACAAAAATCAGCAAACCCTTTTTGATCGTTAGGTATTCTGGTATTCGCTGTAGCATAAAAATTATGTTGTCCAAAATCCTCAAATTCAAAACTATCGCCTAAACTTGAAAATAGTTTTTTCTTTATTTCTGGGTCGTTATCAAAATTCGATACAATCATATTTTTAGTGTCTTCGTTTATTTCCTTTTCAACTGCTCTATTATAAGCAGGTGCCGCCATTTTGCGCTTTGGATCATCTTGTATTTCAGGTAACAAAACATTCATTAATGGATTTTTATTTGTTGGGTTGGTAAAATTATTTTTTAGGGATTTATATACTTGAGGATTTGTGAATCCTTCTACCGAGTTTTGTTGTACATTACTACTATTCTTTTCGTCCTGTTCATTTTTATACTCTCGAGTATAGTATAATATAGCAATTACACCTAAAGTAATAACTCCAGTCAATAAAAATTTATAATTTTGGGTTACTAAAAACCCTAAAGCAGTTAATATTATCACCATACGCGATATGGCGTTTATTTTTTCATTTTTATTCATGTTTTCTTTTGGCCATATTTGATTTATATGTCCTTTTTTTAATAACACCAATGGATGTTTGAACCAAATATTAGTAGTTTCTATTGTCATATATATATATTCTTAACTATTTATTTTTTATTTTTTACCCTTCTTTTTCTTTTTTTTATTACTTGATTTTCCGGAAGTGTCTGTTCTCATAGATTTTTCAGGCTTATCTCCTTCTATGGAATAGACTAACTGCTCTAATTCATCTTCGGTAAGTGGTTTTACTGGTGGTAAATTTGCTACTCTTTCGTGTTCTTGCGCCATTTCCAATTTCTTCTGTATCGACTTTTGAGTAGCACGATTCATCATTTCTTCTCTTTTTTCTACCTGTTTCATGTTTTGGTTTAAAGCATTTGTCATTGCTCCCATATTCAACTTTCCACCTCCTCTTCCACCTCCTAGAGCACCACCCATCATAGCCATCATCTCTGCCATATTCTCCATACCACCAGCTCCTCCACCCCCTTGACCATTAGACCCCATGGCTCTAGTCATATTCGCCATCATTCCACCAATATCACCCATTCCGCCACCTGGACCACCTGGACCACCTGGACCACCTGGACCACCTGGACCACCCATTCCCATTTTACCCAACATGGATTGAATATCCCCCATACCAGGCATATCTTTCATCTTACCTAACAAATCACCAGCCTCTTGCATCAATTCACTTTCTTTAATTTCACCAGACTTGATTTTACTATCTAATTTTCCTCCTACATTTTGTACTAGATTCATCAACTTTCCAGGGTTTTTAAACAAATTCTGAAAAACTTCATTTACCGATGTAGCATTTCCAGCATCGATATTTAATTCCTCAGCAGTCTCTGCGGCAATTTCTTTCGCTAATTTTCCTAATTTCCCATCTAACAGACCACTTATATGATCTTGGATATCATCGGGTTTTGGTAACTGATCCAAATTAATACCTGACACATCAATCGGACCATCATCCATCATGTTTTGTAAATTACTCATTGCTTCCTCCAATTTATTTTTTAAATCATCTTCATTGATAGCTTCAAATAGCTTGGCTGTATCACCAAACGAATCCTGAGAATTTACCTTTCCAATTACGGAAAACAAAATAATTTGCAAGTATTTCCAAATAGTCTCCTTGGTGTTATCACTAATATCGATTTTCCATAAATCCTTGAAATCAATACCAGGTAAAAATTCCGTATTAATTTCATCTTTTATGAACATATCCTCGTTCTTGTACAAAATATCGAAAAATCTCTCAGGAAATACTGTTTTAATATGCTCATATACTGCTCTAATACTGTCTTCATCTCTTGTCTCCTTAATATTATGTAAATCCAAATTTAATCCATCTTTAAATTCTGGAAACGTGAATAAAATATCATTAATTAAATCATAAATTACTTTGACAAGTTCTTCTGTAATTTCCGCAGATTCTTGCGAGGTTTCATGTATATGAGTATCATTGTTGTCACTTGATTTAGACATCTATATATGAAATATTCACTTATGTTTAAATCAAATCATTCATTAATTAATTGTTATATATTTTAGATAGTTGGTTCAAGTTCTTCAGATATTGAAGTGTTTTCTTTCTATTGGATTGATCCAGCTGCCTTAGAGGTTCTCTTATTTTATCAATACCTTCCATCACTTTATTTGATGCGCCTTCATCCATTTTTAAATCGTCTGAGTAGTCTTTTGCTAAAAAATAATCCAAATTCTCGTTTTCAATTTCTGCTTCGTATTTTACACAAATATATCTATACCATACAGAAACTATCTTTTTAGGATTTGCTTTTCTTAGCATAAGAAGCCCTGTTTTGGAAGTCTTGATATCACGGTTGTCTGGAAATAACACTTCGACGTCTTCTAAAAATTCTTCGAATTGATTATTAAATGCTTTTAGTATTGTTGTCTTATCCATTTTATTAAGTTATAATTTTATTTTTAAATATATTTATCGCATATACTATAAATATAGTTGTATAAGGGTGATATATTTCAGTTATACCCCTGAAGGTTTATTCATTTGTTGAATACGTAAATCATTATTTCGCTGTTCTTCCATTTCATTATACGAAGTCTCGCTTACTTTATCCGGACTCCAATCATCTGGAGGAGTTTCTATAGTTGTTTTGTGATCTACTGTAGCATAATTATACATTTGTCTAGTGCCTCCATTTCCCTTTGCCAACAATTCATCACTATCTTGATCCCAATAACTGAAATTATCACTTGCTACACCAAAACCACCTACATTATCATTCCCTAAAGTAAATGCCATAGGTTCTCCATTAAATCCACTTGCTTTGGCATTAGCCATTTCTTCGCGCGGTTTTATTTTATCAGTAATGTCGTTACCAAATATAACCTTGTTGCCTTCTTTTAACAATAACATGGCCGGAACCTTTTGTACTTGAGGAGGCAATACAATTTTTTGTTGATTTTCCAAAATAACATAGGTTCCGCCATTTTGAGGATTTGTCATTCGTTTATCAATACAAACAAAATGTATATCTTTCTTAATTTCACTGTTACCAATTAAACGTAATACAGCTTTACACTTGTCGCAATAATTGCTATAATACAAAATAGAACTCATTATATTACTATTGTAATTATAAAACAAATGTTTAAACTTATTTTTTTCTAAATGTTTTTATTTATGGCGGATATTTTCTATTTTCTATTTTCTATTTTCTATTCTTGATTTATTAAAAAATTGATATAAGAATATAAACAATAATATATATTATATATACTCAAGATGATGGATCCTGTTATTAAAATCAACTCCGAAGAAAGCAATACGCTAACATTTACTATGTCCAATATAAATCATAGTTTAGCGAATTCGCTCAGAAGAATCGTGTTATCTGATGTTCCTACACTCGTTTTTAGAACGTTTCCTCACAACGAAAGCAAGGTCGATATTATTACAAATAGGACTCGCCTCAACAATGAAATCATCAAACAAAGAATTGGATGTATTCCCATTCATATTACCGACGTAGATTTTCCTTACCAAGAATATGTTGTTGAAGTCGATAAGAAAAATGATACAGACACTATTCAATTATTGACCACGGCTGATTTCAAAATTAAAAATATTTCAACTGATAAATATTTGTCAGAAAGTGCTGTTAAAGAAATCTTCCCACCCGACTCTATCACAGGAGATTATATTCCTATCACGCGTTTGCGTCCCAAGTTGTCCGATAATATAGAAGGAGAATCCATTCAATTCAATGCTTATTTAGATATCGGTACCGCTAAGCAAGATGGAATGTACAATATTGTCTCTACTTGCGCATATGGTGCTACGATGGATACAGTAAAGGCAACAGATATATGGAATGACAAGAAAAAGGGATTAGTCAAATCCGGTATGTCAGAAGAAGACATTGATTTCGAAATGAAGAATTGGTTTCTATTAGATGCTAAGCGAAATATTATTCCAGATAGTTTTGAATTTACTGTAGAAAGTGTGGGTGTATTTTCCAATTTCTCCATTATTCACAAAGCATGTGATATTATGATTCAAAAGTGTAAGAAGTTTATTTCCATGATTGAAAAAGGGGACGTACCCATTGAAGTAAGTGAAAATACAACAGTTTCTAATGAATATACTATTACATTGAAGAACGAAGATTATACATTGGGGAATGCTCTTTCCTATTTCCTCTATGAAAAATATTATTCAGGCAACAAAACACTATCATTTGTTGGGTTTCGTATTCCTCATCCTCATATTCCAGAAGGTATTATTCGTATGGCCTTCGAATCTGTTAATGATGCTACAACGGTATCGCAATATCTAACGTTTGCTGCTGAAGATGTTATCAAAACATTTACAAACATTCAAAATAAATTCAAGGAATAATTTCAAGTTTAGTTGCGAATACCAAATATAATAAAAAAACGAATTTATAATAAAAATAATATATTATCTTTTTTTTTGATATTATATATTATATAACAATGAGTTCAGAGGCGAAATATAGAGAAGATACGCGTAAATATATGGTTACTGAACGCGGTAGAATGCCATACGACTCTAGATTGGTTGAGGAAACAAGAGTTCCGGATGATTATGTTCCAACAAAAGATAAAATACAATTTGTAGAAGTTTATGATATGCCTACTGATAATAAATCATTATCATATGATTTACAGCGTTTGGACTATGAATGGCAACAAAAATGGTTTCAATCAAACGGTGACTTGAATATAAGAATAAAAATACGAAAAAATAATGGGTCAGATGATCCTACTATACTGACTCAAATACAAAAATACCGTTCGGATTTAGGTGATTTTCACAGAAATGACGAAACATATAAATTAGCACTTGAAGAGTTTAATCGAAAACACGCGGAACAGAATAAACTTTTTCGCAAAAGAGAGGATATTCGCAAATCTCTAGAGGAAAAAACACTGCATTCTATTTCACATGATGATGCTAACAAATTAGGATGGATTGTAGAAAACGACCCAAAATATAAAATACATACTTCATCCAAACACAATACACAATATGTCTATCCAAATGAATTTAGAGAAAAATGGACTGGAGAAAAAGTTCCATTATCTGATAAATCTATATGGTTGGGTAAAACAATTATAGGCGAAAAAAACGCCAAACATGGTGGAAAACAGTACAAATCTAAAAAAATGAAGAAATCAAAGAAGATGAAGAAATCAAAGAAGACAAAGAAATCAAAGAAGATGAAGACGAAACAGAAATCGAAATCAAATACGAAGAAGACAAAGAAATCAAAGAAGATTAAAAAATAATACACATTAAATCTAAACGAATAAGTAAGTAATGATAACATGAATGTTAATAAATGTAAATCATGATGCAAAAAAAATAAACTAATAATAATTTATTTTTTTATTGTTACACTCTTGGAAATATTTAATATTTTTATATAAAAATAGAATGATTAACATTATGAATGATTTTGGATGGGTGATATTATATATAGTTGCGTTTGGTATTAGCGATTTAATTGTAAAAAAATACATAAAAACTGATAGTGCTTATGTATTATATTATTTATCTTTAGGATGTATTGGGTATTATATTGTATATTACAATTATCACTATACTAACTGCGATGAGTGTATAAATGATAAAATAACAAGTCAAATTTAACATGATATGAATATTTTTATTTATTTTTATTTTGTATTTTATATTTTGTATTTTGTTTTTATGTGGCGACATTTTCGACAACATCAACATCAACAACAACAACATCTGTATCAACCATAATCTTCTTACTATCCATATGATTCTTTCTAGCATCATAATTCAAAATAAACATTTGCTTAGATGGATGTAGTCCGTTGAAATACTGAATCACAACATTCTTATCGACATATCCTCGATTAGGCATAAGTGTCTTCAAATAAATCTCATGATGAATCGCAAACATGTGTGTTTTAAACTTTTCAGGAAATTCCTTCAACTCCTTCTCCTTTTTAATATAACAGCGAATATAATTGGAGAATAACTCATTTGTGTAATCGTGAATCAGGTTTCTAAACTCATTGAATGGTTTCTTGTGCTCCTTATAGTATTGTAAATACTCGGTCATCTTGCCGGATTGTCTCAAACTCAAATATTGATATTGTAGCTTTGGTTGATTTCCCCTCAACTGACGAACATGCTCGTATGATGGATTTCTGAACTTGAATCGCTCTCCTCTACTGTTTTTAATCATAACACCAACAATATCGTATGATGTGTTCATTGAAGCCATAGATTCCTTGCACCTCATCAAATCATCATTTGACTTCAAAGGAATACTTTCTACAGTATTCACCGTACCCAACTTTAGACCAAACTGTTCAATATCATTATTGATAGGAACCGTGTGAATCGTCTTGTTGTTCTCAATATGGAACACATTCACCAAATATAGTGACATCTTCTCGATAATTTTCACGATTCTATTTCTAGGATGCTGTATTACAAAGCTGTACATGTACTTCTTATTTAGATCATTCAAGTCAAGACCAATAGAGGTACATACTTCATTAAACATATAACTAAATGTATTTTCCTCCTTGAATCCATCTTCCATAAAGAAGCATGTTCTACCACCAACGCTACTACGAGTAGCTATTTCCCAACTATTTGTTTCTGTTTCGTAAAATACATTTATCATGGTTCCCTCTACAAACGTCTCCGCAACATAACCTTCATCTTGTTCAGCAACACCAATCGTCAAATTATCAACAGATAAAGATTTTGGAGGAGCAAAGCTGACAATGGTTCCGTCATCCTTGAAAATGACCGAACGTAATAAACCAGTCGAAGAAACCAACTCCTTGCTCAACCATTCTTTGTCATACTTTAGAACATGATATCTCACTCCATTTTTATGCTTCCATACATTGTATTTCAGATTTAGTGATTTCGCAACCTCCTTTCTATTCTCACCACCACACAGCAAATCATCAATCTTGGTAATAGTATCTAATAAATACGTCATCTTACTTGTTATATACTATTTCCTTTAATAGATTTTTTAAATCAATTTTTTCGTTATTCATAATAATTTCTACTATAAATATAAAGTAATGACAACAACATCTAATAATATTTATTTACAATTAGGAGATATTATCCAAATCGAGGCTCCATCCAATCCAGAATTAAACCAACATACATTTATTATTGAATACATTGATACTAAAAAAATAAAACTGACGGATGAAGACGACGTGAAACAAATATTAAATATAGACGATGACGGAAATCTAAGCGATGAAAGTATTCAGACAATTTCCATATTAAATCGCCCAGAAGCAAAGGGTTATGCTAAGCAGAATAATTTAATTCCAGACACATGGATAGATGTCTATTTTGGTGGTCAAGTACCGACTACTATTACCGGAAAGATTACTAATTTAGAAGAAGATATGATTGAAATAGAATTAGTAAATGATAATAGTAATGAAGATGACGAATCTAATGAAAAAGAAACCATTTATATTGATTTTGGTTACAAGGGTATCCCAGAAGATATTCCCATTGACAAAATTGTTATTCGAACTGCACCTGAAATTGAGAAAAAAATTACAATGGATAGCCAGAATGAAATACTACCTGAAACCGGTAGCAGTGAAAGCAAGGACGACGGTGATATGGATTGGCCAGGAAAAGAAGATGGTGAAATATACGAATCTGGTAAAGGCGATATTATAGAAACTACTGTTCAAATTCCGATCGAAAAGGTAAAAACGCAAATAAAAGATATCCTTTTAGAAGCGGATCAAATCGAATTTGGACCTCAATTAGAGGCTATTACACAAATCATTGAAGTTCCAGAAGATCAAAAAAGATATGGCATTGAGACGCAGACAAATGAGCTACTAGATGATTTATTAGCATCTATTCCCAATGTTCAACGTACGCGCAGTGTATTAAACAATATCCATATTATGATTGAACGATTTAAACAATTGAGAAGTAATTTTTCAACATTTGACCAAAACGGTAATGCAAATATGCCGATATTTAAAGGCGCCGATTATAAACCACTTGTGGATAAAGTAACGAAACTAAATTATAAGTTGTCGTGGATATTACCAGTTGCCCAAAACATGAAAAAAATGTATGATTTAGATAAAGGTGAAGATGCCGAGTATTCAGATGTAATACCACTGACTCTTGCCCAGAGTAGAATAAGCGAATCTGAGATACGCGAACTGTACAAAACGAACGCGGACACATATTCCACCTATATGAATAAATTAAACCCTGATTTAACACCATTTGACAGCGTAGATAATACAAATGCATTGACTGTTACAAATGTGATGGAAAATTTTGATACAGTAATCGATAATTTGGATAGATTTTATTCATCCATTGCTAAAAATGATACCATTAAGCGAAAACGATTTTTGATTAGTAGATATAATCTAGGTCTTTCAAAATTAAAAATAACTGAAATGACTTCTATACAAATGATGACGAAAGTCGTTCCTATGACCAACAATGATTTAATATCCGTAAAATCGATATTAACGTTACAAGAACCAGTTGTTCGCTTTTCAAATATCGCATTACCATCCACAAATATATATGATAAGTCGAATTTGAATTTACACTTTTTGAATTATTGGCAATTATTCCGGGACAAAACTTCCATTACTACCAAATTTGTTGATAACTTAAATTCCTCTGCCATGGAATTCGAAGACAATGAAAACCAATATTTAAAAAGGAAAACAGAGTATTTATTAAGTGAAAATAGTAACGATCCTGATAGATTCGAGAAATTCCTTAAAATAATCATTCCCAAAACACGCACATTGTTTAATCTTGTTAAAAAACACATTAATGGGAAATTATCGCTTGTTTCGGTGGTTAATTATTTACAACCTTTTTTGATTTATTTAGACGATATTTCCTTTAAACAATATGAAGAAATTACGGAATTTATTGAACTGAAAATTTTGGATTACAAAAAGCAATATGCTGAAAATAAAGAAGCTTTCTCCAAATTGTCCAATATAAAAAATTCATTTGTATATGAAACCATTTTGTACAAATTGTTGATAGGAAGAAAAGATATAGGTGATGTCATCATGAGTGAATATGGGCTAGGAGGTCAAGGAAAATTATACAAAGGACAAGTTCCAAACGATTCAGTATTATCGTCTTCTGAATTAATCAAATTTATGAATGAGGTGGATTATACAAAACTATTTAATACATCCATGACCATTTTAAACATTGATTTATTTACTCCTTTTAATTTTGATGATTTATTGGAAGAGAAAAAAGAAGAATATCAGTCAGAATTAAGCAAAAAGGAAAAGGAAAATCAGTGCGCACAATATGTTTTGACAAAGCGATATATTTCACTGGAAGATTTGAATGCAGATAACGATATACCCATTTATTTTGACAAGAAATATGACCCGACTGTTTATGATATTCTAGGCGAATACAAGGCCGAGCAAAGTGAAATGGAAGACGCTGCTTTCAAAACATTTTTAATTGACCAGCTAATAAAAAACATCGGTTTAAAACGACCTGAAGCGAAATACGAAGCCACTTCTATGATGCAAAAAAAGAGAGAAGTACAAGATGGTCATTATGCCGTTCTGGAAATAGACAATATTGACAATGTGAAATATTATTACTACAAGCGTGAAAATAACAATTGGCTCCGTGACGAAAAAATACCTGAAAATTCATTCTTCGGATCTAATGACCTATTTTGTAATATTCAAAACAAGTGTATTCAAATAAACAAAAAATGCGCGGATCCGACAGTTGGTGCAGACCTTGTAAAGAAAGATTTAATTCGCGAAATGTACGACGAATTCGATTCCAACTATATCGAAGGGGTTGATAAATACAAGGGGAAAATGAATGCTTTATTTACGTTTGAAAGAGATAGAATATCTAAATTGAAAGCAATAAATCATTTTTTATTGTACAAATATGAAAATGCGAAGATTAAATTGGGAACTGGAGTTGAAGAATCAGACATTATTATGTCACCTCATATCAAATTGTTGGATGTTATTTTAGGTCAAGGTGATTTTGTGAAAAAACAAAATGATATTGTTCGATTCGTCACTAAATATACGCGCTCTTCTCTCGCTATCAATGAAGAAGAAGAATATTGGTTGTATTGTATTGATACCAGTACGAAATTATTGCCTACCTTTGTTTCCAAATTAGCAAGTGTGTTTATTGAAAATGGCGATTATTATGAAGCTATGACGATTATCAAAAATGATCAAGGCATTGATATTGATGATAGAACCGTCGATAAACATAGTGGGTGGGAAATTGAACGAATCATGATGAGTAGCGAAGAAGGATATGAATCTACTGGATTTAAAATGCAAACGAGAGAAATTCTTGAAAAAGATGCTGGAACTGCTATTTTTCAATCACCATCTGAACAAAAACAGATAAAAAAGGAATTATTGGCTAATCCAAAGGGTAAAATTATTAATAATGTTATTACTTCTGTATCCAATTATATGGGAATTGTTCTAGAAACACAACGCGAAGAAATTATAAAACATACATTGTTAGCACTAGAAGCCACGGTTGATGAACAAGACGATTATGAAGCGAAAATAAAAGGTTCTACCAAGAAAATGCCTAGTTATAATGACGTTTTTAACAAATCATTGCTTACCTTTACATTGTCTTATATGTCTCTTTATATTGCCGTTTCTATACCATCAGTTACTTCTAAAAAAACATTCCCTGGTTGCAAACGCTCTCTTACCGGTTACCCAATTACTGGAGACGAAGATTTGACAAATATCCACTATATTGCTTGTGTAGCAGCAGGTATAAAAACAAGCATATATCCTTGGAAAGCATTGCCCAAATCATCTGATAAAATTGCTACAGCCATGAAAAATACATTAGATGCCTACATTCTGAAACAAGGAGAGATAAAGATGCTTATTGATGAAAAACGCAATTATTTATTACAGAATGAGGACGATTTAATTCCAGTTGAACTCGATATTAAGAATTGGATTAATTTTTTGCCGCCTTTACAGGAGATTACCAATAAAACTCCGGCTAACTTGGATACATCCTTTCGCAATTCACTTTTAGAAAATTTAAAGGTTGGTTCAAAAGACCAATTCGAGCAAATCAGAACAGTTAATTCAAAAATGATTTATTTTTCCATGGCTATTATTCAATCTATTCAAAAGGTGGTTCATAAAGAGAAGTTATTACTCACAAATGCGAATAAAGTGCCTTTCTTACAAAATGCCTGTTGTAATACAGGAGAGTACAAGACGATTGATTACTTCGCTAAGCGTGAGTCTTCTATTACAATCAACAATGGTATAGTATCGTATTTGTATAATATTGCGTTTGATATGGTAAATATGGCTCAACCAACCTTGCTAGTAGATCCAAAAGATACGAAACTCAAATTTCCGCCCGTTAGCAATGAATTCTCGGAAGACACTATTTATAGAGGATTTATTGAATATTGTAATTTTAACAGCGATATTCCGATTAATAGTAAATTAATGTCGGTTTGTCTTTCGAAACCAGATGATTATGATAAAAACGAATCTCTCAAAGAAAACATTCAAAAACTGAAGGGCGAAGGCAAGACATATTCACTGCAATCATTCAATGAATTATTGGATTCAGTAAATAAAATGAACATCGTTCCAATTGACTTGGTTCAGACATATCCTTCTAGTATAGCTCACGTTAGAGATTTGATTACTCATATGATTGATACGAATAATGACCTTGGTGAAGATTTCTTGACTCAATTCAAAAATGTATTGGATTCTTATGGTATTGAAAATCAATCTGGAAACATTCAGTCGAGAGATTTGAGAAATATGTTGGGAGAAAAAATACAAAAATATGAATCCTATATTATAGAGTATCTAAATTCATTTTCAAATTCATCACGCAGTGAAAAAACAAATATGACTGACTTTATAAAAACAATTATGGATTTCCACCAAAATGGTAATAACTATTTCACAAATACAGAAGATGAAACGTTGTATAGGTCGATTCAATTTGTAAAAACATCCATATTTGATTTTATTAATGTATTTCCAAACATTGTTTCCAATCGTGTTAATTATAACGAAATAAAAATTCCTACCCATTGGAAATTATCTGATGATCATAAAACAGATATCAAAAATATAATTACTGGGTTTTATACGCCTCTACGTAAATTTTACGAAGATAAAACGATTCGTCCTTATTTACAAAAAAACGAGGATGAATTACAAGACTTCTTTCAATTGGTTAATTATACCAATTTATATGCGAATATGATTACATTAGATGGAACTGAAATAAGCTCTATTTTGGATAATAAAACAGCTTATCAATTATTCCAATTTTACTTTCTATATATGATTCAACATCTCATTCGATTGACAGATGACCGCGAATTGTTGCGTACGGAAGTAATCCCCCCCAAGGAAGAAAATATAATTACAACGACGGTGGAAATAGAAGAAGATGACATGGCTGAAATTACTGAAATTGATATTGTAAGAGGCGAGCAAAGAACCGCTAGAGAGAAAATAGCTGATATTACAGTTATTATGTTAAATATCATAAAACGAGAGAAAAGTCTTATCAACCTAAATGCTCAAATGGTAAAAGAAAGGGTGAATCGCTCCAAGGACAAGGAAAGGCACAATATTACCTCTACTTTGCGCGACATGTCAAAGGAAGAAAGAGCTATTGAGAATCTATTTAAAAATCATCGCTTAGAGCGATGGAATAAGGGATTACAAAAAGGCCTTACACAATATGTAGCTAAAACATACGACGAAGAGCGTGCTGACAGAGAAAAGGAGCAAATAATGGAACAACAACTGGCAAATCGTGAAATAATGGGTCAAGCTCTTACAGCAGACCATGAAATAGCAATGTTAGAACATGAAGAGGGACAATTAGTTGCTGACAGAATAGATGAAGATGTCTATAATATGAATGATATTCCAGACGATGATGATATGGGTGAAGTCGATGATGAATATCGCCTACAATTCGATGATAATGAAGACTAAGTCTTTACACCCTAGAAGATGTAAAATAAAATATAATATGAATATTTTATTTTAATTTATTTGATGAACGCATTGGTTGATAATATACACATCTATTCCCAATAATTCATATATAAAAGACGTATTTCGCAAAATAGGAGGATAAATAAAACAGTCATTTTACACACTTTTTTATCCCCTTAATCTGGCGAGCGTAAAGTAACTTTTTGGATTTCGGTTTTTAAGGGGATGGTTTTCATGTAGGTAAATTGCGCTTGATGATTTTCATTTTTCAAAATTCTAGAAATTTCATGTAGGGCATGTAGGTAGCCCCCTACATATGTAGGGAGGTTTTTGAGGGCAAAAAAGCTTGGTTGTTTTTGATATATGTAGGTATTTCACTTTTTACTTTTTTTTCAATTCTATTTTGGGAAAATCAAAAATCAACATGCTTTTTATGTGTGTTTTTTGAAATTTCGAAAATAGAATTGAAAAAAACGTGAAAATGCGTTTTAGAGCATAATGCTCTCATTTCTATTTCAAACTGTTTTCATTTGTTATTGTATATTTTTCTGAAAAATATACATTTATCAGAAAAATGATTTAGGAACTTTTTATCTTCGTCAATTATACGAAGAATGACGAACTTTTTTAGTTCCAAAAAGTTCCAAAATTATATTTGTAAATGTTGTGATTATAATACTAGCCGCAAAAGTCAATACGATCGTCACATAATGACACTGAAACATAAAATACGAACAAATACGAACTTTGACGAAGATAAAAAGTTCCAAAAGGTTCCACACGATAACAAAGAATATAAATGTCAATGTGGTAAAAATTTTAAGCATTCATCGTCTCTGTGGAATCACAAGCAAAAATGTAATTCTAAAGAGCAACAAGTAACTGCGGTTATGGTAGATATTGATAAGGAATATATATTGAAAATGGTATTGAAGAACCAAGATATAATGGAGGGAGTACTATTAAAAAACCAAGATGTAATGGCTAAGATGATGGATATTATGCCTTCATTTGGTAATAATACAAATTCGCATAATACGATAAATAGCCATAATACCCAAAATTTCAATATTCAGATGTTTTTGAATGATCATTGTAAAAATGCGATGAATTTGACTGATTTTATTGATACATTGCCTATTACCGCTGAGACGTATGATAATACAGTAGAAAATGGATTGACTAAAACGATTACGAATATGATAACAAATGGCCTAAATCAGTTGGATATATTAGAAAGACCAATTCATTGTACAGATGCGACAAGAAAAACACTCTACGTGAAGGAGGAGGATATTTGGGAGAAGGATACTGAAATGGTGAAATTGCTTATAGGTATAACCAATTTAGCAAGAAAACAGAGAACTATGATAAATAAATGGAAAGATGTGAATAAAGGATGGGATAAAGATGAAGGGGTGCAGATGAAATTAACCAATCTAATATGTAATTCTATGACTGATATTGAAAATGATAAGAAGGAAACGGGAAAAATTATAAGAACAATTAGTAAAAGCGTATATCTAAACCAAGAAGATAAACAAAAATATACATGTTGATAATTATATTTTGAGTAATGTAAATATAATTATAATTATTGAAACAGCTAAAGCGCGATATATTTATTTCATTTTAGTATATCGATTACATTTTCTGTGTAGAACCGACGCACATGGAATATAAAAGGCGATTTGTAAAATAACTGATGAATATAGGTAAAACAGATAACATGACGTGGAATAAACTATCTCTCTTTTTCTCAAACGCGAAAATATACAGCGCAACAAGGATAACATAAACAAGAAGGATCAAATTAATCATAGTTAAATAGTAAAAATAATCGCAAAATTCACTACCTAAAGGTGACATGGCTGACATAAATGTAGTTTGTGTTTCGGCGAGATTCATTATACTTTATGTCAATAAAATAAAATAAAATAAAATAAAATAAAATTAATTCAAACCGCGATATATTATTACTGTTATATATATAATGAACTACAGTTTTATCCGTAAACATATCAATACATTTGCAATCCTCATTTTTATAATATCATTTATATTACTAAATTATTTTCAACCAGGATTTATATACAATAATGATGGGACTTTAAGAGAGTTTGGATTAGGTAGTAAAAGAAAAACTATATTACCAATATGGTTGATAAGTATTATATTAGGTATTATGTCTTATTTAGCCGTATTATACTATATCACACTTCCTAAATTTAGGTAAATCGGCTATTTATTCGTATGATTTATATACAGTCTGTTTCGCTTCTGATTCTTTTTGTTCTGCCGCTATTTTTTTCTCCTTTTCCATATAAGCTTGATGACTTTTTTCCATTTCTTCTATTGATTTAGTACAACCAGAATTTAATATAGCATTATAACTAATTGATGTCGTCAGTGTTCCAGCTAAAGCATACCATATAAACTGGGCTATTTCATCCTTCATTTTTACATAATTAGATAGTTCTAGATAATGGGTATTACCGATCCCAGATTTTAATAGACCTCCTTTTGTCATACTTTCCCACCAATTAGGTAAATTCGATGCCGTCATCGAATTTATTAACAATGATTTATCGTCATATACATTGTTTATAGCAGAGATCATATCAGATTGTCCTGGTGCTATGTTTTGCGCCTTTCTATCTTTTAATATACTTTTAAAAAACCCATTTACACCGGTTATATAGGCGAATAAATAACCAATTGTATTTGAAAATGGACTTAACCAAGAAGGAAAAACAAACAACAATAGGTTGATGGAACCAAACACCAGTAACCATGGAAGAACGGTTGTTCTTAAAGCCATGCCATATTGAGATGAACCACATATTTCACCGGTTAATCCTAAATTTATGAAAAACTGTACTACAATTAAGGCTAAAAAGTAAATAATCGTCCATATTTTAAGCATAGATTCTGATTTAGTGTAATACTTGAATACGAAATACACCAATGTTAATAGTAGAAAAAATACAATCGATGATGATGAATTTGCAGAAGCCATATAATAAATAGGTATAATTTATTTTGAAAATATAAAATCCTATTTTAATGGAAACTTTACAAAATATTCACCCTCGTTTAATTGAACCAGGAGTTAAATATTTCCTCAGTTCTTCTTTAGAGCAATGCCATGTAATCAAGAATAAATACAATAATTTTCTTTACAATTTAGGACTATTTATGGCATTTGTATGTATCGTAGGACTGACATTGTATTTCAAATACAATCATAAAAATGACTTGAAACTTCAAGAAGAAAAAAAACGGCAACAACAAGAATATATCATGAATAAATTACGGTTTATGCAGGACTATAGGAAGAATCAAGTCAATCATTTAGGTACAGATTTATCTTCTTGGCAAAATAATCCGGAAGTTCAATTTTACAATAGAAAAATGTTTGCTTAATCTATATAAACATGGATAAATATTCGTTATCAAGTGAAAATGAAAATGAAAATGAAAATGAAAATATGAAAAATAATGAAGTCGATGAAGAATTTACAGAAAAGTTGAATGAGTATTACAAACTGAAAAATAAGTATGAAACGAAAAAGCAAAGTCAAATAAATACAATTTTAAAGGATGATAAACTTTCTATGAAACAAAAACAAGAGAAATTTAGAAAGTTGAAGATAAAGTGTATTAACTGTGGTAGAAATGTAGGTACCGTTTTTAAAAGCGAAGACGGCGTATTAACATCTACATGTGGTGATAATAAATCGCCGTGTTTGTTGAATATAAAAATAAATAGAGGCAAATTTCTGAATTTAGAAGAATTAATTGATGTATTTCAAACCGGTGTAGATGAATTGAAAGAAGAAATAATAACAACGAAATTAGATTTGCTATTTGGATACGAGCAAGAGGCTACTACATTAACTAAATTTAACAAATTAAAAGAAGAATTAACGCAAGATTTAGAAGCTGTTATGGAATATAAAACACAATTTATCAGTATTGTTTCTAATTTAGATAATAAATCGGAACTTTCTACCAAAATGACCATATTTTATAATAAAATAAATCTTATCAAATCAACGATAGACGAGTTTAACGAAACTGGTCAAATACAACTCATTAAAGATATGATTTCTACATACCAAGAGGAGTTTGTACCATTATTAGAGGAATTACGCGATTTAAAATACCAGTATATGGCTATGGAATACAACAAGGATACAAATACACATACATTGGTAAAGAAGATATTTACATTGCAAGATATGACCATTTCATTTGATAAACCCTCTGTAGAGTCGTTCGTTATAGGGAGCGGTGAAGACGAAGATAATTCTAGGAAAAAAATGATAAGCACAATTAGTAACGAATCATATGAAGGTGAATACTAATCAATAAATCGTCACAATGTCATCGATATTCTAAATTATTTTCAATGAGTAATATAAGTAAAAATAATGTTTCTCATAAATTTTCGCGTCTTTATCTTAAGTTTTCTATTTGGTCTATTGTGCGTATATATAACAAGCCCACCTCCCAAAGAAATTACAGTATATCCAACCAACGACAATAGTCATTTATTTCAATTTAGTGACCAAGTAGATAACTGCTTTCAACTAAAACAGAATATAGTGAAATGTTCTAATGCGGCCGAAGAAATTCCTTTACAGGTGTAACAAAATAGGTATATTATATACACACAGGTGTAGATCATCTAATATACAGCTGATATTCTAACTGTAAATAAATATGTATAGTTATAATATAGATATTATACAATGGCTTTTGAAAAATTATTCCGTACTGAAACTGGAAAGATTATCATGTCTACATTACTTGGACTCGGACTGGCTACTTTATTTAGAAAAGGATGTATTGGACGTAATTGTATAGAATTTAGCGCACCTAGTTTAGAAGATATTAAGAAAAAAGTGTATAAATATGGCGATCGCTGTTTTAAATATGAAATGGAATCACATAGTTGCGATAATAGAAAGAAAAAGGTGAATTTTGCGTAATTATCTCCATCTATCAATGTTATGAATATATTAGATATGTCTGATACGACGAGTTTAGCTGATTTACCTAGTGATCCTTCCGCAGGAGGTGGAAGTCAAAATGTCGTGCTACAAACAACTGAAAAACCTACTACTTATGACCCCAATGCTGGTATTGAGGCAAATAGTTCTATTGGCCCAAATAGTGAATCTAGTGAGATTCAAGAGCAAAAAATGATGAATGAATTAGTTAGTGGAATTCAGCAAGCGAGTGCAAATGGTGGAACCGGATTACCTTCTCGTGATATTCCAACAAATACTGTTCATTTCGCAGACGATCAAGTGAAACCAAACTATGTTCCAGAGAAAGAACAATCTGATTATATTCACAATACGGATACGGAGCAAGATATTTTAGCCAGGCGAGTGAAAAATCAAAATTCGCGCGATTCACTTGAAATTCTATATGACGAATTTCAGATACCGATTATTATTGGACTGTTGTATTTTATTTTTCAATTGCCGATTGTTAAAAGTAAAGTGTTGGCTATATTACCATCCCTTTTTAATAAGGACGGTAATCCCAATTTAACAGGATATATTATAAACAGTATGTTTTTCGGATTGGCTTATTATATTATATCAAAAGCCCTTGTTCATCTACAGAATGTATAAACACCTATAAATGCCTATAAACAGCTGTTATTTATTCACATCTAAAAATAGTCGCCTAATGTAAGTAAATATTTCGAAAAAATAATATGTTATAAACGTAAGATAATATATTATTATGGCTTTACAGACATTTATTCATACACTAATAGAAAATATTCCTGAAAAACATTTACCAAAAAAAATAGATTTAGTATTAGATGGAGGAGCCTTCAATGGTGTATATATGCTTGGTAGTTTGTTTTATATGAAAGAATTAGAACATTCCAAGAAAATAAAAATAAACAGGGTATCCGGATGTAGTATAGGAGCTATTATAGGTTTATTATTTCTACTTGATAAAATGGATATTTCAATTGGTATATGTACTGATTGTTATAAATATTTAAGAAAACATCAAGATTTAAAGAAGGTAGTGGCAAAATTTAAAAAAACAATGGATGAAATTGTAACAGAATCGGATGTTCAATTGGTAAATAATCGTTTTTATTTAACCTATTTTGATACAATTAAGGGTGAGCAAGTTGTGAAGAAAAAATATAAGGATAAGAGAGAATTAATCGATAATATTATAAAATCTCTCTACGTTCCTTATTTGATGGAGAGGAAGGCTACCGATGAAGATGGTTGTATTGATGGCGCATTTCCATATATGTTTAAGGTGAAGGAGAAGGATACAGAGAGAGATAATGAACGAAAAGTATTATTCTTAAATTTACAAAGTCTAGACAAAATAAAAAAGATGATTTTCATAAAAAACGAAAAGAATATTTATTCACGACTATTGGAAGGACTAATGGACACGCATCAGTTTTTCGAAACAAATACAGCAAACAATTTATGTAGTTATGTAAACGAATGGTCTATAACTGACATATTATTTTTTAGGTTGAGAGAAATTCTATATATAATCATTGTATATATCTTTCGATTAGGATTACATATAGACGATTTATTACCTGAGCGCTTTAAAAAGGACACATTTATCCAGCAACATATATCAGTATTTAAAAATATATGGAGAGATATAATGTTATATGTAACTGTGTAAAATATCAGTTAAAAATACATAAAATTATTATTACATGAATTTCCTAATGTTTTGAAACAATATACATATTCGTAGTTTTATCATAAATTTAATTCTTCAAAAGTATATATGACAACTACGCTTGACGAGATTAAGGAAATATTACTGGTAATGAATAAAAATATTGAAAAAATCAATGAAAAACTCGATGTAATATATAACAAATTGGACGGAGAAGTAGTTGATGAGTGTAAAAAGATGGGTTTACATATTAGTTTTGTTGAAGGTGTATACGATAGTATGAAACATCCATTGAATTACATATGTAATACAATAAATGGAATATCATCAGATAAACAGATATGTAATGATACTGCGTAAAATAACAAATTATTCACTTACAAGAATTCAATAGCAAAGCATTCAATTACCGTAACCGTAATACAGCGGACAAAAGTAATAGCAATGTAATTTGAACAATAACTCCTGATACACCGTCGTGATACATACCACCAATTACACCCAAATTATCATAATAATATTTTTCAAGATAAGGGAACAATTTACTCCATTTCATTATAAATCCATATAATGCGCTAATAATAAAGGTTAATATCAAAAATTTTCCAACATATATGATATCAAATATGCTTTTAGGAAAAGACATTATTGATAAAATAATAGGTTGGGTTGTTGCTCCTACAAAACCAGCGATTAGAGCTGCGGCTAATAGAGTATGATGTTGAAAGTAAGGTTTCAAGTATTTAACAAAATCCATTTGTAGTGAGTTAGGTAGTTTTTCAAAATTAAGAGACATAAACCGCAAGACAACGTCCCACAAAGCAGTGATGATAAAAGTTAAAATGATTAATTTACAATCCATTTAATATTACCATCGATAAAATTATTTGATATACTGTTCTAAACAAATAATGTTGAAAGTAACATTAGTGAACCAATTGCTGTCAAATTTTTCATAAAAGCTGAATATTGGCCTTTATTTGTCGGGAAATGATAAATAAGATTTGCTAAAACGGTAAATACGGCTAATCCTACACTAGAATAATACGCACAATCTATGTGTGTATTTGTGTATAGAGAGAACATTATGATAATTGGAGCAAATATTTCTAATACAACAACCCCCAATATAGTTAAATCATAAAAAATGTGGGGCAATTTTTGCAGAAAAAACATATCTTGGAATCCTTTTACAGTTGATGAAAAATTCTTAACTTTGTTAATACCTGCTAAAAAATACATTAGTAAGATCATGAACGCATAAAATAAAATATATGTCGTCATATATATTTTATTTTATTTTATTTTCATAAATAACCACGGATACCATAGTATATGAAATACCTAGAATAGACCAAACATTCCTTTTTTAGTTTTATTTTTCTTGCTTTTCTTGTCTCCCCTACCCTTGTTGCCTTTCATAGTTTTTTTATATTTGGAATTATCCTTTTTTGTAGTATGTTTTTTACCACTGTTTTTATCATGTTTTCTCTCTTCCTTGGCCATTTTTTCTTCAAATGGAACATATCGTAAAAACCATGATTCAAATTCTTTTGTTCCACGCTTTCCTTTTAGCTCCTTATATTTTTCTGCCTTGGTATTTCTCATTTCTTCCAACGTATCTTGCTTTCCGTAACAATTAATACTAAATCGTTTTAAAAGACCCTTTTGCTGAAGTCTATTTTTTTGTTGTACATCGAATAAATACTGAGCCATACATAAAATACGATTTTCATCATAATACTCACGATCACTATAGAAAAAAGCAAAATAAAAACTCAACATAGTATCGATAGTTGCCACTCGCACTGTCTTATTCCCTTTCTTTACAATATTGTAGCTATGACACGCGAGTGGTTTATAAATAAAAGCAACAGTTTCTTCTATATTATTAATTTTCACTTTTATTTCATAATGAGGAGCAATTAATTCTCCTATGCCATTATGTTTTATGAGTTGAATACCTTTGTAATCAAAATCTTCCAATCTCTCTTTTAATATAGCCACCGCTTGTTCCGGTTCTTCGGCTAATACGTCAAAATCTGGCGTTTTGTGAAAGAGTTTCTTCTGTTTGGCAGGCATATAAGTCGAATAGAGAAAACTGGCATATCCTCCGAAAAAAATCAATCCTTGGTCAATAAAAGAATCACGAACGGTATAATATAACTGTTCTTCTTGCTTTGTGTCAATGCGTTCAAATTCGCGTTGAAATAATTTTGGTTCACAATGCTTACCACGTAAAGGATAATTTTTGTTCAATAGTATAAGCCTTTTTAACACTTTTTCCCATCGACTAATATCGCCAGCAGGACGAGACAATTCCAAATACATGTTCATGCGAAGAAAATTAGGAGGACAATACAAAATACCATACACGCGAATTGCTTCTTTTTGAACACGTTTAAATAACGGTTTTTCTAAATAAGTAATATCTGCTACAGGAATAAAATTGACAAATACTTTATATGTGCCATAATGAACACCAGCTTTTGCTTCAACTTCTTGAAACCCCTCGTTATAATAAATATCTGCCAATTCTTTTGCGTCTTCAAGAGATGTTGGACTATAAAAATCGTAATCGGGAATTTCAATATCCTTATTATAAAACTGATCATCTAATGGAAGGATATTATTAATAGCAGTTCCACCATAACACACTAGACGTTTTTTCTTTAGAAATTCTTCCAATATAGAAATAATTTTTTTAACATCTGGATCGCTTACAGTCTTTTTGCCCTTGCGTTTTTCGGCAATATCAATCGCATCTCTTAATATAGCAACCTCTTTTTCTTCTAATGTTAGTTTATTATTACACGAGGTCATGATTATATATATAATAACGACATAAAATTATTATATATTCTGTTTTGCTATTTTCTCTCCATACAACACATTGTTATTATGATTACTTACCCTATTATTTGTTGGATCTAATTATACATTCGATCTAATTATACGCTAAATGAATAGTAGTCAGTAGATACATCGCGTGTGGTAAAAGAATTCGCGGGATTTTGAGGAGTAGGATCAGGAATTGTTACCGGAATAAAACGTAAGTTTTCAGGCTTTAATACAAACGCGTGACCGACCTTGTCGAAAAAGGTAGTATAATATTGCATATTGTCATCAAAGTTTTGAAAATTCATACCAACCCATTGACATCCATAGTTAAAATTTAGTACAGGTGCCATGTTTTTATTATATACACTTAAGTCTGGCATAGCTATGGTCATATTTTTTTTGTTAAATTCGATTAATTCGTCGGAATTTGGCGTATTAACAATATCATAATGGCGCAAAGCTCGCAAAAAGATGGAACTGGAGGCAATATTGACATATTCTTTTAGTGGAGTGTTTTCGAACATCGGATTTGCTCGATCGACTGAAATAATGATTTTTCCAAGGAATAATTTCATTTTTTGGCTGCCTAGATTTTTGCCGGCATATTCGTAACTATATTCCTTGTCTAATAATCTAGATTGAATTGTAGTGTAAATAGTATCGGCCATTTTTTTATACATTTTATCATTATTACTAGATATTCTAAAATGCAATATTAGCGGATCATTTGGGTTAGGACAAGAACCCCCACTAAATGCGTAATTATTGACAAGCCCTAGCGCCTCTTGTAAGTGAATTTGATTATATGTCTGTTTTACTCTGTAATTATCTATTGATGAAGCAGCTACTACCGGTTCATCATTAATAGAATAAATATCGAAATCCAAAACACGAGCGCCTTGGGAAATACATTTCTTTAGGGCATCCGTACTTACATAATCATTTTTAAAATCTCCTCCACAACAACAATTATAAGCGGTTTTAATATAGTAATCTCTCAGGTTATAGTCATATGTTGCATCATCTGGATTAATAGAGGATATATTTGGAAACGAGGGATACATTTTATTAAGCATTAAGCTATTATTCTTGTTTAATCGCATTTTATCAACTGTATAAGCAATGAGAGATATTATTAGAATAACAATGATAAAATAAGCTATATATTTTACCATAACTGCTTTATCTTGTTCCTTAAACATTTTTGAAAACATTTGATGTGCATTTTTTAGATTTTCCATACTTATAATAGTAGATGAAAAAATAATTCAGACAAAATAATTATGTGAGACAAAATAATTATGTGAGACAACACAATTATGTGAGACAAAATATATTATATGCTAAAATGTATTATTGCTAGATTAGGTATTTTTATTATGTGATTTATTATGTGATTTATTATGTATTTTTATAAAAAGTTAAACAATAATTATTGTATAATATTATATATAAGTACCTATGCCCGGAGGCTTATTAAATATAGTAGCTTATGGAAATCAAAATGTATATTTAAATGGAAACCCGTCAAAAACTTTTTTCAAGACGACGTATAAAAAATACACGAACTTTGGACTACAAAAATTTCGTCTAGATTTCGATGGCCAGCGATCACTCAGATTGACAGAATCATCTAAATTCACGTTTAGAATGAAACGATATGCGGAATTATTATTAGATACTTATTTAGTCGTTCAATTGCCCACCGTATGGAGTCCTATATATCCACCTCAAGATTGTAGTGCGAATTGGGCCCCATATGAATTTAAATGGATCGATAATTTGGGAACACAAATGATTGAAGAAGTAGAAATATCTGTTGGCGGACAGACGTTAAATCGTTACTCAGGAGCATATTTACTTGCTATGGTTCAACGCGATTTTACAACCGTAAAAAAAGAATTATATGACAAGATGACAGGTAATGTAGCCGAATTAAATGACCCAGGAAATGTCGGACCTCGTGTAAATGCTTATCCAAATGCATATCATACAGATAAACATGTTGGTCCCGAGCCATCTATTAGAGCAAGGAAGTTATATATTCCAATTAATTTTTGGTTTACTTTAGCTGCTAAAATGGCCTTTCCTTTAGTATCATTACAATATAATGAATTGGAAATCAATATTACACTTAGACCTATACAAGAATTAATTGTTATCCGTGATGTAGCAGACCAACAAAATAATTATCCTTACATTCAACCCAATTTTAATGAGCCATTACAGCAGTTTTATCGCTTTTTACAACCACCTCCCGATATTTCATTAGATACAACTTCTTATCAAGACAAACGCACCAATTGGAATGCAGATGTTCATTTAATATCTACTTATGGATTTTTGTCGGAGGAAGAGTCGAAAGTATTTGCAGCGAGAGAACAAAAATACCTATTTAAGTCGATTTATGATTGGAAATTTTTCAATGTTACCGGTAGTCAGCGAGTGAAAATGGAAAATACATTGGGAATGGTTTCATCATGGATGATGACATTTCAGAGAAGTGATATTAATTTAAGAAATGAATGGAGCAATTATACAAACTGGCCTTATAATTATCTGCCTCAAGAAGTCGATTTTGCTGATCCGTCTGGAAGTTGGGTATTGGATTGTAATGCTGTTACTCAGGCAGGTATTGGTCCAGGATATAATCCAGATGACGGAAAACACACTGGTTATTTTACTACGGGTGATTTTAACCCGCAAAACCAAAAAGATATTTTATTACAAATGGGTATTTTATTAGATGGAAAATATCGTGAAAATGTACTAGATGCCGGAATATATAATTACGTTGAAAAATACGTAAGAACCTCAGGCAATGCGCCAGATGGCCTTTACAATTATAGCTTTGCGATTCATAATGATCCATTTGACTTTCAGCCATCTGGTGCTATGAATATGAGTAAATTTCGTGATATTCAGCTAGAATTTACCACATATAGCCCACCACTAGACGAAGAAGCTCAGTTTTACACCATTTGTGATCCTTCAACAAATGAAATTATAGGTGTGAATAAACCAAACTGGAGATTGTATGATTACAATTACAATATGACTGTATTTGAAGAGAGATATAATGTAATAACATTTGTAGGAGGTAACTGTGGGTTGATGTATGCCCGTTAATTTGAATTATAGTAAATAAATATATTTGTAAAAATATTTGTAAATATATTTATTTTTGAGGAAGGTTTTCCATGTTTCATCGTAACATGGAAGTACCTGTTCCGCTAATACCAGTTTTTCTAGGTTCTCCATATTCAGTTTCACGTTTATTGAATGTGTCGCTAGGTCTAGATATTTCGGGTGTTTTAGTATTTGACAATGGACAGTTTAATCCCTTGTATGGATCAGCAGTCCAGGCAGTGTTTGCCGAATAAACACCACAATCAGAAAACATACCAGTAGCAGATTTGCGGCATTTGTAATCCACTGTGAATTTATGATCATTGGGATATTCAAATTCAGTAGTTGGTAAATCGTATTTTTCTTGTTCTGCTCCCGGAAAGTCACCCATTGTATCAGACGTTTCACGGTCAAATGCTTCAGGATTGCTAGGTTTCAAATGACTAATCATATCTTCAGTATATCCATTGCTTACAGTCAATGTTTGTTTATCCTTAATGTAATTAGAATCGGCAGTACCAATTTTATAAGAACCGGGTGGTTGTATTATATTTTGCACTTGTTGAGGCGTAAATGCCTCTTGAGAGAAAAAGATACTCTTTTGAAAAATATATTGTTGATAAATAAAATAGAGAAATATTAAAATAGAAATACAAATAAATACTTGTTCTGTCATATAATCTAATATTAGATTAAATTATTTCTACTGTTTTCTTGTTTTCGATTTCGATTTTTTATTTTTCGCAACATGTTTATTTTTGTTGTTACTCGTTTTTTTTGTATGTTTAGATAAGGTTCTTCTAGATTTCTTACTAATTAGCTTATCGACATATTTAGATTTACAGTGTTCATACAAGCCTTTGTCCGTAATATATTTTTCAATACCAGGTGTCGTGAAATTCTGAATATTTTTTAAAGACGAATAATACACGTCTAATTCTTCTCTCACTCTATTTCCAGCAGCTGCTCTATAAGCTTCTGGTACAAGATGTTTTGGTATAAATGTAATTCTCTCCATAATTATTTTATGTATCCCTTCAAATTTAGACTCATGATTGGCAGACGAAATATACTCTTCAATCATTGGTTTAGTAATCTTATTGGATTTGAAGTATTGAGATACTTCTTTGGGGTATTCGCCATCAGCATCTTTCAACAAGTCTCTCAATTGAATACTTTTATAAACATAATTATCCCCTTGATTATGACCGATTATTTCTGCAGAATAAATATCATAACATATTGATTTCACCATAAAAAGAAGCTTTAACGAGTTTTGTCGTCCGCCTTTTACAATTTGTATCATATTTTCAATACTATTCGCTAAATATACATTTTCCTTTTGTTTACTAGTAAAGTATTCTAAACTTTTCATGGTGGTCCCTGGGTCCTTTTCTTTTTTACCATATATGATATCTTTTTCATTAACCACAAATTTAATATTGGAAGGAACCGAATAGTTAGTGTTAATATATTTGACCAAATTATCTAACATATGTACTCGGTCTTCTTCATCGACACAACGCACCCAGGGCTTATTATAATATTTGTTGGTTGGTGCAAAATGATATTCGACATTTACTTTATTGTTGAATTTAGAAGAGATGTAGCTAGATATATTAAAGGCCAATTTTCCAACGGCTCGTGTAGGTGGAGAAAATACGCCTCCATCCCATATATACATTGTTTTTTTATTTGTCATTCTATGATTGTCTTATTATATGGGAATAAAATAATATGAATATAATTATACTGTTAAAATATAAAATATAAAATATAAAATATAAATTATACTTTTAAAATATATCTATTAAATATATATGTCTAGTGATAATGATGAAAAAAAGAAGGATAAATCAAAGAAAAATGATTGGAAAAGTTTTGGTATGTCAGTATTGACTAGATTTTGTACAGTATTGGTTATAGGGTTCTTAGGAGCGAATTTTGTATATTATACTAGAATCAACTTAGATTCCTTCTTTCCCAGTGATATAGACCAACGCCCATATACAGATGAAACCAAAAGTGGAAGCAAATTACCACCTATGTTTCCAAACAAATCTAATAGTAGTTCAGCCGATAATATGCAAGGTGGTGGAAAAAAAATGAAAGGTGGTTCAAAATCGAGTGGTTGTGGTCTGCCAATTGATTTCACAGAAAGCCCATTACTAGATAATAAATATTTTAGAGGAACATTTGATTACGGCTATCCATATCAAGACACAGGTGCGGGTTTTATTCCTACTTGGATTTCAAACAAAACAAAGCATTCATATTCACAACTTCGTCATTTTATAAAAATGATTATTGATATGGTATCTTCTACATGTACTATGGTGCCTGAATCAATGAAAGATATAGTCCCATTTATATTAGGGCCTTTTGTCATTGGTTTAATCGGGTTAGTTACATCGTTTTGGTGGATACCGACATTAATTAGTTTCTTTTGGAATGAAAGCCAAGATTGGGGGTTACCAATATCTATAGCCGGATTATTTTTAGGTTGGACGTGGGCGACGTCTGCTATAATAACTGTATTTCAAATAATTGGGGTATTATTTAGCTTTATAGTTTTACCACTTTTGTTAAATCCTAAAAAAATAATAGAAATCATCGGTAATAAATATAATAGTTATTACTTGTTGTTATTACTGTTTATCCTCATTGCTGTTGCTGCTTTTACACATCTAAATAGTATGGTAGCTTTTGCCATGCTATTAGTATTTATGTTTGGACTTAAACCACAATCATCTACACCTAGCGATAATAAATGAAAATAAATATAATAATTCTAAACAAATACTATATAAATAGAAAAAAACGTTATATCTTATATGGGAAAAAACAACAAAAAAAAGTCTGGCAACAAAAAAACTAACAATTCAAACAACAAAAATAATTCTACTGATGGATTAAACGATGATGATATTCTTGAATTAGCCATGAAAGAAAATGAATCCTATGAGGCTCCTGTTAAAAAGGCATTTACATTACCGCCAGCAAAGGATGATAAATATCCATTTGTAAGTGTTTGTACTCCTACATATAACAGGCGTCCATTTATTTCAGCCATGTTGAAATGTTTTGATCATCAAGATTATCCAAAACATAGAATGGAGTGGATTATTGTGGATGATGGTACAGATATAATCGAAGATTTGGTAAAAGACCATCCAAACGTAAGATATTTTAAATACAGTGAGAAAATGACACTAGGAAAAAAGAGAAATATCGTACATGACAAATCAGTCGGTGATATTTTAGTGTATATGGACGATGATGATTATTATCCACCCCAACGAGTCAGTCATGCTGTTGATATGTTACAAAAAAATCCTCAAGCATTATGCGCTGGTTGTAGTGAATTATATATTTATTTTAAACATATTCAAAAAATGTACCAGTTTGGTCCATATAGAGCGAATCATGGTACGGCTGGTACGTTTGCGTTTAGACGTGAAATGTTAAAAGATAATCGATATGAAGAAGAAGCTTGCTTAGCCGAAGAAAAAGCATTTTTAAAAGATTACACAGTGCCTTTTGTTCAACTAGATCCTAAAAAGGTAATTTTGGTCTTTTCTCATGAGCAAAATACATTTGACAAGCGAAAATTGCTTGATGGTCCTAACACGAAATTTGTAAAAGAATCTGATAAAACAATCGACGATTTTATTAAAGAAAAAGAGATGAAAGAATTTTATTTGAGTATTGATTCGCTATTGGAGAATTATGCTCCAGGCGATCCTTCTATGAAACCAGATGTATTAAAGCAAATGATAAAGTTGGAAGAAACGCGTAGAAAGCATATTGAGAAACAGTTTTCTGAACATATTGCAAAAGGACAAACGATTACTCTTCAACAAGAAGGGAAACCGTCGAAAACTCTGAAGATGCCAGAAATCATTGAACTGATAAAACAACAACAGGCTCAATTACAACAATTCTCTGCGAATATCGCGCAACTACAACATTTAAATAAGACTCTTTTAGATAAATTAAAAGATGCTAAAAATCCACATATATCTAATACAGTAGTAGAATTATCAGGTAATGAAGTATCTCAACATCCAATAGAACTTTCCACGAATGATGTTTCCACGAATGATGTTTCCACGAATGATGTTTCCACGAATGATGTTTCCACGAATGATGTTTCCACGAATGATGTTTCCACGAATGATGTTTCCACGAATGATGTTTCCGATACAGTAATACAGTAATAAATTAATTTTTGAATAAGACAAATTATATAATAAAAATCTATAATTATATAATTTACTTCAGGTACTATTTATTCTAAATAGTATTGCTCGACACAGAGAAATCATCCTCAACCTCAGTATCATCTACATTATTAGGCGATGAATATTTATCCAAATAACGGTACATACGTTTAACATCTAATTTACTGATTTCATAATTTTCAAATATTTCATATATTTCATCTTCTGTTTTTTCTTCGCGAATGGTCTGAAAAAAAGCAAATAAATCTTTTTGGTCCATGGACAATGTAAAGCAAAGATTTTGTATAAATAAATAATTGTTATATTCTGTGCTGTATTTTGTCAATACCTTTGTAAATCGCACTTCTGTTGGATTGAATTTAGGTTTTTTGGTAAATTCTTCATGATACAATTTGTTATTATAAAATGTTTTAATCATGGAACTCATTTCGTTAAATTGCCAAATTTGTTTTTGAAACGTAACCCTATCAATATAATCAGCAAAACACATATTATCTAAAATTTTATTATAAAATGGAAATGCTTTTTCACACTTTTGTTTTGCCATTACATCAATGATATTTTCATGCCACAATAGACCCACAATGGTTCGATCAGTTTCATTCATAATACTATTATGACTGTTGATATCATATTTCGTATTGATAAGACGTTGTGTTATTTTTTTACTATCTTCATTATATGTTTTTGGTTGAAAAATATTTTGAATAATTTCATTCTTTAGCAACACGTGTTGCTTGTTATAAATGTTTATGATAGAATCAAATTTTCGCAAATCTCCTTGTATATAATTAAGAAGATTATTTTTTAGAACAGTGTCTATAGATGGCATCAAATTATTGAGTAAAATTTCCATCTCTTTAGTCGTTGGTAGTTTTAGTTCATAACTATTACATACCTTCATTAACTCCTTTATTTTTTTATCCATATGATAATTTCCTATACAAATAATAGGATTCATTGTAATTTCTTCCATCTTTTGTTTTTTTGTTTTTTTTGGGCGAATTAGCTTTATTAATTGACTAATTCCACCCTTGTCACCATTATTCATTCCATCAATCTCATCCATTACAATGGCTATTTTCTTTACTTTTTTTTGAAGCATAGATAACACATTTTTATCAGACATGTTATGCTTTGTAATGGTATCAATAATAGACTTATTTCGGATATCTCCAGCATCGTATTTCACCATGTCGTAATTCATTTCTTTTAATATTTTCTCGATAAATAATGTCTTTCCGGTACCCGGGTTACCATATATGTATATACCTCGCTTAAAAGTTAGATTATTTTTTTCTTTTTCAAAATTAGTAAAGAATGATTTTATATTTTCGGCAACTTTATTTCGGTTTAATATACTGTTAATATCAATTAAATCCATACTATATTTTTACTTATTTTGTTTTTATGTTTGTTTTTATGTTTGTTTTTATGTTTGTTTTTATGTTTGTTTTTATTGATATTAGCATTTATTTATTTAGTAAGATTGGTTATGTAATGATAATTTAAACTGTAATATTACAGGCATTTTGGTTATTTGTAATACCATCCCATGTTAAGTCACATGATTTCGCCCATTTATATTTATTACACATGCCGGTAGAACCTTGCCAAAAACTATCAGTGAAATCCTTTTGTTTATCACATGACGCATTGCCTAAATTTTTAACATTTGTACAGGTCTGGCTAAGATTATCAAGACTCGGCGAACCGGATTGATCTGGTTTATCAATCCAATAATCAGGACATTGAGCTACTGTAGGAGGAAATTTTACACTGTATTTATTATTACGTAGTACTATGGCTATAAAAATAATCAAAATAATAAATATTACAATTGCTATGCTTAATACGATTTTCTGAAAATTAAACTCCATTATATAATTTAAACAGAAAAAATTATATCTACTTAAAATATATAAATGAATTGTTCAAGTACAAATGGAAGAGTAAATATAATGGATCCTACTATGAATCAGTTTTCTTTATTCGATAAAATACCTACTAAAAGTGAATGTTCTACGTTTCATGATGCCATGACTGGGAATTTTCAAGATTCTACATTATCTATTGCTTTTTTTAGCAAAGCAAACATACAGATTATTCAAAATGCTATCCGAGCTGGTGTATATGAAGCTTCAAATAAACAATATGTCATCGATAATCAAAATTGTGATACTTTGAAAATCATAATGAGAAGTGTATTTCTTCAAAGTTCAACAAATTTACCTAATCAAATTACGCAACAAATTCAGGAACTAAATAATTTAGTAGTAACTTATTGTGTAAAGCAAATATACGGTGAAGCTCAAGGATATATTAATTATAAACGCGATGTTAGTACCATGTACACTCCTATTGATCACCCTGTACAACCAGACTATAATAATAAAACGTTGGAGTTAAAACATTGGTTTTAATTAGGACATATAAATATAAATATAAATATATACCTTCGGACATTTAAAATGGGACAAACTCCCATAAAAAAGAGTCTGTTTTTAGACCAGAAAATAGTATTTAACTGCTGATAATTTATAAAAATTGTATATCTATATATATATATATATATATATATGTCCAAAA
>Ga0208814_1000246_pt1 | contig 36736 bp, 28 predicted proteins | sample MalvirAntarct_55_FD_184253 | JGI IMG/M metagenome (GOLD analysis project Ga0208814, IMG submission 184253) | Marine viral communities from the Global Malaspina Expedition - Malaspina viral metaG Antarct_55 (SPAdes) (version 2) | ecosystem: Environmental > Aquatic > Marine > Oceanic | place... | reverse complement strand
TATCTAATATAAGTCGTATTAAGTTTGTATAAATTATATTATATATATATGGGAAACTATATATGTTGATATATTGGAGGTGGGGGTGGGTTAAATGGTTTGACTTTGGTCGAGGCGGGCCCAGGTACTCGGGAGGGGGGCAGCACAATCCTTAAATATTTACAATATGAAAAACTATGACATTAGCCTAGTAATACTAGAAAGTAACAGGCTAGTGTCACACTATTAAATAACGGTATAATGGTGTAATTATAATACTATAAAACTATAAAACAAAAGATATGATACAGCCTACAAAAAAAGATAAACGTAAAGAGTCTAGAGCTCGTGATAAATCTGCTAGAAAAGAGTCTAGAGCTCATGATAAATCTGCTAGAAAAGCCTTTAGAGAAGATCACCCTAGTGTATTCGGTAGATTGAAAATGAAGTTCTTTGGTGGAAAAAATAAATCTAAAAACTAATGGCATTCAAGCGAAAAGGGTATAATCCTGGTGATGGAACCGGAATGGGGGCTGAACTAGGTATGGAAAACCCTGGTAGCAAATATAATGAAACATGGGCAGAGCCTGATTACGACAACCTAAAGACTTTAGATGCTTATGGTAGTGATTACACTACATTAGAGGATAGAGTAGGTGGAGAACGCATGTCTAAAATGAGTCAATATAGACAAGATAAAATAAAGAACCGTAGTGAAGTTTCAGTGCAACGCCATCTTGATGATGAGCAACGTAAAACAGACAGAGGTACTGGTAAATCTAAACGCGAAATAAGAAGAGCTAATAGAGCAAGACGTAGAGCTCAAAGTGGGAACTTCTTTCAACGATTATTTAATAAATAAAAAGCAAAATGAAACTATTTGGTAGAAAAATAGGTAGAAAGTTCAAGCAAAAAGAATTTGATGCCGGTGTTAGATCAGAACAAGCTGCAGAGTTTAGAGCTAAGAAGAAAGCTGAATTTGAAGCTGCTAAAAAAGCACAGAAAGACCGTGCTGCTGCCAACACTTATAATAAAGGTGAAAAACTTGGTACGGCTAAAAAGCCGGTTGCAGATAAAGTACCTATGAAAAAAGATCCTAGACCTAAAGCAGAGGTTGCTTCTGGTAATAAAAGAGCCACGGCTAACAGAAAAGCTAAGGCAAGCGTAAAAGTAGGTGAGACATATACTTACACAAGTGCTGATGGCACAAAGAAAACAATTAAAAGAAGTAAATAAAAGTAAATTGATTACATAATAAGTAATAATTCCTATATAAACCAAAATTAAAACACATGACCTATTACTACTACAAAACCAGTACACTAAACACTGGACAACCTACTGTATCTGACCAAAAACTAGAGGAATGGAAACATCTAGCCGATAAAGGTAACTGGCGAATAACACAACTACCAAATGGATACTACCAAACAGAAGTCAACAACCCCACCGACGAAGAAAAGTGGGTTGATGTTACAAGAAGAGAAACACTTGATGGGGCTGAGACTGCTATCAATGGCAGTGTCGAACACTTTAGTAAAAAACTGGAGTTCATTGATGGACCCAAGGTCGTGAAGACCTTTAAATAAACATCGATAATTTAATTTAATTTAATTCAATACAACATTATGGAATACAACTTACCAAGCGAATTGGTTAAAAACTTAGACTTCGGTGATGAAGCTAAAAACAGAGTTATCACCGGAGTTAATAAGTTAGCACAAGCCGTTAAATCCACACTGGGCGCATCAGGAAAATGCGTGATATATGAAGATGGAAGAGGCAAACCGGTCATAACAAAAGACGGAGTAACCGTTGCAGAAAGCGTAGTCTTATTTGATCCGGTTGAGAATATGGGTGCAACACTTATGAAGGAAGCTGCTAGGAACACAGTGAAAGAAGCTGGTGATGGTACAACCACTGCCACTGTTCTTGGTGAAGCTTTAATTAAATCTATCGATCGTGCCGTCGCTGCAGGATCATCAATCAGAGAAGTAAAAGATGGAGTTACAACTTGTTTAGATGAAGTATTAGATTACTTAACTAACAGTGCTGTAGAAGTAGAAGGAGACATGTTAAAATCTGTCGCAGCTATATCATGTAATAATGATAAGGAACTAGGTGCTATAATCGCAGAGGCTTATAACAAAGTTGGTAAACATGGAGTAGTACTAATGGAGAACAGTGATTCTGAAGATACTTATGTAGAAGTAGTTGATGGAGCACAAATAGATTGTGGGATAACGTCGCCACACTTTGTTACAAACACAGAGAAGCACTTAGCTGAGCTAGACAATCCTTATATTCTTACAGTGTCCTCAGAGATCCCTAACATACGTAAGATCCAGAGCATATTAGAACATGTTATAAAGAATAACCGTTCGTTACTTATTGTCGCTCCCGTAGCACAGCAAGTTAAGTCCGCTCTACTAATGAATAAAGTTAAGGGTAACATTAAGATAAATATAATTGACCCACCTGGTTTCGGACCTACTAAGGCTGATGCTATGGAAGACTTAGCTATATTAACTGGTGCCACTGTTATAAACGAAGAGCTAGGTGATGACTTAGATTTAATCACTATTGACAGTCTAGGTGAAGCTGAGTTTGCGGTAACTAATGATAAGACTACTGTTATAACTTTAAATGAAGTTACAGATGCAGTTGAAGAACGAGTTAAAGAACTAGAGAGTAAGATCAGCAAAGAGCAGAACGGTTTTATAAAGAAAAAACTAGAACAAAGGTTAGCTACATTATCTGGTAGCGTTGGTATAGTAAAAGTTGGTGCTGTATCTAAAGTAGAATTAAAAGAAAAGAGAGATAGAGTGGAAGATGCTATATATGCTACTAAAGCTGCTCTACAAGAAGGTATAGTTTCTGGAGGAGGCGTAGCGCTCGTTGATGCTTCCGAAAAAATTTCTCCCACTTACGTGGGTGCTGACGTACTCTTAGAAGCATTGAGAGCACCTTTCATTACTATACTGGCTAATGCAGGACTTGATCCTCAGACTTCGGTAGGTGAAGGCTTGGGTATTGATGTTATCTCCGGAGAGTCTGTAGATATGATTAATGCTGGGATAGTAGATCCGGTTTTGGTTACAAAATCGGCGCTGAAAAATGCCGTGAGTGTAGCACTTACTATAATGTCCGCTGATTGTGTAATTTCAAATATGAGAGGTGATGAAAGCAATTAATGACTACGTTGTAGTAGAAGAAATAAAAGAGCAAAAGAAAACTTCAGGTGGTTTACTACTGACTGATGCAACAGACTCTGATAATAGATATAAGAAAGCTAAGGTAATATCCGTAGGTCACTTAGCTGAAGTAATAAAATCTGGTACAATAGTTATGTACGACAAGCATGCTGGTCATGATATAGCGTACGAAGATTCTATGTATAGAGTTATAAAGCTAAGAGATGTAGTTTTAGTAGATGAACCGAGCGCAGGATCTTAAAGATGCAGGGTTTTTAAAGTACTATAGACTAGTTAGGAAATGGGCTTGTAAACAGAACGACATAAAAGATGCTGACCTAGAGTTGTTAATATACTTAAACTGTTTAAATAGATTCACTAGAGATGATTTTATTAATGGTGTATATGCATACTCCTGGGATAAGCAAAGATGGGACAGGCTTAGAAAAGAAGGTTGGATAGATACATGGAGACATAGGAACAGGACTACTATAAAGTACAGTGTTTATAAAACCTCATTTAAGTGTAACCATCTTATAAGTAGAATATATAGGATTTTACTAGGTGAAGAAGATATACCCACCTCTATGAAATGTGTATACTATAATAACGAATCATATACGGATAAAGTGATGAACAAAGCTATAGACGATATGATTAAAGATAAAGACAGATAATATGCCAAATGTAAAAAAGAATTACAGTAAAGTAAAACCGAAGACAAAGCCAAAGACAAAGCCAAAGACAAAGTATTAATGGGATTGCTTCAAAAGATACTATCTTCAGGTGCAGGTAAACTAATCAAGGATGTAGGTGGAGTTTTAGATAACTTAACTACATCTAAGGAGGAGAAGCTGCAAGCACAGTTCAAGATCAAAGAGCTAATATCTAACCACGAACTAGAGCTACAAAAGCAGGTGAGTAATAGATGGGAGGCTGATATGAATTCTGATTCATGGTTATCTAAAAACGTTAGACCACTAGTTTTAATATTCTTAGTTGTATCCACAGTGTTAATTATATTTATTGATGCTGGAACTATAAACTTCGTAGTAGAACCTAAGTGGACTGACTTATTGCAGTTAGTATTAATAACAGTCATAGGCGCTTACTTCGGTGGTAGGTCATTAGAAAAAACAAAAAAGTAACAATTAAATTAAATTAAAATGTCAAAGAAAAACAAAGTAGTAGAGCTTACAACTAAAGCAGAGAGAATAACTGAAGATCAGTTACGTACCCTTCAGAGTGTAGTTAACGACAACAACGCTTTACAGTTTAAGGTAGGAGCTATAGAGGCTCAGAAGTACTCTTTAATAACTAGACAACAGGAAGTGCAGTCAATTATAGTGGACTTACAGGAAGAGTTCAGTAAGCAGTATGGGACATTCGATGTTGATTTAAATGATGGTACAATAAACTACGGGGAAGATGGAGAGTCACATAATTAGAAAGATCACTATAGGTAAAGATTACAAAAACGACTCTATGCACTATGCTGTAGGACAAGAGGTCTACGGTGGTCATACTATATGTAATATAATAGAAGAAGTGGATAAGTATTCTATATACATAAGGAAAGGTGACGTGGTTATACCTTGGAAGGATTTTAATAAAAACATGGCTGTATCTGTTGAATATAACTTGAGTTACTAATGAAGCCTGTAGTTGATTTTATAATAGAGCCTGTAGGTGATAGATATAACAACATACATAAGGTAGGTGACAAAGAGTTAATATTGAATACTGAGATGTTCAACCATGAATATGTTAATAGAAAAGGGGTTGTAGTCGCAACTCCTTTTTATAATCCTAACAAATTAGAGGTAGGTGATGAAGTTGTACTGCATCATAACGTATTCAGACGCTGGCACAACGTTAAAGGTATAGAGAAGAATAGTAGGTCATTTATAAAGGAAGGTCAGTATCTAGTTGGATCTGATCAAATATTTATGTATGGTAAAGAGTCTAAATGGGTGTGTATGCCTGGTTACACTTTCGTTAAGCCTATAGAATCTACAGACAAGTTTAGTTTGAGTAAAGAAAAAGAGCTAATAGGTGTTGTAAAGTATTCGGACGGAACTCACTCTAAGGATAAGCTTATAGGTTTTGATCCAGTAAGTACTTACGAGTTTGTAGTAGATGGAGAGAGGTTGTATAGAGTTATGAATAAATTTATTACAATTGAATATGAATATAGAGGAAACGAAAAAGAGTATAATCCAAGCTGGGCATAAAGCCGTTGAAGAACTTATTAAGATTGCTAAAGAAGCTATTGTTGATGGTGGTGATGACATCACAGCTGATAGGCTTAAAAACGCTGCAGCAACGAAGAAACTCGCGATATTTGATGCGTTCGAAATACTTAACAGAATCCAGGAAGAGGAAAGAGTGTTAACAGAAATAGAGGAATCTAAATTAGCGTCTGACAAACCTAAGTTTAAAGGGTTTGCTGAAGGGAGGAGTAAGTAATGTACAAGCAAGATCTATATAAAATAGTAGAACCAGTTAAGCTAACCACTATAAAAAGACTTAACAAAGGCAAGAAATGGGAGTATGGTTATAATAAAGAAAATGACTTAGTCGTATTATCTAAGACTGGAGAGATAGGTGAAATAATAGAGATGCAAGGCTTAGTTATAGCTTTACCTAAAACACCTGCTAATATATTCAAAGCGTCTAGTGATTTGGCTAAACAAAAGTGGGGAAGGTTTGAACCTAACGAGGCTTTTAGTAAAATAAAAACTAGATTCGATTGGGATGGTTACTCTAAAGAATTTAAAGAACTACACTACAAGTATATAGACCAAGAATTTCAAAGAAGAGATAATGGCTTTTGGTTTATGAACAACGGTAAACCAACTTATATAACTGGTAGTTATTACATGTACTTACAATGGAGTAAGATAGATGTAGGAGCACCTGACTTTAGAGAAGCTAATAGACTATTTTTCTTATTCTGGGAAGCGTGTAAAGCCGACAAGAGAAGTTATGGTATGTGCTATTTAAAGAATAGACGTTCTGGTTTTTCTTTCATGAGCTCAGCTGAAACCGTTAACTTAGCTACTCTAGCAGGTGATAGTAGATTTGGAGTATTATCCAAGAGTGGTGGTGATGCTAAGAAAATGTTCACCGACAAGATAGTACCTATAAGTTTAAACTACCCGTTCTTTTTTAAACCTATACAGGATGGTATGGATAGACCTAAGTCAGAGCTAGCTTACCGTATACCTGCTAAAAAGTTTACTAGAAAAAAGATGGGTGTGCATGAAGAGCAGGACGATATGGAAGGTCTTGATACTACTATTGACTGGAAGAACACAGGTGATAATAGTTATGATGGTGAAAAGCTTGCTTTACTAGTTCACGATGAAAGTGGTAAATGGGAGAGGCCAGATAATATATTAAACAATTGGCGTGTAACTAAAACGTGCCTAAGGTTGGGTGGTAGAATAGTAGGTAAGTGTATGATGGGTTCAACATCTAACTCACTTGACAAAGGTGGTGATAACTTTAAAAGACTTTATGGAGACTCAGATGTTACAAAAAGAAATAGAAATGGCCAGACTAAGTCTGGTTTATATTCTTTGTTTATCCCAATGGAGTGGAACTATGAAGGATTTATTGACGAGTTCGGAATTCCAGTATTTGATACACCACGCAATGATAGGAGAGGACCTCATGGTGAATTAATAGATATAGGGGTAGTAGATTACTGGGAGAACGAGGTTGATGGTCTTAAAGAAGATCAAGATGCTTTAAATGAATTCTATAGACAATTCCCTAGATCAGAAGAACATGCTTTTAGAGATGAAACTAAGAATAGTTTATTTAACTTAGTTAAGATATACGAGCAAATAGATTATAATGAAGGTAATAGAAACTCTTCGGTACTAACCACTGGTAATTTTCAATGGCAAGGTGGTATCAAAGATTCTAAAGTAACTTTTAATCCAGACCCTAACGGTAGGTTTAAAGTTAGTTGGATACCTAATGGTAACATGCAGAATAATGTTGTAATAAAAAACGGTGTCAAATACCCAGGCAATGAACACATGGGAGCGTTTGGATGTGATAGTTATGACATAAGTGGAACAGTAGATGGTAGAGGATCTAAAGGTGCTTTACATGGACTTACTAAGTTCAGCATGGAAGATGCTCCAGCTAATACTTTCTTCTTAGAGTATTTAGCGAGACCTCAGACCGCTGAGATATTCTTTGAAGACGTTCTAATGGCTTTAATATTCTACGGGATGCCAATACTCGCTGAGAACAATAAACCCCGTCTATTGTACTATATACGTAGAAGAGGTTATAGAGGTTTTAGCATGAACAGACCTGATAAGGTTTGGAATAAATTATCTGTAGCCGAAAGAGAGGTAGGTGGTATGCCAAACTCTAGTGAAGATATAAAGCAAGCGCATGCAGCTGCTCTAGAAATGTATATAGCAGATCATGTCGGATTACAGGAAGATGGCACTTACGGTACAGTTTACTTTAATGATACTTTAAATGATTGGAGTAAATTCAATATAAACAAGAGAACGAAGCACGATGCTTCTATAAGCTCAGGATTAGCTGTTATGGCTTGTAACAGACATTTATATAGACCAAACCCAGAGGTTAAAAGAGAGCCTCTAAACATAACCATTTCAACATATAGTAACAATGGGTTTAATTCAACTATAATAAAAAAATAAATTATGGCAGAGTCTGCGATAAACTTTCCGTCTCAAGCGGTTAGTGATTTAGAAAAAATGACAAGCGAATACGGTCTACGTGTAGCTAGAGCTATTGAGCAAGAGTGGTTCAATGATAAAACTGATAAGTATCATAATACTTTAAACGACTTCCATAGACTTAGGCTCTACGCTAGAGGTGAACAACCTATACAGAAGTACAAGAATGAGCTATCTATAAATGGTGACCTTAGCTACTTAAACCTAGACTGGAAGCCAGTACCTATAGTGCCTAAGTTTGTAGACATAGTTGTAAACGGTATGGCTCAACGATCTTATGAAGTAAAAGCTTACTCTCAAGATTCGTACGGAGTTAGCAAGAGAACCAAGTACATGGAGGATGTTATTAAAGACATGAAGACCAGGGACTTTAATAATAAGGTACAGCAAGACTTTGGTGTTGATGTATTTAGAACAGACAAAGGTAAACTGCCAGATACAGAAGAAGAATTAAAATTACACATGCAACTTGATTACAAGCAAGCAGTGGAGTTAGCTGAAGAGCAGGCTATAAATGTTTTAATGGATGGCAGTAAGTATGATTTAATTAAACGTAGAGCTTTATATGACTTAACAACTATAGGTATAGGTGCTACAAAAACAACTTTCAATTGGAGTGATGGAGCTAAAGTTGAGTACGTAGATCCAGCCAACTTAGTATACTCTTATACTGAGTCTCCATACTTCGATGATATATACTATGTAGGCGAAGTAAAGCAGGTACCAATAAACGAATTAGTTAAAGAGTTTCCTGAATTATCAGAGCAAGATATTAAAGGTATAGTAGAAGGTCCTAAGAGTTCAATAAGACACTACGACAATCACAGTACTAAAGACTACAATAAAGTAGATGTACTATATTTTAATTACAAGACACATAAGAACGATACTTATAAAGTAAAACAAACTGGTACAGGTGCTGATAAGGTTATACAAAAAGATGATACGTTTAATCCACCTGAAGGTTTAGAAGGTGAATTCTCTAAGCTTGAAAGAGTTATGGAGTGTGTGTACGAAGGTGTTTTAATACTTGGTACCAACAAGTTACTTAAGTGGGAGATGGCTAAGAACATGCTTAGAAGTAAGTCTAACTTCGATAAGGTTAGGATGAACTACAGTATAGTCGCGCCTAGAATGTATAAGGGTAAGATAGAATCTATAGTAAGTAGAGTTACTGGTTTCGCTGATATGATACAGTTAACTCATTTAAAGCTACAGCAAGTTCTTTCTCGTATGGTTCCAGATGGTGTGTATTTAGATGCTGATGGATTAGCTGAAGTTGATTTAGGTAATGGTACGAATTACAATCCACAAGAAGCCTTGAATATGTTCTTCCAAACAGGCTCCGTTATTGGTAGATCATTCACTTCAGAGGGAGATCAAAACCCGGGTAAAATACCTATACAGCAAATACAGAATGGTTCTGGCGGTGGTAAAATACAAAGTCTAATTCAGACTTATAATTACTACTTACAAATGATACGTGATGTAACTGGTTTAAATGAAGCTAGAGACGCTTCTACTCCAGATAAAAATGCGTTAGTAGGAATACAGAAAATAGCTGCCGCTAATTCTAATACAGCTACTAGACATATACTTCAATCTGTCTTGTTATTAACTGCTGAAAATGCAGAGGCATTATCACTTAGAATATCTGACATCATAGAATACTCTCCTACTAAGGAAGCATTCATACAGGCTATAGGTGCACACAATGTTGCTACGTTAGAAGAGATGTCTAATTTACATCTATATGATTTTGGTATATTTATAGAGCTTATGCCTGATGATGAGGAAAGACAGATGCTTGAGAATAATATACAGATGGCGCTAGGTAATAAGTTGATAGATTTAGACGATGCCATAGATCTTAGAGATATTAGGAATGTTAAAATGGCTAATCAGTTGCTTAAAATAAAAAGACAACGTAAGTCAGAGAGAGATCAAGCTATGCAACAGCAAAACATTCAAGCTCAATCTAAAGCTAATCAAGAGGCACAGCAATCAGCTGCTCAAGCGGAGATGCAAAAGAACGAGTCTAAAGCTCAGATAGATTCTCAATTTGAAAAAACTAAAAACGAGTACAGAATACAATACTTAATACAAGAAGCTGCCGTTAAGAAAGAACTAATGGATCATGAGTTTGAAATAAACATGAAGCTAAAAGGTATCGAGGAAGATAGGAAAGATAACAGAGAAGTTATAAAAAGTGGTGATTCAGTTAAAAAGTTTGAATCATCAGGTAATGATATAGTTGGAGGCGGAATGGGATTAGAATCATTCGGACCTAAGTAATTTTTTAATTTTATAGTATTTTATTATGGTAGAAGAACAAAACGAAGTAGTCGAAGAAACTACAGAAGACCAGGTTGACGAGTCTAAATTTGAAAGCGCTGGAGATGATAGTGTTATCAAAGTAGATTTAAGTAAACCACCGGTTAGTGAAACCGAAACTGAAGAGATTACTGATGAAGAAGCTTCTACAGATGAAGTACATCGTGAAGAATCTAAAGAACCAGAGGCATTAACATTAGAGGAGATAACTGATACGGAAGAAGAAGTATCAGAAACTATAGAGGCTATAGAGGATATAGTCGAGCAGTCTAAAGTTAACGGGAATCCATTGCCTGAGAACATACAAAGATTAGTTGACTTCATGGAGGATACTGGTGGTAGCGTAGAGGATTATGTTAGTCTAAATAGAGATGTAGCTAACATGGATAATTCAGAAGTACTGGATGAGTATTATAAAAAGACAAAATCACATCTTTCATCTGAAGAAAGAGATTTCTTACTAGAAGATAAATACGGATTCGATGAAGACGTAGACGATGACAGAACAATAAGATCAAAGAAAATCGCTTTGAAAGAGCAAGTTGCTGAAGCGAGAGCCTACCTGGACGGGCAAAAGTCCAAATATTATGAAGAAATTAAAGCAGGAAGCAAGCTTACAAGTGAGCAGCAGGAAGCAATAAGTTTCTTCAATCGTTACAATAAGGAGTCTGAAGAGACTGATAACTTAATAAACACTAACAAGGATATTTTTAACAAGAAAACTAACAACCTATTCAACGATAAATTCAAAGGTTTTGAATACGAGATCGGGGATAAAAAGTTTAGGTTTAATGTTAAGAATGTAGAAGATGTTAAGAACAACCAAAGTAGCCTTGATAATTTTGCTAAAAAGTTTTTAGACAAGAACAATCAAATGGCAGATGCTAAAGGTTATCACAAGTCTTTGTTTACGGCTATGAACGCTGATGCTGTAGCTCAACATTTTTACGAGCAAGGAAAGTCAGATGCTATAAAAGATACCGTAGCAAAGAGTAAAAACATTAATGCGAGTCCTAGAAGTACTCACAATGTAAACGGTGAAACAAACGTAGGTGGTATGAAAGTTAGAGTATTGGGTGATGACTCGAATGACTTTAAATTCAAGATTAGAAAAAAGAAATAATTAAACTTTAAATTACAAATTATGGCAATTACAGCAAGATCGTCGTTCCAAGCTGCATCAGTGCAAGCAGTTACGTCGGACAATTATTTAGACATCCAAGACAATGGTTGGGCACAACAGTACCTTCCAGACTTAATGGAGAAAGAAGCTGAGGTATACGGTAAGCGTACTATCGCAGGATTCTTAGATCAAGTAGGTGCAGAAGAAGCTATGTCTGCTGATCAAGTTGTTTGGTCAGAGCAAGGTAGATTACACCTTTCTTATAGAGCGGACTGCTTATCTGCCGCTGCTAGTACTATCAACATTACTCATGATATTGACGGTGTAGAACAAACTACTACTCATGGTGTCCGTGTTGGTGACCAAGTATTAATTTCAGGCGGTGGACAAACTGTTACTGCTTTAGTAACTGTAGCTGCTGCGGGTAATCAAACTATAACTGCTTTACCTTACGGTGGTGCTCATTTATCGGACATGAATTTCGCTGATGGTGATAACGACCTTAGAGTATTAGTGTTTGGTTCTGAAAACTCTAAAGGAACTGCTTACAGTGGAGCTCGCTCTAACAAGCCTTCTTTTACTACTTTCACTAACAAGCCGATTATACTTAAAGATCAGTATGAGGTTTCAGGTTCTGATGCTTCTCAAATTGGTTGGGTTGAAGTTTCAGGTGAGGACGGACAAAATGGTTACTTGTGGTACTTAAAAGCTGCTGGTGATACTCGTTCACGTTTCTCTGATTACTTAGAGATGAGTATGATTGAATCAGAAAAAGCTGCAGATGCTTCTACTATCTTAGGTGGTGCAAACGGTTTAGTTGGTACTGAAGGTTTATTCGCTGCAATCAAATCTAGAGGTCACCAATCTTCTGGCGTTACTGGTGTTAACGCTGCTACTGATTTAGCTGAATTCGACGCTATCCTAGCTGAGTTCGATAAGAATGGTGCTATTGAAGAAAATATGATGTTTGTAAATAGAGCTTCAGCTCTTGCTATTGACGACATGTTAGCTTCTATGAATTCTTATGGTGCTGGTGGTACTTCTTACGGTGTATTCGACAACGACGAGGATATGGCTTTAAACTTAGGTTTCTCTGGTTTCAGAAGAGGTTCTTATGACTTCTACAAGTCTGACTGGAAATACTTAAATGACTTAGCTACTCGTGGTGGTATCAATGAAAATGCTACTGCTGGAGAAGACATTAGAGGTGTTATGATCCCAGCTGGTGTATCTTCTGTTTATGATGAGAACTTAGGTAAAAACCTTAAACGTCCTTTCTTACACGTTCGTTATAGAGCTTCTCAAACTGAATCTAGAAAACTTAAAACTTGGACCACTGGTTCGGTTGGAGCTACTACTTCAGATTTAGATGCAATGACTATGAACTTCTTATCAGAAAGATGTTTAGTTACTCAAGGTGCTAACAACTTCATGTTGTTGAACTAGTATATATATTAAATAGATCGGAGCTTCGGCTCTGGTCTTTTATTTTTTTTAATTCTATTATATTATATTATGGCTAAAAAGCAAACAAAGAAAACTGAGGCTAAAGAACAGTCTCAAGTAGAACAAGCAGTAGAAGTAGCAGTAGAACCTGTGGCTGTCAGTAAAAAAGTAATCAGTGTCCCGGTTGTAAAAGATAAGTGGGAAATTAAAGATAGAACATACCTTATAGCAGGTGGTAAAAAGCCTTTAAGTAAATCTGTAAGAAGCGCTGGTATTTATTACTTCGATGAGGAATTAGGTTTCGAAAGAGAGTTAAAGTACTGTGAAAATCAAAGAACTGTATTTGTAGATGAAATGCAAGGTGACCAAAGGTTATCTCATATTATATTTAGACAAGGAGTTTTATTTGTACCTAAAAATAAAGTAACATTACAAAAACTATTATCTCTGTATCACCCACATAGAGATAAGGTATTTAAAGAACTACAACCTCAGAAGATAGCTGAAAGAGAAATCGATTGGTTAGAAATGGAGATTGAAGCATTAAACGCAGCAATGGGATTAGACATTGATATGGCTGAAGCTGTTATGCGTGTTGAGATTGGGTCTAAAGTATCTAAGATGAGTTCTAAGGAACTTAAAAGAGATTTACTATTATACGCTAAAAGAAACCCAGAGCTATTCTTAGAACTAGTCAATGATGACAACGTTGTATTAAGAAACTTTGGTATTAAAGCAACTGAACTAAACATTATAAAGTTATCACAAGATCAACGTCACTTTATGTGGGGATCAACTGATAGAAAACTTATGACAGTTCCGTTTGACGAACACCCGTACTCTGCACTTGCACAGTGGTTTAAAACTGATGAAGGTATGGAAGTATACACTAATATTGAGAAGCGGTTATCTTAACCGTTTTCTTTCCAATTAATATCACAAACCTCAAACCTTAAACTTTAAACCTTAATTCACAAACAATTATTTATTAATCCATTAAAAACAAAAGAAATGGAAAAAATGCTTTACTTTAGAGACGCTGCTGACACAACTCTTTGTGTACCAGTATCTCGTATGACTAAAATGGAAACAGTGAACGGTACTACTGTTGTTATGACATTCTTACCTGGTAACAACGAACTTAATGCTACCGCTGGTGGTCTTAAGGATATCGTTACTATAACGTTAGTTACCGCTGATACTGAAAAAGCTTGTATGCACGATATTTTATCGACTATCAATGGAACTCATTCTGATGGTTTCATTGAAATAGCAGATGACGTTACTGGTACGTTCTGCTCTAGTACAATAGCTTCAATAGTAACTACATTAGATACATAGTAGTTAACTTACCTAATATTAATAGCCATCCTTGCGGGTGGCTATTTTTTTTGCCTAATAGTAACTACTTTCCTTACTATGTAACTATAATATTGATATGAAAGAAAAAGGATTAGGAGACACAGTTGAGAAGTTTACCAGGTTAACTGGTATAAAAAGCCTAGTAAAGCTTTTGGCTAAAGAAGAAGACTGTGGATGTAACAAGAGAAGGGTTTGGTTGAATAAACAGTTCCCTTACAAAATAAAATAATATGGCAGTAGGTATAGATAACGTTTACCAGCAAGTTCTAGCTATAGCAAACAAAGAACAGAGAGGTTATATAACACCTCAGGAGTTTAACCTATTCTCTAGGAAAGCTCAACTAGATATATTTGAATCTTACTTCAACGATGTTAAGAAGAATCATTTCATACCTGGTATTAATAATGAGTATGGTGATAACCTTGATATGCTTGAAGAACAGTTGTCTCCTTTTAAGAAGTACGCAGTTGCTATGTCAAATGTTTCAAGTGCTGTTGGTACTCTACCTACTTCATCGTCTGTGCATAAACTAGGTCATGTAATATATGAAGGTGGTGCAAGTGATGCAAGTGTAGTAGTTCAAAGAGTTAACAGTGAAGACATGTTAAACATGCAGTTAAACGTAAAGGTTAAGCCTATGAAAAGCAGACCTGCTTACGTTAGAGTATCTGAGACAACTATAAGCTTATCCCCTGCAGCACCAGACCCTGTGTATAGCACATCTAATCTTAAATGCAATTTTATAGCTAAACCTTCAGATCCTAAATGGGCTTATGTTGTTGTTAATAATAAAGCATTATACAATGCTAACTCAGCAGTTAACTTTGAATTGCATGCATCTGAGGAAGGTTCTTTAGTTAATAAAATATTAGAGCTTGCAGGAATATCTATGAAAAAGCCAGCGTTAGCAGAAGTAGCTCTTCGTAACGAATCTATGAACGAGGCTAAAAAAAATAATTAATTATGGGACTATTAAATGGCACAACACAAGAAGCCTATAATACCAGCACAGATAAGGGTAACTATCAATTCGTATCTTTAGATGAGATAATAAGTTCATTCATGGTTGTATACGTTGGCGAGGGTAAGATACTTAGTAAAGCTAGTAGAACCGATGTCCAGTTTCACGGCATGAGAGCTATACAAGAATTATCTTACGATATATTAAGATCGCACAAAGCTTACGAGATAGAAGTACCTAACACTTTAGTTATGTATTTACCTCAAGACTACGTTAACTACACTAAGATAGTTAGAGTAGATTCTAGTGGTGTTGAAAAGCCTTTGTATCCTACAGGTAAAACATCTAATCCATTTCCAATATCACAAAACGCAGAAACTGGTGCATACAACTTCAGTGGTGGCGCTATAAGTATACAGGGAAGCGCTGAGACTAATATAAATCCGCATACTTCTGATACTAGAACTAAATTCAATACTATAGAATCTTCAGGTCAAGACTATGATTACAATAACACGGATCATTTTGGTCTTGATCAAAGAGGTAGAAGATATGGGTTAGATCCTCAACATGCTCAATCCAATGGTACTTTTTATATTGATAACAGTACTGGGTTTATACACTTCAGTTCAGATCTAGCTGGTAAGACTATAACATTGAAATATATTAGTGATGGTTTAGGTACTGACAGCGAAATGGTTGTACATAAGTTCGCTGAAGAAGCTATATACAAACATATAATGTATGGGCTTATTTCCGGTAGAACAGGTATACCAGAGTATATAGTTCAAAGATATAAGAAAGAAAGGTTCGCAGAATCTAGAAAAGCAAAGATTAGACTCTCTAATATAAAGATGGAAGAGTTCACTCAAGTACTAAGAGGTATTAGTAAACCAATTAAGTAATAGTTTATGCCAGAAATAAAACATTCTTTTCAGTCGGGTAAGATGAATAAAGACCTTGATGAGCGTTTAGTTCCTCAAGGAGAATATAGAGATGCTCTAAACATACAGGTTAGAACTTCTGATGGTAGTGACGTAGGTGCTGTGCAATCTTTATCAGGTAACCTGGAGAGACCTTCAGCTCTGTTCGGTAAAGAAATAGATCCTACAACAAGTTGGTATGGGGATGAAAGTTATTTCGTTGGCTCTATATCTGACGAAAAAGTAAACAACTCTTACTTCTTCTTAGCCTGCCCAGATGTACGCCCTTTGAATGATGTGAAGACTTTAGTCACTAGCATGAAGATTTATAAGGACATGATAATAAAGTATAATAGTGATGATAAGACTATATCTCCTGTTGTTACTGATATTTTTAAAGTTCAATTCACAGCAGCAGAACTAGGTTTCATTACCAATGTAACCACATCTATAGATAACATTACGTTCAATACTACTTACGCCGAGTATATAAGACCTGGTATGAGAGTTACCGCATCAAACCCTGATACTAACAATCTTATTCAAGAAGATGATAGCTATATAAATAGTGATACAGGGTCTATAGGTAGATATATAAAAGTTAAACACGTAGATTATACTACAGGTAAGGTTACGTTTGATAGATATTTCACGGGTAATTTTAGTACAACTGGTGTAGTTTGGGAGTTTGAAGCTAGTCCATTATTAAATTTCCACACTTCAATAGGTAGAGGTATATCTGGAAAAAGAAGGTTTATATCTGGTATAAACATTATAAACAACTTATTGCTATGGACGGATAACCATAATGAACCTAGAAAAGTTAACTTAGATAGATGTTTAGGTTTAGCTAACTTTAATCAACACTCTGACTTATACATAGATAACCCAAACCAACCCGGTCAATTCACTTCATTTGGTGCAAACTTCATAGATGGAGATGCTAGTAGTTCTTTAAAGGAAGAACATATAACGGTTATAAGAAGAGCTCCTAGAACTGCCCCTAAAATAACTATGTCAGCTTTTGAAGGTGGTATTGATAATGAGTTTGAGTTTGAAGCTACAACTGTTTTTGCTTTTACACAAACCTCAGAACCAGATCCTTTTGGAGCTACCACTAGTGTACCTCTTGATATAGGCACTGAAGTGGTGATCGATATAATAGGTGGTGTTTACGAGCCTAACCAGACATTGATATTGTCTTGTTTAATCACAGGTTCTAATTCGTCATCTGTTAATGTTAAAGTAATCAGTGTTGAAGATACTACACACACTGTGGAGATACAATCTATAGATGATGATATAAGTGCTGAGCATATAACTTGGGATATTAAGCTAGAACAGAATAAAGCAATGTTCGAACTTAAGATGGGTAGATTTTCTTATAGATATAAATACCAAGACGGAGAGTATTCTTCTTTTGCACCTTGGTCTGAGTTAGCATTCTTACCTAGTGACTTTGATTATGTACCTAAAAAAGGTTTCAACTTAGGTATGGTTAATACTTTAAGAAACTTAAAGATAACTGATTTTATAGTACAAGATTTCCAACGCCCTGATGATATAGTGGCTGTAGACGTATTATATAAAGACACTGTATCACCTAACGTATACATAGTTAAAAGTATAGAAAGAGGTAGAGATCCAGAGTGGAATGATAATGCTACTTCTAACAATCCTTCAGGTGTACTTAATATTACGTCTGAAATGATACACGTTGCTTTACCTAGCAACCAATCACTAAGGGCGTGGGATAACGTACCGAGATTAGCTAGAGCACAAGAGGTTACTGGCAATAGAGTTGTCTATGCTAATTATCTTCAGAATTATAATGTCAATGCTAAAGTCACCGTTAACCAATCTTTACTATCTGAAATACATTCACTAGCGGATGATGAGACACAATTTTTAAAACCTAAAAAATCTCTGAAGTCAGTTAGGACTTATAAGCTTGGGGTTGTATTCGGTGATAAGTACGGTAGAGAAACACCAGTACTAGGTATCGGTGGTTTTACTGATAAAGGTAGTGCTAAACCAGATAGCGTCAAAGTACCTAAAGATAAATGTGCTAATGTAAATCAACTTCAAGCTTCTTTAAGTTGGGCTGTAAATCCAGATGCATGGATGGAGTACTATAAGTACTACGTTAAAGAAACTACAAATGAGTACTACAATTTAGTAATGGACAGGTGGTACAATGCTGAGGATGGTAATGTTTGGTTATCCTTCCAGTCAGCTGACAGAAACAAAGTAGATATAGAAACATATTTACTATTAAAGAATAAGCACGGTTCGCAGGATCCAGTACTAGAAGATGCTAGGTATAAGATACTAGCAATAGAAAATGAAGCACCTGACTTTATAAAAACTACGAATAAAATATTAGGTCAAGCTTTAATAACTAGTGAATTCAATGCCATAAATAACCTATACGAAACTATGGTCGTTACACTTGATGAACCAGTGTACGACGCTAATTATAAGGGTATAGACTTTAAAGGGGTTGGCTGGGCTAGAATAAGATTTATATCTGGTACAACATTAAAGTACTCTGACTGGGTTAGAGTATCTAGGCTTAATGATGAGCAGCAAACAATAACAACTATAGAACCTTTTGGAGATAGTGCTGATGTAAGCGCTATGTTCGCAGGTAGTGCTTTCACAGCTGAAATAGAGGTTAAAGACGCTGTAGTAGAAAACCGAGCAGAATTTGATGGTAGGTTTTTTGTTAAGATATATAAGGATGCTATATTATCATCAAACGTTTTAGAGGAGACTAACCCAGGTATAAAGCATGCAGCAGTAAAGTTATTTGAGTTTAACTCTGTTAGTGCTCAAGCAAGTAATTATGGTAGTGGTTCTACGTATAAAGGTGATTACACTAACCTACTTTCAGATGCTACACCAGGTCTTACATCTGGCACTAACTACTCTGCTTATGCTTGGAGTGATGGCACGTTCTCGTCATCACAAGTTAATTCACAGTTTGCAAATGGGTGTGGGAATAATAAAGAAAAAACCGCCAAATTCTGGAGAAACTATGCAAGTAACAATCAAATAGGTAAAAGATGGTTTATAGATAACGCTCACGATGCTAGATCAATCTCGGGCAATGACACTCGTGCTCAAAAGAACGGTATCGCAACTAATAGTAATACTACAAAAATAGATTTTAGTTACATAGGTACGACTTACTCAAGCGCTAGCATACCTACTGAAGCTGAACAGTTTTATCAAAGTCTAGATGCGGGTACCTTAATCAGGTTTTCAGCCGATCCTTTCGGTAGAGTTTATCAAATAACTGAAAGAGCTGACACAACTAATTTCCACAACTTCCACAGACAAACTTTAATTGATTGCAAGAAATGCGACTATGATGGTAGTGCAGGTACTGAAAACTACTGTTATAGAAGACATTTTTCAATAAGCATTAAAGATATTGATACTAATAGCTCTATGAGTACTGATGTATGGGATGTTAGATCAGCTTTAAAGCATGATGGTAAAAGCCACTCAGTATTAGAAGTTGTTTTACCATTTTACGATTTAGGTAAAAGTGAAGAGTTTAGTGTAGGTAACGCAATATGGGAGACGGAGCCTAGAGAAGATGTTGGCCTAGACTTGTACTACGAAGCTAGCCAGGCTCTACCTATAAACTTAAAACAAAATAACAACGAAGCTTACGCACCAAAAGGCTCTACAGTTAAAGGCGAATTTACATACGAGTTTGTAACAACTACTAAAGATTTATTCTATCCTCAATTAAGTACAGATATAGCAACTGAAGTTGTATCTATTGTTAATGATATAGTTAGCATGAGAAGAGTCACAACTGAAGGTTCTACCACCATAAGAAGCTTTGCTGATATAGGTGGTGCTTCGTCTGGTCAGCACTCTGCTCGTACTAATCTAGTTTTCACACATGGAGACGGTGTTAAAACACGCGGTAAAGTTATAGATCACTGGGAGCTTAACACTGATTTCACTTCCATTACTGAGCCATATAAAAGGTCGGAAACTCTTAGTGTTAACTTAACTCATACCAACAACTCACCTACATCGCAAACTATGACTGTAACGGATGCAACATTCACTACAGCTGTAAATAATGCTATAGCGAATCACCACGATGCTAATGAAATATGCGACTGGCAGGCTTACCGAGGTGAAACCCCTATGGGTTTATTCCTTAAAGGTAATAGTCAAGTTTTAGATATAGTGTCTTACCTAGGTTCAAGTGATATACCTGTAGATTTAATTCTGGGTGCTAACTTGGCTTGGACTATACAAAAAGTAACTGGTTACTACAGATTAGAAGATAGCGTTCATAAACAAAAAACAGATCTTAGTTGGTTTAACTGTTACTCTTTTGGTAATGGTCTAGAGTCTGATAGAATTAGAGATGATTTCAACTCACCTACTATTGACAATGGCTGCAAAGTATCTACAACACTAGATAATTATGGTCAAGAGCTTAGATCTAGTGGTTTGATATTCTCTGGTATTTATAACTCTACTAGTGGTGTTAATGACTTGAACGAATTTAACATGGCTGAGAGTATAACTAAAGATTTAAATCCTAGTTATGGTTCTATACAAGCGTTAAAAAGTAGAGATACTAACTTAGTAGCTTTCTGTGAAGATAAGGTATTAAAAATACTAGCTAATAAAGATGCATTATTTAATGCTGATGGTAACGTCAACGTGACGGCATCTAACGCTGTGTTAGGTGATGCTTCTGGTTTCTCTGGTGATTATGGTATATCAACAAATCCAGAGTCTCTAGCGGTTGATGGTTATAGAATGTACTTTACTGATAAACAAAGAAACAAAGTACTTAGACTTTCTCAAGACGGTTTAACTGCTGTTTCAGATATTGGTATGAAGTCTTGGTTTAGAGATAACTTAAAAGGATCTAACAAAATACTAGGTACTTTTGACGAAGTAAAGGGAGAGTACAATGTTACTATAAGTTACGCTGATACTTCTAAGACACCTTATACAGTATCATATAACGAAGGATCTAAAGGTTGGTCTAGCTTCAAGTCATTCATACCTGAAACTGGTGTTTCATTGAATGAAGAATATCTGACTGCTGTTAGCGGTGGTATATGGTCTCACCATAATGAAAGTGTTAATGCTAATACTTTCTACGGTAGTAAATATGATTCAAAAGTAAAAGTACTATTTAATGATATACCAGGCTCTGTTAAAGGTTTCTCTTCTATTAACTACGAAGGTACGAAATCTAACATAAGTAAATATGATCCAGACTCTACCGTTACCGATGCAGTTGGTAATGCAATATCAACAAATGATAATGAGTACTACAACTTAAGTAGCACTACCGGCTGGTACGTTAGCTCGTTTAATACTGACATGCAAGAAGCTAAGGTAAACAACTTTAAAGATAAAGAAGGTAAGTGGTTTAGTTACATAGATGGTATAACTACTTCTCTAGCTAATTTAGATGAGTCTGAATTCACTGTTCAAGGTATAGGTGTTGTAACAAGTATAAGTAATATACAACCAACTACATTCAATCTAACTGTAAAAGAAAATAACGATTAATTATGGGCGCTCTTTTAAATTGTCAAATAGTATCAGATGTAGAAGCCACTCAAACGGCAGGTGGTAGTAATATTAATAATTACGAATTATATATAATACCTGATGAAGGATTTACTGTAAGTGCTGCTGATTTTTCAGACAACACGGAGATAACATTCCCAGAATCTATAGGTATTATAGTTCTACCTATAACGCTCACTGACACAATATCACCACATCACCCAGCTAATAAAGTTAAAATAAATGTAGACTTTGAGGATAATTGGGTGATGCCTAGTAGTGATTACGAAGTTGATATTGATATATCAGGAAGCGCTCAGATACTAGGATTAAAAAAGTTTACGTTAGCTATTTGGGATAGAGTTAAATTCAATAACCCCGATCATGTTAATGCAACATGGTCACTAGGTGGTGGTGATACTTTTTTCACGGGTATTAGTTTAACACCCTCTGGTGAAGCAGTAACGACTAGTGTTTCTAACTTAAGTGTAGCCAGCGCTCCACTTTATATATACTACGTTGATGTAGAAGGTTTACCAGGATCAATGGTAAGCTTAGCTAAAGTAGTTGTACAGTCAGAGTCAGATATAAACGAGGCAGTTGGGTTTCCATTTATGAGTCTTAATAACACACCACCAACACCTGACGTAAGCTTTTCAGGGCAAGGAAATGGAGATGCATTTGTTTCGTGGGTTTACAATGAGGTTACAAATCCAAACCCTCAAGAAATTGAAACATCTAGTGCTGGTACAATAAAACACAATAGATTTAGCGGTGACATAATGTACAGGATACCAGAAGACCCTTATTTCGATTATGACGGTGGCAATGCTGGGAGTGCGATTGATGAAAACTATGCAATCACTATAGACATTAGAAGTGCCTCTGACGCTCTCTACCCTGTTATTGTTGATGAAGAAGGCGGAACCCAAGAAGAATTTGAAGCTGGTGATGGAATTATTGTCACGGGTACTATAAACCCAAGCGTTCCTGGTGGTGGTAAACCAACTGGTTACATTAATAACGTTATAACTAATTTTGATAGATTGCCTGGCTCTAACGGTAATAATATAATACCTAGCTCAGGTATAAGTGGTAAAGGTCCTTTCGTTTCTGTACTAGGAGATCCAGGCGCTGAGTTCTCTATACAATTTAAAGAAACTAAAGTTGTTGAAGTTGTTACCGGTAGGTCATTAGGTACAGGGGTTTTAGATACTTTTGGTAACCTAGTTCAAGATATGCCAGATGGTATAGTAAAAATAAGTAGTAAAGGATCTTTTAGTTTCTTCTTCCCAGAAGTCACAGCCTTATCTTCAGGTAGCTATAAAGAGTTTGATATGATTATAACAGCTGAGGGTAGTACCTCAATGAGAAAGAGTGTTATGAACTCTTTTGTAGAGACTAGATTTCAGAATGGTTTAGCCATAGGATCTATACTAACAAATAAGTTTTATCAATACGACGAGGTTAACACACAGTTGTTAGCTGCTAAAGATAGTAACTGGGCTTTTACTCACGTTGATTACGACTCTCCAGTAAGTGTTATAGGTGGGACTGGTAGTAATAAAACTGGTATTGCTTTAGGTAATATAAATGATATGCACTGGATACCAGAAACCGATAAGATTGTTGACTTTGAAATTAGAGTAACTAGAACCAGTGGAGCTTTTAGTTTAAAGTTAAAAGAAGAAGACTTAGAGGATTCTTCAGTAGTACTCACTACTTTAGTCGATGGTAACCAGGACAATACGGTTATAGCTAACTTACAGCCTTTTATCGGAGAAGGTACAAGTGATACTAGTGGTGATGCAAATGATTTCGCAACACTTACTGGTAATATAACTTATAGTAAATTCGGTAAGCAAGACCAGGTATATACCATAGATTTAGAAAAAATATTTAGTTGGACAGCAGATAGTTAATTATGGCAGAAATAGTAATACAATTCGCAAATCAAGAAATAAACACATCGTTACAGATAGGTGACCTAGCATACTACTGCGACGTCTCTACTCTCGATGGTTTTAATATAAACAGTAATTCACTTATATTAATAGGTACAGTAACAGCTATAGGTGCTAGCTCGGTAACTTGCTCATCTAATGATAGTGGTATTGTGATGAGTGACCCACCCACTGTAGGTAGCTTTGTATTGTTTAGTAAAGACAATGCTGTTAACATGAGTTCACCTTTAGGATACTTTGCTGAAGTTGAGTTCGTAAATAATGACACACTTAAAAGTGAGATGTTTGCGACAGCTTGTGATGTATTTGAAAGTAGTAAATAAAAAACTAAAACTGTGATTATAATAATATAAATAAAATAAAGAGATGATTGGAGGAATTTTACAAGCCGGTGCTGGTATAATAGGAGCGATTGGAGCTGGTAAGCGACAACGTACTGCTGAGAGAGCTCAAGCAGCAGCTCAAGCAGATTTAAATAGTAGAAAGTCTACCTTCGAAGGTTTGGATACTAGTAACCCGTATACAAATATGGAGAATACTATGGAGGATCTTACTATTAATCAGCAAGAGTCACAAATGATAAACCAACAAGGTCAACAACAAAGAGCAAATATAATGGGGCAAATGAAAGGTGCTGCCGGAGGTAGTGGCGTCGCAGCTTTAGCTCAAGCCATGGCACAACAAGGTCAGTTAGCCTCTCAAAAATCAGCAGCAAGTATAGGCCAACAAGAATCTGCTAATCAAAAGCTAATGGCTTCTGAAGCTTCTAGGTTGCAAGGTATGGAAAGACAAGGTGAGATATTGTCTAGGAATATGGAAAGAGACAAAGCTTCTACATTACTAGGTATGGCTCAAGGAGAGTATGCTGGTGCTAGCGAAAGAATTGATGCTGCTAGAGCTGCTAAAACAGAAGGTATAAGTTCTGCTATAGGAGGTATTGGATCTGCCTTGACTGGTGGATTAATGTAGTAATTAAAATATAATTAAAATATATTAAAAAATGGCAGCAGATAGTACATTAGTATCAGGAGCTTATAGAGCTAGTAGAGATTACTCTGGTAAGAGTGATGCAGCTATGAAAGGCTTGTATGATAACCTTGGTAAGACTGGTAAGTCTATAGACAGTAGCATTAGTGCTAAAAAAGAAAAAGATAATAAAGAAGCTAAAGACAAAGCTAAGGCAGAAGCTGAACAAGCTAAGATAAAAGATAAGCAAGACCAAGATCTTCAAACTAGACAAGCTAAGCAAATAAATGATCTTAATGTTCAAGCTGAGAATATGGCTAATGAAGCAGCGAAAGAAGGAGTTACTACTACACCAAAAGATAACGCTGAGACAGTTGCATCTTTAAGTACTTACTCTGATCTTTTAGCTACTTACGATGATGGTTCACCTAATAGCATAGAGGTGAATAATAACTACGAGAAAGATCGTAATGCTCAAGAAGGTTTTAAAGTAACACTAGAAGACCTATCTGAGGACTGGTCAAATAGAAGTAGTGGTAACGATACTACAAGTATGGGCTTTGGTTTAGGTTTGCAAGCAAACGCAGATGCAAATGAATTTATAACTAATTTCATAAACTCAGATACTAAAACACAAAAGAGAGAAATAAAAAACGATAAAGGAGAGGTTGTAGGTATTAACACTGTGGTAGTAGGTCCTGATGGTAAGGACATGTCACTACAAGCATTTGACGACTACATAGATAACTTTAGAGTTGACAACGATAGTTTTAATGAAATTGGAAGCTACATAGAGGAGCAAGTAGAATCTGGCTTTAACTTAAACCAACCGTTTGATACAGATGGTACAAAAAACCAGATGCTTAAAATAGTTAATAAAGGTAAGGTAAACTCTTTAATAAATGACCCAAACTTTGGGCAGAGCTCTTACTTGAAAGACTTAGCTAATGGTGACGACTTAACGGGTTTAAGATACTCTGATATAGGTTTAACGAAAGAAGACGTAGGAGATGATGACGGTCAATTTGACGGTAATGAAAATATTTCAGAAGAATTAAGATTAAAGATTGCTAGAAATTATATAGATATAAAGCTAAAAGAAGATCCAGATAATTTAAAGTCTGATCTAGCTGATTATTTCACTGAGCACGCGCAGAGAAGATACGAGAAAAGGTTAGCAACTAAAAACCCTGGAGGTCTTAAATTACCTTTCCAGGAAGAGCAGAAAACAAAAAGTGTTGATGATTACTTAAACATGGCAAACTAAAAACATGAGTAAAACTACAGAAGAAATTATCGCATTGATGGAGGCTAATGGAGAGTCTGCACAGAAGATACAAGAAGTTAGAGAAAGACTTGAAAAAAGAAATATAGCCAAGGAAAAGAAAGTTGAACCAGCTAAAGAAGTAAATAGCGAGACAGCGGGAAAGACAAACGACAATGCGATAGGTGTGTTTGCAGAGTCGGAAGAGAAAACACCAGTAATGAGTCCAGCAGAGGAAACAGAAGAGAGTACGGGATCAGAATCGGTAGAATCTTTATCGGCTTCACAGTCGGTTACCAAGCAATCACCAAGAACTGGCGTTAGAAAAAACGAAGATGGAACTGAGTCAACTCACTTAATGCGAAGAGAGTTAGTTGACGGTAAGTGGGTTGTATTCCCTAGTTTATTTCAAGAAGAAGACGGGAGTTGGAAAGACATGTCTAAGGAGAGCGGGTGGTATAATATACATCAAGAAGCTAAAAAACGTGGTGAGGTTTACGAGTTTAACAATGTAGAAGAAGCTATAAACTTTGCTGATAAAGGTTCTTGGAAAGAAGGATACTTTCAGGAAGATGGTTCTTCGGAATCACAAGAAGTTAATAGACACGATTGGCTTAACTACAAGAGTGTGGATGGAGATGTTAAGGATGACGTTGCAGTCTCTAGTGGCACACCTTTATTCAGCCTTGATGAAGACGATGCAGTAGCTCAATTGACAGAGAGATATAGAGGGTTCGAATTTGAAACATCTAATATAGGTCCAAGTATAGACACTGAAGGTCCTGGTTTCTCTATTAACAATGCTTTCGGTTCTTATAATGTAGTCAAAGCGACAAGGAAGAAAGCTAACGGTGACATTGTTAGTAAGAAATTTAAAGTAGGTTATGGGTTAGATGAATCACATGAAGAATCTTATAATGCTTTAACTTCTTTTATAGATGAAAATTCTAACAGTGAAACTGATAAAGCTCAGATCAAAGCTGAACAAGAAAATGTACAAGCATTTTTAGATCACCAAGCAAAAGTTAAGTTTACTGAGGAAGAAGAATACACGTTAAAAAACAAGTTCATAAATGATAAAGACCTTTTTAAACCAGTTGAAGAAAAAGTAGTAACTAGATTAGGCGGTAGTGGTATGGATGGTAAGTTTGCACCTACATTACCTACTACAACTAAAGTAACTCAACCGTACGAAGAAGAGTTAAATACAGCTATTAAAGTTTTAAAAAAACTAGGTGTTGAAAACCCTACTAAACAAGAGGTTGAATCTAAAGCTAGAGAGATATTGCTTAGTAATTCTTTAACTGAGATTGTAGAAAACAATACTGTAAATGTACTAGAAGAACTTGAATCTAGTAGTGAAACAGAAGAACCTGCATATTCAAAATTCTTACTATCTAACATATTAGACTTAAAAACAAATAACATTCCTAGACAGAAGTTAGCTTTAGGTGCAAAGCAGTTTCAATTACAGTACAATGCTAAGGTAACTGAATTAAAAGCTGTAAGCCTAGAGATAAATGAAGGTAAAGAAATTGTTAAATTAAAAAGCCTTAATAGTAGACTTAGTAATAAAGATTATAACTTTAAGGTAGTAGAGGGAGAAGAGTTAGTTAAACTAAGTAGTGGAAAAGTTGTACCTGCTAGAATTGTAGATCAATACAATAATACTTTAAAATCATATACATCAAAAGTAGAAAAAGGTAAAACTTTATATGAGGACTTAGTTGGTGACTCATACAATATTGAGTCTATCGAATCTCAAATGGATCTACTAAAAAGAAGTTACAACAGCTGGGAGGAATTTACTATTGAGACTGGTGTTGGTTTAGCTGAAATGGGAGTGCAAGTAGTATACGGTACTACTAAAGCTTTATTCCCTATAAAAGCACCGGTCGTGGACGATAAGATGATTAACGTATCTGATTGGGCTAATGGTATTAGAGATTCCTATGCTAAAGATGTGAAGTTTGAAAATGCATTTAGCTCTATTAAAAACTTTGGATCATTTGCTGCTCAAGAATTATCTAATCAAATACCTATATTTGCAGCTTTAGCAGCTCCAGGTGGCCAAGCATTACTATTCACGTCGTCATTTGGTAGTAGGTATTCAGACATGGTAAGGGAAGATAGATCACTAACAGGTGAAAAGACTTCGGAAACAGAGAAGTGGTTTCAAAGTTTAGGCTTTGGTGCTACAGAAATGGTATTTGAAAGTTTAACTACACTACCGTTAATACGTAATGCTAAGAAAGCTTTTATAAATAGTCCTAAAGGTAATGGGTTGTTTGGTGATGGGTTTAAAACCCACTTCAAAGAAAATGCATCGAAGAGTTTAGTATATGAACCATTAGGAGAAGCTGTCTCGGAAGGTGCAACTACTATTAGCCAGAACTTAATTTCTGGTACTAACCTACTTGAAGGGTTAGATCATTCTATGTTTTCAGGTTTAATGTTTGGTACAACTCTTAGTTCAACGCCTTTCATGAAAGGTCTTTACTTATCTAAGTTCTCAGATTTCGAGACTAAACAAAATGCTAGAAACAAGCTCTCTGAAATGAAGGAGCTTGACAATTTAAATACTAATATACGTAAAGAGCTAGATGAACTAGGTGAATCAAACTTAGGTACAAAACAAGATCTAACTGATAACGAAGAGAGGATAGAGGAGTTACGTGAAGAGTACGTAGCTGAGATGAATAAAGTAGAGTCTAAATATAAAACTCTATCACCTAGAGCGGCTGAGGATTTGCTAGATGCAGAGACTCGTATGGAAGTACTTAGGTTAGACGCTGCTAGAGTAAAAGAGTCTTCAATGCCTGATGATATTAAAGACTCTAAGTTAGCTAGGATCAAGATGGAATTTGATCAAACTAATGCTGCTGTAGAACAATTCAAAGCTAGTGATACATTCACTAACAACTGGACTTTGTTTCAAGCTAATAGAAAGAACAAGTCTGAGACTAAAAGGATAAATTCTTTAGCTAAACTTAAGCTATTGCAGGAGGGTAACTCAGATCCTGATGCAGCTACTCTTAGTGAAGAAGCTAGAATAATATATAATAAAGAATACATAAAGAGTGACTTAAAAAAGTCTAATGGTGAAAATAAAGTAGTAGCTCATGAGACTGTAGAGGAAACAGTTACTTACCTAGAAAATGATACTGAAGCTAAGATAGCTAATTTAAGTAAACAAAACTTAAGTGAATCTAAACTAGCTAATGAAACTCAGAAGTTAAAAGATGACCTACAAGAAGCTGTGTACCAAATAAAAAATGGTGCCAACGGTTTTATGGACACCAACTCTAAGGGTGAGAAAATATCTTTAGTCAACATAGATAACGCAGCTAAGAATGATAGGCTAGAAACTAGAACACACGAAGTTAAACATGCTATCTTTGTTAATGCTTTAAGTAACGATCCAAAAGCTTTCAAAGGATTATCAGACCAAGTGCTTGATTGGACTAAAAGAAATAAACCTGACGCATATAAAAGAATAGTATCGAGAGCAGAGAGAAGAGCTGATGGTAGCATGTTGGAAGATGAGGTTATTGCAGTGTTCTTTGAAGAAGTCGCTAATAATAGAATAAACTTAGAAACCGAAGGTAACTCTATATTCTCAGGTTTGTTAGGTTTCTTAGCAAGTGAAGGTTCTAAAAATTCAGCCAATGCTGATTTGAACTTAGCTGGTGAGACTGATGCTATAAAGTTCCTAATCGGAGCAGCTAAGAAGATTAAAGCGGGTACGTTAACCTTAAAAGAAGTTAAGGAAAGTGCTATAATAAAAGAAGCTAATAAGACAGTTGATACTGATAGTGTTGACACAGGTAAGTTCTCTAAAGAGGATGTTAAACCAGAAGTAGATGAGTTGGGTAGCATGGGCTGGACTAAGGAAACTTGGAAAAGTCAAGGTGCCGATTTAGCTATAGCTGAAATGCAAGCTAACAAAATGTTAGATGGTCTTATAGCTGCTAAAATGAAAGGTGGCTTAAGAGATGGTAGCAATGATATTAAAAAAGACTTTATATCTAAGGTTTATTCAGAGCTTACTGCACATGTAAAGAACTTCAATCCAGAAAGCAATGATAGTTTATTTGGATGGGTTAACTCGCAGGTAAGTAATAAAGCGGGTAACGTATATAACAGAGAATATAAAGACAAGTCTCTTGAAAGAGCTGTTGACATAGATGCTACAACTTCTGAAGGAGCTCCTCTCGTACAGATAGAAGCCGATACAGACATCTTAATGCAAGCTATCGATGAAATAGGTTTAGATGAAACAGAAGTTGAAGAGAGATCACGATTACGACGTGACATAAGACTAGACGAAAAGATGATGCAAACAGTTCGTGATGCTGTTATAAAAACATTCGGTACTAAATTACCTAACGTAGACTCTAAGAAATTTAGAGTTGCATTAGAGAAAGCATTTAGAACTGAGCTTAAAAAACCTTTACAAGATTTAATGGGTGGTAGGTCTGAGTATGATCTATTCTTACGTAACCATGCCAAAGCTATAATCAAAGCTTTTCCAGTAGAGACTCTAGTTCAAATGGAACGTAACTTAAGACCTGAGCAGAGAATATTCACAGAGTCTAGACGTGTCACTAAACCAACTGAGGTTGATGAATTAATTAGTGAGGGTAAGTTACCTAAAGATACTAATAGAACTTCTGGCCCTCAACTACATACTAAGAAATCTTTTCCTGGTGTAGAAAAAGTAATGGCTTACTTTAGAGGTAAGGATATGGAAACTGTTCTTGGTTACAAGGTTGGAGCCTCAACGTTAGGTACTAGGAAAGACAAACTAGCAATGGAACTTGGTGTTGAACTTGCTTTCGATGCTACAGCTGAGACTATACAAAACCCTGAGGTTGCTGAGAAAAGACAGATGATACTTGAGCTTCAAGGTATAGAACAGTTAGATAATGAACTAGCTGTTATTGGTAAGCAAATAGATAGAGATCCTAGTATTAAGTTTAGTAAGAACTTTAGATTAGGTGTTGGTATTAAAAACAACAATAAGTCTTTATTTATAGGTAAGTTTGACGAAGTTATATCTCAACTTAAAGGAGATAAAGCATTACTTAGAGATGAAAAAGCTATTAAAGCAGTTCTTAAAACCGTGTACGGTAATGATATACCTACTGAAGAACTTACTAAGTCAGCTAAAAATATAGTTAAGTACACAAACGAGTATAGTAAAATAGAGAATAAATTAGGTCCTGTAGAGTTTGACACTACGCTCAACCAGTTCATAATGGAAAGTGTTGAAGCTGACGTGCTCGAAAAAGGTTCATTCCAGTTGTTAAGTAGTTTAATGCCTGGTGATGTAAAAACTATTGGCTCTTTATTTAAAGACTTAGGTAGAGTTAAAAGAAGTAGACAAGCCTTCGTCTCTTTTGCTAATGACCTTATAGATAAACTAGGAGAAGATAAAGCTTTGAGGTTGATCTTAACTCAGTATAAAGGAATGTATGCTAGTGCCAGTAAGATAGGTGATGGTAGTATTTCTTTAGTTGACGGAGTTTTAACGTCATCAACCGAAGGTGATTTTGGTACTAATAGAGGTCAAGTATTTGCTAACGTTAAAGATTTTTACAAAGCACTAGGTTTAACCGATGGGCAAATAAAAAAAGCTAATACTAAGATGTTTGCAGAAAGTAGTTCTGCAGGGTTTAAAGATCAAGATTATGATGGTAGGTTAAAGCAAGCTAAGGAAGCTAGAGAAGCTGTTACCTTGTTAATGGATTTCTATATGGACGGAATAAAGTCAGGTACTTTAGATTATGCTGACTTGGCTATGTTGACTCGTATGTTTGGGTCTAATATGAATTCACCTATGAAACGTGCCGCTAACTTAGCTTACGTTGCTCAAGGTCTGGAGTCTTTACCGTTAGAAAAACTAGGTTCCTTAGCTGAGTACGAACACATGGTTCCTACTAATGTTAAGATTCTAGAAATGGTCAAGGCTTACGTTAACGAAGGTAGTGTAAGCGAGGATTTCTTTAATGATTATGAAGTAGCTATCATACCTAAAACCATGGATAAGGTTTTAATAAAGAATGGTCTGAGAGATTTTAGACCAATGACTTATAAAGAAGGAGATTCCAATTGGGGTAGATACTACAACAGACAAACCTTAGGTAGTAAAGACTTAGTTCCTTTGATAAGTATAAAACCTAAGGATAAAGGAAAATTAATAGGTGTAGACTTTGTAGAAGCTAGCAAAATAGTATTACAACCAAACATCAACGAGAAAGGTATTCAGCTAGTTGGTAGAACTATGACTAAGTATTCTAAAGCTAAAGGTATGTCTACGTTTGATTTTGACGAGACATTAATTATAGATGGCGAGAACTTTATAACAGCTACTGATCCGGTAACCGGTAAAGAGCTTAAGCTTAGCAGTGGCGAGTGGCCTATCAAAGGACCTGGTCTTGCCGCTGACGGTTTTGAGTTTGACTTCTCTGACTTTGTTAATGTTAGAGGTGGAACAGATGGACCGTTACTTCAGAAGATGAAGAATCAAGTAAAGAAGTATGGTAATAAAAATGTCTTTGTTCTTACGGCTCGTATGCAAGATGCAGCTGGACCTATACATGGTTGGTTAAAAAGTAAAGGTGTTGATATACCATTTAAAAACATTACCGGCCTAGGTGATGGTAGAGGTGAGGCTAAAGCCGAATGGATGCTAGACAAGTTTGCAGAAGGTTATAACGACATGTACTTTGTAGATGATGCAATGCCTAATGTAGATGCAGTCAAAAAAGTATTAGATCAGTTAGATATAAAATCTAAAGTAGTACAGGCTAAAATAAAGTTTAGTAAAGAAGCTAGCAAGGATTTTAATAATATGCTAGAGAGAACTAAAGGTGTTAAATCTGATGATGTAGTTTCAGGTGCTAAAGCTAAAATACTTGGTGCTAAGAAGAGAGGTACATTCTTTGTACCACCATCAGCTGAAGACTTTAAAGGTTTGATGTATAGCTTCTTAGGTAAAGGCAAGCAGGGTGATAAAGATTTAGGATGGTTTAAAGAAAACTTATTTGATCCGTTCTCTAAAGGTGTTAGAGAAATGGACTCTGTAAAACAGAGAATGACTGAGGAATATAAAGCTATGAAAAAAGCTTTTCCAGATACTATAAAAGGTTTATCTAAAAAAGTTGCTGGTACAGACTTTACTTTAGATAATGCTATTAGAGTTTATCTTTGGAATCAAAGTGATGTTGACATACCAGGGCTTTCAGAAAAAGAAGTAAACTTACTTTCTAGTGTTATTGAAAATGATCCTAAGCATAAAGCTTTCGCGATGGCTTTAAGTGCTATGTCAAGACAAGAAAGTGGGTACTCGTCACCTAGTGATTACTGGACTGCTGAAACTATAGGGTCAGATTTAAGTAATATTGTAAACAAAGTTAATAGAGCTGATTACTTAGCTGAGTGGATTGAAAATAAAGACCTAGTATTTTCTAATGATAATTTAAATAAAATAGAAGCTATATATGGTACTAGCTTCAGGGAAGCATTACAAGATATTCTTTGGAGAATGGAGAAAGGTACTAACAGGCCTACTGGTCAAGATGCTAACGTTAATAAATTTCTTAACTGGATGAATGGATCTGTCGGTGCAGTAATGTTCTTTAATACTAGATCAGCTGTACTACAGACGTTGTCTACGGTTAACTTCTTGAACTTTCAAGACAACAATATATTCGCTGCTTCTAAAGCATTTGCTAATCAGAAACAATTCTGGTCTGACTTTGCTATGTTATATAATTCAGACATGTTAAAACAAAGACGTGCTGGGTTAAAGATTGACGTATCAGCTAGTGAATTAACTGAAGCGTTCTCTAAAGGTAAAGGTAAATCTGAAGCTGCTATAGCATACTTATTACAGTTAGGTTTCACACCTACACAAATAGCGGATAGTTTTGCTATATCTATGGGTGGTTCAACTTACTATAGAAACAGAGTTAATAAATATATAAAAGAAGGTAAGTCTAAAAAAGATGCAGAGTCTCAAGCTTTTTTAGATTTCCAAGAGATAGCAGAAGAAACTCAGCAATCTTCTAGACCTGACCTTATATCACAGCAACAGTCTGGAGTTCTTGGTAGAATTATATTAGCATGGGCTAACACTCCGATGCAGATGACTAGGTTAACTAAGAAAGCTTTATCTGATCTTGTGAACAGGAGAGGAGATACTAAGGCTAACATATCTAGAATTATATATTACGGCGTTGCTCAGAACATTATATTCGGTACACTTCAAACCGGTCTTGTTTTCTTAGCATTTGGAGCAGAAGAAGAAGAAGAGAAAACTGATGCTAAGCAATTACGTATGGTTAACGGAGTGTTCGATACTTTACTTAGGGGTACTGGGATTTGGGGAGCAGCTGCTTCTACACTTAAGAATATTATTATGCAACTCCATGAGGAACTAGGTAAAGGCTTTGGTAAAAGAGACTGGTCTCGTATAAGCCAAAAGATGTTTGACTTATCACCACCACTTGGTACTAAGCATAGAAAAATAATGAATGCTATAAAAACCTACGATTATAACAAAGACGTTATAAAGAAGATGGACCATGGTATTAACAACCCTGGTTGGAATGTATTTACTAATGTAGTCGAAGGTGTAACCAATGCTCCTATAGCTAGAGTACTTAACAAGGCTCAGAACTTGAAGTTAGCCATGCAAGCTAACATAGAAGCTTGGCAACGAGTTGCTATTGGTTTAGGTTGGAGCGCTTGGAGTGTAGGTGTAGAAGATCAAGAATTGCTGGAAGCTAAAGCAGAAGTAAAAGAAGATAAGTCTAAAGCTAGTAAAGAAAGAGCTAAAGCTAAACGTGAAGCTAAGAAGTTAGACAAGCAAGACACGTCTAATAAAGAGGCTGAAGACAAGAAGAAAGAAGGTTACAAAACATTGAGATGTATTTCTAAAAAGTCTGATGGTTCTAGATGTTCTATAATGGTTGAAACAAAAGCTAAGTTTGCTTACTGTAATTACCATAAAACTTACGATCCTAAAAAAGGTAGTGACAACAATAATAATGGTATTAAAGAGTATCAATGCAATGGTAAAACAGGCTCAGGATCAAGATGTAAAAACAGAACTGAAAACAAAAATAAAAAATGCTATGCTCATCAGTAATTAACTGTTGTTGTAAGTGTGTAATATTCTAAGTATATAAGTAAATAAATTTTAAGTAAATAATTATGGGAATTAATTCAACAGAAGTTTCATATAGCTTCGGACAAATGGGTAGTATGTTTTTAGACGGAAACGCAGCAGCGAGCCCTCCAACAGGGATGGTCTTCGTAGCTATAACTTGTTTAACGGATGTTACATTTGATACCACGGGTGGTTTACTAGCGGATACCACGAATACAGCAAATGGTCTTGAATATATGGGTACTGATATAGCGGCACACAATGTTGCTGACGGTAGTGAAACAGTATTGTCTGGTTCGGTTGGCTTGTTTGTTGACGTAAGTAATGTATTCCCAAAAGGGATTACTATTTATGGTAGATGGACTGAGATTGATTTAGCATCAGGAACCGTAGTTGCTTATATAGGTCAATAATGTTAGGGCTAGGAGCAGGTGTATCTACTTCATCACCAACAGAAACTAAGTATAGTTTAAGTTTAGATGGTACTAATGATTACTTAGAATTAAATTCTTTTGCAAGTGCATTGTCAGATGACATGGCTTATAGTTTATCTATTTGGTTTAAAGGTGATTCAAACGATAGTGATGGGGAAGCTAAAAATATTTTATTTTCTGTACATCTTGCAAATGCAGGTAATGTACTTAGAATAGGTGTAGATAACAATGGAACTAAAGGTGTTTTTTATGCGGACGCTTCGACTGGCGACATTGGAGATCTTGGGAGTGTAGATTTAGACGATGGTGCTTGGCATAATATAATAATAACTAGAACAGCAGGAGCTGGGAATACACAATCAACGTTGTATATAGATGGAGGATCCGCTATAACCACGAATCTTGATGACACTGACCCTCAGTTTACCAATGCAACACAAGTAAGTATTGGTCAAGAATTTGATCCCAATGGTACAAGCGATTTCTATGCAGGTAATATAGATGAAGTTGCTTTTTGGGATGTAGAATTAGATGACGCATCCCGTTTAGGGGTTTATACTGTAGGTCTAAAGAGTCACAACTTAACCTCTAACAAGGATGCCTACGATAACTCTGGTGATTTAGTAGGATATTGGAGAATGGGTAATGGATTATTTGATGATAAAGTAAACGGCATAGTTCACGATCAGGTTAACCCTGGGTTTGGAGCTGAAGAGATTACTAATGGAGATTTTGCAGATGGATTTGATGATTGGACAAATGGTTCAAAGTGGAGTGTTGCGAATAATGTAGCTACTTTAGCAAGTTCTGATAACGCAACAGATTCTACATTAACATCTTCAGCCACTTTAACAGCTAGCAAATATTACAAATTTACATATACTATTTCAAACTACGCAAGTAATGGATTAGCTTTAGTTAATGGAAACGTATCTATACCATCAACCGATGGAAATCAAACAGTTATATTTACAGGTCAAACTGTATTAAGTATGAAAAGAAAAGGTGGTGCAACTGCATTATCAATTTCAAACATCTCCGTAAAAGAAATAAAAGGTAACCCAGGTTTCACATCGGGTGGTCCAACATTCTCATCTGATACACCTTAATAAATACAACATGGCAACATACGTAATAATAGACACAACAGAAATTACAGATGAAAACTCTGTTATAGATTTTTCTAAGCTAATGAATAGAAACGCTGCTATGTTAAGGTATAGCATTGATGGCTCTAAAGCTTTAGTAAAGTATATCAGTGATAAACCATCTTTTTTAAATGGTAAAACAACATATACCC
>Ga0208814_1000245_pt1 | contig 36753 bp, 50 predicted proteins | sample MalvirAntarct_55_FD_184253 | JGI IMG/M metagenome (GOLD analysis project Ga0208814, IMG submission 184253) | Marine viral communities from the Global Malaspina Expedition - Malaspina viral metaG Antarct_55 (SPAdes) (version 2) | ecosystem: Environmental > Aquatic > Marine > Oceanic | place... | reverse complement strand
TCTTGTTGTGTGAATGCTATATTGACGCAACAAATACCAACGGGAACGAATAGGACTTTCACAACGCACAACACAAATAGACAAGTTGCAACGGGTTCGATTTCAGCAAATGCGGGTGAAAGCGCGGGGACTGTTTCGGTTCGGGCAACTTCAACATTCGGAAATTTAACACTTGATCGAACGGAAATCAAAGGTTTGGGCGGTTCGGTTGATACAACGGGCGGTGACTTTTTCTTGTTGATGTAATTTATTAAAAGTTAAAAGGTAATTTTATGAAGGCTTATTTTTATATAAAAGACATTTTTCAAGAAACGGTCATCAATAATAGTGATAAATATCTTTGCAAGATTCATTCTGTAAAGGTTGGAGGTGTCGAAAAATTAACCGCGAATTACTTTTCAGAAACAACAAACAACTTTGAAGTTCCAATCAATACATGGGAATTTTCGGATTGTACGGACAACGGAACAAAGATTGACGCTTGCGGTCTTTCGGGTGTTTCCGATTCTTGGAATCCTTTTTTCTCAAATTTAAACGCTTCATTCAATAACGTAGTAAACACAAAAAATCGTGGCGGTTTCCTTCAATCAAATTCAACAAACCTTTATGGAATTGAAGGGATGGGATTCGGTTTCGACAAAATAGCGGTTCCGATCAATGATTTGCCTTCGGGCGGTTCTTCGGGTTCAAGTGGTTCGGGCGCGTTTTTCGTTGATTTCGACAAAACACAAAACTTTGAATTTATTATTAGAGTTCAAAAGCAAACAAGTTTAGCGGTTGCGGTTAACGACACAAGACATTTATACACATACAACGCAACAACGGGAGCATTTTCATATACATATCAAGACGTACTTCCCGCAGTTCCAGGAACGCCAATTGACGCAAAACCGTTTGCGTTCTTAAGTGGGGGCAAAGCGGGATGGATCAACACGGAAATCGGATCAACGGGAACACTTGGAAACAATCCAATTGTGACGCAATCGATTTGTCTTGTTCCAACAACACCACAACAACCGACTTCAATTGTCACGGAAGCACTTGACGAATGTTGTTATAAGTCGCCCGTATTGGCTTCATTAAGTGATCCAAGCGAATGGCAAAACGACATCAATTCTTTTTTGTTTAAAAGAAACTTTTCAAGCGAAACGATCACATTAACACTTCAGAAAAATGGCGTTACAGATTTGCCAATCATCAACAACGATTACGGAATATATTACGATTTCGGAACGCTTGCGAATTATCCAAATTACAAAGGAATACAAATCCAATGGCAAAAAGTATTATTGTTGGAAGGCGAAGGATCGTATAGGTTGAAAGTTGAATCAAATTTCATAAGTGGAGCAATAACGGAATTTAGTATTAGTTTTGATTTAAAACAATATAGTCAAGAACGCGCAAACGGGACGTTTCGAATTCAATCAGTAATGAACCGATATTTGGAACATATTGATTTTGATTTCACGGGTCTTAATTGGGTTGATGGTTTAAGGGTTCAAGGTTTCTTCGGAAATCGCCAGGCGGAATACGAGGACGAATATATTATTTATTCAAACAGAAATTCAAAAAGAAACCGAACGGAATTGATCAACAACTATTCTTGTCAAACGATGTTGATTCCAGATTGCATCACTGATGAAATAATTGAATACCATAATTTTGCAAACAAATTAATATTTACAGATTATAATTTGAACAATCACAAAAAAAACTACGTACAAAAAGAAGTGGTATTCGACACGATGGAAACAATAGAATATAATTCGACAACGCATTTTGTGAGTTTAGAATTAAAATACAAAGATTTTGTTCAAAATTATTTGGGAAAATTTTGTAAGTAGCTAAATTTTTAGTATATCTTTTTATTGTGAATTGATGTTTGTTATTTTATAAATTAATAAAAATCATTTATATTTGATATGCGGGAAAGATCACAAGAAATGAAAGAAAGTTTTATCGAACTGATTCAAGGATATTCAGAAGAATTGATTTCTTTGGTTGCCTTGTCGATTGGTTTATTCTTTCAATTCGAAGGTGTTCAATGTTTTTTTCTCTTTGTGTCCGATTCATTGCCAACCGTAAACGTATCAATCAAGTCTTCATCACCAACGCTTATCGATCAAACGGACAAGTTTTTTTCAATGATAAATTCATTCTTATCGATCGGAACATCAATTTTTGTTTTTTGGCGTTTCTTCAATAAAAAAAGAAAAAAGAAATAAATTAGTTTTATTTTATTAAATTTACTATATGTCGAAAAAATTCCAATGGGGACAAACAAGCATAAGAAGAATGGACGGGGTTGATCCTCGAATCATTCGGGTGTTGTTTCGCGCTATTCGAATAATGTCACGCAAAAAAGACGGTATCGACATTACTATTCCCTGGATGGGTGGAATTAGGACCGCCGACCAACAAAACAAATTGTTTTTAGATGGCGTTTCAAAATGCGATGGATTCGAAAAAAAGTCGGAGCATCAAAGCGGTTTTGCGATTGACGTTATTCCGTACATTAAAGGGATCAACTTTTACGAAATGCCATCAATCGAACAAGATTTTCTTTTTTACAAAGTTGCGTCGGTTATTCTTGAAGCGGGAGCGTTGGAAGGTGTCAAAATTTCATGGGGCGGAAATTGGTCATCTTGGAGAGATTGCCCACATTATCAAATAAAATAATAAAATGAAATTACTTGCATTGATAAAATTGACAAAGAATCTTTTTAGCAAAGAAACAACAAAAAAAATTGTTGGCGAAGTTGCTGAAGGTGTGAAACAAAAAAGAATTGTAAAAATGAAATACAAAATTGCGGTTTTGATAATTATCGCGGTTTTATTAATTTGTGGTGTCATCACCAAAGAAATGGTCGTTCAATTGATCGACATATTGATTTAGTGTGTTTTTTTAGTGGGTTAAAGTTGCGTTTTTCTCAAGCCATCCTTTTAGGGTGGTTTTTTTTTGTTTGATTTTATTACTAAATAAATTTGTTCACTACCTTAATTATCATTATCTTTAAAAAAAAACGCTATGAAGACAAGGAAAGAAAAAGAAATTGAAAACAGAATCGCAAAATTAATTTTCGCGACAATGATCATGTATTTTATTTTTAGTAATATTTAAACGCAATTAAAATGGACATTCAAATAATTATTTATATTGATGACAAAGAATTGACCGCACACGTCAACATGGACCATTGCGACGGCGATTATTTCACACCGCCAATGACAACGCTTGAAATTGAAACGATCGAACTTGACGGTCGCGATGTCACAAAGATTTGTAAAAGATGGTCATCGATTACAAAAAACGATCTTGACGAAATGGTTGGGCACGGGTACAATATGCAACACCTTTAAACTTTACAAAATGGATATATATATAAAAAGCAAAATCGATGGTTTGGAAGATCACATCAAGAACCAGGACAAAACAATTAAAGGATGGATTGAAGTCGCAAACGCGAAAGATCGAATAATTGAACAATATGAAAAAATAATTCAAGACTTAAACAAACATTAATCAAACACATCACAAAATAAATAATGGAACTAAAAGAAGCAATTGAGATATTGAAGACTTTTAACAAGTGGCAAAGAGGAATAATAAAAATAGAAACAAAAGATTTAAACCGTGTTTGTCTGGCAATCGACACGGTTGTAATTGATCACGACAATAATTCGTGTATTGTTTACAGTAATAGTCTTGACAGTTCATTGACCTAAACAAAAAAATATGAAAAAACAATTTAACAAAATAGCAGAACCGAACACCGTTGATTCGATCGCGGAACAACTTCGAAAACACGCAACCGCATTTCATAGAACGGTCCGCGATGAAACAATTCAATTGTCGGAATTCAAAAAGTTTTGTGAACTATGCGACGCGACAATAATTGTTCGCAAATCAAACGGAACGGAAGTTCAAATGTAAAAAACAATTATATAAATTTGTTCACTAACATTTTTATAACTACTTTTATTTTATTACTAATTTTTAACGCAACTAAAAATGGAAAACACAAAGACGCATTGGAAGACGATGCACAATTATGAGTATCTTGGAGCGTATTCTTTGGAAAACGGTGAAGATTGGACGTTGACAATCAAAGCAACGCAACAAGAAATGGTCAAAGGTCAGTCGGGACGCGATGAGTCTTGTATGGTTTGCTATTTCGAGGAAGACGCAAAAGGAATGATCCTAAACAAGACCAACGCAAAAATGATCCAAACGGTTCACGGGACACCGTATGTTGAAGAATGGATCGGAAAACAGATCGTTCTTGGAACTGAAAAAGTCACGGCGTTTGGTGAAACAACGGACGCGCTTCGAATTAGAGCATACAAACCAAAAGTTGAAATCGATCCAATGGAAGCGATCGCAAGAATCGAATCTTGTCTTGATTTGAAAGAAATGAAAAAAGTCTGGCAAGAATTAACCAACGACGAAAGAAATAACAAACAAGTATTAACCGCAAAAAACAACATGAAAAATGAAATTGCATAAAGACTTAGAACAAAGAACTGAAGATTGGTATAAAATCCGACAAGGTTCAATCGGAGGAACACGAGCGAAAAAAGTTGTTTCGTCCACAAATACAAGTTTAATGTATGAACTAATTGCTGAACGTGGAACGAACATCATTGAAGATTCATTTGTTTCGGAAGCGATGCAAAGGGGGATCGATCTTGAACCAATTGCAATCGCTGAATTTCGCGACTTCATGGAACTTGATGTTGAACATTTCGGAATGGTAACAAACGAAAACTTTCCGAATTGCCATTTATCGCCCGACGGTTTGATAATGGATCAAGAAATTCCGACGGAAGGGGTTGAAGTAAAGTGTCCAGATTCAAAAAAACATATTGAATACATTATAACAAACCGCGTTCCCGCTGAATATAAACAACAACTTTTGCATTATTTCACAATAGTGGACACGATTGAAACAATGTATTTTGTTTCCTATGATCCAAGATATATTTCGCGACCGCTTCACATTATAACGGTGACGCGCGAAGATTGGAGCAACGAAATAAACGAATTCAAAACAAAATTATTGAAGTTTATTGAAAAAGTTAACACAAACGAAGCAATTGCAAATGATACATTTTAACATAAGAAACGACAAACCGCTTCCAGGCGATGTTGTATTTGTCGCAAATTTAAAAGAAGGGGAAATCAAACAAGAAATGATCGGATTGATTGAAGGTGTTATTGGGGAAACGGCTGACGTGATGTCAATCCGTTTCGATCCAATCTTTCCAGCTGATATCAAAGACGGCGTTGTGATTGTTGAAGGTGGGTTTCAAAGACAAATAAAATCTTCGCAAATCTTCACAAAACATTCTGGAAAGACAAATATCAAAATGTTGTTTAATCGAAAATACAAATATCATCATTCGTTGGATTTGGTCAAAAGAATGTTTGTGATAATTTAATTTTATATATAAAAATGAATAAAAAAAATAAAGTGATTAGCGGGATTTATACCAAATCCGATATGCGATTCATTCATTTATTATCAAAGCGGGGTTTGAACTTTGATGACGCACACGGTTTATTGATGAAAGAACGCGATTTAAAGCATTCAAACAATAGTTTGGTGTCAATACTCGGAACTTTTTCTAAAGTCGCTAAAATCGACCGCGAAAGCATAAGAACGTCGAAAGACAGACAGATTCTTTGGATTCGTCAAATGTTTTGTCATTACGCGCGAAAACATACAAGTTTGTCAAACAACGCAATCGGTGATTTTATGAAGATCAATCATTCAACCGTGACGCACTCAAACAAAAAGATTCAAAACGATGTCGATACTTGTTACACGCCAACAATGGAATTTCTGGACAAGATCAATCAAGAATTAACAAAATGACGCATTGACGCTTATTTCCTTATTAGCTTTCTTTCTATTCTTTTTCTTTTTTATTTTTTATTCTTTTTCTTTTTTTTAGCCGTCAAAATAAAAAATAAAGATATAAAGAAGTAAATAATAGACAGTTAAGACCAGACGGATTGAAGTGATACTTTAAAAGTTTAAGCGTCAATGACCCGTCATAAACAGAATTTAAGCGTCACAAATGAATAAAAAAATGTTATATTTAAACCGCAACTTTAAAATATTACAATGACTATAACTTGTTACAAGGATTTATTCAATCCGAAATGTGGGGCGTTTCACTTAGATGTGGAACGGGTCTTCACAAGAATCAAAAACGGTTCATCAAAAGAACTTTTAGAATCAATCAGAAACGAAACCGACAAAGAAAAACGAAACGATCTTAAAAAGAAATTACCGTGTTTTTTGTTTTCGGGTAAATTCAACCAACGAAAAGACGACGCACTTGAAGAACATTCGGGTTTGATTTGTCTTGATTTTGACGGTTTCCCAAACGATGAAATCTTTCAAACGTGGCGCGATACTTTGGAAGCGTCCGAATTTACAATGTCGGTCTTTACATCACCAAGCGGAAACGGTTTGAAAATGATTGTCAAGATTCCGAAATGCGACAAAGAAGAACACAAACTTTATTTCACCGCATTGGAAAAACATTTCGATTGTGAATATTTTGACACGTCTTGCAAAAATGTTTCGCGCGTTTGTTACGAATCTTACGATCCAACAATATTCATCAATAATGATTCAAAGGAATGGACAAAAAAACATTCTGAACAAGGGTATTCGTTTTTCGAACGCGCTCCACAAATTATCTTGGAAGATACAAAGCAAATTTCGGATCGGCTTCTTGTTTGGTGGAATCGTGAATACGGTCTTGTTGACGGAAACCGAAACAACAACCTATTTATTTTGGCTTCATCGTTGAACAATTACGGAATCAATCAAGACATTGCGGAATCGATTATCATTCACGACGTTGTTCGAGGTTCAATGAAGGAACACGAAATAACAACAACCGTTCGTTCAGCATACAAGAAACGAAACGAACACGGGACAAAGTATTTCGAGGACCGCGACACATTCCGAAAGATTGAATTGCAAGTCAAAAAAGGCGTTTCGTCTGAAGAAATAAAAAAAGCGACTCCAACGGTTGACGATGAAACGATCAAACACATCAAAGAGAATTCAACGGAAATTGTTTTTTGGCAAATCATTGAGGGGAAGACGGGTCAAAGAATCGTGATCGACAACATTTTGTTTAAACACTTTTTAGAAACTTCGGGTTTTTACAAATATTATCCAGAAAAAGCCGATTCGCCCGTTTTTGTTCATATTAGTTCGAATATCGTAAAAACATCTTCAGCGCAAAAAATTAAAGATTTCGTTTTGAATTATCTTTTTGACAAAGAGGAATTGAAAATTTGGAATTTCTTCGCGTCATCAACAAAATATTTTCAAGATTTATATTTGTCTTTTTTGGATTCGATCGACCTTGAAATGATCCAGGACACGAAAGACAAATGTTTTCTTTATTATCAAAACGGGGTTGTTGAGGTTCAAAAAGACAATAAAAAGTTGCTTGAATTTATAGATTGCGACGGTTACATTTGGGACGATCAAATAATCAAGCGTAATTTTATCGAATCCGAAACGGTTGAAAATGACTTTCGTTCATTTGTTCAGCGGGTTTGTGCAGACGATCCGAAACGAATCAATACAATGGAAACGGTTCTTGGATATTTGATGTCATCACACAAAGACAAGACTGATCAAAAAGCAATCATTTTCAATGATCAAGAAATCAACGACCATCCGAACGGGGGGAGCGGTAAAAGTTTAGTTTTGACCGCACTTTCACAATTCAAAAAGATGGTCAAGATTGACGGAAAGGTTTTTGATCCAAACAAAGGGGAGTTCAATTATCAACGAATTTCGGTTGATACTCAAATCCTGGCGTTTGACGATGTAAAGAAAAAGTTCAACTTCGAATCATTGTTTTCGTTAATTACTGAAGGAATATCCGTGAATAGGAAAAACAAGGATGAAATATTCATACCTTTCGAAAAGTCGCCTAAAATAGTAATTACAACGAATTATGTGATAAATGGTGCAGGTTCATCGCATGATCGAAGACGATTCGAAGTTGAATTTTTTCAATATTTCAACCAACATCGAACACCTTTGACAGAATTTGGAAAACTTTTGTTTGATCAGTGGGAACTTGACGATTGGGTTTCCTTCGATCAATACATGATTGAATGTCTTCAAAAGTTTTTGAACTTTGGTTTGATCAGTACGGAATCAATCAACGCGAACGCAAAACGATTCATTCAAAACACATCCAAAGAATTTTGGGATTGGGTCACGGATGACAATCTTTCATTAGATTGCAAAATTTACCCGTCGGAAATAGTGAACGAATTCAAAGAAGAATATCCAGACTTTCGAAAATCGATGACAAACAAATTGTTTTCGAGTTGGGTCAAAAAGTATTGTGATTTTAAAGGCTTCGAATATAAACCATTTAGGACACCGCGTCGCGGTTGTTACATCAAGACCGAAATCAATCCAATAACGCGCGACGGATTAAGTTTACCGTTTTAAACTACCGTTTTGTTTTAATAATTATATTTAGTACATTTAAACTATGATGAAAAATTGTAGTTTATGTGATAAATCCCTACCGATTTTAGATTTCTATAAGTCGGTAGGGTATAAAGACGGTTATACTAAACGGTGTAAAAATTGTGTAAAGTTAAAAGCTAGAGAAAGAGAGGTGAAATTAAGGTCAACAAAAGAAGGCTTGGAAAAAGAAAGATTTAGGAATAGGGAAAAATATCATAAATACAACTACAAAGAAAAATATAAGCCGTCTTTAGAGATGAGTCGACAAAGAACAAAAGAGTATAGGGATAAATACCCTGAAAAATACAAAGCAACAACAAAATGCAAAAGAATGAAAAAGAAAAACAAAAATAATCATTTGCATCATTGGAGTTATAATGAAGAACATCAGAAAAATGTGATTGAATTATCTTTAAATGATCATAATAAAGCGCATAGATTTATAATATACGATCAAGAAAGAATGATGTATCGAGAAAGTGATACTGGTGTCTTATTAGATACTAAGGAAAAACATTTAAAGTATATTTTAAATAAAATAAATACTGAAAACGATTAACAAAATGCAAATCAAAATCACGGGAATAAAAATCGAAAAGAACCGCGTTGTCATTACCGAAGCAATCGAAATTGATGAAGACGGTCGGAACATTCGAAAATTAACAATCAACGAAAAATTTGCGATCGCTTTAAGACAAACAGATTTTGAAATAAACTTGAAAGATATTTGATCATGTTCGAACTTCGACAAATACAAAAAGACAAATCGGACGATCTTGCAACGGTCGTTCGAAAATATCGAATCGGAATCTTGGCGGGGGAGGTTCGAAGCGGGAAAACATTGACCGTTCTTGCAACCGCTGAAAAACTGAACAAACGCAAAGTTTTGTTTGTAACAAAGAAAAAGGCGATGTCTTCAATTCAATCCGATTTCGTTCTTGGTGGGTTCAAATATGAAATGATATTGATTAATTATGAATCAGTTCACAAAGCGGACACAAAAAAAATTGATTTGATTATTTGTGACGAATCCCATTCAATGGGAGCATTTCCAACACCATCGAAACGAACCAAAGCAATCAAAGAAATCGCATATCGAAACCGATGTGATATTATTCTTTCAAGTGGAACACCAACGCCCGAATCTTATTCGCAAATATACCATCAATTATGGGTTTCGTATTTTACACCGTTTGAAGAACCGACTTTTTACAAATGGGCGAACAATTACGTCAATAAATACACAATGAAAATCAACGGGTTTGACGCTACCAAATACGACAAGGCGAACAAAGACAAGGTTGATCCAATTATTAACCCGTTGCGCGTTGTTATGACGCAAGCGGAAGCGGGATTCAAATCAAAGGTCAACGAACATTTTGAAATGGTTGAAATGAAGCCGATCACTTATTCACTTTGTGATAAATTAACAAAAGATTTAGTCATCGAGGGAAACGAAGAAGACATTCTTGCGGACACGTCGGTGAAACTTCAACAAAAACTTCATCAAATGTATTCGGGAACGGTCAAATTCGAATCGGGTGCGCGAATGGTCATTGACGATTCAAAAGCGGTACACATCAAAAAGAAATGGAACGGTCAAAAGATTGCGATATTTTATAAATTCATCGCTGAACTTGAAATGATAAAATCGGTTTATGGCGATGACATCACAACCGATCTGGACGAATTCAATTCAACAAATAAAAGTTATGCGGGACAAATCGTTTCAAGTCGCGAAGGTGTCAATTTATCGAAAGCCGACGTTCTTGTTTTTTTAAACATTGACTTCAGCGCGGTTTCTTACTTCCAAGCGCGTGATCGATTGACCGTGAAAGATAGACCCGAAAACGATGTGTTTTGGATATTTTCGAAAGGTGGAATCGAATCAAGAATTTATCAAGCCGTGTCGAAAAAGAAAAACTTTACATTGAATATTTTTAAAAAACATTATAAAAAATAAAATAATTTCACTTTTTTACTAAATAAATTTGTTCAGTAGCTTAATTTCACTTATCTTTACAATATGAGAAACGCAGTACACAACACAACGGCAATAAATAAAGCAATAAAAAAACACATTGTTAACTTAATGAGAGGTAACGGTAAGTTAAAATACACTAAAAAAATAACTAGAAACGATGACTTGTTTTTTGAGTGTACAGTTACTGTTGTATATGAGTCAACTTGTGAAATTGGCGAAATGACTACAACAAGATTTAGTGTTGATTTTGACAAATTTATTTCTGAATCCGATTTTTTTCAAAATAAGAAGTTCGAAGAAAGAATATCTTTAATACAACTAAACTAATGCCCTTCGGGGCGTTTTTTAACGCAACAAAATGAAAAAACTATTGAAGTACATTTTTAGATGGCAATTAAGCACTCCGATACTTGCAACAATTCCGTTTGTGTTACTGAAATACAATATTTCAAATTTTTGGATCGTTGCGACAATTTCAAATTTCATCGGTTCACTTATCTTTTTTAAAGTAGATGAATTTATATTTGCAAAAAAATTGTCAAGATTTCAAAGACTAAGAAAAAAAGCAATTAAAAGAAAAAAACAAAATTAAATGGAAATAAAAATGAAAGGTGAACGATTCCGTGTTGAATACGAAGGTGGCCTTTATTGTCCAGGCTATCTTATGACACCGCCCGAATTCGAACCGATCAACGTCATTCAAATAGAATGGTTCAAAAACGATCGTTTTGTTGATGTCACGGGATTACTTGAAGCCGAATTCATTGATCACAATGAAATTATTGAATATGTTCAAAAAATAATATTAAAATTACATGACTGAACAACAAATTCAAAAGAAAATCACCGACAATCTTGAATCCGACGGTTGGGTTGTCGTTAAATTGATGAAAACATCAACGAACGGAATCCCAGACTTGATGGGTCTTCGCAATGGTATAGCAAAATTTATTGAAGTGAAGAAACCAAACGGCAAAATTTCAGAATTACAAAAATACCGAATTAAACAACTTCGCAAACAAGGATTCGAAGCCATTGTCATGGATTCACCAACAAACATAATCTTTTAAAACATGGGAATAACAAGAACGGAAAAACGAAAAAAAACACGATCAAGATTGTCCGAAGACGAAACGACAATAATTTTTGAAAGGCGAACAAATCGCGGTAAATGGGTTGAATTTAAACGAATGAAAATCAAATAAAATGCAAAAAAATCTACTTATTAAATTAGAAAAAGAAGAATTGGTCAACATCATTTTGAGTTTGGACCAGGAACGAAAACAATTTTCTGACATCAAAAAAGAACTTGAAGAGGATATTCAAGCAAATGAAGAATATATCGAAAGATTGAAAAAAGTCGCTGAAAAACGATTGGTTAACCTTACAAGGCTGAACAAAGAAGTTGATTCGGTGATGAAATTCAACGGCGAATGGAAAAAAGAAGTTGAAGATTTGAAACAACAATCCAAAGACGAACAACGCAAAAAAATAGAATTGAAAGAAGACATTCAAGGATTGTTTAATTCAATTAGACACCTGGCGAAAGTTGGAGCAAACATTTAAAACAATTTAATTAATCAATAACTATGGAAATACAAGGAAAGATTATCAAAATCGGAAAAGTTGAAACATTTGGATCGAAAGGATTCAAAAAGGCGGAACTATGGATCGAAGTCAAGGACGGTGAATATCCACAGACGTTGAATTTAGAGGTTGTCAAGGACAAAGCGGACGAAATACAATCTTTACAAGTCGGAACTGAAATAAAGGCTTACATCAATTTGCGCGGTCGTAAATGGATGGGTGTCGATGGTGTCGAAAAAGTCTTCAATTCAATCACTTTATGGAAATATGAGGCGGTCGATGTTGAATTTTAATAAAAAAACTTGTTGGTTGCGTCGTGATGTGATTTCACGATGCGCCAACAAACACCGATTGAAAACAACTGAAAAGCAAAACCAATTGGCGGAAGACGAAAAAATTAATTTAAAAGAATTTCATAAACTATTCAATCGATACGAAATAAAACATAATTTTGTAATTCAAAAAATCAACTACCATGAAAAGAAACGTAATATCAAAAGATAATATCCCGCAAAGATTCGAATTGTCGTTTTGGATCGCTCTCTGGTTGTTACTTGATCAGCTGAACAACGATCCAGTTGTGAAATATTCGTTTTGGTCCGTGTTCGCCGTTTGGGTAATTTTCTACGGATGGATAAAAGCAAACGAAAACAGTTTCAATATATTCGAAATAAAGGAACAAATCGATCATTGGATCAATAAATAAAATTAAAAACGCAAGTCAAATCAAGCGTCACTTTTTGAAGGTGGCGTTTTTTTTTGCCTTGTTTTTGATCAAATGACGCTTACAAGGTCGATTCGTGACGCTTAAAAAATGACCCGTCAAGGGGTTCGCGTTCGGCTATCACTATATCGCAGGCGCGTTGACGCTTATTTTTTCCCTATTACCCTTTATACTTTGTATTTCTCTTTTCCTTTTCTTTTATTTTTACTGTTTTTAGCCGTCAAAAAGAGAAATAAAGATATAAAGAACTAATAAAGAGGTAATTAGGGGTAGACGGATTGAAGTAAAACTTTAAGTCAAAAAACGGGTCTAAGCGTCACATAAGCGTCATTTCGGGTTTCTATGCGTCACTTTTGATAATTCGATCTAAATAGTTATATTTGAATGAATCGAAAAGAGTTATCGAATTATGGAAAGCAACTTGAAGATTGTCGAATGGAATATTGACAAACTAATTTCAGCCGAATACAACCCGCGAAAATTATCAGAAGAACAAAAGCAAAAAATAAAAGATTCAATCAGTCGTTTCGGTTTGGTTGATCCCGTAATTGTCAACACAAACAAAGAAAGATTTGGGATTATAATTGGAGGACACCAAAGAACAAAAGTTTCCCGCGAAATGGGATTCAAAAAAATGCCTTGCGTTGAACTTGATTTGAACCTGGACCAAGAAAAAGAATTGAATGTTCGATTGAATAAAAACACGGGTGAATTTGACAAAGAACTTTTAGTTGAATATTTCGATCAAGACGATTTGATTGATTGGGGTTTTGATAATGAATATTTTGAAGACGTTGTCACAGAAATTGACGCGCCAGAAGAAGACGATTTCAACGGTGAACTTCCAACCGAACCAAAAACGGTTCTTGGCGATCTTTACGAATTGAACGGACATCGAGTTCATTGCGCGAGTTCAACGGAAATTGACGCGGTTGAAAAATTAATGAACGGTAAAAAAGCGGACATGGTTTTCACTGATCCTCCCTATGGTGTTTCGTATCAGTCAAACATGAGAGAAAAATCCGAAAAGTTCGAAGTTTTAAAAAATGACGATGTTTTTGTCACAGAGTGGATTAATAACTTACATCTTTGCTCAAAAGGTTTTGTTTTTGTTTGGACTTCTTGGAAAGTGTTGAAACAATGGATTGAATTTTGCGATCCAATTGGAGATTTGTCAAATATTATAATTTGGGATAAAGGGGGCGGTGGAATCGGAGATTTGAAAAAAACATTTGTAACAGATTTTGAAGTTGCTTTAGTTTATCACAGAGGCGCAGAAATAAAAGGCAAACGAATTGGGAGTGTTTGGTCAGTAGTAAAAGACCGAGCAAATAAGTACTTGCATCCAACACAAAAACCCGTTGAACTTTCTAAGATGGCAATTGAAAACATAATTGAAATAAATGACGTTGTTCTTGATTTGTTTCTTGGAAGTGGATCGACATTGATTGGATCGGAACAAACGAATCGCAAATGTTACGGACAAGAACTTGATCCGAAATATTGCGACGTTATTGTGAAACGGTGGGTCAAATACATGACTGACAACAACAGAAAATTCACGGTAAAAAGAAACGGCGAAGACATAACAAAAGAAACCTGGATCAATGAATAAGACCATCAAAACCCAACATAATAAAAAAGCATTGCTTGAAGCGATGGAAAAATGTCTTGGCGTTATAACAACGGCTTGCAAGATTGTCGGCCTTAATCGCTCGACTTTTTATGATTATTACAACAATGATCCAGAATTCAAAAAACAAGCCGATGACATTGAAAATGTTGTTTTGGACTTCGCGGAATCTCAATTGCATAAACAAATCAAAGGGGGGAATCCCGCTTCAACAATTTTCTTTTTGAAAACCAAAGGAAAGAATCGTGGTTATTTTGAAAAGACATTGAATGAAAATATTAATTCGGGACAATTGGAAATCAAGGTTTCAAAGAAATTAAATGATGCACTAAGCGACGAAGAATAAAAATGTTATTTACAAACCTATTCGTCAAGATTGCTGAAGCGTCAAAAGACAATCGGTTCATCGTGTTGCAAGGCGGAACGTCAAGTTCAAAGACTTATTCGACGGCTCAAATTCTTATTGTCAAATCATTAACAAGCAAAAAATCAAAATTGGTTTCGGTTGTTGCTGAAACAATCCCGCATTTGAAACGGGGTGTGATGCGTGACTTTTTTAAAATACTTATTGAATTAGGAATTTACAAAGAAGACAATCACAACAAAACAGATTCAACATATAAACTTGGAAATTGGACAATCGAATTCTTTTCGGCTGACAACGACGCAAAACTTCGCGGGGCGCGTCGTGATATTCTTTTTGTGAATGAATGCAATCGGATTTCGTGGGATGCCTTCACACAATTGGAAATAAGAACAAAGAATCAAGTCTTTCTTGATTTCAATCCCGTGTCGAAATTTTGGGTTCATTCTAAATTGATGCAACCATCAAACAAATTCGCGTTCATAAAATCAACTTACAAAGACAATGTTGATCACTTGACGGGGAAACCATTGTTGGAGCAATCAATTATTGACGCGATCGAATCCAGGAAACCAATATTCGATGAAGTTGGAAATTTGATCAGCGGTGACGAACAATTTTGGAAGGTCTACGGATTAGGCGAAATTGGATCGCTTGAAGGCGTTATTTTTAACAATTGGGAAACGTGCGAACAAATTCCCGAATCTGGAAAGTGGACCGCGTACGGATTAGACTTCGGATTTACGAACGATCCAACCGCGATCATAAAAGTTGTATATCAAGGCGGGGAACTTTGGGTGGAAGAACTTTGTTTTGAAACAGGGTTGACGAATCCAGACATCGCGAAGAAATTGCGGGCGTTTGGTATTGGAACGCTTGAAGACATCATTGCTGATTCATCCGAACCAAAATCAATCGCGGAAATCCGTCGCGGTGGCTTCCGTGCGATTCGTGGCGTAAAAAAAGGACCAGGATCAATAAATTCGGGAATTGATGTGATGAAAAGATTTAAAATAAATATTCACAAAAAAAGTATTAATTTAATCGATGAATTCAGCAATTACCAATGGACCAAGACAAAAGACGGTGAATATCTAAACAAACCGATTGACAACTACAATCACGGGATTGACGCGTTTCGATATGTTTGTTTCGAAAAGATTGGATTGAATAAGGAAAACAAAAGAGGAATTAAACGACGCAATTAAAATGATAATAAAAACAAAAATACTTTGTGTAAGTATTGACGAAGCAACCGAAAAAAGAACGTCTTGGTGGGATGAATTCGAATTCAATCTTGATCATTATGTTTGTCACGCATTTGATGACGACGGTTCGTGTCTTCATTTGGCGGGGTTGAATTATCCTATGGTCATAAAATTGACGTTTGACGAATTGTCCGAATTGCTAAAAAAAAGATATTCATTTGAAACGATCGCTTTGAATTAAACATTGCTAAAAAATTAATACTTTTTTTATTATAAAAAATTTGTATATTTACAAAATACGTTTCGGTTTGGTTTATGGGTAGGCGATCGAAGTAATTATTTACTTTTAAAATTAAAAATATGTCATTATCATGTTTATGCCCATCACCAACCGCGATCGGGAACATTCCTGCACAACCTTGTCCAGAGAATATTTTACAAATTCAAAAGTTTGCAATCCAAAGAGCGGGCGACAAGTTCGACGGTACTGCGGGGAACGATGTCACTTTGTTGGCTGATTGGCAAACAAGAACTTCCGCCGTTGGCGACACACACATTGTTGTGACTCCATTCGTATTTGAAGCGGTTATCACACCAGGTGAAGCGATCACAAACGGCGGTGGCGACAATTCAACATTGAACGGTGAAACTGAACTTGTTGGAATCAACGCATCAGCATTCGCGGGAATGTTTAAGTCAATGAACAAAGAAGTAATTCAAGCACTTTTCAACCTTAGATGTGAAAAGAATCTTGTTGTTTATTTATTCAACGAAGATGGAAAAATCATTCTTTGGGAAAAAACAACGGGTGTATTTGAAGGAATTCCAATTTCAAGCTTCTTTGTAGGTGATCAAGGAAATGAAGGATTCGCGACAAAAGATGCTTCAGCGGTTTCATTCAACATCAAAAAAGATTGGTCAAAGTACAAGGCGATTTCGGTTCCTGCTGATTTTGACCCTTTAACGGGATTATAAAAATATGTTTGAGTTTATAAAACTTAAGGAAAAAGGCGGTCGTGTTCAGACGTTTAGTTATGGACACGCCGTCAATATTCTTTCATTGAACAACACTGTTTGGTCACTTCCGAACGATTCTGAATTTGAATTTTCAAAAAATGTCATTAGAAAAAAAACAAATCCAATCGATATTGGAGGACAGACCAAAAAGAAAACAACTAGAAAACGCGGTCCGTCATCAAAATCGATTAAAACTTCATAGCGAAACACAAATTGAAAATGCGCGATCGAATCCCGCGTTTGATGAATTGTTTGCTTGGATCAAGTCATATTTGACTGATGACAAATATCAAAGATTTATTCAGTTGTTGCGGTTTCCCGTTGTTTCGCTTGAAATAACACAAGATATCTTCACGGAATATCAAAGAGTTTTCGACGGTCAGAATCCTTTTTTCAATTACGAATTTTCGAATCCAGACTTGTCACAAGAATTTGTCGACTATTTACGAAACGAATTAAACGACAAACATTTTTTCAAAACAATCGGTTTTGAACAATTAAAGTATTCAATCAATTCCGTTTTGGTTGTGGACATTCCAACCGAACAAACGGGATCGACACCGAATCCGTATTATTATTTTGTTGATGTTTCAAACATCATTGACATTCATTCAGACAAGAACGGAACGGTTGATCATATTATTTTCACAATCAACAAAGACACGATCGCGGTATATGACGATGAATCATATCGAATATACAAAACCGAAGGGAATCAAATTGTCGGTGATGCGGTTGTTGATCAACTTCACGGTCTTGGTTATTGTCCCGCGTCATATTTTTGGGATAAGAATCTAAACGCAAACAACACCATTGAGAAGAAATCACCATTGACGGACGTTTTGTCCACATTGGATCGCTATCTTGCATTTGACACGTTCAAAGAATATGCTGATTTATACGGAACTTTTCCAATCATTTCGGCATACGAAGAACTTTGCAATTTCGAAGGGTGTCAAGATGGCTATATAAAAAACGAATATACTATTTGGGAAAATGGTGTTGAAGTAATCAAAACGAATCAAGTAAAATGTCAAGCGTGTGAAAACCGCGTTGAAATGGGTCCAGGAACATTCTATGAAGTACCCGCGCCACAATCGAGTGAAGACCCGAATTTGTCCGATCCCGTAAAGATTACAACACCAGACACGAAGTCCCTTGAATACGTAAAGAATAAAATAAACGAATACGCGGACAAAGTTCGATCGGTGACGATTGGAACAACCGCGTCGGTCTTGGACAATCAATCCGTGAATGAAAAACAAGTTTTCGGATCGTTTGAATCAAGGCGAAACGTGTTGTTGATAATCGCTTCAAGTTTAGAAAAGATTAATAAGTTCGCGAACGATACGGTTGCGCGTTTGAAATATGGCGATCAATTTTTGTCATCCGTTGTATTTTATGGCGATGAATTCTTTTTGAAATCGGTTCGTGATTTGATGGAGGAATACAAAGACGCGAAATTGAACGGCGAACCAGATGAAGAAATCGATCAAATTTATCGTCAAATCCTTGAAACAAAATACAAGGGGAATGACGACCGAATCAAACGGGCGTGGACGCTTTACAACTTGAATCCAGAACCACACAAAACGGTTAACGAATCAAAACAGTTGTTGACGGACGGGGCGATGACAATGGATGAATACATTATCAAAGCGCGTTTTTCAAACTACATTGCAAGGTTCGAACGTGAAAACACAAATATCATTGACTTCGGGCGTGATTTGGATTTCGACAAAAAAATTGATAATATTACGGAAATATTGAAATCTTACATAATTAAAACAGAAACAAATGAAGCCTAACAAATTAGAAGATTGTAAAAAAGGAGCGTCCGCATGGAGCGACGTGCAAGTTCCAACCGAAATCAATGAAGCCGAAGCAAGGTTTTATCACATCTTATTGATCGAAGACGTTCACCGTCCATCGTTGAAGAAATATGACGTTCGTTCTTCAATTATCAAGATGAATCAAAGTGATTATATTACGAAGATTGGAGGTAAAGGAAAGAAGGGCGCAAAGGCTCCAAATTATTTGGCGTTATTGGGATATACAAATTTATTTGTTTTACATGATCCATTATATATCGCGCCGAAAAAAAAAGCAACAAAAAAAATTGAACCAAAAACAGAAATTTAAAACAAACAAAATCATAAAAACGAGTAATTTATGGACGAATTAAACATTGACAAGATCAACGAAGCATTTGAAAACAACGCGGAATTGAAAGAACAATTTATTGAAGGATTCAAAGGATCGGAAAGCGGTCAAGCGTTGTTAAGCAATCACGCTGAAAACCATTGGAACGACAAGATCAAGACAACAATTGGTGAATTACATCAAGGTTATGACAACGATTTTGAAGAGGCGTTTGGGAAGAAACGTCCCGACGGTGTGAAGACTTATAATTTTTTCAAGGAAGAAACGGCAAAGTTAAAACAATTAGCGAACGCAAACGATCCGTCGATATTAGCTGAAAAAGATCGAATCATTTCAGAATTAAACGTGAAGATTGAAAACGGTTCGGCAAATGATCATTTCAAAGGATTGTATGATTCATTACAAATCGATACGGAAACAAGAATAAAAGAATTAACGGGTCAAATCGAAGGGTTCAAAGAAAAAACAAGATTGGGACAAATTGAATCGAGTTTGACAAAAGCATTGTCTGGATTAACTTTCAACGAAACATTGCCGAAAGACTTGGTTGATGGCCACGTGAACAATTTGATTGCTTCATTGACATCAAGCGCGAAAGTAATGGAGGACGGAACGGTGACTTTTTACGATGGTGACATTCCGATCCGTGACAAGAATCTTGCAAATATGAAAGCGGAACAATTACTTCGAACAAGATTGGAATCAGTTCTTGCAAAGAAAGACGCGACGGGTGGCGGTGTTGATCCGAACAAAAAGGATTTGAACAATCCGAATCCGTTGATGACTTCCGCTTCAATTTCATCGGCAAAAACACAAGGTCAATTGATGACCGCAATTGAAAACGATTTGATTTCAAAAGGGTTGTCAAAACGATCGCCAGAATACCGAAAACAAATGGATCAATTGTTTGCGCAACACATGGAAGGTTTGCCAATCAAATAATTTTTTGTATTTTTGAACAAGACCGCGACTGTCAAGGGTAAACATAAACGGCAAAATAAATAATTTTTAATAATTTAAAACTTAAAAAATGAGTTTAGTTAACACAAGATTGCAGGCGATAAGATCGCAATATGCAAACACCCTTGACAAGTACGAAGATAGATTGTCAACTTATGGGGCATGGATGAAGTTTGTTGAAGACACAACTGATCCAGAATCAATCGTTGACGCTGACATCTTAGCGAAAGCGGGAATTTCAAGCGGAAACACTTTAGACATTCCAGTAATTGATGGAGCTGATGTAACAATCACAAACGCGAGAACGTGTACTATCGGAAACGATGAAAGCACTTCGAAACTTGTGACGGTTACTTTTGCAACGTATCAATTCGGGTTCACAATGATACCTGGACAATACTTCAACAACGACATTTCCTACATGGCTGATTTCGAAAGAAAGATAAAGCGTTATGGAAAAAAGTTCGCTGAAACTTTGGACAATGCTTCAATTACAAAATTGGAAGCGGACAAAACGGCGATAATGGGTTCACCATTTATCGGAGCGGGTGCAAAATATGGCGCATTAGTTGGTGATTCGGTTCAAGTAACTTCTGCACAAAAACAATTCTTTTTCAACGATTTAGGTGTGATCATGGAAGGTGATGACTTCGACGGAAGATACAACGTGATTGGTTCAACAACTTTACAATCAACGGTGAATCAATACTTGAATCAAGGAACACAAAATGGAACGAATAGCGAATTCCAATTTGGTCAATTTGATTTCGGTTATTCAAACAGAGTTTCTGTTGATACTGCTGGAGGAAAAGAAGCAACGGCTTATTGTATTCCAAAGGGAAGTTTAGCGACTATGAATAGAAACGCTCCAGATTTCATAAACGGTGAAACAATAAACGATGACAATTTCTTCACAACTTTTCAATATCCAATAGTTGATCTTGAAATGGGATTAAGATATTTCAAAGAATGTGCTGACAACAATGTTGCGGTTGGAGGTTCACAACCACAACTTGACGCTTCTGTTAAAGAAACATTTATCTTTTCAACTGACGTTGCATTGATTACTTCTTACAATAGGGATGCGGTAACACTTGCGGGATCAATTCACAAAGCTGAATTAGACGCATAAGAATTAAGTTTCTGTATATGAAAAACCGTTGTGATTAATTTCATGGCGGTTTTTTTTCGTTTATATATTATATAAATTTGTTCAGTGTCTTAAATTGCTATATCTTAGTGACATGAAACTTGAAACGCAATTAAACGAAATTATCAAAGATTATTGGAAAGATTATCCCGAAACGCCCGAAACGGTCTTGCGTGTTCGTGCGATTACTGACGTGATTCTTCTGATCGAAAAGAATATGTCTGTCATGATGTTACGGATCAAATTCAACCGAAACGATCCGAAACGTAGTGAAATTTTATTGAATGGTTTAAATCGGCTTAAATTACGCCATTCGCGTTTGATTGGGTTGTTGTGATATAATTTTTTTTAACACCAAAATAAACGCCCGTTTTAATGGCGTTTATTGATCGTTAAAAAATAGTTTTAAAATTTACTTTGGCAAATAATTTGATAAAACCAAAAAAATTGTTTAATTGTTTTATTGTTAATTTTCGTATATTTGAATAAAATCTTTCAAAATGTTTCAAAACAGTATCGTTCAACAATGCATGACTTCGCTTCTTGGGTGGCGAAACGATTCAAATCCAGACGTTCCGCAAATAACGGATGCAACACTTTTACAAAGTGATTCGGGTTTCATTTATAACGACTTTCATCCATTGTTGACGATCGAAAACATTTCAAACACGATGCCGAAGACGGACACGATCGACGCATATTTGAAACAAAAAGTTGATCAAGGAATTTCGAAGGCGATCACGAAAGTTTGCATTGATAAGAAACTCAACGAATCTTCAAAAACAATTTTGAATTCATCCAGACTGTTCGATGGAATTGGAAGATTCACGGACACAATCACTTCAAGCGGTCAATTCGTTGGGGTTGAATTGGAGCTAAAAAATTCATACGGTGTCCGAACAATCATTGATAAAATCGGTTTGCAATTTACACAACCGCAAACAAATTTGAATATATATATTTTTCACACGTCACAAGAAGACGCGATCCAAACAATATCAGCAACAACGACAAAGGGGAATTCGTTTGAGTGGCTCACCTTGTCGACTGTGATTGATTTCGAATATCTTTCCAACCAATACGATTCGGGCGGTTTGTTTTATATTGGATATTTTCAAGCCGATATTGTTGGACAAGCGATCAAGAAAGATTTCAATTGGTTGAATGGTCCTTGCAATACTTGTTCGGGAGGTGCGAACGCTATGAAAATATGGAATAGAAGACTTGATTTCATTCGAATTACACCGTGTTTTGTTGAAAGCGGAAATTTGAACGGTGTCAAAATGTTTGATTATACTGAAAAAGTTTATTCAACAACAAACAATTTCGGGTTGAATTTCGGTGTTTCGGTTCAATGTGATATTTCGAATTACTTATGCGAACAAAAATTTGTGTTGGCTGATCTAATTGGGAAACAAGTCGCGGTTGATATTTTGAACGATATGAAACATTCAGTTCGTTTGAATAGAATTGCGAACGTATCGGAACACATGATCATTCGTGATTTGGAAGGCGATCGAGAAACACACGAGGAAGGTCTAGCTATGCGATTGGAAAAATCGATCAAAGCAACATCTTTTGATTTCAGTAAAATTGATTCGCCTTGTTTACCTTGCAACGATAAGTTTGGAATTAAAAAACGCGCAATTTAATGTTGCCATTCGCGGGAGTCATAAACACATTGAAGACGGTCCAGGACGATTTCATTCTTGAAATTATCAAAGCGATTGTCAAAGACAACGCGAATGAAATAATCGATTTGAACACAAAGGATCAGTTGTTTCGCGATGGTGTGAACAACAACGATCAAAAGTTAAAACCTTCATATTCGAATCCATATATAAAAATTAAAAAAGCGTTAAACCAACCGACTGATCGAGTGACATTGAAATTGACGGGGGACTTTCACAAATCTTTTTTTGTTAATATTGGAAATGAATCGTTTCGGATTGATGCAAAAGACAAGAAAACAAAACATCTTGTCAAACGATACGGCGAACGGGTGTTTGGATTGACTGACGACAATGTTGAATTGTTTCAAGAATTGGTTGTTCGTCCAGACTTATTGAAACAATTACGAAGAAAAATAATAAAATAAAATTATGAGTTCATACGCGAATCCAACCGTTCCAATCCCGCCAAATCCCGTTTTCATTGATGTGGCAATTGCTAAACTTCAAAACCTTGTCGGATCGTTGACTTGGTTGACGCATTCATTCGGGCGGTCATATATAAAAGTGACGAATCGAAACGGGGAGGAATATCGCGAGCCGATGGTGTATCAATCAAGCGGTGAATATTATTCCGTTGAATTTAATGACAATTTACAAGCGATGTCGTTTTTTGAGGTTGGAACACAAACGATCAACGGCGAATATGAACGCAACACATCTAATTTTTACGATGTTGATCTTGGTTTGATCGTTTGGGTCAACTTACGTCAGATTGATTCTGTAAAGGGCGCGAATTATTATTTCACGGAACAATTGAAAAAAGAAGTTCGGGACAAATTGACAAACGGCGGTTCTATAGGAATGGAATTGAACATCAATTCAATCGAGGAAGATATAGATTCAATTTATTCAAATTATTCATTCAATCAAATTGACAAACAGTTTTTTTCTTATCCTTATGCGGGTTTCAAATTTAATTTAACAGTAACAATCGAAGAAAATTGTACTTTATAGAAAACATAGTATTTTATTCTTTGCTTACCTGGTCGATCATTCTGTTGTTGGACAAGTGGGGAATCCGTGACGAATTAAGCGGACGCGCTCCAAACAGTTTGATTCAAAAAGCGATTGAATGCAATTTTTGTTTTGCGCATCACGTTTGTTTTGTTTTGATAATTCCACAAATATTTTTTGATTTTGAAATGTCAATTTTATTTGTACCTTTATTATCAGCAACAACCGTTCAAAAATGCTTAAATTAGGAAAACACAAAATTGAATTATTCGAATCGATCGACGATTTGCCGTTCAACCGCTTCAACGCATTCAACAAATATATTATGCTTGATGCGGAACTTGGTTCAACAATTTCCGATTTCGATCAAAAGACCGTAAAGATTCACAACTTTTTGTCAAAAGAAATGGTGGAGGAAGCGTTAAACGAATTATATAATTTGCGAAACACGGTCCACAACGCACAAACAGAAAACAATTTGCGCGGGTTTGCCTTCGCTTCATTGATCCGTCGGATTGATGGGAAACTAATCACGGACTATTCAAGCGAAAATTTACGGTTGATCCTGGACCAATTGTCTGAATGGGACTTGACAAAATCAATTGTTTACACGAAAACGGACGAAGTAAAAAAAAACTAGAATTTGAACTTGAAATGTTTTTTCCCGTAAAGTTCAACGGTTTGGATCGCAAAAATATCTTTATTCAACGAAAAAACCGTATTTTAGCAATATGTGATGAATTATTGTCTGGTGAAGACAATGAAATTGCTGACAAAATCGAAAGATATTTGTTGTCATTAGTGAAGCCGAAATCTTTCAATGGGTCGGGAAGTTACGAAATCGAATTCGACAAGGCGTTTGAAGAACTGTGTCACAGTTTAAGCGCAAACGCGAACGGACGAGATGTCAAACGAATGACTGTGAAAGAAGTTTATGTTTTAATTGAATTAGTTAACAAAAACAATAATGGCAGATAATCCAATCAAATATTCAGATTTAGTAGTTGACGACGGCGCGATTGACGATTTGATCAAAAAAATCAAATTGCTTGAAAAAACATTTCTTGAATCACAAAAGACGTTTCAAAAAGAAATTGCGAAAACAAAAAAAGCAACGGAAGATTCAACGGACACAACAAGCGATCAAGAAAAAGAACTTGAAAAGTTGGAAAAGCAACTTGAAAAACTTTTGAAAGCGAACGAAGATTTGAAAACGGCTGAAGGCGAAATGAACGCACAAAAAAAATCGGCGTTGAAATTAGCGAAACAAGAACAAACATTGAAAAAGAAATTGATCGAATTGACAGACGATCAAGCCTTGTCAAATGAAGAATTGAAACTTGAAATTCGGGAGCAACAAAAAGCGTTGAAAGATCAAGCCAAAGGAAACAAAGGATTGACGGGGGAATATGAAAAGCAATCAAAAATTCTAAATAGTTTAAGAAAAAAATATAAAGATTTAGCGGTTGCGGGGAAAGAAAATTCAGAGGAAGCGCGAAAACTACTTTTGAACGTCACGGAATTGGACACAAAATTGAAAGCGGTTGACAAGTCGGTTGGACAAACACAAAGATCGGTCGGAAATTATAAGGACCAAGTGAAGGAAGCGTTGGAAGAAACGGGCGCGTTCACTGAATCGATGGTTGGAGCGATTGACACTTCGGGCGCGTTGGGTGGCGTTATGGGTAAATTAAGCACAATTGTTGAATTACTTCGAAAGGCACAAGACAAGTTAAAAGATAGCGTTCAAGCGGAAACGGTTGCAACGGAGGTTCAAGATAAGGTCACGAAAAAAGCAACTTTCACGCAACGATTGTTCGGACTTGCAACACTTGGAACGGCGAAAGCAATGAAGATTTTGAAGGCGGCATTGATTACGTCTGGAATCGGTGTCGTTCTTGTTTTAATTGGTTCGTTGTTGGCAACATTAACAAAAACGCAAGCGGGTTTGAATGGTCTTGACGGTGCGATGCGGTCATTCGGTGCGATCCTGGAAGTTGTTGTTGGTCGTTTGATCACTTTCGGTCAAGGTTTGGGAAACATCTTTTCGGTATTGGCTGACAAATTCAGCGTTCTTGGATTGAAATTTGAAAACTTCGGATTAAGCATCAAAAAAATATTTTTGGAAGCGAAAAATTTGCTTGGTGGCGTTGATGACGAACTTGGAACAATTGAAGGATCAATCAAATCAAATGATGACGAAATAAAAAAATTGAACAAATCAATTTCGGAAGATAGCACGGAAGCGACAAAGCAATTCACGGAAACATTTGAAGGTTTAGGCGGTGCAATTTCCGAAGCGGTTGCAAAGGCGATGGCGTTGTCAAAAATACTTAATAAAATAAAACTTGAAAACGCGGAATTGTCTGTTGAATTAGAAAAGCAACTATCAATCAGCGAAAAAGCGGAAGAAATCGAAGGGGACGCGACGCGATCATTTGAGGAAAGAACAAAAGCGATTTTGACAAGTATTGACGCACAACAAAAAGCGTCAAAGATTTCGCAACAAATCGCCGAAAATAATTTGAAAGCGGTCAACGAAGAATTGAAAATTGCGGAAAGTCAAAGAAAATTGACAACGGATGAAAAAATTCAAAGACTTGACGCGGAAAGGGAAGTTTTATCAGCACGAAAAGAAGCACAAATCAAATCGCTTCAACTTTCAAAGGTTCGAAGACAATTGGAACAAGACGAAATCGAAAAGAATCTTGACATTTTAATTGATGGGTTTGACAATCAAAAGACGATTAACGAACAATTGATTGCAAGTGACAAATTGAAATTTGACGAACGAAAAAAATTGTTGAAAGAAACGGAAGAACTTCAAAAAAAGATATTGGCTGAAGAAATTTCCGAAATCAACAAGGTTGCAAAAACTCAAATTGACATCAACGATTTGATTGCAACAAGCGATTCGAAATTGTTGAATGAAAAGATTCGTGGGTATGAATTGTCCGAAATATTGGAGGGGCGTTTATTGGAAGTTGTTCGGGAAGCCAGGACGCAAGAACGCGATCTTGATCAAGCGTCAATTGATTTAGAACAAGAACATTTCGAAATTCGAAAAGAAATCATTCAGCAATTGGAAGATTTGAAAGCGGAAAATTTTATTTCGGAACGTGATCGCGAACTTGAATCAATTCGATTGGAGGAAGAACGCGCGATTGATTCGGCAAAGTTGGAGCAAAAGAAATTTGCTGACACAACAACCGAATACAAAAAACTTGATGAAATAATTGCGGAAATTGAAAAAAAGGCTGATCAAAGGCGAAAAGATTTGAACCTTGACTTTTTCATTCAAGACCAAGAACGAAACGCAAAAGCGGAAGAATTGAAGTCGTTGTTGGCGGGTGAAACACAAAAAGAAATTAACGAAAAATTAACCGCGTTAAAAATCGAACAACTTAAAAAAGAAATTGAACTAAGGAAATCGATTGGAAAAGATTCGATTGATCAAGAACTTGAACTTGCAAGATTGAGAGCGCAAAAAGAAGTTGACATTGAAAAAGACAAATCGGAAAAGATCAAAGACATTCAAGACAAAACCGCCGAAGCAATCTTCAATTCATTTCAAAACAATCTTGAAAAACAAATTGATGAATTGGACAAATTGGAAGCAAAACAATTGTCAATCATTGACACGCAAGAACAACGTGCGCAAGAAGGATTGTCCAACAATTTAGCGTTTGAAGAATCAGCACTTGCGGACTTGGAGCAAAAAAAGATCAAAGCGCAAAAGAAACAAATCGCACTTGACAAGATTCAAGCACTTTACAACGCTTATTCTTCCGCTTCGGCTTCTGGTGACAAGAACGCGATCATAACGGTTTTACGTGATTTCAGCATCTTACAAGGTATTGAAAGCGCGATCAGTTCATTCGGTCAAGGAACGGGCGAACACGGGGACATAAACGATTCATTGAAAGCGGGACAAAACGGATCCAAAAACGGTAATTCAATAAGTAATGGCGTAATTCGTGGCGAATCACATTCAAAACGCGGGTTCGGTGTTCCGATATTAGCTGAAGGAAACGAAGGGATTTGGAAGGGTTCGACAATGGACAAATTCGGAAAGAACAACTTTATTCAATTAACAAAATCAATTGACAATGGTTCGATCGGATCAAACTTTATGCAACCACAAGTCAACGCGCTTCAAGTCGTTCAAAGCGGTTCGAGTGTTGACGGTGCATTGTTACAAGAAATGAAAGAAACGCGGAAAGCGATTCAAAACAAACCAGAACAAGTCATTGACGTTCAAAGAATGTCGGACAATATTCTTGATTTTGTTGATACAAGGAAATCAAATAATAAAAAAGTAATTAACCGTTATCGAGTTAAAAAGAAAAGAATATGAGTTTATCGTTTGAATTGGACGGGCAACCCGCAGGAACACCCGTGAACGCTCCCGAATTATCTTTGTCGGCAAATTGGGAAACGGGCGAAGGACAAGAGGAATCGGAAATTTCATTGACATCAATTGAGTTTGCAATGGAAGACGCGAAACTGTTGAATCAAAAAGTTGCGGACGGCTTGACGGGTGGTCCTGGAATCTTTGAAGGGGTTCCATATAAAATAAAATTGAATTCTAAAACCATTTTTGACGGAATGGTTGACTTGACAAACGACGCGACTTTTGTTGATTGTGAAAAAGTCATCGCGGAAATAATGAAGGAAGACGGTGTTGATTGGTTGAGTGAAGTTGCTGACGGGATTTCGTTCGGTTCGATTGCGAATAAATACATTAAGGCTTCCGATTATGTTGTTGTCCCTTATGTTTTAAATTTCAGACCAGACGCGTTCATTGTTGGTCCGTTGTTGATCACATCTTTTTTATTAGCAAAAGAAACAATTTACGGAATTAGATCAATTGGTTACCGTACGGCCGATTTGATTTCGGCGATTGGTTCGGGTTTTGCATTTGGTTTGATAATTTCGGCAAGTATTAAATTAGTCGCTGAAATTATTTTTGTTGGTGCGGTTATTTTGGCGTTAATTTCAGCGGTTGCGGGGTTGATTGATCAGTATTTTCCGCCCGTTCGAAGATACAACGGGATGACTTTCAAAAGAATGTTTGAAGTTGGTTTGGAATCTTTGGGTCTTACTTTTCAATCAAGTATTTTCAATTCTTTGCCATTTTCAAATGCGACATTCCTTCCAATAAAGTCAAAACGTGGACAAATCGGAGGGGGCGCGAACGGTGTTGGTCATCCAAATATAAGTTCAGCAATTTATAATTTCGGGGACTTCATTCGTCAAATGATTCAAACTTTCAATGCTGATTATAAAATTGTGAACGGTGTTTTTATATTTGAAAGGCGCGACTATTGGAAAGGGAGTTCGTCCTACATTTTGCCAGACGTGGAAACGAATCAAACAAAAAGACTTTCAGAATTCACATACAACACAAGCGAATTTGTAAAAAATTACTTTATTTCGTTTCAAACTGATATCCAGGATCAAAACACTTTGGAAAATTTCAAAGGAAACAATTATCAAATAATTTCCGAACCAAACACAATCGTAAACAAAAAAAATATTCTTGGAAAGGGATTGACATCAATTCGACCGCCATTTGCAAGGGCGTTTCGAAAGAACGGATTGACAAAATATGAAGAATTATTGAAAGACGTTGCGACGGCGGTTGATGTTTTCCGAAAATCAAAACTTGCGCCAAAAATAACGAACCGCGTTGGAATGATGGAATTGTCGGACGACACAACAACGGTTGATAAATTTCTTTTTATTTCAGAAGAACAATTGTCAACTACGCAAATAACCGCGCAAACATTATGGGATAAATTTCACTTTATCGAATCGTTTGCGGAAATAGTTGATCCCGTGACAAATTTGACAATTCACAATCAATCAATCATTAAGGTTGCCGAAAAAGTTCCGTTTTGCGATGCTGATTGGACTTCATTACTCTTAAATAGGGAATTCACAACGGCAAACGGACAAAACGGAATAATTTTGTCGATTGATTGGGACTTTCAAAATCAAGTTGCAAATATTCGATATAAAATATCGCAACTTTATACAAAAAACATTATCTTAGCTTTTAATGAAGGCGAATAAATTTTTAATTGATTCCTTAAAATTGGCTGAAAATCTCCAAAGAGAGTTGGACAAGGCACCAAATGTTTTGAACAACATGATGGAATCAATGATGCCGAAATTAACGAATGAAGAAAAGATTAAAATGCAGTCACTTGTTAAAGAGTCAAGCAAGTTGATGGAAGACGCAAAAAACGGAAGCGTTTCAAATATCCAACAACGAATCGACGAATTAACAAAAAAATATGGGGGCTAAAATAATTCTTCGAGAATACACAAACCAATTCAGAGCGGAAAAAACTTCGTGGTTATTGGGAAATGTAGGCGATAAAATTTCCCTTCAATTGAATCTTGAAGTTGAAATTTCTGTTGATTCATCTTTTTCAAATGTTTTCGAATCGGACGGTGTTAATACAATAACACAAAACATCGGTGATTTCGCTTCCAACGGTTTTTATGTTGGAACTTCGGTTTCATGGTCAACAACTTTTGATATAATTGGACAAGTTCCTCCGCCAGTAACTTATGCGGGAACGGGTGTCATCACAGTTCTTTCGCCAACTACAATGATATTGGGATCAATAACGGGTGATTTTCCTCCCTCAAGTTCTTACCCTATAAATATAAGCACACAAGTAAACACATCAATGAACATCCAATCAACGGACAACGTTGAAGGTGTTTTGTTTAATTATAATTTAATCCCAAACGATGAAGTTGCGGGAGCATCTTTGAGTTCATTAATTGACGGAACAACACCGACTTTCAAGGCTGACAATATCGATCCAACCGACACGGTGACGATCGTTCCGATGACAACACTTGGATTCACTTCGGGGTCAACGGTATTAAATGCAACGATAAAAGGCGCGGGCGTTGTTGGACCAACACAATCATTTATTGTGACGGTTGAATTTATTATTTCACCGTTGTTTTTGAGTCTTGCGGACTTTCAAAACATGGTTTCACCAAGTCCATTTTTTGACGTTAATTCAATTACGGACGTTTTTGAACTTACTTTTTTACCACAACTAAACAATCCGAATGTTTCAATCACAACGGATCAAACATCAACCGCTTTGCTCGGAAATGTTGGTTGGTTTAATGAAAATTTTGACGGAAATCCCGCGATTTATAAAAATATAGGAACAACTTATACCGACACGAACGGATCAACAATTTCTTCAATTTTACAAGATGCGGTCACGAACTTCCGAATCAGTATTGACCAACCAAACAATTCAGCAACTTCGACATACAAATTCGGTTTTGCATTTGTTCCATTTGATCAAACATTGATTGCAAAAAATAATAATTTCAATTATAAAAATATACTTTACAACGGCTTGGGAACTGGTGTTTTGACCCAATCAACACCGCAAACAACTTTTGCAGGGAACACAAACAGTTTCGGAGCAAAGATGGACATTCGATTTGATTCAATTACAAATGTTTCGAACACGGTGACAATTGCGGGACAATTCCAACCAAACACGCTATTCGATGACTATTTTGATTCAATTAATATTTCAGACGGTAATTTTATCATTTGGTTTAGTTGCGCGGACGAAAGTCTTGTTTCTAACATTTCGGATCGTGTTTCAATCCTTTGCGGGTTTGATTCGTTTATTCAAGCGCCGATTTCGTTTGTATTGGGCGATCTTAGTATTGACTTTCTAAACCACGCGCAAGGAATCACAAATTCGGGTTCGTTAAATTATAACGGATCGGCTGAAGATGAAATTTTGACACAAAGTTTGATGTTTTTGGACACGGCAAAAAATGAAAGCGTTGATTCGGTTTCGTTTATTATTGAAGGATTCAACACGTTAACGGGCGCAACTTTTTTAGCTGATCAATACGATGTAAATACAACATCTTTTCCCGTTGATGGAAGCAAGGTTCAACAAATAAATTTTAACGACACAAGGGGGTTCCAAATGGTCGCGGGATTGGACAAAAACATTGTTCAAATTGTTCGCGATGCTTCAAGCGATGTCGGAACGAAAAAGGCTTATATCATGCGGTTCGCGATGCGATTCCGTTGGGAAGATTGGGTTGCGAATCCAAACGTCCCGAATGATTTGGTTGATCCGAATGAACAACTTGATGGGAAAAATCAATTTTATCCATCGAAGGACACTTTTTCAAACGATTGGCGACTTCGCTTTTCGGTTCAAACTGAATTGAACACGGGCGGTGTTTTGGTTAACACAAAAAACAGTTCAAATGTATTTGTTGCAAACTATGAAGAATCAACGGTTTGGGATGGAGCAATCACGCATTTTAATAAAGCTGGGACAACGAATCTTTTCACGGGCGTGAATGCTGACAATGTTCGGACAAACGCAATACTGGACAACGCATCAACATTAATTCAAGCCGATTTTGATCTTGAAGATGTCGCGGGTGACGTTGGTTCAATTGCTGATTACTACGGTGTCATAAGAATTGAAGTATATCAAGAGGGGGGACAAAAAGGAATTGAAATGTTGTCTACTGTTCTTGACAATAAAAATGAAATATTAATTCCGATCACGGGACAAACAAAATGTAAAATCACAAAAATAAGTTCAACAAAAATAAGACTTGAAGGATTGATCGATTTCAATTATCTTGATCTTACGAAGTCAAATTATAAAACATCCGCGCGAATAGGATATAAAAATCTTGCGGTTGCTGGAATTTATGGGTCACAATATGGTCCGCAATACGATTAATAAAAAAAATTATGACTGATTTACTTAATAGGGCAAATGTAAACATCGCAATGAACACGTTGTTGAATGATTTACAACCAAACGACGCAATTCAACCGTCCGACCATAACGGATTGTTGGTCAATATTCTTGACACCTTAGCAAACGGATTGTCAACGACATTGCGAACGGGAAACACAACGGGCGGTTTTGCAATTGACATCACAGACGGTGATAATATCAAATACAACAAAGGCGGTTCGTTCGTTGGTGTTCTTGATTCGCTTACGTTAACGGGAAGTCGTTCTTGGGACTTTCCAGACAATTCGGGAACAATTGCGTTGTTGTCGGACATCACGGGCGGTGATAATATCGCAAGCGCGAATTTGACTTTTGACGGTTCACATTATGCTGATTTGTCTTCATTCAGTTGGACGCTTGGAGGAACCGCGCCAATCGGAGCTGAAAAAATAAGTCTACAAAAAGACACATTAATAAAAGCATCAAACAATGCAGAAGGAACAACGGGATTTAAGGTTACTGATTCTAATGACAGTAATTTATTAGACATTAGAAACAACGGACAAATCGGTTACGGGGGTACTTATTTAAACACGGCAGGGCATACTTTTAGAAATCCAAATAACGAATCAGTAATCGCGAAATTTTTAAACAATGACAACACAACTTCGACTGAATTTACTATAAACGGTGGTTTTAATTCATATAGACCAGGAACCGCAAACAAAATTTTTACTCTTTTTTATCAAGGTGGAGTGCCAAACTTCCAAATGTTCGACAATACAAACACTGCTTTTATAAAATATAGAACTGGTGGTTTATCGTACATGAACGTTACTGGTTTCGCGATTGGTAAACCTTTATCCGCGAATGCAAAAGCATTGTTTCAACTATACCCACCAAGCACAAACGTTTCTCAGCAAAAATTCTTTGCAAATATTGCAATGACAACGACTGGGAGAGTTAACTCTTCTTCAACTTTTGGAACCGCTGAGAAGGGTTTTGAATGTTTTGATACAACATTAAACAAAAAATTTGTTTGGACTGGTTCAGCATGGGAAAAAATAACAAGTGTATAAAATAATAAATTTTAAAAGATATGATCACAATCACATTGAATGAAAATTGCGGAATCAAGGCGGGAGGTCTTGACATATACGCGTCGGGAATAAGAAAAATAACTTGTCCCGCAAATATAAATTCGGGACGTGAAGTTTCGGCAACTTGGAACATTCCGTTCAATTGGTGCTATGGCGAATCGAACGAATGGGACGCAAACAACACCGTTCAATTAAGTATTGAAGGCGAAAGCGTTTCAATAATGGGACAAGATTTCATCATGGTGAACGAAGACGGAACGGACAAATATTTGACGAACGATGGAGGTGAAACGGGTTTGAAATCGGTAATTTACATTATGAGTAATTACGGAAAACAAATCATTGAAGAATACTTTGAAGGAATCGGAACTGTTGCGGTGACAAATTACACGCTTTAAAATTGCGATTTAGTCACGAAAATAAAATTCCGTTGAATTTCCTTGTTAATTCGGGCGATTTGTGGGAGGTCGGGGACGATCTTCACATCACTTTGTCGCAAAAGAATTATCAAAACGAAAAGATTGTAATTCCAAAAGGATTCAAAACCGATCTTGCAAGCGTTCCGCGTGTTTTTAATTCTATAATTAACACATACGGCGATTTTTTAATTGGATCACTTATTCATGATTGGATTTATAAAACTGATTTCAAGCGTGACGAATTGGGTGATTACAAAGCGCGGTTGTTAGCTGATCGCGAAATGTTGATTTGGTCGAATAAATACAACAAAAACAAATTTGAAAATCAAACGATGTTTTGGGGTGTTCGTACATTTGGCGCAAAAATATACAAGCGCACACCGAACGAATAAAGATAAAAAACGTATTTTTGAAATATGGAGGAACTTAAAACAAATGAAGCGACGATCGAACAAGCGTTTGACGTTATTAAAAAAATGATTTTGACGGGCGTTCCCGTTCAAGGATCGTTTGAAGAAATCAAAGCAAAAAATCAAGCCGTTGAAGAATTACTTGAAATAATTGAAGACGGTATCAAATCAAAAGAAAATGGCGAATAAGAACTTTAAAATTTTTGACGGACTAACAATCAGCACAAGTCCGACATCAAAAGAAAAAATTTCCTCAAACTATGCGATTGCTTTGCAAATCGTTTGGTCTGGATTAAGCGGAACGGGATCGTTCGATGTTGGTGTTTCAATGGATGGAACAACTTTCGACACGTTTCCATTCGTAGACAAAGACGGGAATCGAGTGACTTCAATTCCAATTTCGGGCGCGAGTGGTTCAGCAACAATCGAAATTGAATCAATTGTTTCCGATTGGATCAAATTTACCGTTGACGGATCAAGCGCAACGGCGGGAACAATTACGGGATATTATTCGCAAATAGACAATCAAGATACGTATTAAAATGGGAGAATTCTACAAAGGCGCATTGAATGAACCGTTTTCGAGCGGTGGTGGTGCGGACGCAAACGCGGTTCATGTCAATGTTGCTTCCGAAATTTCGGGGGTTGCTTCAAAGGGAACACCAACAACAAACGACTTTTTATTGATCGAAGATGTTGCGGACGGTAACAACAAGAAAAAAATCACGATTGGTGACATTCCTGGAACAACGGACGCAACGGCGATTCATGTTGATGTTGCGAACGAAATAACCGCGATAGCTGAAAAGACAACCGTTGACAATCAAGACGAATTTGTTCTTGAAGATTCGGAAGCGTCATTCGTTAAAAAAAGTATAAAAAGAAAAACGATTGTTTCACCGATTGACAACACGGTTTCAAGTTCAGCAACTTTAACACCGAATGTTGATGAACACGATCAAGAAACGATCACGGGACTTTCGTCGGCGTTAACTATTAACGCTCCAACGGGAACACCTTCAAATGGTTTAAAATTAGTTTTAAGAATTACCGACAACGGAACAAATCGCGCTTTGACTTGGAACGCAATTTTTGAGGTCATCGGCGTGACATTGCCAACAACAACAACGGCAAATAAAACGATTTATGTTGGATTAATTTACAACGCAACCGCGACAAAATGGGACGTTGTTGCAATTAAAGAACAAGCATAATGTATTTTGTAATTTCGAAAATAGAACTTGAAGGAACGGACAATTTGAAGTATTCAGATTACGGAACAACAACGGATCAAGACATTGTTAATCAAATAAATGAAGATTACGATGCAACGCTTGGTGAATTTTTAGGTGCAAACCGAACAAAATTGGAACTTGGTCAAGTTAGTGTTTCGACTTTTTTTGAAACAACGTCGTTTGTATATGAAGCAAGAACCGAAGTTGATAATGTTGACGAAATGGGACTTCTTTCAATCACAAATATAAACGAACTTTAGATGTCAGCGCCAACGAAAGGGAATACAACGAACCTAAATCAAACGCCAGGGGCAAACAACAAAACACAAAACCACACGCAAAACACGGGTTCAAATGGTTTGATAATCGCACAATTCACGATGTCAAACACGCGAACATATACGGGTTGCACATATGGAGGTGTTGCAATGACTCAACTTTATCAACTAAATAGGAACGGACTTTCACAAAGAATGGCTTTTTATTATTTAGAGAACCCGCCAACGGGAAACAATCAATTGAGAGTTAATTTTAACGGTTCGCAATTCAATCCGATATCAATGCACATTCGAAGTTTCACGGATTGCGGGGGAGTTGGTGCGTCATTAAGAACTGGGGGAAGTAGTTCACCGCACACGGGTAATTTGACAGTTGAACAAGATTCGCTTATTATGATCACATCTTGTTGTGTGAATGCTATATTGACGCAACAAATACCAACGGGAACGAATAGGACTTTCACAACGCACAACACAAATAGACAAGTTGCAACGGGTTCGATTTCAGCAAATGCGGGTGAAAGCGCGG
>Ga0208814_1000244_pt1 | contig 36842 bp, 46 predicted proteins | sample MalvirAntarct_55_FD_184253 | JGI IMG/M metagenome (GOLD analysis project Ga0208814, IMG submission 184253) | Marine viral communities from the Global Malaspina Expedition - Malaspina viral metaG Antarct_55 (SPAdes) (version 2) | ecosystem: Environmental > Aquatic > Marine > Oceanic | place... | reverse complement strand
GCTGTACTTATAGGAGTTAAAATTTATTTAAAGAAAAAATAAAAATAAATCAATAAAAGTTTTTTTACATGAATATTGTTTCTATCTTTACATAACACAAACAAACAAAAACAAAATATTATGAAAGCAATTAAATTAACATCGGCACAAAAAACTACAATAGCTAAATTAGAAAAAAGAGGTTTTTATAATTTGAATATGGATGGAACTTCCGCAATAATGTATAAAGGTCCTTCTTACGATAAGTCAAAAGCGGTTATTGAAAAGGATGGAACATTTTATGTCCTCGGATAAAATAATTAAAAATAAATCGATAAAAGTTTTTTTATATCAATATTACTTCTATCTTTACATAACACAAACAAACAAAAACAAATATTATGGAATTTACAAAGTACAAACAAAACTTAAGACAGGAAGGGAATTTTATTATCTCTTACACTACTAAAGTAGCTGAAATCAAAGGGAATGAACTTCACCAACTAGGATATTGGAGTGTAACTACTCAGAAACATATCAACTACGCAGCTTCAGAGCTAGGACTAACATTAATCAAATAACAAAAACAATAAGGGGTTTAAAAGCCCCTTTTAAATTAATTTAAAATAAATCAAAATAAATTAGGTAGTGTCATTCTAATAAACTACTTTTGAATATACAAACAAACAAAAACAAAAATTATGACTAACTCAAAACAAATGTTTGCAATAGAAGATTCAAGGGGTAACTTTTGGATCAAAAACTACAACTTAAATGGATTTATGATTCCTAAATTCGGAAATGACAAAACTATTAAGATCTGGAATGATGCAGATTCTGCCAAAATCGTATGTGATGAGCTTAATAGCAAATCACCCGCTAAAGTAATAGTAACTCAAATAATAGCATTATTTTAAAAATAAACCAAAATAAATTAGGTAGTCTTATTCTAATAAACTACTTTTAAATATACAAACAAACAAAAATAAAATATCATGAAAAAATTAATAACAATTATCGCGGCAGTAACAATATCATTAACTAGCTGTAAAAAAGAAGAGCTATTAACAATAGTAAACAGCACAACTCACTATGCAACAGTTGAAATAAATAGTGATCAGTTAAGTTCTACTACTCAAGTAATGTATAAGAACGGTTCTGTAGTTTTAGATCCTAGCATAACAAATTATTCATGCGGAGACGTGTTAACAGTTACCGCTAAAAATACTAGCTTTCAGCCTCAAAATGTTGAAATATTATTATCAGTTAATACCAACTTTATTAAAGGAACTGAACAAGATTTAAACTCTGGTGAAACATTAACTTTAACACACACTTTTTAAACAAAATAAATAGTAACAACAGTATAGGGATAGGTTTGTTTGTTAGCCTTTAATGCACCGTATAATATAATAGGTTTAATTTGTCACCTAATTATGTTGTACGGTGTTTCCTTTTGTATACTGGTTAAAAGGTATTATCTATATAATAATAATAATAATAATAATAATAATAATAATAATAATAAAAGAAGATTGGTAATAATTTGTCAATAACTTTTTAAATAATATATATAAATTATAACTATATTGCTAAATTAAACAACTGATGCAAATCGGTGTTGAAACGGTATTGAAACATGAAGAAAGAACATAAATTAAACGAACACTCATCAGCTACTAGGTTCTCTAAAGACTTACAGCCTTCAGGAAAAGCAAAGAGCTTAGGTAAAAAGAAAGCAAAGTTAATAAAGGATATAGCTTCACAAATAGTAAAAGGAGGGGTTAAGGATGCACTAAAACCATTAGCTGTATATTTAGGGCTTAACGTGGAAGAGATAAACTTAGAAACGGTTATGCATCTAAAACAAATGGAGAAGGCTATTAAAGATGGCGATACTAATGCCTATAACGCTGTAATGAATAGAATAGCTGGTAAGGCAAAAGAATTTATTGATCATACAACTAATGGAGAAAATATACAGCCTACAAATATAATTAACTTAGGAAAAGGATTATCCCCTGATGAAACTAATTAAGAAGCAAGAACATGCGGTCCACTTTCTAAAAGATAGGGTTACTACGGAATTGCTTTACGGTGGTTCTGCTGGTGGTGGTAAATCTGTTTTAGGCTGTTTATGGTTAATTGAGATGTGTCAAACTCATGCTGGTTCTAGGTGGTTAATGGGCAGATCTAAATTGAAAGCATTAAAAGAAACTACTCTTAATTCGTTTTTTGATATAGCGAGTGACTTAGGTATATCGGATCAGTTTAATTATAATGCTCAATCAAATATTATTTATTGGAGTAATGGTAGTGAAATAATCTTAAAGGATTTATTTTTGTACCCTTCGGATCCTTTGTTTGATAAGCTAGGATCACTAGAGATATCAGGGGCCTTTATAGATGAGTGTAATCAAGTAGTATTTAAAGCATGGCAGATTGTTAAGTCTAGGATTAGATATAAGCTAAAGGAGTTTGATTTAATCCCCAAAGTGTTAGGTACTTGTAACCCTTCTAAGAATTGGACTTATAAAAGGTTTTATAAACCGTCTAAGGTTGGTGAGCTGGTTAACTATAGAAAGTTTATATCTGCATTACCTACAGATAACGAACACTTACCTCAATCTTACTTAGACTCATTACTAGAATTAGATAAGCAAAGTAGGGAACGTCTTTACTTTGGGAACTGGGAATTTGATAATGATCCTTCAACTATTATAGATTATGATAGTATATTAGGATATTTTAATCCTATACATTTAGAAACCGGTGGTAAGAAGTATATTACTATAGATGTAGCGCGTCAGGGTAAAGATAAGTCAGTTATTAGAGTTTGGGATGAGTGGTTATGCATAAAAAGAATATCATTTGCAAAAAATACTATTACCGGATTAGCTGAGTCAGTTACTAAGTTAATGAAGGAATATAAGATAAGTCGTATTAATGTTATTGCGGATGAGGACGGGGTAGGAGGTGGGCTCGTAGATATACTAAGATGTAAAGGATTTGTAAATAACTCTAGGGCATTAAATAACGAAAATTATTCAAACCTTAAAAGTCAATGCTCGCATAAAATGGGCCTTAAGATTGTTAGGGGTGAAGTTGGTGAAATTTGTGAGGATAGTAGTTTGATAGATATTATATCTGAAGAGATGGAAACCGTTAAATTGGTGGACATGGATAAAGACGGTAAAATTAAAGTATTGCCTAAAGAAAGAGTTAAGGAATTAATAGGTAGGTCTCCAGATGAATGGGATACTATTTTTATGAGATATTGGTTTGAGTTAATACCGAGACGAACGTCCTCATTAAAAGTTTAGTGTTATGAAATTAAAAGAAGTATTAAAATTAAATACTAAGGATCAGCAAGATGTTTTTTGGAATATAAAAGTAGTAAAGAGTTTAGATAGTTTTAGGTATAGATTTAAGCGTTATAATTACATTCCTTTAGGTGATCATTCTTATAAAGAGGCTGATTATATAAAACGTTTATTCTTTGAAGACGACATGGAAAGTTTAATTAAAGGTGTTCAGGAATGCTTTAAGCTACCTTTAAACTCATTAATGAATACTAACATAGTTACTGTATTAAAGTGCCTTAAAACTATTAAAAACGATATAGAAAGAGATATAGCGGACCAGAACAAGTTATCATTCTTTTCAGATAAAAAGGTAGATATGGCTATGAAGATGAGTAAAAGCGAGGTAATGAATCAATTCGGATTATATAACGTTATAGAAACATTAAGCAAAGGTGAAAAACGAAACTGGGATTACTTTTTAAATTTAAAGTATAGCGATATAAAAATAATGGTAGCTTTCAATGCTATGAGCGGAGATCTAAACAAAAGGTTTCAAAAGAATTACGAACAACTAAATAAAATAAGTTAACATGAATGAATTAGAATACTTAATAACGCAGATGAATATTTATGCAAGCAATAAAACTTGGGGGTTTGCCCATGGTTTTGTTAGTCAAGTTAACCAAAAACAAAATGAATCGGATAGTGATATACTGTTACAAGTTTTTGATGTAAAGACTCAGCCTAAAGTATTAGAGATAGGCGTAGAGTTTAATACCTTTCAAGTGGATCTATTTTTAGGGCAGCCTTCAGTGCATGGTACCGCTTTCTATAAACAAGATAGTGGAGTTGTAGTTGACTCTGGCGAATATTCATTTAACAAAACCTTTGTACCTTTATTTGATGAGATGAAATCTTTCATTAATTATTTATCGGTTTGTGATAGGGTTAGTTTTGAGAATATATCTCCTATTGTTCAGAGGGTTAATTATCAAGATCATAATTTAGACGGATATTCTATAGGGGCAACAATAAAAATATATTAAAAATAAATTATTTCGTATGTAGTTTATTCGTTTATTTTACGTATATTACGCGCATGTTAAAAGATAGGTTACAACAATTCGGAGATAAAACTGTTAATGACTTAATAGCCAACTATATAAAGTTAGGTTTAAAAGCGTTCGGAGAATTTGAAGCTGGCACTAAAGCTGTAGCCACTGAATTAGGTATGGAGATTAGTGCGCCGTTTCATGCTCGAATGATGGAACAAGGAAGGAAGGCCGGAAAGTTTCCGCCACCTGATGAGATTTTAAGGTGGGTTAGACTTGGTAAGATACAAAAGAGAAGTAATATATCGGATGAGAGTTTAGCTTATTTAATTGGTAGAAAAATAAGTAGAGAAGGAATAAAAGTGCCTACTAAATATAATATCGGTAAAGTAATAACCTCTGTATTAACAGATGGTCGTTTAGATAGATTAGAGGATGAGATATATGAGGAGGTTAGGGCAAATATTCAAAGAGAAATTATAAAGGCTTATGGTGTATTTTAAAGTAGTTAAGAAGTTTAAGATGGAAAATGATATTGCTTTTTTCTATTTAATAAAAAGGAAAAGGTTTTTTTTATTGGTACCTTATTGGTCTAGTAGGATATTTAATAACAGTAGAGATTGCTGTAGATTACAATATCGTGATGAGTCAAAAGAAATAATAAGATCTTTGCAAATTTCAAATAAAGAAAATTGGTTTAAAAAAATAATTAAAAAATGGCTATAACAATAAACGGAGATTTATCATTTACTAATGTTAATGCTAATCAATTAATATCTGCTTTTAATCCATGTATAATAGAATTTAGTACAAACGTATCTGGAGGTGTTAGGGCTGCTGTAGAGGTACGTAAGCTAGGTACTACTGCCGCTTCTTTACAGAATATAACTCCTAGTTCTGCTGGTGTATTTTATTTTGACTTTAGCGGTATATTAAAAAACTTATTAGCTGAGGCAGAAAACTATTTAGAACCACAATATAATTCACCTGATAATACTACTGTAGCAAATTCTTTATTTTCAGATGATACAATAGCCTCCGGCGTTGAATGGGATATATATATATATGATAATAATAATACTCAGATAGATACGTCTGGTAGTGGAGGATATTACTTCATGAAGGCATCTACTCAGGTAGGTAGTTCTCCAGTAATGAATAGTGTAAGCTCTACTGTTGGTACTGGACCATCTTATTCTGAGTGCCTTAATCTATCTGATGAAGGAGTAATAGCCTATAAAGGTTTTCCTTTAGATATTCAATTTGATGCATTAAACAGCACTTCAATCGATCTTTCTATTGGTAATATTTTGAAGTTAACTAAATCTATTAGTGTTAGTTATGAAAACAATAGAATGTTTAGGCAATCGCTTATAGATTCTAATGGTATTGAGATAAGCGGTATTTCAGATAACGGAGCCAATGATTTATATATACAAATGACTGGAGGAGGTAATAGAGGGTCGTTTAGTAAGATTGATTATAGAACTCCTATTGATGCTGATTGTTCAAAATACTTTAGGTTTACAAATATTAACGGAGGTCAGGCATTTTTCCTATTTGAGAATGCTTATCAAACCGAGGTATCTAGAAAGAACTTAGATAGTATTAACAGACGTTTCAATTCTTTAGAAAGTGCATCTAGTAGGATAGTATCTACTGGTAATACAACTAGATACTCTTTAATATGTCATCACCAAGCGACTAATAAAATAGATAATGATTATTTACAAGCTATGGTCCTTAGTCCGATTATAGAGCTTTGGTTAGGAGGTGACAAATGGCAAAGGGTTAATTTAATAAGGAGTGACGCAGATATCGATTCTCAAACAGAGAATAAAAACTATTCGTTTTCTTTTGACTTAGGTATTAAATATAATCAAAGTATATAATTATGAGAAAATTAGAACTTATTAGCCTTGAGAATGTTACAAGTGGAGGAGTAACCACTACTTACAATCAAATGAATTTAGAGAAAGAAGAGAGTGAAACTTTCTATAAAATAAAAACAGATTCAAGCAATCAAGATTACCATGAGCTACCTAATACTATACCGGCCGCTAGGGGGTTTCACTTTAAATTCACTCCTATAAATACAATTAATTCTGGACCTACTGTTACGTTAGTTAGTAGATATACTGGTAACTCATCAGGAAACCAAGCTGAAAGAGTTGACGTGACTTTCTTTGCTGGTAAAATGTATTTTAGTATATATATTAGTGGGGTTGCTAAGGTATGTCAATCTAATTCTACAACTTGGACCGCTGGGCAGGAATACGATATCCATTGGGTATCCGATTCGAGTACCGGAATGAAATTATATATAGATGGTGTTGTACAAACAATAACTAATGCATCTACTAACGCTATGCCCTCTTCAACTGGTAATATTTTTATAGGAGGTAACATACCGGCAAACATTAGGTATATTAGTTCAAAAATAAGTAAGATTTCATTATGGAGCGTCAATAGGACTCCGGCACAAATATTAACTGATGTTACTACAGATTTAGATGGAACTGAGTCAAATTTAATTGCCTACTATCCTTTAACAGAAGGTTCTGGGGCAACTATAGATTCTTTACCTTTACCTAGTTATCAAGCTACTTTAAATACTTCTAATGTAACTGGAATAACTTATATAAATGCTAGCATGTGGAATGCTAATACTATAAGTGTAACCCAAAACGATAGAATTGATTTAGGATCGTCTGTAGAGAATAACGTTAAGACTACTGAATTTTGGTTTAAAGTACCAGTAACAACTAATTCTGGAACGTCTAAGTTCTCTATGATAAGTAGTTATGACGTTAGCAATGCAAATAGAGGTAGACAAATTGTATCTATTAACAAAGGGATATTAGACTGGGAGATTTTTACTACTGGTACCTCTAGCGTTACCATATCAAGTAATACGGGGGCTTATTTTAATGCAGATCAATACTATCATGTTGCATTAATTAATACCGCTGGAGTAATAGCTATATATATAAATGGGGTTTTACAAGCTGGTTCACTTGGTAGCCCAGTAACACAACTTAAATCTATATCGGTTAAAACATATATAAACGGTTTGTTCAATCCTTTATCTGAATTAGGTAATTTTACTATAAAAAACCTTCAATACTGGACTATATCTAGAACGCCAACACAAATAAGCTCCGATAAGGACACTTATTATCCATCTGGTACATTAGGCTTAAAAGAAAGCTTTCACTTCACAGACGCGACCGGAGCTACCTCTACTGGCGTGAATGGAACGGTAGGAACTATAACTACTAGTGTAGGAGGATTAACTAGAATAAATAATACAATAAGAGAGGATTTTACCAATACTTCTCCAGTAGTTGTTACTTCTACCGTTAAGACTGAAGAGTTCGACTTATTCGTAGGTGAGCCTATCAATGTAAAAACAGAAGGTGTTAATATAGACAATATAGCTAATACGGAGTCAGGGACCACTAACTCATTTAGATTACCAACTACAGCAAATAATAATGAAATATTTAACTATCTAAATTTAATAGGTAGTGTTTCTAACTTCCCTTATGAGGATAACTATGTTAGATATTCTGAGGGTGGTGTGGAGTTAATAACTAACGGTAGACTGAAGGTTAATGAGATGAGTGAGAAGGGTTACAAGGTTGAAGTTTTACACGGTAAGAATGATTTCTTTGATAAGATTAGAGGTAAGTTTTTACATGAAGCGTACGAACCTTTTAAGACTACCTTATCTGAAATGAGGCATCAGGAAACAACACTATGTAACACTATTGCTATTAGGGACGCAGAAGGATATTGCGTACCCCTTATGGATTTAGGCGGTATTAATCCGATAGCGGATTACCAACAAACGATAGGATATTATTTAGATTTCGGACTAGATAAAATTGCTAATGCTATAGGATATACTTATACTAATATCGGTCTAGATTTAAAGGATTATGTTTTCACTAAAAACGAACCACCTACCTTTGATACTAGAGCCACTTCTTTTGTTAGTAATAGGCTTTTTTCTAGATACGAAGAAATAGTAGAAGAACAAAGATTAATTTGGTCTCATGTTATGACTGTTAACGGGATTTTAAACTTTGAACAAATGTTAATGAGAGTTATCGCTGGTAATGGATTGCCTAATGATCCAGACATTAATATCTTGGTTAATGGTGTTACTATTGCGACTTATACGTTAACAGTAGGAGGGGCTTTAATTAGCACCACTTTAAATTCAAGCCCAGCAGAATTTAATGCTGGTGATCTTATACAAATATATTTTGATGCTACTAGTATAGGCAGCGGTACTTCTGTTTATTTAACTGATGCTTACTTTAAAGGTTATTATACTTTAGGTTATAAAGTATATCATGAGAATATATTAGGCGAATATACGCAAACAGAATTTGTTAAGAATATTTTACAGACTTTTAATTTAGGGGTTAATGTTAACGCAATAAATAATACCATTGAGTTATATAGTCTTAACTCAGTCTATGGAGACGGTGGAGTAATTAATGATTTTAGTAGGTATTATAACAAAACAGAAAGTAGAGTTTTCCAAAGTTCATACGGTAAAAATAACAAGTTTAAATACAAGTATGTAGAGAATGATTCGTCTATAGCAACGTCTAACGGTATTATGGAGGCTAATAATACTAATGAAGACAAAACAATTATAGATAGTAACTTAACAGCCTCATTAAATTATACGCCTTTAACTCTAGGATCTGTTGATGCTTTACTAACTACTGTTGATGCTTATGATAGCCAGAGCGTTAATGCAAAAACTTCTAATATAGGAGATAGATTTAACCAAGTTATTAGAGTTGAAACAGATGTATCTGATCCAGTTACAGTAAGCTATATAGATAAAAATAGCGTTACGACTTCTGTTACAAGCGATCAAAGTTTTTTAACCTTTGGAGGATTAGACTGGAACACTTTAATCGATACACAATTTAATAATTTAAGGGATAAGGTTCTTAACAGATATGAAAAATACACTGTTATAATGAACGTTCCGTTAAATATAATTAATGAATATGACTTTAAAGAAAAAATTTATATCAGAGAATTGGGGAGTAACTTTGTAGTAAACAATATTACAACTTTAAAAGGAGGGTTAAATAAATGGGAACTAATAAAAATAAACTAAAATAAAATGGCTAGAGAAGAAAGAGTAATATTATTAAGGACTGATATTGATAATTCAAGTGCGGTAAAAGCTAATGCTGAGTTAACTCAGTCTATTGCTAGACTTAAGAAGGAACAAAAGGACTTAAAGAGTAATACTAACGGATTAACTACAGCAACAGATAAACAAGCTCAGGCTTATGTAAAAACTGACGCAAAGATTAAATCCTTACAAGAAGATAGTAGAAAATATACTAAAATCCTTAAGGACCAAACTAAAGAACAAAAAGCTAATCAAACGATAGTAACTAAAACTAACGGATCAATTAATTCTTTAAGGAATGCCTTAAATATTAATAGAGATGCATATAGATCTTTAACTAAGCATGAAAGAGAAAATACGACTGCCGGTAAACAATTACTTACAACTATAAGACAGCAAGACGCTCAATACAAAAGGTTATCAAAAACTATCGGTAACAGTCAAGCTAACGTAGGTAATTACGGGGCCACTTTAAAAAGGGTAGCTGGTCAATTAGGTATATTTGTTGGTGCTGCCTCAGCTATTAGGCTTATAAAAGGTTCAATTAATACCGTTAAAGATTTTGAATTAGGTGTGGCTAAATTAGCTTCTGTATTAGGAACTACGCCGGATAAAATAAATGCATTAACAGATGACGCAAAGAGACTAGGAGAGTCAACAATATTTGCAGCTAGTCAAGTATCAGAATTACAAACGGAATTTGCTAAGTTAGGATTTAATGAAGAACAAATATTAAATGCTACTGAGGCCACTTTAGATTTAGCAGCGGCTACTGGATCTGAATTGAGTGAAGCGGCAGCTATTGCTGGATCTACTTTAGGTGGTTTTGGATTAGATGCTTCACAGACTCAGAGAGTTACAGATGTTATGGCTAAATCATTTAGCAAATCGGCATTGGACCTAGAAAAGTTTAAGGAATCAATGAAGGGGGCAGCCCCAGCAGCAAGGGCTGTAGGTATTAGTGTAGAGGAGACTACTGGATTATTAGGTACATTAGCTAACGCAGGGATTAACGGGTCACTCGCTGGTAATGCATTAAAGAAAACATTTATAGAACTTAATGCTAAGGGTGTTACTATGAATGATGCATTTAACAAAGTTAAAAATAGTTCTGATAAGTTAGGAACCGCTGTAAGTTTAGTAGGTAAATTAGCAGCCCCAGCTTTTTTAGTGCTTGCTGAAGGTGCTGAAAATTCAGCAGAATTAACTAAAGAACTTTTAAATGCTGAGGGTGCATCTAAGAAGATGGCGGAAACACAACAAAATACGCTTTCAGGATCATTAAAGGCATTAAGTTCTAAATGGGAGGCTTATATCTTAAACTTAAATGATGCGACCAATGGAGGCAATAATTTAACCAGAGGTATTAGGTTTTTGGGTGAAAATTTAAGTACAATAATTAATACTATAGGTTATGCTGTAGGAGCATTTTTAGCTTATAAAACTGTAATCGCTGCAACAAGCAGAGTACAAAAAATAGCAGCTTTAGCAAATAAGATTTATAGGTTATCTGTTGTTGCTTTAAATGGTGGTTTAAAAAAAGCTATTATAGGTATTAAATCGTTCAAAGTAGCATTAGCTGGTACTGGGATTGGTTTATTAGTATTAGGTGTTGTTGCCCTTATAACTAACTTAGATAAACTTACAGGATCTACTACGGCAGCAGAGAAAGCTCAAAAGAGTTTAAACAAAGCGCAAAAGGATGCTGAGTTAGCTATAGCTTCAGAAAGAGTGGAATTAGATAAATTAATAGCCGTAGCAAAAGACGAAGCCAGAAGTAAAGAAGATAGAGAATTAGCAATAAAAAAACTAAATGAAATAAGCCCAGAATATTTAGGTAATTTAACTTTAGAAACTATAGGAACTAATGAAGGTACCGCAGCACTAAATAAATATGTTGACGCATTACAGAAAAAAGCAAAAGCTACCGCAATAAATAACGAGCTAATTAGAATAGAGGAGGAGCTAATTAAAAATAGAAATAAACCGGCTTCAGAACAACTTAGTTTCCTTGACAAAGCGACCGCAGCCGTTAAGGGTTTTGCATCAAATCCACTTAACAGCACTAGTGCTTTTCAGGCAACATTTCAAGCTGTAGCATCAAAAGCTACGGAAAACATGAAAGAGGAGACTAAATCCTTAGAAGAACAAAGAGAACTTCTTATAGAAGAACTAAAGAAAAGTAGTACGGAAAACATATTAGCTTCTGCCGGTGGTGCTGGTGCTGGTGCTGATGCTGATGCTGGTGGTGGAAGCGGAGGTGGAAGTGCTGGTGATTCTGCAAAAAAAACAGCGGAATTAAATGCTAAAAATGACTTAGATATAGCAAGAACTGGAATAGCCTTTAAACTTTCTTTAATTAAAGACGCTGGAGAGAAGGAGCTAGCAATTAATAGAAATAAATATAGGATTCTTAGAGAAGATCTTTTATCCAATGATAAACTAACGGCAGATCAAAAAGAAAAATTAAATAATATTTACAATGCTCAGGAATTAGAGTCCACTAAAGAAATAAGCAAAAGAATTGCAGAAGCTAAAATAGCTGAACAAGTTATTTATTATGATAAACTAGATTCTCAATTTCAACAGCTTAGAACATTAAGACAAAGTGATCAGGAAAATGAAATAGATGAGGTTGTATTACAATATGAAGAAAAATATTTGTTAGCCGTTAATAATTCAGAACTAGAGGTGGCTTTAGCTTTAGAACAAGCTGAAAAAATAGCAGAGATAGAAAAAAAATATACCGATAAATCTATAGCTGAAGAACAAAGAAAGGAAAAAATCGCTAAATCTATTCAGGATCAAAAACTACAGCTTGCTAATGATACACTAGAAAGCATGAAGGGATTACTTGACGAAGAGAGTTCAGCTTATAAAGCGTTTTCTGTTGTTCAGGTCGGTATCGATACATATATAGCAGCTCAAAAAGCGTATAGTTCTCAGTTAATAGTTGGTGATCCTACTTCTATAATAAGAGCACAGCTAGCCGCCGCTGTAGCTGTTGCTGGTGGGGTTGCTAATTTGACTAAAATTAAAGGTTTTGCTGATGGTTCTGAAAGTACAAGCCCCTTAGGATTTGCAGATTATACTAATCATACCGGAATTATTACTGGTCAAGGTAATATAAGCCCATTACCTAACGGTGATAATATGCTAGCTACAATTAAAACGGGTGAAGCTATCTTAAATAATAAGCAACAGAGTAGACTAAATAACCTTTTAGGGTTTGATGCTATTAAATACGCTGTAAAGGGATATGCTGACGGAACAACATTTACTGGGGCCTCTCAAACTGGAGCTATAAATAACAATGTAATTAATAATTCTAATATAAATAATAATTCTCAAAATAACGAAAATATTTCGTATATTGTAGACGTAAAAGATATAGCAATAGGGCTAGAAAATTTAAACGTAAAAGTAAAGGATGCAACTATCTAAAATTATAAACGGCTGGAAACACTACTTCACTAATAATAGTGAGGTAGAAGAGATGGCTAAAGAAAGAGTTAAGGAGTGTATTAAATGTCCAGAAAAAAAAGAGAGTAAGGTTTTTGGGTGGGTTAAAGATGAGGTAGAAGAAATATCCTCCACCGTTTGCGGTAAATGTAATTGCCCTATAGCTATGAAAGTAAGAAGTATTAACGAAAATTGTCCAATAAATAAATGGTAACATCAGAACTAATAAAAAAACTAAAAGAGTCAGGACTTTTAGAGGATTGTATTAACAAAGGGGTAATATCATTTAACTACACTATTTGGATTGATCTTTATGATTTTTATATTTATCAATTAAAAATAGAAAAAAGTAAAATGCAATGCGTATCAAATACAGCGGAAAAATTTAACTACTCTGATAACATGGTAAGATATGTTATTAATATTATGAAAAATTAAAGCTATAATTTAAAAAATAAAAGCAAAGTGTTAACTCCTATTATTAAATTAATAGGAGTTTTTTTATGCTTTTTACTTTTTTGGGGTAGAAAATGGACTAACTGGCAAACTTGAAAAACAAAGTTTGCCCCAGATTAGCCCAGCATTTACGGGCTACTGGCAAAAAGGCAAACTTTTTAGGCGGTTTTACAATATACTAAAAAAAGAATTTCATATATATTTTGCCTTTTCAAAACGTAAAATATATACAAAATGTATTTTTCTATATAGCAGAATAGAGGAAAAAGTTTGCTTTTCTACCCCAAAAGTCTCCAAACCCCTACTATCAAAGGGTTTCGGCTGGGGCATAAAATATTTTCAAGTTTGCCAATTTTGCCCTAAATAAGGTAATGTAATCATAATCAGTAAACTAAGTTTGCCCCAAAGTTTACCACTGATTGACTTACAGTTACTTAAGTATATTATACTATACTATATATATAAAAGAGTAGTTATTTAATAGAATGGTAATAACTTCTTAATAAAACTATTGATAATATTAACTTTTTTTAACTAAGGGTATTAATTATAAATTTACAACTTCTATTGGAAACAATGTTAGCTGTATTTTACTATATTTGTTTCATGATTGGGAATTTATTTATACATGGTACGATAATAGGTAGTAATTCAGATAAAGCTGAGGCATTCGGATACACTTCATTGGTAGCTATAAAAAAACAATTCTCAAAACAATCTAAGGCTACTTCTTTTAATGTAAACATAAATTCAGTAGGAGGTGATATTGACGAAGGGAATAAGATGTTTGCATTTCTAGAAGGCTTAAAAGAAAATGGTATCCATTTAACAACGGTTACAGACGGTTTAGTTGCTTCAATGGGAACGTATTTATTTATGGTAGGTCAAGAACGTATTTATTATGATAGTGATGAGTTTAGGCCGCATTTACCTTTTGCTTCAAACTTTACCGGATCTAGTGTAGATTTATTGCAAGCTGGTTTATATGTTGACACAAAAGAAAAGGAATTTGCACAATTTTATGCAGATAGAACTAATTTAGACTATCAAGCTTCTTTTGATTTATTAGCTGAAGATAGATATATTACAAATGACGAAATGATTAGCATAGGATTTGCTACTCAAGTAAGAGAAAAAAGGCAAATAGTTGCTACAATAAATATAGAAAATATGGGATTAATTGAAGATGCGAAAAAAGTATTAGGACTTACTAAAGAAGTAAGCGAGTCAGTAGAAATTGTTAACGTCTTGGTAACTCTAGAGGATGGAACGCCAGTAGATTCTAGTTCTGAGGTTTCACAACCTGAAGTTGGAGACGCTTGGACAGTTGAAGGTTCTAAACCTGAAGATGGTAATTATATTACTCAAGACGGTTATACAGTAACTTTAGTAGACGGTAAGGTTACAGAAGTTTTACAATCTGAAGAAGAGGTAATTGAAACACTAGAAGAAGAAGTAGTATTAGAAGAAGGACCATCTGAGATGGAAGCAATGAGAGCTGAGGTAACTAAATTGTCAGCTTCTTTTGAGTCTTTTAAATTAGATAACGAAGCTAAATTAACAGCTAAAGATAATGAGCTTTCAACTATCAATGCTACGTTAACAGAAACTAGTGAACTATTAGGGAAGTCGATTGAAAGAGTAACTAGCTTAAGCGCTAACGCCTCAGTTGATTTTAATGATACTAAAATAGAGAAAAAAGAAGATTTTACAATTAGTAGAGTGAGAAAATAAATAAATAAATAAATAAATAAATAAATAACCAAAAACAAAAAAGATGGCAGTATTTAACATTAGCGCTATGAGTGCTAGAACTCCAGAAGAGGCTAACGAAGTTAGTGAGTTAATCTTCAAACAAATTAGAGAAGATAAGACTATTCAGGAACTTTATTCTTTAGTTCCTAACGTATCATTCGATAAACATATTCCAATCATTGGATTATTGTCGGATATTATGCAAACTAAAAGTGCTAACTGCGAATTCCCAGAAGGAGGAGCTGTAGTAGTAACTGAGAAAACATGGACTCCAAAAACTCTACAACAAGAACAAAGGTTATGTAAAGATGACACTGAAAGTAAATTCCACTTTTGGCAGTCTAGAAATTCTAACTTAGTTGAAAAGTACGACTTAACAAACTCTGGAGAATTAAACTATTTAATTTTCTTAATTGAAGATGCAGTGAAAAAAGCTATCGTAAGAGTAGCAGACTTTTCTGATACTACAGCGGCTTTAGTTTCTGGTGGTGGTAAAATTACAACTTCTTTAGGGGCTTCTGGTGTTGCTAGAATGAATGCTATTGACGGACTTTGGTCTCAATTCATTGCAATCGGAACGGCTAATGCAGAACAATTAGTAGCTATCTCTGAAAATGGAGAAGCGACTAAAGCGGCTCAAATGACTTTAGCAGCAGATACAGCTAAATTAACTTTTGAAGGTATGATTTTAGGAGCTTCTGAAGATGTACCTAATGATGCGGTTATCATGTGTACTCGTTCTTTATTTAATAACTATTTCAAGTGGTTAGTAGATAATTCTTTTGATACAGCTACAGCAGTAGAAGGAATGGACTTTAGAAGTATTACTTTAGCTCAGTATGGTGTTACAATCATTGAGAGAAAAGACTGGGATAGAAACATTAAATCTTACTTTGACAACGGAACTACTTATGACTTACCTCACAGAGCTGTAATGACTTCAAGGGATAACCTTTTGATCGGTACAGAAAGTGATACTGCATTATCTAGTTTTACTTCTCATTACTCTGAAGATACTATGAAAAATATCGTAAGAGAAGAGATTAAAATAGATGCTAAAGTGGCATTAGATGAAGCTGTAATGGTTGCATATTAATTAATAAATTTAAAAAAAAGATAAACTATGAGTTGTAATAAAGATATAACAGCAGGTTTTTCTATTGATTGTACTTCAGTTCCCGTAAAGGGACTGGTACAGTCTGTTACTATCATGAATAGGGCAGATATCGATAGAACGGCAACAACGTTTAATGCTGACGGTGTAACAATCGAGGGACTTACGTTAAAAGGAGGAGCTAAAAGAGCTTACCTAATGGATGGGGTAAAAAACTTACTAAATGCTTCAGCTTCATTTGTGTCTAAAGAAGATACTTTTGATGCATGGAACCATACTTTAAGTGGATACATTGCAGACTTAAATCCGGCTAACTTAGTAGAGCTTCAGGCTTATACTAATGGTGCTGAGATTTGTGCTATTGTAAGAACTAAATATGAAGGTGCAGACGGTACCGGATCTACTGCATTTAAAGTATTAGGATACGAAGTTGGTATGGTAATGACTGAGTCGGTATTTGATGCTAATGAAAACGGAGGACTTCCTTTTACTTTAGCTAATAAAGAAGGATACGAAAACAACCAGTTTCCATATGCTTTCTTTGTAACTGATTTAGCGACTACAGAAGCTGCGGTTGTAGCACTTCAGACTCCTACAGTATAAATTTTTGATTCTTAATAAAGATATCAATATAATTAAAAGAGATGCTAAACTAATAAAAGAGTTGGCATCTCTTTATTTTTCTACGTTCGGCAAACAGCTGAAAGTTAGTTGCGGATCTTGTATACATACGCAATTTGTAGAGTTAAGCGTATACTTAAAACACGAATTTAAGATGGAAGAGAAAAAATGTAATTTCAAACTAAAAGTTTCTAATATTAGGGAGTTTAGTTCTACTGTAATTCATACAAATTTGACATTAACAGATAAAGTTGCTTTAGATTATTTAAAAGTAAACATTAACAGATTAAACCAGTTTTCAGAATATCCTGATAATTTAGACGAATTATTAAACGGTAAAAAGAAAATTGTTAAGATAGAAAAAAAAGAAGTTGCTAAAATTGAAAAACTAGTAGAGCCTGAGGAGGTTAAAAAACCAAGAAAAAAGAAGGTTAAAAAAAATTAATTTAAAAAATACTATACAATATGGCATCCTCAAATTTCATACAAATAGATAATACTACGCCTAAAGAATTTAACAAACGTAAAGACGTTTTTAATTTTGGGGTAGACAATGATTATCCTAGTAATATAAAAAAATTAATTAACAGTTCTGTAACCGCTAAATCATGCGCTAATTTAATAGGATCGTTCCTTTACGGAAAAGGATTTGTTAATAATGGTTTTTATATTAATAGAGAAGGAGATACTCCTAATAAATTACTAAGAAAAGTTTCCGTAGAGTCTTCTTATTATAATGGTTTTGCTATTCATGTAGGATATAACGCTTTAGGAGAAAAAACAACTTTCAAGGTAATACCTTTCGAGTGGGTTAGAAAATGTCAAGAAGATAATAACGGATATATTTCAAAATTAAAAGTTTCTAAAGATTGGGCCGATAGAAAAGTTGATCCTATTGAATATGATATTTACAATCCTAGCCAAGTATTAAATCAAATAAATAGAGATACTATTGAAAACTATAAAGGTCAAATTTTATACGTTTCTTTTAGTTACCAAGACATATATCCTAAATCATGGATCGATCCAGTAATTGACGATTGTATATCGGAGTGGAAGTCTAGTGTATATAAGAAAAATCTTATTACTAAGGGTTTTATGAAAAACTCTATAGTTGTTACAAAAGAATTTGATAATGACAAAAGTAAAGCGAACTTTCAAGCTGGTATGAAGTCTCAGTTAGGGGCTGACGGAGTAGGAGGTATTAACCATTACGAAGCAGAGCTAGATAGTGACGATTTGAGTCAAGAAGTATTTATCCAAGAAGTAGGAACTGATCTTAATGATAAACTTTTTGAATATACAGATAAAAACGTAAGTGATAAGATATGTATCGCTTATGGAGTTTCGCCTTCATTAATTAAAAATGATGACAATGCTCTTTTTGGTGGTGGTGGTGATGCAATACAACAAATGATGTTAAACGTACAATTTAGAGTGGACAATATCAAAAGAGATATAGAAGATTGCTTTAAGGACTTATTTGTTGGGACCGTTAATAGTGATTTGAATAGCGCAGATTTTACTATTAACCCTTTAGTTTCTATAACTGAAGAAACGAACTTAAACAATTAAATATGACATTATTAATAACTAAATCAGATATTTCTACTTATAAAGATATTTCTTTATTCACTACTAACGATAAAATAGACGAATATATAAATGACGCACAATTACAAGATCTTTGTCCTTTATTGGGCTACGATTTTTACTTTGATGTATTAAAAAATATAGCCTTACCAGATTATCAATCTTTGTTAAATGGAGGGGATTTTATTATAGACGGCAATACGTGGACTCACAGCGGTTTGAGGGCTGTATTAAGTGAGTTTGCGTATGGTCGTTACACTTACTATGGTGGATATAACGATACGCCTTCAGGTAACACTATAAAGACTTTTGAATTTTCAAATCCTACTCATAATGAGGACCGAAAAGATATTTGGAAAGAGTGTAAGCAAAGGGCTAATAGTTATTTTGATGTTATAAGATTTTTTTTAGATCAATCTAATTTTACCGTATGGACTAATAAAAGCGATAGCTGCGAAAGTGGTGCCACTAAAAAAGGTGGTTTTGGATACACACTAATTAAATAAATAAATAAATAAATAAATGATTAAAATTACAACGGTAAACGATTACAGTTTCAAAATAGAGGCTTTTGGAGAGGTTCAAATTAAACCTAAAGGATATGAAAATTACGTATCAAGTAATAAACTACAGATAAGCAGTAAATTTGATAGTGATGACATTTTAGTCCCTTATACTTCTTTTAACCAATATACTGTTAATAATGTTGTATTTTCAAATATTTTAGACTTACAGCTAGCTCTCTCTTCGGTACTTTTTAATTCTGCCTCATTCAGTGGGGCGCATAATGAAACGCTAAAGCATTTTATTTACAATCCGGTAACAGACAAATTAGAAGCTGATAGAGCTATAGAAACTACTCTTAACTCACTATTCTTAGGTGAACAACATAAGATGAGTTCAGGTTCTGAAAACATATTCTTTACTAACTTAACTTCAGATGTTAACTTTTTTCCTATGTGGGGTGGTTTAAAAGACCAGTCTCTTACAGTTAATCAGGGTGCTTCAGGTTTTATACCTCCTAGTGGGCGTATTTATAGCGATATGTTTAGCTTACCATTAAGGGGTAATCCTAATCCGATTACATCCGTACCTTATTCGGGTGATAACTATTTTGGTGTTAATATTACGGGACTAGGGATAACTACTACAGCAGCGGAAGATGTTAGCTCATCAGTAAGGTTAGAATATAGGATTGAAATCTCGGGTAAAAATGTTTATAAGCAAGTTCTACCCCGTTCTGCAGCACGTTCTTCTGCAGCTTCTCAGGTTTATGCGGGTGATGTCATCGAATGGTTTTTCGACCATCCAGTAGATGTTAGGGCAGGGACTACTCTATATGCTGAGATAATGAAAGTAGATAAAGCAACGGACACAGATTTAGGAATTTTTTTAGTAAGAGAAGGTGATGTGGCTAATAGTGATGGTTCTTTTCAATATCAATCAACAGTTCATAATAGATTATTTGAAGATAAGGATTTAGAATTAATTAGTCCTTATTTGAAGTACAAAGCTATGGACTTTGGATTAGATTCTACGGGCTCTACGGTACTTCTAAGAGACTTAAGTCTCGGAGCTGATAGTTTATTAGTCCCTCATGCAGTTAATACATTGGAAGCTGTAGTAGAAGGTACAGAAATTAAGGTTAAAATAAAAGGGGGCGCTAAAATATTAGTTGAAAGTTTACCTGTTAATGCTGTGTCTATTAATGGTTCTTTTGTAAACTCGGTACTTAACCAAGCTGTAGTACAATTAAATAATTTGTTTACTAACACAGAAGGTTTTGCTTCAGGTGGTGGTAATCCAGTAACTAGCTTTGTATTAAGTGGAGACGATTTAACTATAGGTTTAGAGGATGGTACTTCATATACTGTAGATGTAACTACTTTAGGAGTAGATGAGAATAAGTTTGTATCAAGTGGAGCTTTAAATGGTTCTGATTTAGTGTTAACTATGAATGATGCTACAGAGATAACTATAGACGCTACTAACATGATTAATGGTTCTACAGAAACAGCTATTAATGATCAATGGCATTACTCTTATGGTGATAGAGCTAATGAAAGTGTTAATAACACTGTGAGCGATATGAGTTTAGGTATAGCGCAAAGAGCTCCCTTCTATTGGGATAGAGATTTAACAAGGGGTACAGAGTTTAGATGGAATTTTAACAATAACAAGGCTTTTGTATTGGGTGTTTGGGACGGAGCTACATATAACCACTCAGGTACTTACAACTCAAGACAACAAGCTAATTGGTCCACCGGTTTTTGGCGTGATACTAGTGGTTTTAGAAATGGTACTAATGTAACGCTTACTAATACTACTACTACAGATAGATATGTACCTAGTTTTGGTGCTACTTTAGCTATGAGATTCTTAAATGATGGGCATATAGTTCTTATGGATTTAAGCGGAGCTACAGAAGTAGAGATAGCTAGGACAAATAACGCTTTAGTAGATACTTCGTTTCAGTTACAATTAGGGTGTGATGCACAGTTTGTATTCCCTCAATTTGTAGTAACGGATACAGCTAATCTTTGGGAGATTGCACACGATTATAACGGTACTGAGTCAGGTATACTTAATGGTATACTAGACCATACGGTTATTAAGAGTGATATATCTATTGAAATAGGTGAGAAGATTATGTTTATGTTAGACGAAGTAGGAGCTGGAGATTTCTTTGGTACTAATTATACTAACGCAGCTACGAGCATTATAACAGCTGAGACACAATTAGACAATACCTTTGTATATCAAACAAATGAGGCTTTAGTATTTACTCAAGGTGGTGCTAATGATTGGAATATGAATACTAACGCAAACGGTTACTTCTTCGCCGCTTCACTAGATCAATATAGAGAAGGTGGTGGTTCTGGAACGGTTCAAGGTATGTTCTCTTTGAGATTTAATACTGATGGTAAGTTAACTATATATGACGAAGATGCAGGGGTTAAAGTAGCAACAGCTAAGATGGATCCTACAGTAGGTTCTAGTGTTAATTTTTACATGGGCGTAAAAGGTAATAGAGCATATTACTCTATTCCAGTAATATCTAAACAGAATATTAATGGAGGTTCTCAGCCTGATGTAAATTTTGCCCCTACAGTAGCTGATCAAACGGTTTCTGTTGAAGAGGGTGACGTATTAAATTATACTATAATTGATTCGGATAATATTGTTAATCAATATGTAGAAGTAGATGCACCCTCATGGATGAGTATGGATCAGTCTACTGGCGTATTAAGCGGTACATCTCCATCATTCTTAGGAACAAGTGCAGATACTATTGTCGTAAATTGTAAAGCAGGTAATGCTATTGGTGGAACTATAGCTTTTACTGTCACTGTGTCAGTTACTGAAATTGTCGCTAGTTATACTAATACTAAATCATTATCTTTAAATGGTACTAGCTCATATTTAAACGGAAACGCTACTTTGATGGATTCTATGGATAGAGCTACTAACGGAGATGGTAATGAGTGGAGTATATCGATGTGGGTTAAGCCTAACAATAATACAGGTACACAAACCTTATTCGTATACGGTGCTGGAGACGATGTAAACGGTGGGGCTATAACTATTAAGAAAGTGAATGCCAATAATATAATTATTAACTACGGTACTACTACCGAAAATATTATACTATTTGGTAACGCCTTTACTCATGGTAATTGGAGTCACTTAATGGTGACTTTTGATGGTGGAACTACGGGTAATAATTCTGCAGATGTGAATGATTACTACAGTAGATTTAACGTATATGTTAACGGAGCTTTAACCTCTATGATTGGAGGCTCTTCAGCCTCAGGTTATACGGGAGTTATAAGCGGTGAAAATACTGCGGATAATATCTTTAGAATAGGTAGGGCTAGTAATGTACATAATAACTACTTTGATGGTGTTATAAACCAAGTAGCTATTTGGTCTACAGATGAGAGTGTTAATATAGCTGATATATATAATTCAGGTGTTACTCATGATTTAAGTTTATTGACTACAGCTCCTACTCATTATTACGAGATTGAAAATAGTATAACTACTATAACTGATAAAGAAGGAAACGCTAACTTAGGTGGTTATAACTTTACTTCTAGTGATTTAGTAACAGACACGCCGTAATAAAATGAGAAAAATAAATAAAATAATACTACATTGTGCGGCTACCCCTGAAGGTCGCACAGTATCGGTAGATACTATAAGAAGGTGGCACACAGATAAAGGTTGGTCTGACATTGGCTATCACTATGTAATAGGCTTAAAAGGAGAAATAAGTAAAGGTAGACCTGTAGAGAGGATGGGGGCTCATGTAAGAGGTCAAAATAGAGGTTCTATAGGAATATGCTACGTAGGAGGATGTGATAAGAACATGAAGGCTAAAGATACACGTACAGAAGCTCAGAAAAATTCTATAATGGTACTTTTATCGGATTTAATGGGACAATATCCTAATGCTACTTTACATGGCCACAATGAGTTTAGTTCTAAAGCATGCCCTAGTTTTGATGTACAGAAAGAATACAAACATATAATAAAGTAAACAAATGATTGAAGTAATAATTGAACATTGGGATAAAATAGCTTTAGGCTGTGGAGCTGTGTTGGCTTTTTTTGGTGGGCGCAAAAGTAAGGAGAGTAAGGAAAAGACGGAGGAAGCTGGAGCATTAACTTCTATGCAAAATGCTTATAATGAATTTGTGATCGATCAGATAGACTTTGTAATGGAACAAAGAAGGCAAAACGCTGAGACCAATTTAGAGTTTTACAAAGTAAAAGAGGAGCTGAGAGCTGTAAAGGATGACAGCCAGAAGCTGAAAGAAGAGGTTAAGAGCTGGAGGAGTAAGTATAACGCTCTAAGGAAGCAGTTTGAAATTTATAAATCTAATCACCCGTAATAATGAAATATATATTATTTATTACCACTATAATACTGTTTAGTTGTAGCCCTATAAAAAGGCATGCTAGAATAGTTAAGAGGTTTCCTTATGTTCATACTGTAGATAGTGTTAAATTAATTGATACAGTAAGGTTATTTACTACCGCAATAGAATTGGATACGGTGGTCCAATATAAAGCGCTAGAAGATGGTGTGGTAATAAAAAAAGACAATCTAACTATAGAAGTTCTTAAAATACGTGATAGCATATATATTAATGGATCATGTGATACTATATATTTAGAAAAAATAATAATAAGAAAGATCCCAATTAGGTATTATAAAGAACCTTTAGAATATAAAAACTTTATTTTTCTTTTAATTACTTTATTTATAGGCTTTTACATATTTAAAAAAATAAAATAGTTAATTCCTTTTTTTTTATTAGTTTTTTTTGTTTACATTTGAAAAAATAAAAACATAATAAACATGAAATACACTAAAAAAGAATTAAATTTTATCAATAGTAATATTGACGAATATGAAAACAATACAGAACTAGCTCGGTTATTTTTGAAAGAGTTTAATTCTGAAAGAATATTAAATACCGTTTCTAAGAAAATTAGACACGCTAGAAAATCTAAAGAATCATTTGATATAAGTACGACCACCAAAACCAAAACTAACGAATACAAAAAAAAGAAAGAGTTTGTTTTGTCGGCTTGGAATGAAGAGGGGTATATGATGGATATTGAAAAATATTGTGAGCATTATAATTTACCTAGAAACTCTATATCTTCTTATAAATTGGTCTCGCACACTGGAACACCTTACTATAATATTGCTTTTAAGGAACAAGTAATAGAAGGGGCAAATGATTTAGAGGGTATAAAAGAAGTTCTTTTAAATGAGACTAAAAGAGTTTATACTTATAAGGAGAGTTCTTATACCTTTGATAAAGAAAATGTATTGAAGTGGTCCGATTTACATTTTGGGGCTTATATTAAGAACCTAATGAATGTTGACGATTTTAGCCCCGATATTTTACTTGATGGATTATTGGACTCAATTAACGTAATTAATGGTTTTGGATTTAAGAAAACTCATATACATATTAATGGCGATTTAATCGAGTCTTTCAGTGGGTTAAATCATATTAATTCATGGATGAGCATGGACACTGAAATGATAGGATCTAATGCTATTAAAATGTGCTCTAAAATGCTTCATACAGCTTTTCAAAAGGTGGATAATTTAGGATGCATTAAAATTGTAGCCGGTAATCATGATAGACTTTCTAAAGACAATAAAGAAGATGTAAAAGGAGGAGCTGCTGAGTTAATTGCTTACTGTTTAGAGTTGATGGGATATGATGTAGAATTTCATCCGTATGTAATTACTCATTTTGTTGATGGGATTAATCATATTAATTTGCATGGAGACAAAGGGATTAGTAAGAAGAGCACAGAAAAAATAATTTTAGATTATGGTATGCAAGGCGAATATAATTTAATCAACGAAGGACATTTGCATTCAGTTATTGAAAAACTAAGCGTTAAGCAAAGAGAAACTTTTGAAATAGTCAAAGACGATAGTATACTTCATAGACGTTTTTACTTACCTTCTTTCTTTACCGGAAATTATTACTCTGCTACTTTAGGATATACAACTAACGCTGGTTATTTTAGCGTATGGAATAACGGAAAAGGCAGACCTCAGTTCTTTAATGGCTCTGTATAATGGAGGATCTAATTAAATGTGATGGTGGTGATTGTCTATTGAGATTTCACTGCCTTAGGTACACAAAAAAAAGTAGATTTAAAGAAGAAATGTATTTTGAAAATGTACCTTGCAATAAAGATAATAAAGATTGTTTCTATTTTTGGAACGAAAACGCTGAGAACTTATTTCAAGGCTTAGAGAGATTAATTAACCCAACAAATTAAAATATAAGAAAATGATAGATAAGGATTGGAAGGACAAAATGATAGATAAAATGGATGAGGATAAAGCAAAAGAGCGAAAAAATACTCCGATATATTCAGGGGTATTAAAATACTTCCCTGATGCAATTAAGGAGGTTGCTAGATGTAGTTTACAAGGTAATATACAGCACCATAAAGACAAACCCTTACATTGGGATAAAAATAAGAGTAATGACCATTTAGACTGCCTTATTAGACATTCAATGGATGCAGGAACTTTTGATACTGATGGGCTTAGGCATTCAGCTAAGATAGCATGGAGGGCGTTAGCTAATCTACAAATAGAGATAGAAAACTCTAAGCTTATTTAGAATGATTATAAATTATAAAAAAACAGAATAAATGATTGATTTAAGATTAGGCGATTGCCTTGAAGTAATGAAAACGATTGAAGATAATAGCATTGATGCTATAATAACAGACCCACCTTATGGTACAACAAAATGTAAGTGGGATAGTGTGATTGATTTTAAGTTAATGTGGGAACAATTAAATAGAATTATAAAACCGAATGGTGCAATAGTTTTGTTTGGTAGTGAACCTTTTAGTAGTGCTTTAAGAATGAGTAAAATTAAGAACTACAAGTATGATTGGGTATGGGAAAAAACACAGGCAACAGGACACTTAAACGCTAACAAACAACCATTAAGAAGTAATGAATTGATATCTGTATTTTATAAAAAACAATGCGTTTATAATCCTCAAAAAACACAAGGACACGAACCTATGAATAGCGGAGTTAGAAGACTTGCAGTACAAAATAAAACACAAGTGTATGGTAAAGCCACAAAAGAATTGCCTTTTGGGGGTAATACGGACAGGTATCCACGAACGAACATAGTCTTTAAAAGCGACAAACAAACAAACTACAACCACCCAACACAAAAACCTGTTGAATTAATGGAATACCTAATTAAAACATATACCAACGAGGGTGAAACGGTACTTGATTTTACAATGGGTAGTGGATCAACTGGAGTAGCTGCAAAGCAATGTAACAGAAACTTTATAGGTATTGAAATGGACGAAAATTATTTTAACATAGCGACCGATAGAATTAATAACATACCAAAAAAACTATTTTAAAAATAAATAAAAAATGATAAACTTAATTAAAGGAGAATGTATAGAACAAATGAAACTTATACCTACAGGTAGCATAGACGCTATTATAAGAGACCCTCCATACGGAACTACAGCTTGTAAGTGGGATTCAGTAATACCTTTTGAGCCTATGTGGGGGCAGCTTAATAGAATAATAAAGCCTAATGGAGCAATAGTCTTATTTGGAAGTGAGCCGTTTAGTTCTGCTTTACGAATGAGTAATATTAAAAACTATAAGTACGATTGGATTTGGAATAAAGCAAGTGCTACTAATTTTGTTCATGCTAAAAATAAGCCTATGAAACAACATGAAAATATTATAATTTTCAGCAATGGAACAACAGTTCACAAAGGTCAATCTAAAAACAGAATGGACTACTATCCACAAGGATTAGTTGAGATTAATAAAAAGAGAACAAAGACTGTAACAAGTAATGTTTCTTTTGCAAGTAGACCTTCTCATAAAAAAGAGTTTATTTCAACTCACACAAACTATCCTAAAACTATCTTAACATTCAAGAGAGATAAAGGTCTACACCCAACACAAAAACCGTTATTATTAATGGAATATCTAATCAAGACCTATACCAATGAAAATGAAACAGTTTTAGACTTCACAATGGGAAGTGGAACGACTGGCGTAGCTTGTAAGAATACAAACAGAAAATTTATAGGTATAGAGATGGATGAAAATTATTTTAACATAGCAAAAAACAGAATAAATGATTGATTTAAGATTAGGCGATTGCCTTGAAGTAATGAAAACGATTGAAGATAATAGCATTGATGCTATAATAACGGACCCGCCTTATGGTACAACAGCGTGCAAGTGGGATAGTGTAATTGATTTTGAGCTTATGTGGGAACAGTTGAACAGGATTATTAAGCCTAACGGGGCAATAGTTTTGTTTGGTAGTGAACCTTTTAGTAGTGCGTTAAGAATTAGTAATATTAAGAATTACAAATATGATTGGATTTGGAAAAAGAATTTAAAGACAGGATTCTTAAATGCAAAGAAGATGCCTTTATTGAATAACGAGATAGTAAGTGTCTTTTATAAAAAACCGCCAACATACAATCCTATTATGGAATCAAGAACAACTATAAAGGCAGGCAATAAAAAGCATTCAACATCTACAGATAACTATGGTGATTATAGTAAAACCTTTAAAGACAATCAAACAGATTTAGTATATCCAAGTAGAGTCATAGAGGGAATTAAATGCGTACACAATAGTTCTGCCGACAAAGTGAAACACCCAACACAAAAGCCTGTAGCTTTAATGGAGTATCTAATTAAAACCTACACGAACGAAAATGAAGCTGTATTAGATTTCACTATGGGTTCAGGTTCTACAGGAGTTGCTGCAAAGAATTTAAACAGAAACTTTATAGGTATTGAAATGGACGAAAATTATTTTAACATAGCTAAAGAAAGAATAGAAAACTGTAAGCTTATTTAGAATGATTATAAATTATAAAAATAAGTTTAAATAAGTTTTGTGGTCTAATTTCAATAGATTACTTTTACATATATCAATTAACAAAAACAAAAAAACATGAGAGAATTAGATGAGTTTAATATAGTGGCTAATGAAGAGTTCGGAAAAGACTTTGATAAGTTAGGACCAGTAGAACAGAATGAGGTTATAAATTTAATAATAAATAAATAAAGATATGATAAATTTTAAGATCGGTACACTAGGTAGTGAATACTACGAAGCAAGAATTAAAGACATAGGGATGGAAATAGAAGCCCGTAACGAAGAGCAGATATTTAAAGATGCTAGGTTATTAGGTTTTTATAAAGCAGTCGCAGAGGGCCTTATTAAAGATTTAAAGATGTACGAAAACAATCAAAATAATTAATCATGAGAGAATGTAAAGAATGTAATGGAGTAGGAAAAATTGAGGTAATGAATTGTAATAACCAAAGTAGCGAATGCTGCGGAGGTTGCACCAAAGAAGTAGAATGCGAAGAGTGCGGAGGATTAGGTACTTTTAATTATTGGAATTATATTGAAGAGGATTTTAGCGAAATGATAGAAAATTGGGATTTAACAAAACAAGAATTAAAATATTTGATAGATAATACAAATTTTTAAAAGTTTTCTAAGTGATAGTCAGTAGGTTAAGAGCAATTATTAAATTAATTGCTTTTTTTTTGCATTTTTATTTGGCGGTCTCATTCTAATAAACTACTTTTACATATACCAATTAACAAAAACAAATAAATAATTAAAAAAAGATCAAAATAAATTAGGTAGTCTAATTCTAATAAACTACTTTTACATATACCAATTAACAAAATGACAAATATTATGACAAATTCAAACACAAACACAAACAAAATAACGGAAGATCAATTCTTAGAACTATGTAAACAAGCTATAAACAACAGAAAAAAAATGTTAAAAGCTAGAGAAATTGAGAGCACTGAAGTTAGACAATTAAGTGATGGTAATTATATTCAACTTAAGGGGGAAGCAGGTAAAATGAAAGGACACTTTTTCCAATTAATTGTTAAAAAACAAGAAGGTAATATTGTTTACATTAAAGGCTATAGAACTTCTTTCACTATAGAAGGTAACTACCTTAAAAGAGGTAGGGATTTATGGTTAATCACAGACTAAAAAAACAGGGGTTTAAAAGCCCCTTTTAAATTAATTTAAAAATAAATCAAAATAAATTAGGTAGTCTCATTCTAATAAACTACTTTTGAATATACAAACAAACAAAAACAAATATTATGACAAACTTAAATTTAACACAATTAGAAAAGGAAGTATTAACTATTATATCATGGGGTGACGATTACGAAGAAACTCCAACAGAATGCTTTAAGGAAATTGCAAACTCATTTAAAGGAACTAAAAACCAACTTAAAGGCGTAATAGGTTCTTTAGAAAAAAAAGAATTAATTTGGTTAGGCGAATATCCTGACGGAGCATCCGCTTACCACTTAGATTGTAAAATATAATACTTATAAAACAAGGGGCTGTAAAAAGCCCTTTTAAATTATTTTAAAATAAATCAAAATAAATTAGGTAGTCTCATTCTAATAAACTACTTTTGAATATACAAACAAACAAAAACAAAATATTATGGCAATTTTTGAAAGAAAGCATTACGGAGACGTGATCAGTAATAAATTAGCGGCTTATATAATGTATAACATTAAAGAAAATGATATTGAGTATACAGCTAAAGAAAACAATTTATCGCCTCATTTTTTAACCGGAATAATAAGAGGTAATATATATTTAACTGAAGAAAATAATTTTGCAGTTCAGCAATTATTTGAAAGATGTTGTAGTAACTACATGAAAGCAAATAAAAATGATAGAGATATAATTAACGAGTTAATATTAAGCTGTAATGATTAGTCCTATCGTATTTTGTGGGCTAGAAGAAAATTCTACTCGGGCTGGAATTATAAGTCTTGACAATATAATGAATTGCGTTTGCGAATCTCTAGATATAACAGTAGAAAAGGTAAAGCTATTCTATAGCTCTAGAAAAAAAGAACATGTTTTTGCTAGACATTTATACGCTTATTTTAGTAGAAAGTACACTAGGGAAACTTTAGAGAGTATAGCTTTCGTTATAGGTAAGGATCATGGTACTATTATACATTCAGATCGGCAGATTTCAGACTGGATAGAAACGGATAAGGTTGTAAAGGCTACATGTAGAAAAATAAATATAAGAATTAAAAGCGAATTAAAAAGAATAGAAACTAATATTGACGAAGAAATAATTAATAATATAATAAATAAATATAAAAATGGATAATCAAAAAATAAGTTTAGTAGAGAATAACACAGTTAACTTTGGTAATTATACTAGAGCGGAGTTCTTAAAAGTATATTACAAATATACTTCTGAAGAAATAAAAGAGTTAGCCAGAAAGGAGTTAGAAAATGTAATTTATTTTGTAACTATTGAATTAGATAGCTCCAACTACTGGAAACTAAAACAACAAAAACTAATAAATATAATCAATGAATAAAATTACACTACACTCAATTAAACAAGACTACTTGGATCTAATAAACGAAGTGGAAGAACTGGAAGGAGAGTTAACCCCTGAGACTGAGTATAAACTAAAGATTAACCAATCTGAATTGCAATCTAAAGCTATAGCTTATCACTCTGTGATACTATCTAAAGAGGCTTTTACTTCTACCATAGATAATGAGATTAAAAGGCTACAAGCCCTTAAGAAAAGAAATAACAACTTAATAGATAGATTAAAGAATAGTTTACTGTCTGCTGTTGAAACCTTCGGAGAGTTTACTATCGGGACCAATGTTTTTGGGCTTCGCAAATCTGAAAGAGTAGAAGTAGAAGACGTTAACTTATTACCTAAGGAATTTAAGACTATTAAGGTAACTGAGCAAGCTAATAAAGTAGAAATAAAAAAAGCGTTAAAAGAAGGAAAAGAAATAAAAAATGCGTATATCGTTAAACAGTACAATTTAAAAATAAAATAAATACGAAATAGATGCAATTACTAATATAATTATACCTATATTTGTAAATAATAAAGCGGTATGCTGAGGGCCGTATAATTCTGAGGCGAGATAAAAATATATATAAATATGGCACGATTAAAACGCCCAACAAACGAAACGAGTTCACCAGTAACTCAGTATTTAAACTGGAAGTCAAATGATAAAGCTTTCGCTTATTATGACAAAGCTAAAGGTGAGAACGTATTAGTAGAGTTACCTATTAAAATACTATTTTTAGAACATTACCATACAGTAAAAGGTTGGAATGATGCTAGCGAGTCAGGTATCTATTCTAACGAGGTTTACTCTATCGGTAAAGAACCGTTAACAGTTAAAGCATTTAAAGGTGGTGTAATTGGTGAAGGACTTTATAAAGACATTAAAGAGAATACTAAGAATGCCGGAGCAGTATACAATAGATCTATATATGCAATGACTTCAGAAGGTTCTTTAATCAATGTATCTTTTAAAGGATCGGCAGTTAAGGCTTATTCAGATTTTTATAATGATAATAACCACTTGTTAGATAATAATTGGATTGAGATCAATTCGGCTAAAGAAGGTAAAAAAGGAGCTGTTAAATATACTACTCCAGAATTTACTTTAGGTAGTACGATATCTAAAGAAGAGAATAAGGTAGCTGATGAGGCGGCTAATGCTTTACAGACTTACATGGATTCTTACTTTGGTAGAGATGACAAAGAGGTTACAGTAGAAGCTACGGTAGAAGTATCTGCTGAAGACATGCCGTTCTAAAAGCATAAAACTAAAATCAAGACCTCTATTATTAAATTAATAGGGGTTTTTTTATCTAATTATTTAGGATGTAAATTTAGTTCAATAGGTTTATTTAATTTTATTCAATCTTATTTTTTAATATTTTTTAACTTTTGGGGCAGAAAAGGGCTTAACTGGTAAACTTGAAAAACAAAGTTTGCCCCAGATTAGCCCAGTGTTTATAGGGTACTGGCAAAAAGGCAAACTTTTTAGGCGTATTTGCAATATGCTAAAAAAAGAATTTCATATATATTTTGCCTTTTTAAAACGTAAAATATATATGAAATGTATTTTTGTGTATAGGAGAATAGAGAAAAAAGTTTACTTTTCTACCCCAAAATCGTTGTATCCCTTACTGTTAAAGGTTTTCGGCTGGGGCAAAAAATATTTTAAAGTTTGCCAATTCTACCCTAAATAAGGTAAAGTATTTATAATCAATAAACTAAGTTTGCCAGTAAAAATAAATTAAAAAAAGATCAAAATAAATTAGGTAGTCTCATTCTAATAAACTACTTTTGAATATACAAACAAACAAACAAAAAAAATAAATAAAACATGAAAGTTTCACTATTTCAAAACATTAAAAATACAACTCCTAAGACTGGTAGCAAATGCGTTTACTCGGTATTAGGATCAATAAAGGACGGAACGTATAAAAGTCTTATAGCTAATATAAGAATTGAATCAGATAAAGAAATAAGGAACCAATTAAAATCTAAACTGCATTACGTGACGTTTAGCGGTACCTTTTCAGTTAGAGGTAATAATAGTTTAAAAAAATTTTCAGGGTTGGCATGCCTAGATTTTGACGGTATTGACGATCTACCTACATTAATAGAAAACATAAATAAAGACAAATATACTTTTGCTTCTTTTATCAGTCCTTCCGGAAACGGTTTAAAGGTTTTGGTAAGAATGCCTTTAGTAGATAATAACTCAGATTATCAAGATTACTATTTTGAAATACAAAAACATTACGATCAATATGCTAAAACTGACGATGCTACTAAAGCAATATCTAACGCTTGTTATTTATCTTATGATGAAAATATGTATCTTAATACCGAGTCAGTTTTATTTGCTGATAAATATAATAAACCTATACCAGTAAATAATGAAATAGTTAACATTCCCTTAACTGATCAAAACGAAATAGCAGAACGTTTAGAAAAGTGGTTTACGAAAAAATGGACTTCAACAAATAGGAATACTAATCTACATGCTTACGCAAGACAAATGAATGCGTTTGGAGTAGATAAAAATATATGCGAACAATATCTGATGAGATATGAAATGAGTGACTTTAAAGCTACTGAAATAACGTTATTAATTGACTCGGCTTACAGATACACATCTGAGTATAATACTCAAAGTTTTGAGGATAAAAAGAAGGTATCTCAAATTAAAAACTTAGTAATTTCTGGGAAGTCTATTGAGGTAATCAAAAGTATAATACCGGATTTAAAAGAGGAGTCCTTAACAAATGAAATAGCTAAAAATAAGGATAAATTATCTTTAGAGGAATTTTGGTATTATACAGAGAAGGATACAATTAAATTAGCCACCTATAGATTTAAACAATACTTAGAGAATAACAATATATCAAAATACTATCCGGATGAAAATTCTGACGTATACTCATTCATTAAAATAGATAGTAATTTTATTAGTCAATTCGGAGAAACAAAAATTAAAGACTTTACTTTGGGAGATCTTCAAAAAAGAGGTTCAATAGATGCTTTTGAGTTAATGGCTAATACTAACAATAATTTTAGTACACAATATTTATCAATGTTATCCACTAAAGATATTAAGATAAATAGGGATACTAAAGACGCATCATTTATATATTATGAAAATGGAGCTGTTAAAACTACTAAGAATGATATTGAATTAATTCCTTATAGTGAAGTGGGTAGTTTGGTATGGAAAAATCAAGTTATCGATAGAAAAATAGATCTTAATGAGGAGTCAGACGGAGAGTTTAAAACTTTTATCTGGAGACTGTCAGGTGAAAATAAAGACAGATACTACACTTTAAAATCAGTTATAGGATACCTTATGCATTCATATCAAAATGAGAGTAAACCTAAGGCGATTATTTTTAATGACGAAATGATAAGTGAAGACGTACCTAATGGGGGTTCTGGTAAGGGATTAATCCATAGAGCTATAGGGCAAATAAAAAACGTAGTAATTGAGGATGGAAAAAAGTTTGATGCAAGAAACCAATTCGCGTATCAAAAAGTTAATAAAGACTCTCAGATATTCTTAATGGATGATGTTCCTAAAAACTTTCATTTTGAAGCTTTGTTTAGTGTTATTACTGAAGGTATGACTGTTGAAAAGAAAGGGCAAGATGCGTTTTTAATTCCTTTTAATGAATCACCTAAAATTAGTATTACAACAAATTATACTATTCAAGGGGAAGGGGCATCTCATGCTAGAAGAGTTTTTGAAGTAGAAATAGCTAATCACTTTAATGAGAATTATACGCCTGAACAAGAATTTGGGCATCAATTTTTTTCTGAGTGGTCCAATGACGAGTGGGCAAAGTTTGACAACTTCATGATAAGATGCGTTCAGTTTTTTTTAAAAGAAGGATTAGTAGAGTCTAATAAGGTTAATCTAGAATTTAGAAAGTTTAAGAATAACATGGGAATAGAGTTTATTGAGTTTATGGAGTCTAATCATTTTGACGGTAGTTATCTAAATAGAAAAACTTTTAGAGATAAATTTGATAAGCTATATCCAAAAGTAAAAATATCAGCTCAATCATTTAACGGAAAGGTCAGAGATTACTGTGTACATAAAAATATATACTTTGAAGAGATTAAGTATAACGGACTGGTCCATTTTAAGGTAGGAATAGGAGAAGGGGAAGGTGAAAATGAATTATCAATAGAAAAATTTTAAGTTGCAATGAAATTAATTAATGAAGATGGGAGCGTAAATAAGCATAAAGAATTTACGTTCCAAGACTCTGATAAGAGACTAAGAATAATAGGTAGCTTTAATTTATATAATAGTAATATATGGAATATGATTGAGGAGGTTAAGAACCTAGATACTAATAAGATTACTGAAATATCCAGAGAGAAGTTAAGACAATACAAACCGATAATTAAATAAAAACTTTTAAATCATGATTAAATTAAGACCATACCAGAATAAAATAGTAGATCAGGGATATTCAAAATTGTTAAATCTAAACATGGTATACCTATCAATGGAGGTAAGAACGGGTAAAACCCTTACAGCCTTATCTTTAGCTGATAAATTTACTAATACAAAAGGCGTTCTATTTGTTACTAAAAAGAAAGCTATTAAATCTATTGAAAATGATTATGCTTTGTTAAACCCTGAATATAAAATAACAGTTATAAACTACGAATCACTTCATAAAATAGAAGGAGACTTTGATATAATTATAATAGACGAAGCTCACTCTATAGGAACTTATCCTAAACCTAGTAAAAGATATAAGGACCTAAAAGTTATAGCTAACAGAAACGCTTATACTAAAGTTATTTATTTATCGGGTACACCTTCGCCAGAAAGTTATTCTCAGTTGTTTCACCAGTTTAGATTAATCGATAGGTTCTCACCGTTTAATAAGTATGCTAATTTTTATAAGTGGGCTAAAGATTTTGTTAATGTAGAGATAAAAAACTTAGGTTATGCAAAAGTCAATGATTATTCAGGTGCAAAGAAAGGGGAGATTATGAGTGTACTAGATAAGTATTTTATTAGTTATACCCAAGCTGAAGCAGGGTTTAATCAAACGGTTAATGAACATATATTAGAAGTTGAAATGGACTCAAAGATTTATGATTTTGTGAAGATATTAAAAAGAGATTTAGTTATAGAAGGAAAGAATGAAGTTATACTAGCTGATACAAGTGTTAAGCTGCAACAGAAGATCCATCAGCTATCTTCAGGGACTGTTAAATTTGAAAGCGGTAATAGTATGATTATTGATACTTCTAAAGCTGATTTCATAAAGGATCACTTTAAAGGTAAGAAGATAGCTATATTTTATATATTCAAAGAAGAGTTTAATATGCTCAAAGAAACTTTTACTAACTTTACTGAATCACCTGAAGAATTTAATGAGTCTGATAATTTAGTTTTCTTAGGTCAGACAAGAAGTTCTAGAGAAGGGGTTAACCTTTCAAGTGCTGACGCATTAATATATTTTAATATTGAGTTTAGCGCGCTATCTTATATACAAGGTAAGGATAGAATGACTAGTAAAGAAAGAACTAAATCAAATGATGTTTACTTTATATTTGCTAAAGGAGGAATAGAAAAAAAAATATACGAAAGGGTTAGTAATAAATTAGATTTTACGAATAGTTACTTTAAAAAAATAATATAACATGGCATCAAAGCATCAAACAAAAACAATTAAGAAATATGAAGCAGAAGGTTATTTTGTGATAAATCTAATAAAGACTAACAAAAACGGTATACCTGATCTTCTTTGTTTAAAGAAAGGAGAAAAACCTTTGTTCATTGAGTGTAAAGAAAAAACAGACACGCTTAAACCTTTGCAAGCATTTAGAATTAAAGAATTAAACGCATTAGGATTTAAGGCGTTTTGTAGCTGGGTAAATAAATAAATAAATATGAAAGCAAAAGTAATAGAAGTAAAGACAAAAAGTAAACATGTTAAATTAAATGAGTTTACAGAATATGAAGTAACATTATTAAACGAAGACGATACTACTGAGGTTATTCCAGTATTTGGTAAAGACTTACAGCACGCTCTAAGTAGAATAGTAAAGCTGAGAAAGAAGGAAGCTACTCAGAGCGTGTTAGATGGGGTCTCGGTTAATACATGGTTAATTATAACCCTAGCTTATTTAGTTCTCGTAGCGGTCCCAACAGAGATGAATAAGAGTCCATTGATACTAATAGGTGGTCTAGCTTTTATATGTGCTGTACTTATAGGAGTTAAAATTTATTTAAAGAAAAAATAAAAATAAATCAATAAAAGTTTTTTTACATGAATATTGTTTCTATCTTTACATAACACAAACAAACAAAAACAAAATATTATGAAAG
>Ga0208814_1000243_pt1 | contig 36890 bp, 34 predicted proteins | sample MalvirAntarct_55_FD_184253 | JGI IMG/M metagenome (GOLD analysis project Ga0208814, IMG submission 184253) | Marine viral communities from the Global Malaspina Expedition - Malaspina viral metaG Antarct_55 (SPAdes) (version 2) | ecosystem: Environmental > Aquatic > Marine > Oceanic | place... | reverse complement strand
AAAAACATTGTTGGGAAATAAGAAAACAAAAATAAATTAATAATTAGCTAAAAAAGTTTTACCAACTAAATTGATATCGCAATTTAACTATGAAAGATAAGCAATGAATAGAAATAATTCATTGTGCTAAATTTTATGTCCACGCACAATTGTTTTTAAAATTAAAAGAGAAAGCACAATTATTGATGGCACATAACAATGAAAAATTTCATGGAAAATTGGAGTAATTATAATATTCGCAATCCGTTTTTTGTTTTAAAACTAGGCTGAAGCAGATCAACTTCTTCACCATTTACTGCTCCTAAAATTAAACATTCACTCATAAAATTTGCAATTTGTTTTTTAGGAAAATTAATAACTGCAACAACCTGTTTATTTAGCAAATCTTTCTTTTTATAAAGTACAGTAACTTGTGCTGAAGTTTTTTTAATACCAATTTCTTCACCAAAATCGATTGTTAATATAAAAGAAGGCTTTCTTGCTTCTGGAAAATCAACTATATCGATAACAGTTCCTAATCTCATTTCTACTTTTTCAAAATCTGACCAATTTAAATTATTCATTATATAATTGTAATTTTATGTTTTTAAATAAATAAATATAGCAATTAATTAAATGTCATTAACTCCATCAAAAATGTTGCCATTAGGCACTAAAGCACCAGATTTTGAATTAATAAACCCTGTTTCTTCAAAACAAATAAAACTAAGCGATTCTAGGGGAAAAATAGCAACAGTCATTATGTTTATATGCAATCATTGTCCATTTGTAAAGTACCTAAACAATGAACTTGTTGTTATCGCTAACGAACACATAGATAAAGGTATTGGTTTTATCGCAATAAATAGTAATGATATCATAAACTATCCTGAAGACGATCCCATAGAAATGATAAAAACTGCCAAGGAAAACAACTATCCTTTTCCTTATTTATTTGACGAATCTCAAAAAGTAGCAAAAGCTTATGATGCAGCTTGTACGCCTGACTTTTACGTATTCGACGATCAATTAAAGCTCGTATATAGAGGTCAATTAGATAGTTCTAGACCAGGAAATAGCATTCCAATAACAGGAAGAGATTTACGCCTAGCGATTGATTGTGTATTAAAAAACACCCCACAACAAGTAGAGCAAAAACCAAGTGTAGGATGTAATATCAAATGGAAATAAAAAAACAGTCAACTTAATAAGTGACTGTTTTTTTATTATTTTTTCTTAATATTATTTTATAGTACTTAAAAAAATAATATTTATGATTTCATTGGGATTGTTTTATGAGTTTGTTAGTAATGTTATAAACTTAACTAATGTATATTGTTTAACGTAAGGTTCATCGGTCAGCTGAATCTTATGATTGTAATGTTTGTTTAGTAAAAAGAGTATAACTTTAATTAGTTATACTCTTTTTTTTATAAAAACGTTTGTAAATATTTTAAGAAATAAGAAATCATCTAAGAAAAGATTATCATACTGACATCCAATATTATAATAAAGTATCTTATTTTATATCCATTAATTCAACATCAAAAACTAAAGTTGCATTAGGAGGAATTACTCCTCCAGCACCAGCTTCTCCATATGCCAAATGAGAAGGAATCACAAAACGAGCTTTATCTCCTTTATTCAACAATAATATACCTTCATCCCAACCCGGAATAACGTTTCCCATTCCTATAGGAAATTCGATAGGTTTTCCTCTTTTATAGGAATCATCAAAAACTCCACCTTCAGTAAACATTCCTTTGTAATGTACCGATACATTCTGACCTTTTTGAGGCTTTATACCATCTCCTTTTTGAATAATTTTATAACGAAGACCGCTTTCTGTTTGATCAAATCCTTCAGATAAGGCGCCCAATAAATCATCTTGAACTTTTTTTGATGCAGCTTCGCGTTCATCCTTTGCTCCAGTAAATTGACGAAATGCTTCTATAGAATTCCATTTCTCTGCTTCCTCTCCGACTCTAATAATTTTAACATCTATCATAGAATCTCCTTGCTCGATTGCATTTACTACATCCATTCCTTCTACTACATTTCCAAAAACAGAATGCTTATCATCTAACCAAGGTGTTTCAACATGAGTAATAAAAAATTGACTCCCGTTTGAACCAGGACCTGAATTAGCCATAGACAGTACACCAGGAGCATCATGACGTAAGTCTGGGTGAAACTCATCATCGAATTGATATCCAGGACCACCTACTCCAGTACCTTGGGGATCACCTCCTTGAACCATGAAATCTGGTATTACCCTATGAAATTTTAAACCATTATAATAAGGTGTTCCTTGCGCTATTGCATTGTTTTCAAGCTTTCCTTCTGCTAAGGATACAAAATTACCAACTGTTCCAGGAGTTAATTTATAAGAAAGGCTGATTAGTATATCACCTTTTTCTGTATTAATTTTTGCGTAAATACCGTCTTGCATGACTAATTTTTAAAATTAGGTACAAAGGTACATATACTATTTCATAAATATTTTATGCAGTATTAATAATTTAATTAAATTTAGAGGTTAATTCGCTACTTCACTAAAGAATTTAATGCGATATAGGCGTAATTCTTCTTCTTCATAATCCCCGTCAAACTCTTCCATTGCAGCTTCTATATCTGGAGTTTCAGCATCTTCAAGGAAATATTCATGAATTTCCCCCTGCTGATCTTCATCTAAAATTTCATCAATCCAATAATTAATATTAAGCTTGGTTCCACTATTTACAATAGCTTCCATTTCTTTTATCAAATCATTCATTTCCATTTTTTTTGCATCCGCAATATCTGTCAATGGAAGTTTTTTGTCAACGTTTGTTATTACATATAACTTTAATGCACTATTCGTACCTGTAGATTTTACAATAAAATCGTCAGGACGCATCACATCATTTTCTTCTACATAGGTTTTTATTATTTCAATAAAAGTACCTCCATATTTATTCGCCTTTCCCTCTCCTACTCCATGAACATTCGACATTTCTAATAAAGTCATTGGATACTTTAAAGCCATATCTTCTAAAGATGGATCTTGAAATATCACAAATGGTGGAAGATTTAATTGATCAGCCACTTTTTTTCGTTCCACCTTTAAAATTCTAAATAAATTATCGTCTGCTGCAAAGCCTCCCGCTTTTTGATTCGTTATAATATTGTTATCGTTTGCTTCTTTAAAGGAATGATCTTCAGTCATCATAAAAGAAATAGGTTTTTCTAGATAATCCAAGCCCTGTTGAGTGATTTTTATTAAACCATAAGTTTCGATATCTTTTCTTAAGAATCCTGCCACTAATAATTGTCGAAGCAATGCCATCCAATAAGGAGCTATATGTTCAGCTCCCGATCCAAAAAATTCTTTATCCTCAGTTCTATGAGATTTAATTAAAGCATTAGAATGACCAATTAACACATTAACAACCTCCTTAGATTTATACCGCTCATTAGTTTCCTTAACAACATGCAATACCTTAATCGCTTCTTTTTGAGCTTCGTGTTTGTTTTTTGGAAAACGCATATTATCATCTAAATCTCCTCCATCACCCGTTTCGTTATCGTACTCCTCTCCAAAATAATGAAGAATAAACTTCCTTCTAGACATGGATGTTTCTGCAAATGCCACTACTTCTTGTAGTAATGCATGACCAATTTCTTGTTCAGCTACAGGCTTACCACTCATGAATTTTTCTAGTTTTTCAATATCCTTGTAGGAATAATAAGCAAGACAAATACCTTCTCCTCCATCTCTTCCAGCTCTTCCTGTTTCTTGGTAGTAACTTTCTATGCTTTTAGGAATGTCATTATGTATTACAAACCGAACATCCGGTTTGTCTATCCCCATACCAAAAGCTATGGTTGCAACAACAACATCGATATCTTCCATTAAAAACATATCTTGATGTCTGACTCTTGTTTTTGAATCTAATCCTGCGTGGTAAGGAACTGCTTTTATACCGTTAACTTGTAATGCTTGGGATAACTCTTCAACTCTTTTACGGCTTAAACAATAAATAATACCGCTTTTACCTTCGTGTTGTTTTACAAAACGAATAACATCTGCATCTACATTTTTTGTTTTTGGTCGAACTTCATAATACAAATTAGGCCGATTAAAAGAAGCCTTAAATGTATTAGCGTCTTGAATACCTAAGTTCTTTAAAATATCTTCTTGTACTTTTGGAGTTGCTGTTGCTGTTAAGCCAACTATAGGAATATTATCTCTTATACGCTCAATAATTTTCTTAAGATTCCTATATTCTGGTCTAAAATCATGCCCCCATTCACTAATACAATGAGCCTCATCAATTGCTACAAAAGAAATTTTAACCGATTGTAAAAATTCAACATTTTCATTTTTAGTTAAAGATTCAGGCGCTACATATAATAATTTTGTAATACCAGAAGTAATATCACTTTTAACTTGTTTAACTTCTGTTTTATTTAAAGATGAATTTAATACATGGGCAATTCCTGTTTCCGAAGATAAAGCTCTTAAAGCGTCGACTTGATTTTTCATTAAAGCTATGAGTGGAGAAACCACTATCGCTGTTCCTTCTTCAATAAATGCGGGAAGTTGATAGCATAAGGATTTTCCTCCTCCTGTAGGCATGATCACAAAAGCATCTTTTTTATTTAAAACACTTTTGACTACTACTTCTTGTAACCCTTTGAATTTAGTAAATCCAAAATATTTTTTTAACGCTGCGTAAATATCTATTTCTGTCAAACTTATAGGTAAAATTAAATTTGTTGCTTCCTTTAAATAAAAATTGTAATAACAAACTAACAATTGTAATTTAGCATCCTTAATAAGGAATATTTTTCTTATGTTTAAGGGTATAAATTGTTTTATTTTTTGCAGTTTAAATATAATACATTATGAAATAGTTACCACTAAAAAACATCAAAATTTTGAAAAATCGAAATCAGATAATTTCAGTAGCAAAAAAGACTATTGATACCGAAAGTAAAGCCATTAAAAACTTGATAGATTTAATAGATGATTCTTTTGCAGATGCAATTGAATATATTTATAATTCAAACGGAAGGGTTATTATCACAGGTATAGGAAAAAGTGCAATTATTGCTAATAAAATTGTTGCCACTCTAAACTCTACAGGTACTCCGTCTATTTTTATGCATGCAGCTGATGCGATCCATGGAGATTTAGGGACAATTTTAGACGACGATGTAGTTATTTGTATTTCAAAAAGTGGAAACACACCAGAGATTAAAGTTTTAGTTCCATTAATAAAATCCAGAGGGAATAAGTTAATAGCCATTACGTCAAATAAAGAATCTTTTTTAGGCGAACAAGCCAATTTTATTTTAAATGCTTATGTGGAAAAAGAAGCTTGTCCAAATAATTTAGCACCAACAACAAGTACGACAGCACAGCTAGTGATTGGAGATGCTTTAGCTATCTGTCTATTAGACTTAAAGGGTTTTTCTAGTAAAGATTTTGCGAGGTTTCATCCTGGTGGATCATTGGGAAAAAAATTATATTTACGAGTAAGTGACTTAACTAAACAGAATAAAAAACCCAAAGTACAATTAGACACCGATATTAAAAAAGTAATTGTTGAAATCTCAGAAAGTTTGTTAGGATTAACTGCTGTTTTAGATAATAGCAAGGTAGTTGGAATTATTACAGATGGTGATTTAAGAAGAATGCTAACAAAAGCTGATAGTTTTCACGGCTTGACAGCAAAAGATATTATGTCTAGGAACCCTAAAACGATCTCAAACAATGCGATGGCTGTGGAAGCTATAGACATTATGGACACGAATGGAATCACACAAATCATAGCTATCGAAGATGGCAAATATTGCGGAATTGTACATATCCATAACCTTACAAATGAAGGTATTATATAATGATAAGGAAAGTAAAAAAACCGACCGAAAAAGAGATGTCTTTTCTAGATCATCTCGAAGAATTAAGATGGCATTTAATTCGGTCTGTGTTAGCAATTGTTATATTGGCTTCTATAGCATTCCTTGCTAAAGATTTTATTTTTAATGTATTAATTTTTGGACCAAAACAGGCAGACTTTCCAACCTATAAAGTGCTTTGTAAAATAGCTCAATTTGTAGGTTTTAAGGATAGTTTTTGTTTTACTGAACTACCTTTTAGAATTCAAAGCAGAACTATGGGAGGTCAGTTTTCAGCACATATTTGGACTTCGATAACTGCTGGTTTTATAGTTGCATTTCCATATGTCCTGCTTGAAATGTGGAAGTTTATTAGTCCAGGATTAAGACTTAAAGAACGTAGTTCAGCTAAAGGATTTATCTTTATAGCTTCTGTATTATTTTTCACTGGAGTATTATTTGGATATTATGTGGTAACCCCATTATCAATTAACTTTTTAGGGACATATCAAGTAAGTGGGCAAGTTCATAACGATTTTGATTTAAGTAGTTATATCTCCTTAGTTAGAGCTTCGGTGATTGCTAGTGGTTTAATTTTTGAGTTACCTATACTAATTTATATCCTTACAAAAGTGGGTGTAGTAACTCCAGATATATTAAAGAAATATAGAAAAGTATCACTTGTGGTAGTATTAATTCTTTCAGCGATAATTACGCCACCAGATATTGCAAGTCAAGTAATTGTTTCTGTACCTATCATAATATTGTATGAAATAAGTATATTTATTTCAAGAGCAGTTGTTAGAAAACAAGAAAAAATATTGAAAAAACAAACTAAATAGCAGCTTAATTAAGCTATATTACTGAGCATTATTTATAAGAATATATATGAAGTTAAGAGCCGAAAATCTAATGAAGTCCTATAAAGGTCGTAAGGTTGTAAAAGGAATTTCTGTTGAAGTAAATCAAGGTGAAATTGTTGGTCTGTTAGGCCCTAATGGTGCTGGAAAAACTACTTCATTCTACATGATTGTTGGCCTTATAAAGCCAAACGGGGGCACTATTTATTTAGACCATAAAGAAATCACTAAATACCCAATGTATAAGCGTGCTCAAAATGGGATCGGTTATCTTGCTCAAGAAGCTTCTATTTTTAGAAAATTAAGTGTTGAAGACAATATATTAAGTGTATTACAGCTAACTAAATTTTCTAAAAAAGAACAAAAAGAGAAAATGGAATCACTTATAGAAGAATTTGGTTTGGGGCATATTCGAAAGAACAGAGGTGATTTGTTAAGTGGTGGTGAACGAAGAAGAACCGAAATTGCGCGAGCACTTGCTACAGATCCCCACTTTATATTATTAGATGAACCCTTTGCTGGAGTAGATCCTGTTGCAGTAGAAGATATTCAAAGAATTATTGCTAAACTGGCAACAAAAAACATCGGTATACTTATTACCGATCATAATGTTCAAGAAACATTGGCAATTACCGACCGAACCTATTTAATGTTTGAGGGAAGTATCTTGAAACACGGAATACCTGAAGATTTGGCAAATGATGAAATGGTCAGAAAAGTTTATTTAGGACAAAATTTCGAATTAAGAAAGAAAAAAATCACTTTCTAATTCTCATTAACAACATTAAATAAAGCTTTAAAGCTCTCAAAAAAATGTAACATTTTTTTAGATCGCTCGTCTTACTTTTATCTAATCAACAAAACAGCAATTGTGCAAGAAATTCTGACATTAAATAATCTTACTAAAAAATATGGCTCACTCACCGCAGTGAATAATCTTTCAGTGACTATTAAAAAAGGTAATGTATATGGAATCTTAGGGCCCAATGGTAGTGGAAAATCGACAACTTTAGGCATCGCATTAAATGTAGTTAATAAAACAAATGGAACGTTTCATTGGTTTGATGGGACTGGAACTACCCACGAAGCATTAAAAAAAGTCGGCGCTATTATAGAACGCCCTAATTTTTACCCTTATATGACTGCAGCTCAAAACTTAAATCTTGTATGCATAATAAAGAAAGTACCTAAAGAAAAAGTAAATGAAAAACTTAAACTAGTTGGATTATTAGATAGAAAAGATGATACATTTAAATCTTTTTCATTAGGAATGAAGCAACGTTTAGCTATTGCTTCTGCCTTATTAAATGATCCGGAAATATTAATCTTGGACGAACCCACAAATGGTTTAGATCCTCAAGGAATTCATCAAATAAGAGAGATTATTAAAAATATCGCTCTAGAAGGTACTACTATTCTTCTAGCCTCCCACTTATTAGATGAAGTTGAAAAAGTATGTACACATGTAATTATACTAAGAAAAGGGGAAAGTTTATACTCAGGAAGTGTCGAAAACATGATAGCCAGTCACGGATTTTTCACTTTACAGTCAAATGATTTAGATCAATTATCAAAAACTTTAGAGGAACACCCGAGCATTGGAACAATTAAACGTGAAGGAATTAATTTGGTTGCTTATTTAAAAGAACCATTAAGCGGTTCCGATTTAAATAAATTACTGTATGAGAAAGGAATCTACCTATCTTATTTGGTACATCGAAAAGAAAGTCTGGAAGAACAGTTTTTAGAACTTACCAAAACTAAATAATTCAATTCTTAATCAATAATTATGTTACGTTTACTAACCATAGAACTTCATAAACTTAAGTATAACAAATCGGCTAAAGTAATCTCGATTGTTTATTTTATATTAATAACATTTATTGCTTTAATATCATCGATCGAATTTAATTTTGGAGGTACTAATTTTAGTATTGCTGATCAAGGAATATTTAACTTTCCATACATTTGGCACTTCAACAGCTATATAGCTGCTATCCTTAAGCTATTCTTAGCTATTGTTATTGTATCGATGACAGCGAATGAATACAGCAATAAAACACTTAAACAAAATTTAATTGATGGATTAAGCAAAAAAGAATTTATCATGTCTAAATTTTTAACTGTTGTATTATTTTCAATGGTTTCTACATTATTTGTATTTGGTGTTAGTTTAGTATTGGGATTAATATTTTCAGATTATAATGAACCAGGAATAATTTTCAGTGACATAGAATACCTTTTTGCTTATTTTATAAAACTTATTGGCTTTTTCTCTTTTTGTTTATTTTTAGGAATTTTAGTTAAAAGATCTGCATTTGCATTAGGATTTTTATTGATTTGGAGTATTACTGAAGGAATTATTTATAGTATTTTTAAATGGAAAATATTTAAAGATACCGAGATAGCAGAAAGTATGATTCAGTTTTTCCCACTAACAGCTATGTCCAATTTAATAAAAGAACCTTTTTCAAGGTTGGGAGCTGTTCAAACTGCTGCAAATCAATTAGGAGAAGCTTTTGATAAAGATTATAGTGTTCAATTCTTAACGGTTATAATCGTCATGGTTTGGACATTCTTATTTATTTTTGGGTCATATTATATTTTAAAAAAAAGGGACTTATGAGCATTTAACTAAATCGGTTTATTTAAAAACTCGTATATTTAAATTTATAATATAACATGGGTAAGCTGGGCTACATATTTAAGGTATTTTTATTTTTATTTCCAACACTACTTTTTTCTCAAGAAGTCACTTTATTTCAACAATTTAATGGTCAATTTGATTATTTATCATTTGGTAATACCTTAAATATTGGAGAAAATGGAAGTACTACCGATTGCATAATTTTATCAGAAAGTAGCGCTGACTTTGAATTACTGGCAGGACAACAAGTTGTTGCAGCATATTTATATTGGGCGGGATCTGGTAATGGAGATTTCGAGGTTTCATTAAATGGGATTCCTGTAGTTTCAGAAAGAGATTTCAATTTTTCTTTTATTAATAACAATAATGAATATGATTTTTTTGCAGCTTTTGCAAATGTCACTTCTATAGTTAGTACCATGGGGAATACTACTTATTCATTAAGTGATTTAGACTTGTTAGAAGCAATCCAACCTTTCTGTCAAATAAATGGTGGAAATTCAACTAATTTTGGTGGATGGTCCATAACATTAATTTATGAAGACGCGTCACTTCCGCTAAACCAAGTCAGCATATTTGATGGTCTAGAGGCTGTTTACGCGGGCAACAACAACATAACAATTGAATTAAATAATTTAAATGTATTAGACAATACAGGAGCAAAAATTGGCTTCCTCTCTTGGGAAGGAGATTCTAGTATTGCTAATAACGAAACGCTTAGCATTAATGGTAATATATTAAGTAATCTACCATTAAACCCGCAAAATAATGCCTTTAATAGCACTAATAGTTTTACGAATTCTAGTGAGTTATATAACATGGATATTGATTTCTATAATATTGAAAACAATATCAATCCTGGAGATACCAGTGCTATCATACAATTAACTTCCAGTCAAGATCTAGTAATGGTAAATAACATCGTTACAGTTTTAAATACTGAATTACCAGATGCTACTATTGAAATTGATTTTTTAACGGGCAATGAAGAATGCGGAAATAGAGATTTAAATATCGAATACACTATATACAATGTTAATAGTACCGCTGCATTGCCACAAAACACACCTATTTCTTTTTATGCAGATGTTATTTTAATTGGTCAAACAGTAACAACTACAGAAATACCTATAGATAATAGTGAAAATGGAATAATAACACTTACCATTCCTGCAAACATACCGATAGATTTTTTTTTAAAAGTTATGGTTGATGATACAGGAAATGGAACAGGAATTGTCAACGAATCCAACGAAAATAATAATGGGTTTTCTGAAGAAATTCATTTATTATTAGTTCCAGAATTTGAAAGCCCAATAGATATAGAGCTTTGTGATACTGAGGGAATAGAAATTTTTAATTTAGCCGATGCCACACTACAAATAGATCCAATTTATACAATTTCCTATTATGTAACTGAAGAAGAAGCAAACAATTATGAAAATGAAATACTAAACATAGAGGGTTTTGAAAATTCAGCAAACCCGCAATCCATATTTGTTAGAGTAGAAAATGAAGATTGTTACCTTGTTGATTCTTTCAAAATTGAAGTAATTTATTGTGCTTTACCGGATGCGACAATTATTATAGATAATAATATCTATGCTTGTAAAGAACGAAATCTAATCATCGAATATACTGTTTTCAACTATAATGCTACTGCTGCATTACCTAAAGCTACTCCAATTTCTTTTTATGTCGAAGGAGCTCTGCTAGGTCAATCTCAAAGCCAAAATGAAATTTTAATAAATGAAAGTGAAACACAATTTATAGAATTTATGTTACCTGAGGATACACCCAATAATTTTGAAATTCTTATTAGAGTAGATGATATTGGAATCGGAGAAGGAATTGTTGACGAATTGGAAGAAGGAAATAATGAGTATTTAATTCAAACCGAATTTGGAACCATACCTTCTATAGATGAAATATCGGATTTATTGGCCTGTGATGAAGGTTTTGATACTGCAACTTTTAACCTAACTCAGCAAAACGATTTAATTTCAACAAATGTAAACGATATCATCACCTATTATATCTCATTAGAAGATGTAATTTTAAATGAAAATAAAATTTCAGACCCTGGTAACTTTCAAAATGATACTAACCCTCAATTAATTTATGTTCGTTTAGAAAATGAGATCTGTTTTACTACAAGTTCTTTTTTAATTGAAACTGAAAATTGCATACCATATATTCCAGAAGGATTTTCACCTAATGCTGATAATTTCAATGATGTATTTGAAATTGATCACTTACTAAATATTTATCCAAATTTTGAATTAAATATCTACAGTCGCTACGGTAATTTAATTTATCAAGGGCTAAATGATGATGGATTCTGGAATGGAATTGCTAATAAAGGGATTTCTTTTAATTATCAACTAGTTCCTACTGGAGTTTATTTCTATGTTCTGCATTTAAATGATCCCCAGTATCCTAAACAATTTATTGGAAATGTTTATATAAATTATTAGATTAAAAAACAGGTATTAAACAATAAAATGCTTGCTAAAAAGTTATATTTTTACTGAAATTAAAAAAATAAAACATTGAGGTACTTATACGGATTAGCTTTGGTTTTTTGCATTATTTCATGGAGTTCTTGTAGAAACGACTTTGATACTGTTCCAAATTCAGGAAATCTTGAATTTTCTCAGGATACCATCTATTTAGATACTGTTTTTACTAATATTGGATCTAGTACCAGAACGTTAAAGGTTTATAACCGTAGTAGTGAAGACTTAAATATTCCAAACATTGAATTATCTAAAGGTGAAAACTCAAGTTATCGTTTGAATGTTGATGGGATTCCTGGTAAAGCATTTGAAAATATTAATATTTTAGCTAATGATAGCATCTTTATTTTTATCGAAACGACCATAGACATCAATAGTTTTCCTAATCCTGATAATTCATTTTTATATACAGACAAAATAATTTTTGATGCAGACAGTAACAGTCAGGATGTAGATTTAGTTACCCTAGTACAAGATGCTATTTTTCTTTATCCAGAACAATATGCAGATGGCACCATAGAAACATTAAATTTAGGGACTGAAGAAGAACCTATATTAATTGAAGGTTTTTTCTTAGAAGACGAACAGTTAAATTTTACAAATGAAAAACCTTATGTCATTTATGGTTATGCTGCCGTAGCTCCAAACAAAACATTAATAGTTGATGCAGGTGCAAGAGTTCATTTTCATAGAGATAGTGGAATCCTAGTAGCCAATACAGGGTCTATGAAAGTAAATGGAGCGCCAAGTTCAGATCCAGAATTAATGGAAAATCAAGTTATTTTTGAAGGGGATCGATTAGAACCATCTTTCTCATATGTTCCCGGACAATGGGGTACCATATGGCTAACTGCCGGTAGTACAAATCATGAATTTAATTATACAACTATTAAAAATTCTATCGTAGGAATTTTAATGGATAGTAATGATGGAGACAGAACATTAACACTTAAAAACGTTCAAATATTTAACACATCAAGTACTGGTTTATTAGCGAGAACTGGAGATATTTATGGTGAAAATGTTATTATTAACAATAGTGGACAAACTTCTTTGTCCTGTTCTTTAGGAGGTCGATATAATTTTATTCATTCTACTTTCGCAAATTATTGGAACAACAATTTTAGGTTATTCCCTTCTGTTGTAATTGATAATGTTTTACAGATTAGTGAAACAGAATTTGAAACTAAAGATTTAATAGAAGCTAACTTTATCAATTGTATTATTTATGGTAACGAAGCACGGGAATTGATATTTGTAGAAGATGAAAATGCTGCTTTCAATTTTAATTTTGTGAATAGTTTAATCCGTTTTGATGATCCAAGTGGAAATTATTCAGACGACCCAAATTATGATTTTTCTAATGAAGATTTATATTTAAATATAGTTAGAAACCAAGATCCTACTTTCTTCAACACCAATTTAAATAATTTCAACATAGAGTCTGAAGTTTCAGGAGCCGATGGTATTGCTGATCCTGCTGGAGCAAGCGCTAGTTCCTTTTGATGCAAATGATGTTTCTAGATTAGTTCCTCTTCCTGACGCTGGGGCTTACCAGAGCATTATTTTTCCTGATGAAGGATAATTTTTAATTTAAATTAGCTATTCTTTAGTGACTTAATTTTAGTTTTTAAATTTTACAACTTTTAGTAAAATGAATACGTAAGTAATTCATTTTACTAAAACACATCTTGACAAAGTGAAATTAGGATATAAAAAAAGCCTTTTCAATTGAAAAGGCTTTTTACTTAAAAAATGATATATGTATTTAAAGTACTCTTACATTTACTGCATTCATTCCTTTTTTACCTTCTTTTAATTCAAATTCTACTTTATCATCTTCGCGGATATCATCATCGATTAATCCAGAGATGTGTACAAAATGTTCTGTGTTTGTGTCATCTTCAGTAATAAATCCAAATCCTTTGGAACTATTGAAAAATTTTACTGTACCTGTTTGCATTGTAATATATTTAATTAATTAGGGTACAAATATAATAATTATATGCGATTAATTAACAAATAACAATTTATATTATTTTACTATAACTTTTTTTGATATTAAAGCATTTCCATTTACTAAGTTAAATAAATATATTCCATTAACAAAAGAACTCATATTTACTTTGTTATCAATAGCTGTCAATTCTTTTTTTAATACTAATTTTCCGGTCATATCAGTGACAGTTAAGTAAATATTATTTATGTAGTTATCAATTTTTATAGAAAATATTTTACCAGGATTGGGATAAATTAATACCCTAGTATTCAAGTTAAAATCATTATTTAATCCTAAATTTTCTCCTTCAATAATTGTTATATGACTATTAATCATTGGGTTTTCTATGATGTCTACATTCCCACTTAACCAAGTAACTTTTATATAATCAATAACACTTGACTCACCTATTCCGAAAAATTCATAAGCAGAATTTTGACCTAGGTACCCTTCACCACAAAGTGTATAGTTATATTGTTTATTCCCATTCACTGATATTTCAATCCAAGAACCAATTCCTTGCTTATTACTTTCTACACCTTCCAATTTTATTTTTATCCAATTATTATTTTGAGGACTTTGGTTATTCCATATGAAAATATCGTGTGGCTCATAATTTAAAACAATTATATCTGGATACCCATCGTTATTAATATCACCCATAGCATTTGAAAAACTTCTTGCAGTATCATTATCAAAACCCGCAGCAAAGGGTATAGAAAAATTACCCAACCCATCATTTTCATAAAATGCAGAAGGCAAAAAACTTGTTTCTCCATCAAGCTCCCCACTTACATATAAGTCTATATCAGTATCATTTTCAGCATCTAAAAAAACAGAACCCCAAGCAGCAGATTCAAAAATAGTTCCATTCTCAGATGCAATATTAGTAAAAGTGCCATCACCATTATTTTTAAAAAACACATTACCGTTAATTGTATTTGCGATGTATAAATCTAGCCAACCATCTTTATTATAATCACCTATTGTCGTTGACATGGCATCAATCGATATATTTGTACCTGTTTCTTCTCCTACTTCCAAAAAAGTTCCGTCACCATTATTTTTATATAGTAAATTAGGAGTATCATATTTATCATTTGCGATATAAATATCTTGCCAACCATCCTTATTATAGTCAAAAAAAGCTGCGCAAAAAGAGTAGTGATTTTCAGTTGTTAATCCAGCAATATCATTAACATCAGTAAAAGTACTATTTTGATTATTTTTAAATAAAAAATTAGATCCAACCCCAGAAATTACTGATCTAGAGCATATAAACAAATCTAACCATCCATCATTATTATAATCACCCCAAGATCCTCCATATGTTTCGTTGTCGAAAACATTTAACCCAGATGATACCGTAATATCCTCAAACGTCATGGAGCCAATGTTCTTATATAAGCGATTGGAATCTGTATTACTTGTTACAAAAAGGTCAAAGTCACCATCATTATCGAAATCTACCCATTGTACTGTTTTTGTTTCAAAAGATGGATCTTCAATATTAAAAAAAACTTCTATAAATGTTCCCGTATTATTTTTAAAAAACTTTACTGGATGACCATCTTCAGAAGAAATAGTTATATCGTCCCAGCCATCTCGATCAAAATCAAAAAATGAAATCCCTCCACCAAGCAAACCTAGTCCATATGTTGAATCTCCACAACCTAATAAATTGGCTTCTTCACTAAATTCAATTTGTCCAATTAAAGTATAACTAAAAATTATTGATACAATTAAAGAGTGATAAAGGGTTTTCATTAGCTATTTATAATTTACTAAATGTAGTAAATTTAAAGCTAATAAAAAATCATGTATTAAATAATGGTCTTCCTTCCATTAAAATATTTACTTTTTCTGCAATTGTTTCTAATTTTTCTTCATCATTAAAGTTCATGATAACTTCATCAACTAAATTAACAACAGTTATCATATCGGTTTCAACTAAGCCACGTGTAGTTATAGCTGGAGTACCTATTCGTATTCCACTTGTTACAAATGGAGATTTATCATCGAAAGGAACCATGTTTTTATTTACGGTAATATCAGCTTTCTCCAAAGCTTCTTCGGCTTCTTTTCCAGTTATATTTTTATTTCTTAAATCTATCAATAGCATATGATTATCTGTTCCACCAGAAATAATCTTATATCCTCGAGCTGTAAAAGCTTCGGCCATCATTTTAGCATTTTTCTTAACTTGAACCGTATAATGTAAAAATTCATCCGTCAAAGCTTCTCCAAAAGCAATTGCTTTAGCAGCAATAACATGCTCTAATGGTCCTCCTTGATTTCCAGGAAAAATTCCGCTATTTAGCAATGAAGACATTTTTTTTAAATTTCCATTTTTAAATTTTTGTCCAAAAGGATTGTCAAAATCACTACCCATCATAATTATCCCGCCTCTCGGACCCCTAAGAGTTTTATGAGTAGTTGTAGTAACTATATGGCAATGAGGTAATGGATCTCCAAGAATACCTTTAGCAATTAAACCTGATGGGTGCGAAATATCAGCTAATAATAGTGCGCCAACTTTATCTGCAATTTCTCTAAAGCGCTTATAGTCAAATTCTCTAGAGTATGCAGACGCACCAGCAATTATCATTTTAGGTTTTTCTCGAATAGCAATTGCTTCTACAGTATCCATATTAATTAGTCCTGTTTCTTTATCTACTCCATAAAAAACAGGATTGTATAGTTTTCCAGAAAAATTTACAGGAGAGCCATGAGTTAAGTGTCCTCCGTGTGATAAATCAAATCCTAAAAAGACATCTCCAGGCGATAAGCAGGCTGCAAAAACTGCTGTATTAGCTTGAGAGCCACTATGTGGTTGTACATTCACATAATCAGCTCCAAAAAGTGTTTTAGCCCTATCTATGGCTAATTGTTCAATTTCATCAACAATTTCACAGCCTCCATAATATCTTTTTCCGGGATATCCTTCTGCATATTTATTAGTAAGAACAGATCCTGTAGCTTCAAGAACTTGATTGCTTACAAAATTTTCAGAAGCAATTAATTCTAAACCATTTAATTGTCGTTGTTCTTCATCTTTTATAAGCTCAAATATTTGATTGTCTCTTGTCATATTTTTTTTTTGTAAAATTAAAAATCAAAAATACAAAAAGCTTACTTGTTAATTTCAGTAATATTATATCTTTGATAAAGATTTTACTAACATAAATTTTTAAGTTATGCCTCTTACAGCAAACGACCCATCAAGAAAAACTTGGCTAGATACTTCAGCTGATAACGACTTCCCAATTCAAAATATTCCATTTGGAGTTTTTTTAACACGTGATGATATCATCACTATTGGTTCCCGTATTGGAGATTATGCAATAGATTTAGGGGCTTTACATCAATTGGGTTATTTTAATGGAATAGATTTAACCGATGATCTTTTTATGCAAGATAGTTTAAACGATTTTATTGCTGATGGAAGAAAAACTTGGAGATTGGTTCGCAACCGTATTTCAGAACTTTTTTTAGAAGGAAATTCTAAACTTCGTGATAATCAAGAGCACAGAAACCTTGTTTTATTTACAATGGATGAGGTTGAAATGCAACTTCCAGTTGATATAGGAGATTATACAGATTTTTATGCAAGTAAAGAACATGCAACAAATGTAGGGTCTCTTTTTCGTGATCCAGAAAACGCATTACTCCCAAATTGGCTTCGAATTCCAATTGGGTATCATGGAAGAAGTTCTTCTATAATCCCTTCAGGAACCCCAATCCATAGACCTTATGGTCAAACCAAACCAGGAAGTGATGGTGTGCCAGGATTTGGTCCGTCTAAACTAGTAGACTTTGAATTAGAAATGGCATTTATCACTACAGATGCTAATCAACTAGGAAAAAAAGTTCCAATAGAAAAAGCAGAAGATTATATTTTTGGATTGGTATTATTTAATGATTGGAGTGCAAGAGATATTCAAGCTTGGGAATACGTTCCATTAGGTCCATTTTTAGGAAAGAGTTTTGCTTCTACAATTTCTCCTTGGATTGTAACATTAGATGCCTTAGAGCCTTTCAGAACAGATGGTCCAAAACAAGATCCTGCTCCACTACCCTATTTAAAACAGGGTGCAAAGAAAAACTTTGATATTAAATTACAAGTTGCTATACAACCTGAAAATGATCAAGAGACGGTAGTTGCCAATTCTAATTTTAAATATATGTATTGGTCAATGGCGCAACAACTAACACACCATACTGTAAATGGGTGTAATGTGAGATCTGGAGATATGATGGGAAGCGGTACCATTTCTGGCCCAACAAAAGATAGTTATGGTTCGATGTTAGAATTAAGTTGGAAAGGACAAAACGCAGTACTATTAAAAAATGGTAAGGAACGTAAATTCATCCAAGATAATGATACTATTGTAATGAGAGCTTTTTCTGAGAAAGACGGTTTACGTATTGGTTTCGGGGAATGTGTCGGAAAAGTATTACCAGCAATAGATTAATTTTTTTAACTAAATTGTTCCAATAAACCTGCGTCTATTTGATGGTGAGAACTGTGGTGAATTGTATTACCGTCTTTTAAAACAATTAATTGAGGGCTTTCATGAAATACCTGAAATCGGATTGCAATTTCATTTGAAATATCTTTAAAAGATAATAAATCTAAAAAATATAGTTTAACACTCATATTGTCTGTTTCAAACTGACTTTCAAACTGCCGTAATGCCATACTACTTGTACCGCAACGAGTTGAATGTTTAAATATAGCAATGGGTTGATGAAATGATTCCTTTTCAATTTCAATTAATTGATTTACTGAGGTCAATCGATTCCAAGGTATTATTTTTTTTGGTGCTCGTGATATTTCATTAGATCCAAATATTTTTTTTAAAAGACTCATTATTTAGTTTTAATTAGTGTAGCAAAAATACTTAATTCTTACACTTTTCAATAGACTTTTTTACAATTGCATACAAAATTTGAAAAATAATTATTAAAACGCCATTTTGACGCTATTTTTACAATTGAAGATGCCATTTTGACAGTGTTTAAAAGTGGTTTATATTTTGATTATAAGTTTATGAAATTAATAAAGAATTAAAAAATAAATAAGTTATGAACTTAAATAATTATACAATTAAATCACAGGAAGCTTTGCAGCAAGCTCAACTGATTACTCAAATTTCTGGTAACCAGTCTATTGAAAATGAACATATTTTAAAAGCAATTTTTGAAATTGATAAAAACGTGATACCATTTATATTAAACAAGCTAAATATAAATATAGCTTTATTGAATAAAGTTTTAGATAAACAATTAGAAAGTTTCTCTAAGGTATCTGGAGGTACTATTATGATGTCTGCTACTGCTGCAAAAACACTTAATGAGGCTGCAATAATTGCTAAAAAAATGAAGGATGAATATGTATCCATTGAACATTTATTTATAGCAATTTTTAAATCTAAAAGCAATATTGGTCAAAGTTTAAAAGACCAGGGAGTAACCGAAAAAGGAATTAAAGCTGCTATCGATGAAATTAGAAATGGAGATCGAGTAACTTCTCAATCTGCAGAAGAAACTTATAATTCATTAAATAAATATGCTCGAAACTTAAATCAGTTAGCTGCCGAAGGCAAACTTGATCCTGTTATTGGACGTGATGAAGAAATTAGACGAATCTTACAAATTCTATCACGTAGAACTAAAAACAACCCTATGTTGGTAGGTGAACCTGGTACCGGGAAAACTGCAATCGCTGAAGGACTAGCGCACAGAATAATAGCTGGTGATATTCCAGAAAATTTAAAAGATAAACAATTGTTCTCTCTAGATATGGGAGCATTAATTGCTGGAGCTAAATATAAAGGTGAGTTTGAAGAGCGTCTAAAAGCGGTTATTAAAGAAGTTACTACAAGTGATGGAAAAATCGTATTATTCATAGATGAAATCCATACTTTAGTTGGAGCTGGAGGTGGGCAGGGGGCCATGGATGCAGCTAACATCTTAAAACCTGCATTAGCAAGAGGTGAACTTAGAGCTATTGGCGCAACAACACTTGATGAATATCAAAAATACTTTGAAAAAGATAAGGCCTTAGAAAGACGTTTTCAGAAAGTAATGGTGAACGAACCTAATACCGAAAGTGCTATTTCTATCCTTCGTGGAATTAAAGAGAAATATGAAACTCATCACAAAGTGCGCATTAAAGATGAAGCGATTATAGCATCGGTAGTTCTTTCGCAAAGGTATATAACCAATCGTTTTTTACCAGACAAAGCAATTGATTTAATGGATGAAGCTGCTGCAAAAATAAGAATGGAAATCAATTCAAAACCTGAAGAATTAGATGTTCTCGATCGTAAAATAATGCAGTTAGAAATTGAAATTGAAGCAATTAAAAGAGAAAAAGATGAGGCTAAATTAAAAGTATTAAGAACAGACCTAGCAAATATAAAAGAAGAACGAAATTCTTTCCATGCTAAATGGAAAAGTGAAAAAGAAATAGTAGACGGCATACAGAATATTAAAACTGAAATTGAAGCTTTTAAGCAAGAGGCTGATATAGCGGAAAGAGATGGTGATTTTGGTAAAGTTGCTGAATTAAGATATGGGAAATTAAAAGAGGCAAATGAAAAATTAGTTGACTTAGAAACTAATTTGGCAGAAAATGAAAATGACACTTCTTTAATAAAAGAAGAAGTTACAACAGAAGATATTGCCGAAGTTGTCGCAAAATGGACTGGAATACCTATCACAAAAATGTTACAAAGTGATCGAGAAAAATTATTAAAACTAGAGGATGTATTACATCAACGAGTCGTTGGACAAAATGAGGCTATAGTTGCGGTTAGTGATGCAATTAGAAGAAGTCGTGCAGGTTTGCAAGATGAAAAGAAACCCATTGGCACTTTTTTATTCCTAGGTACTACTGGTGTTGGAAAAACAGAATTAGCCAAAGCATTGGCCACTTATATGTTTGATGATGAAAATGCAATGACTCGAATTGATATGAGTGAATATCAAGAAAGACACAGTGTTAGTAGATTAATAGGTGCACCTCCAGGTTATGTTGGTTATGATGAAGGCGGACAATTAACAGAGGCTGTTAGGCGTAAACCTTATTCTGTGGTATTATTAGATGAAATTGAAAAAGCACATCCAGATACCTTTAACATTTTACTTCAAGTTTTAGATGAAGGAAGATTAACTGATAATAAAGGACGAGTTGCCGATTTTAAAAATACGGTAATTATTATGACTAGTAATATGGGATCGCATATCATTCAGGAAAAAATTGAAAGACTGAAAGACATTGATACAGCAATGAAAAGTGCAAAAGTAGAAGTCTTAGACTTATTAAAACAAACAGTACGTCCTGAATTTTTAAATAGGATTGATGATATTATTATGTTTACACCATTATCAAAAACAGATATTAAACAAATAGTATCATTACAATTAAAAGGACTTACAAAGATGTTAGCTAAGCAACAAATTACTTTAGATGCTACAGAAGAAGCAATAGATTATATTGCTAAATTAGGATATGACCCTCAATATGGAGCTAGACCTGTAAAAAGAGTTATTCAAAAAGAGATACTGAATAACCTATCAAAAGATATTTTATCAGGAAAAGTAGCAGTTGATAGTATCATCCTACTCGATAGTTTTAATGATCAAATGGTTTTCAGAAATGAAAATAATTTGGTAAATAGTTAATTTTAAACAATAAAAAAAACCTTCAGAAACTACACTGAAGGTTTTTTTATTATAAATGAATTTATTTTATTTTATAATCATCTTTTTTATTGCTGAATTACTTTCAGTATTTACTTTTACAAAATAAGTTCCTGAACTTACATTTAAACTAAATTTTACATCACTTGAATTTGCATTTTTTGAATATACTTCTCTACCAGTGATATCATAAATCTTAACACTTTTAGCTACCTGATTGTTCATTACAATCGTAATGTTTTGACCATTTGAAACTGATGGGAAGATGGAGAAACTTGGAGTTGTTAAATCAGTAATACCTAGCGAACACACCAAAATATTTGGTTCAAAACCATTGGGAAAAGTAGCTTCAAAAGTAGTAATATCTTCTACAGGCCAAATTTGTGAAGCAATAAGAGTTCTGTCAGGTCCAATCATACAGATAGTAGGATATCCATTAACTCCAAAATTATCTTTTACTGCTCCAGCACCTCCATCTGCACTTACAGCTGGTGCATGATTAAAAGGCCCTCCAAATGTGTTTTCAAATGCTAATACTTCTGCATCTGAATCAGTACCATTATTCATAGAAATCATAATTAAATCTCCTTGATTACAACCGTATTTATCAAAAAACTCATTGAATATTGGAATTGTTTGTTGACAAATCCCACATGTATCGAAAAAGAAATCTAAATAAATATATTTTCCATCATCAGCATATTCATAAAGATTATGCTGAACACCGTAAACATCGGTCACTGTAAAATCATCTACTACATCTCCTACGTTATAGTTATTGGTCTGTGCAAAAGACACTAAAGTGATTAGTAATAGTAATGCTAGCGAAATAAATTTTTTCATATTGTATTGTTTAGTTATTATATATAATATATGTAAATATAGATTAAATCAAACTATTTGATTCTTAAACTTTGTGTAACTATAACAATTTAAATCTAATTTACCCTACTGCATAAATATAAATAAAAAAAATTATTTAAAACATGAAAAGTAACTTTAGATGGTAGTATTCTACTTGATAGTTTTTAGAAATAAAATGATTTGGCAAATAGTTAATTTTTAAACAATAAAAAACCCCAGTATCTCTGAGGTTTTTAATTATATATAAATTCAATTTATTTTATAATCATCTTTTTTGTTGCAGAACTACTTTCAGTATTTACTTTAACGAAATAAGTTCCTGAACTTACATTTAAACTAAATTTCACATCGCTTGAATTTGCATTGATTGAATATACCTCTCTACCGGTTATATCATAAATCCTAATACTTTTAGCTACCTGGTTATTCATTTCAATTGTAATGTTTTGACCATTTGATACTGTTGGATAAATGGAGAAATCTACATCAGCAACCTCAATAACTTCTAAAAAAGTACATTCCATAACTTCTGGATCAACTCCAGCTGGGAAAGTAGCTTCAAAAGTTGAAACATTAGTTAAAGGCCAAATATCTTTTTCAAATAAAGTTCTATCAGGTCCAACCATAACAAAAGTAGGAAATGCACTAACTCCGAAATTTGAAGTTACGGCTCCACCACCACCATCTGCACTTACAGGTGGCGCATGATTAAAAGGCCCTCCAAAGGTTTCTTCATAAAGAATGACTTCTTCATCAGAATCACTACCATCATTTATAGAAATCATAATAAGCTCCCCTTCATTACATCCATATTTATCGTAAAACTCACTGAAAGTTGGTTGCCAAGTTTGACAAGGTCCACAAGTATCATAAAAGAAATCTAAATAAATATATTTTCCTGCGTCTGCATATTCATATAGATTATGCTCAATGCCATAAACGTCCGTTACCGTAAAATCATCGACAACATCTCCTATGTTATAATTTCCAGCTTGACCAAAAAATGTAATTGTAAATAATAGCATTAATGCTAGGGAAGTAATTTTTTTCATATCTAAATTTTTTAATTTATCAAATATAGAATAAAGTTAATTAATCTTAAACTAATCCTTTGTGAAATTTGGTTGTGCTAAGCAAGTAATATTTTAAAAAACCTAATTTGTTTGAAAATTAAATAATTTTATTTTTAGTAAAAAAAGTATATGATAAAATAACTCCAAAATATCAGATATCAATAGCTACCCTTTATTCATTGGCAGGATTCTACAAATATGTTATTAATTAAGTTTAAAACTGATGCTCATAATAAATATAAAGTATTTGGTATTTCAAAAAAACACAAAAATAAATAAAAAATAAAATATATAATATACCATTTGGTACATTTATATATATTTGTTTTTTATAAATCTATTATGCTGACAAAATCTGAGAAAACAACGAAGTATATCATTGAAACAGTAGCTCCAATTTTTAATAAAAAAGGCTATGAAGCGACCTCTATGAAAGACATTACTTTTGCTACGAATTTAACAAAAGGTGCTATTTATGGAAATTTTAAAAACAAAGAAGCGATTGCTATTGCTGCCTTTAAAGAAAATGTAAACGTTCTTTTAAAAAAAATAGCTAAGCATCAAAACCAAAGTAAATCTCCATTAGAAAAGCTTTATTTAATTACTGACTTTTATACTAATTACTACGACTATAGTAAAAAATTAGGAGGATGTCCTATATTAAATATTGGAGTAGATGCTAAGCATCAAGAAACATCACTTTTAGAACATGTTCGGTCAGTAATTAATAAAACACAATATAATATATCGAAATTGATAGATTTGGGTAAAGAAACTAGTGAAATTAAAGAAGAAGTAAATTCACGACTTTTTGCAAAACGTTTATATAGTCATATACAAGGAGCAATATTTATGACGTATACCATGGATGATGAACACTATTTAAAACAAGCAATGGTAGAAATGAATTCTATCATTAAAAATGAAATAGAAAAGTAAATGAAAAAATTATCAAATACATTACAAAGTACCACTAAAATAAGATTTCAAGACTGTGATCCCTTTAATCATCTAAACAATGCAGCTTATTTAAATTATTTTGTAAACGCTAGAGAAGATCAAATATTAGAACAATATGGAATCGATATCTATGAAATGGCAAGTACCATAGGAGTTAGTTGGGTTGTTGGCAGTAATCAAATAGCATATATCAATCCTGCATTTTTAATGGAAGAAGTAATTATCGAATCTCAATTATTAAATTTTGATGAAACAAGTTTATTTATCGAATTAAAAATGTGGAATAAAGACAAAACAAAAATTAAAGCAATCATGTGGAGTTCCATTGTTCATTTTAATCTAATGAAGCAAAAAAGAGAAATACATTCTGAAGAACTAATGAAATTGTTTAAAAGCGTACAAAATCCAATAGAAACTAGTGTATTTGAAACTAGAGTTAACTATTTTAAAAAGAATTACAAATTTCCTAAGAAACAGAAGTTTGTTTGAAAATAAATTAAATTTGTAAAAAATATATCGGTATGAAAAAAAAAATATTTCTAATCATAATTTTATCATTTGTTATTTCATGTGAATTTGATAAAAAGAAAGAAGTAATAATCAATAATAACACAACTATTTATTACTTAATAAGACATGCTGAAAAAGATAGAAGCACAAAAGATAAAGACCCAGTATTAAATGAACTAGGTTTAAAAAGAGCTGATAATTGGGCAAAGGTATTTAAAGACATTTCTTTTGATAAAATCTACTCAACAGACTATAAAAGAACTCAACAAACAGCATACCCAACGGCATCTTCTAAAGGTTTAGATGTACTAAGCTATGATGCAGAAAATTTATTTAATAAAAACTTCAAACATAATACTGATAAACAAACTGTATTAATTGTTGGCCATAGCAATACGACCCCAGCTTTTGTTAATGCAATTATTGGAAAAAAAGAACATTTGCAAATAGACGATACCGATAATGGGAAGCTTTTTATAGTGACTGTTGATGAAGGTGTGGCCTCTTTAATTATTGAAAACCATAATGAATAATTAATATAAAATAGAAACTGTTATATTTTCAATTTCAATTTTTGATGCCAATTTTAATTCCCCATTAATAAATACACCATCAAGATCTAAACTATTAGAACTATTTTTTAAATTATTTTTATTTTAGAAAAATGAGACAATATTTAAATCTATATATATTACACAAATAGTTTGCCTATTTTTGCAATGCTATGGCGATTCAGAAAACAATAAAAATAAAAAATAAAAAGGCTCGATTTGAATATGAAATCTTGGATAAATTTGTCGCAGGAATTGTTTTACAAGGAACTGAAATAAAAGCTATTAGAGAAGGAAAAGCATCTATTACAGAGGCTTTTTGCGAGTTTAGTAATAACGAATTGTTCGTTATTAACATGACCATACAAGAGTATTCGCATGCAGCACACTTTAATCACACCCCCAAAAGTGAACGTAAACTATTGCTCAATAGAAATGAATTAAAAAAATTAGAAAAGCAAGTTAAAAATTCTGGACTAACCATTATTCCCTTATTAATGTTCACTACAGAAAAAGGACTTGCAAAAGTTGAAATTGCATTGTGTAAAGGAAAAAAATTATTCGATAAAAGAGAAACCTTAAAAGACCGAGATAACCAACGAGATTTAAGTAGAATAAAGAAGGACTTCAATAAATAGAAATTCAATATTATTTAAACCTAATAAGCAATCAAACAACTCGCAATCTGAAAAGAATTAAAATGGGGAAACAACTAAACGAATTAAACCATGCATTACAAAATTTTATAGAAGATCAAAAAATATTTTTTATAGGCACCGCAAGAGGCAAAGGAAGTGTCAATGTGTCTCCTAAAGGAATGGATACTTTTAGAATAATTCATAATAAAAAAATTATTTGGTTAAATCTTACCGGTAGTGGGAATGAAACTGCTGCTCATTTATTAGAAAATGATCGAATGACCATTATGTTTTGTTCTTTTGAAGAAATGCCACTTATTTTAAGGCTATACGGAAATGCTAAAATTTATCATGAAAATGATCAGGAATATGTAGCATATAGTTCTCTTTTCGATAAGCATATAGGTGCTCGCCAAATCATTGAAATGGATATTAACTTAGTGCAAAGTTCTTGTGGCTATGCAGTACCCTTTATGGAATTTAAAGACGAACGAACTCAATTAGCCGAATCTGATAACAAAAAAGGTAGAAAAGGTGTTCGGAAATATTGGAAAGACAAAAATACTAAGAGCATTGATGGCTTTGATACTATTTAATTCTTTATCAATTTCTTTACCGCAACAGACCCTTTAGCAGCTATTTTCATAAAACACAATCTTTAATAAAAATTAGATACATTAATATATATTAATTAAGTTTTTAGTTACAAAAAAATAACATAGTCTAATTCTTATCTTCTAATAAAGGTACAAATCTAAATTCACCAAATTCTTCTTTACTAAATTCGGTTGCTGAAGTTCGAGTAAAAACAGTCATAATCTGGCTCTCGTCACCAACAGGAATTACCAGCTTAGCTCCTACTTTTAATTGCGCTAGTAATGGTTTCGGTACAAAAGGTGCACCTGCAGTAACTACAATACCGTCAAAAGGAGCTTCTGCTTTAAGACCTATATAACCATCACCAAAAATGAGTTTTTTAGCTCTATAATTAAGCTTAGGCAAGAACAGTTTTGTTTTTTTAAACAACTCGTTTTGACGCTCAATAGAATAGACTTGCATACCCATTTCTAATAGAACTGCTGTTTGATAACCACTTCCAGTTCCGATTTCCAAAATTTTAAATCCTTTTTTTACATCTAAAAGTTCCGTTTGTCTAGCCACTGTATAGGGTTGAGAAATGGTTTGATCGGCTCCAATTGGAAAAGCTTTATCTACATAAGCATGATCAATAAACCCGGAATCCATAAATAAATGACGAGGAATTTTATCGATTGCGCTTAAAACTTCTATATTAGTAATACCCTTATGTTTAAGTGTATCTACTAATTTTTTCCGCATTCCTTTATGGGTAAAAGTATCTTGCAAAATATTTAAATTTTTATATCTCAAAAATAGGAAATCAAGTTTCAAAAAGTTTGTTTTTATTTAAAATAGTTTCAAAATATTTAAATAAAAAAGAGGTTGAAAACCATTACATTTGCATAAAATTATTTTCAATGTTAAATGCAGGTGTTATAGGTGCTGGCCACTTAGGTAAAATTCATTTAAAACTACTAAAAAAATCTACAAAGTACAAGCTTGTTGGTTTTTATGATTCCGATGCTAAATTAGCTAAAAATGTTTCAGAAGAATTCGGTTATAAAAGTTTTTCTACGATGGAGAATTTGATTGAAGCTTGTGATATAGTTGATGTGGTAACTCCTACATTATTTCATTTTGATTGCGCTAAAAAAGTCCTAAATGCTGGCAGGCATTTATTTATAGAAAAGCCAATTACAAAAACCGTTATAGAAGCTGAAACTATTAGAGAATTGGCTAAAAAAAATGGAGTTAGAGGTCAAGTGGGTCAGGTGGAACGATTTAATCCGGCTTTTACTGCAGTAAATGAGCAGATTGATAATCCGATGTTTATTGAGTCACATCGTTTAGCAGAATTTAATCCAAGAGGTACTGATGTATCAGTAGTTTTAGATTTAATGATTCATGATATTGATGCCATTTTAAGTGTAGTAAAATCTAGCGTAAAAACGGTGACCGCTAATGGCGTTTCAGTAATTAGTCAAACACCAGACATTGCCAATGCTCGAATTGAATTTGAAAATGGTTGTGTAGCCAATCTTACTGCTAGCAGAATCTCGATGAAGAACATGCGAAAATCTAGGTTTTTTCAAAAAGACGCCTACATATCTATTGATTTCTTAGAAAAGAAATGTGAAGTGGTAAAAATGAAAGATGCTCCCAAAAATCCAGATGATTTTGCAATGATTTTAACAAATGCAGAAGGAGTTAAAAAACAAATTTATTTTGAAAATCCAAATGTAGATGATAACAATGCCATTTTAGATGAATTGGAAGCATTTGCAGATGCTATAAATACAAACACTACTCCTATTGTAACTTTAGAACAAGGAACGGAAGCTTTAAGAGTTGCCATGCAAATAATAGAAAACTTTAAAGACATATAAAAATTAAGTTTAATTAAAAACAACCCATCTTCGCGGGTATAAATATGAAAAATATTTCAGTTATAGGTGCAGGAACTATGGGTAATGGTATTGCTCATACCTTTGCTCAATTTGATTATAAAGTACAACTTGTTGATCTTTCAGAAAATTCATTAAAAAAAGGAATTGTGACTATTACCAAAAATTTGGATAGGATGATTGCCAAAGGAAGAATTACTGAAGAAGATAAACTACGTACTCTTAATAACATAACTACCTGCACTAGTTTACAAGAAGGTGTCGAATATGCAGGTTTAGTGGTAGAAGCAGCAACAGAAAATTTAGAGTTAAAACTTAATATCTTTAGAGATTTAGATAAATTCTGTCCTGATAACACGATTCTAGCAACTAATACTTCTTCTATATCTATTACAGAAATTGCGGCAGTAACATCTAGACCTGAAATGGTAATCGGTATGCATTTTATGAATCCTGTTCCAATAATGAAATTGGTTGAAATTATAAAAGGTTATAATACAAGTCAAGAAACATATGGGATCGTAAAAGTAATTTCAGAAAAGTTAAATAAAACACCAGTTAAAGTTAATGATTATCCTGGTTTTGTGGCAAACCGTATTTTGATGCCTATGATTAATGAGGCTATAGAAACATTATATAATGGTGTAGCGGGTGTACAAGAAATAGATACCGTAATGAAATTAGGAATGGCTCATCCAATGGGGCCCTTACAATTAGCAGATTTTATTGGATTGGATATATGCTTGTCTATTTTAAATGTCATGTATGATGGATTTAAAAATCCAAAATATGCTCCTTGTCCATTATTAGTCAATATGGTTACAGCTGGTAAGCTAGGTGTTAAAAGTGGTGAAGGATTTTACGATTACAGCGAAAAAAGAAGAGCTGAAGATGTTTCAAAGCAATTCATATAACCTTAAGGTAGAAATTTTAAATAAAATATAAAATATTTTAAAATGGCGAAAATCATTCCTTTTAAAGCGGTAAGACCCACTCGAGATAAAGTGGGATTAATTGCTTCAAGATCTTATGAAAGTTATTCTACGAAGGAAAAAAATGCCCGATTACGAGACAATCCATTTTCATTTTTACATATTGTAAATCCAGGATATAAGTATCAAAAAACAATTACCGGAGAAAGGCGCTATACGTTAGTTCGCAACAGATATAAAGAATTTAAAGAAGATGGTTCTTTTTTTCAAGATAAAACTTCATGCTTTTATTTTTATAAGATTATAAGTAAAGAAGGACATGAATTTAATGGTATTATTGCTGGAGCTAGTACCCTAGATTATCAAAATAATATTATTAAAAAGCATGAAAATACTTTAGAGCGAAAAGAAATTATATTTGAACAATACTTAAAAACCGTTGGATTTAATGCAGAACCTGTTTTATTAACCTATCCAGACAATACTCCATTAAAAAAAATTATAGAAGCTGTAATGCTAACAAGAGCAGAGTATGAATTCACAACTACTTTTAGAGATACTCATTACGTTTGGAATGTGAATGATGAAAAAATTATTCAACAAGTAGAAGCTATTTTTTCAAAAATGAATAAACTTTACATTGCAGATGGTCACCATAGATCAGCTTCTTCTAGTTTATTAACTACCCATTTAAAAAATGAAAATTCAGATCATACTGGAGAAGAACCTTATAATTTCTTTATGAGTTATTTGATTCCTGAAAGTGAATTGCAAATTTACGAATTCAATAGATTAATTAAAGATCTAAATGGTTTGAGTAAAGAAGAGTTTTTAATTTCTCTTGATGAATACTTTAGAATTGAAAATAGGGGGAATAGTTATTACAAACCTAGTAAAAAGCATCATTTTAGTATGTATTTAGATGGTGAATATTACTCTTTATATTTACGGAAAGAAGTATATCAAATTAAAAACTCATTAGATACACTTGATGTTCAAATACTATTCGATACTATTTTAAAACCAATACTAGGGATTAATGATTTACGTAATGACTCCAGAATTGAATACCCACACGGTAAAACAAATTTAGCTTATATTAAATCGATGATAGATTCAAATAAGTTTGCTGTTGGTTTTAGCTTACTCCCAATAACGATTCAAGAATTGAAAAATGTTGCTGATGAGGGATTGACTATGCCTCCAAAAAGCACTTTTATAGAGCCTAAATTACGCAGTGGAATAACAATATATGAATTTTAGAAAATGAGTATTTTAGAAAATATATTAAAAATAAAATCCAAACTTCCTGAAGGTGTTTCTTTAGTTGCAGTTTCAAAAACCAAACCCATTAGTGATCTATTAGAAGCTTACAATGGGGGGCAACGTATTTTTGGGGAAAATAAAATTCAGGAAATGGCTTCTAAATATAATGAAATGCCAAAAGATATAGCTTGGCATATGATAGGTCACATTCAAAGAAATAAGGTGAAATACATGGCTCCTTTTGTGAGTTTAATTCATGGAGTTGATAGTTTACGGTTGTTAACTGAAATAAATAAACAAGCTTTAAAAAACAATAGAATTATAGACTGTCTACTTCAGGTAAAAATAGCTGCCGAAGAAAATAAATTTGGTTTATCAGAAAATGAAGTATTAAATTTATTAGCGTCAGAAGAAATTAAAAACTTTAAAAATATAAAAATTGTTGGATTAATGGGAATGGCTACATTTACAAAGAATCAAGAACAACTTCAAAAAGAATTTGAAATGTTAAAATGTGTATTTGATAACCTTACTCATCGAAAGACTTCTAATTTTAATTTAAAAACTCTTTCTATGGGTATGAGTGATGATTATCCCATAGCTATAAAAAATGGAAGTACTATGATTCGAGTTGGAAGTTCAATTTTTGGTAAAAGGACATTAGCATAAATTAAGAAATTGTACGCAATCTTAGACATAGAAACAACTGGTGGAAAATACAACGAAGAAGGTATCACAGAAATTGCTATTTATAAATTTGATGGGCATCAAATAGTTGATCAATTTTTCAGTCTAGTTAACCCAGAGAAAAACATTCAACCTTTTGTAATTAACCTCACAGGAATAAACAATCAAATGCTTCGAAATGCTCCAAAATTTCATGAAGTTGCTAAGCGTATTATTGAAATAACAGATAATTGTACTATTGTAGCCCATAATGCTCAATTTGACAATAGAATTCTTAGTACCGAGTTTGATAGATTAGGATATCCATTTGAAAAAAATATGCTTTGTACTGTTGAATTATCTAAAAAATTAATTCCAGATCTTCCCTCCTATAGCTTAGGAAAATTAGTAAGATCACTTGGCATTCCAATAACAGATCGCCATCGAGCTCAAGGTGATGCGAAAGCTACTGTAGAATTATTTAAGCTATTATTAGAAAAAGATATTGAAAAAGTAATTATTTCAGATACTATAAAAAAAGATCCAAAAAGACAGTTAGAACCTAAATTATTAGATATAATTGAATCTGCTCCAACAAATACAGGGGTGTATTACATGCATCGAAAAAATGGGAAGATTATTTACGTTGGCAAAAGTAAGAATATAAAAAAAAGACTTATTCAACATTTTACAAATGATAATAAAAAGTCTAAAAAAATTCAACTTGAAGTGGTGTCAGTTAGTTATGAAGAAACTGGAAATGATCTAATAGCTCAACTAAAAGAAAGTCAAGAAATAAAACAGTTGAAACCCATTTTTAATCATGCATTAAAAAACAATATATTTCAAAGCCAATTATATTCATATATTGATGAGAGTGGCTACATTAATCTAAGAATTGAAAAAGTACCAATAGAAAAAGAAGAAAAAAATATAATTACAACATTCACTAATTACCAACAAGGAAGGAGTTTCTTATATAAAATAACAGATGAATTTCATCTTTGTCAAAAATTAAATCACTTAGAAAAAACAGAAGGAGCTTGTTTTAATCATGACTTAAAAATGTGCAATGGGGCTTGTATTGAATCGGAAACGCCCGTAAATTACAACCTAAGGGTTCAAAAATTCATTGATAAAAGCAGTTATGAATTTGATGACATGCTTTTAATAGATAAAGGAAGGTCTATCCAGGAACACTCTGTTATTTTAATTAAAAATGGAACTTATAGAGGTTATGGATTTTTTAATCTTAATTTTCAGATTAATAACCCAGAAGTATTAAAATCTATTATAAATGTCATGGAAAACAATAGAGACACGCAACATATCATACAAAGTTACTTGAGAAAAAATAAAGTTCAAAAAATTCTAAAACTAGAATAATTTTTAGATAAACATTGTTTTCCTTAACTTTATAATTTAATTATATTTTATCAAAGATTTACCAGTAAATAATTGGCGTAAAAAAATTCATGATATCATTTATGAAGCGGATACTCCTTTGGGAAAGCTTTTCGATGTTATTTTACTAATTCTTATTGTACTAAGTATCATTCTAGTAATGCTAGAAAGTGTTCAAGAGTTAGATCAAAAATATCATGATTTGTTTTATTATGGAGAATGGATAATAACTATCTTTTTTTCAATTGAATATATCGCTAGAATAGTTACTGTAAAAAAAACATCAAAATATATTTTTAGCTTTTATGGAATCATTGATTTCCTATCTACCATACCATTGTATTTGTCATTTTTTATAGTAGGGTCACAAACTTTATTAACTATAAGAGCTTTAAGATTACTGAGAATTTTCAGAATATTCAAGATTACTCGTTACGTTGGAGAATCCAATAAATTAAAAAATGCATTAATACATAGTCGTGTTAAAATATTTATTTTCCTATTCACTGTTTTTATTATAGCGATTATATCTGGTACATTAATGTATATCGTTGAAGGTGAAAAAAGTGGATTTACAAATATCCCTGTTAGTATATATTGGAGTATTGTTACACTAACTACAGTTGGATATGGAGATATTGCCCCAATTACAGCATTAGGCCAATTAATTGCTTCTTTTATAATGATTTTAGGTTATGGTATTATTGCTGTTCCTACCGGGATCGTAAGTGCGGAATATTCAAGATCTAAAGATGAAAAAATACATATGAATACTACTGTTTGTCTTAAATGTCATGAAAAATTACATGCTGATGATTCTAATTATTGCCATCATTGTGGAACTATATTAAATTCAGAAACTAAAGATTAAATTGCAAAACAAAAAAACACTTATTTGTATTGTTGGTGCAACAGCCATTGGTAAAACAGCGCTTTCTATTAAAATAGCAAATTATTTTTCTACTGAAATAATATCAGCAGATTCAAGACAGTTTTATAAAGAAATGAATATAGGAACTGCGGTTCCTTCTTGCAATGAATTAAAATCAGCTAAACATCATTTCATACAAAACAAAAGTATTTTTAAAGACTATAATGTTGGAAGTTTTGAAAAGGATGCCATTAAATTAATAGATAATCTATTTAAAATAAACCCAATTATTGTTATGGTGGGGGGATCTGGACTTTATGTAGATGCTATAGTTAAAGGATTAGATGAATTTCCTAAAGTTTCTCAAGAAATAAGAAATACACTTAATAATGATTATAATAAGCGTGGTATTGAATTTCTTCAAGAGGAGTTAAAACAAAGAGATCCAACTTATTATAGTAAAGTAGATTTACAAAATCACCACAGAATAATAAGAGCTCTTGAAGTGTGTAGATCTCAAAATCTACCCTATTCTTTTTTTTTAAAATCTAAAAATAAAACACGCGAATTTGAAACGATTTTTATTGGATTAAAAGCCGAAAGATCTTTAGTTTATAATAGAATTAATCTGAGGGTAGATCTAATGATTAAAGAAGGTTTAATAGAGGAAGTAAAACAACTAATTCCTTATAAAACATTAAATGCGTTACAAACTGTTGGATACAAAGAATTATTTAAATATTTTGATGGTAGTACTAGTAGAGAAGAAGCTATTGAAGAAATAAAGAAAAACACAAGACGATTTGCAAAAAGACAAGGTACTTGGTTTCGGAAAAATGAAAATATTAATTGGTTTAATTATACCACTAAAGCCTCTAAAATTATTCATTTTATAGAAAACGTCCTTCCTGTTTCTAAACATTAATTAAAAATAGGAAGACGTATAATAAGTATCACTTAATTAATGATCTACTTCGCTTTTCACAACGAGTCTAAATCCTTCTCCATGTATATTAATAATTTCTACATCATCATCTTTAGTTAAATACTTACGTAATTTAGCAATATATACATCCATACTTCGAGAAGTAAAATAATTATCATCTCTCCAAATTTTTGTCAAAGCCAATTCACGAGGCATTAAATCATTTTTATGCAATGCTAATAAACGTAATAAATCATTCTCTTTTGGAGATAATTTTACAGGGTTTTCTTTATTGAGTGTTAAAAAACGCAATCTAGAATTTAAGAAAAAATTTCCTATTTCAAACTCAAACTCTTTACTATCTGAAAGAGTGTCAGTAGCTTTACGTTGAATAATTGCTTTTATTTTCATTAACAAAACTTCACTATCAAATGGTTTATTTAGATAGTCGTCTGCTCCTACTTTATAACCTTTTAAAACATCTTCTTTTAAAGCTTTAGCTGTTAAAAAAATGATTGGAATTTCTTTATTTTTCTCTCGAATTTCTTTTGCTAATGTAAATCCATCTTTATAGGGCATCATTACATCTAGGATACAAAGGTCAAAATCTCCTTTTTTAAATTTTTCAAAACCCTCCATTCCGTTTTTTGCATGAGTAACATCATAGTCATTCATTGCCAGATAGTCTTTAAGTACAGTACCAAAATTTGGATCATCTTCTACTAAAAGTATTCTTTTGTTTTCAGTTTCCATATTGTTATGATATTAGGTGAAATTTAATGCTAAAGGTACTCCCTTTCCCTTTCTCACTTTCTACGTTTATTTCTGCGTCATGGTCGTCTAATATTCTTTTTACATAAGAAAGCCCCAAGCCGTGACCTTTTACATTATGAATATTCCCCATTTGTTCTCTATAAAATTTTTCAAATATTTTATTTTGTACCACTTTACTCATTCCAATCCCCTTGTCTACAATTTTCAATATAAGAAAGTTTCCTTGATTTTCGGTATATATATCTATTTCTGGAACGCCTTCTGAATATTTAATGGCGTTATCGATTATATTCACTACGATATTAGTTAAATGAATATCACTACCATATATTAAATAATTTGAAGCGTTTAAATGAGTTTTAATATACCCCCCTTTATTTTCTATAATTAAGCTAATATGGGTAATTGCATCCTCAATAATATAGTGCAGGTTTAAGTCTCCCTTTTCTAAATCCAATTCATCATTTTCTAGTTTCGAAATACGTAAAACATTCTCAACTTGAGTATGCATTCTTCGGTTTTCTTCTCTAATCATATTATGGTATCTAGCTATAAATTCTTTATTATCTGATACTTTTGGGTTTTTCAAAGCATCTAAAGCTAAATTTATAGTAGCAATAGGTGTTTTAAATTCATGAGTCATATTGTTTATAAAATCAGTTTTTATTTGAGAAATCTGACGTTGTTTTAGTAATTGTCTTAAAGCACTTGTATAAGTCAAAATTATCACCCCAGTAAATAGAAGGGATAATATGGCCATTCCCATGACAGAACTCAACACAAAACTTTTCTTATTAGTAAAGTTTACATATAATTGAAAATTTGTTTTTATTTCGTCATTTACAAATAGAGGCACACCATAAGTAGAAGAAGGATCTAAAGCAAAGTTTCTTGAGCGAATTTTTGTAGCTAAATCGTTGCTGTAAACCGCATATTCAAAATTAGTACTTAAACCTAATTCCTTGAGTTGTTCATTTATTAATTTTTTTATTTTTTCTCCAGAAGTTCTTTTATGAATTGGTGTTTTAGATAAAATATTTTTATAGGCATTTTCAAATTGGTTTCGTTCATAGTCTTTTAAACGCTTAAAAGATTCCGTTTTGGATTGAACGTTTTTATTGCCATCAATTCCAGAAATAATTTTAGTTGTAATCTTGCGGCTAGTAATCTTTTTAAACTGAATACTATCCATATCTAAATCCAATGAAATAGGGGAGAATTTATAGTTTTCCTCTAAGACTCCATCTGAATAGATATATATCTCATCATTTCTTTCATTGGTAGTACTATAAATAAGTTCGCTAAAACTAGCTTGATCTGGAACTTGTATAGTATCAATTATACTATTATAAACATTATAATACTTCTCAATT